>Ga0256405_10001247_pt1 | contig 71432 bp, 66 predicted proteins | sample RumenRJG_02DNA_FD_189096 | JGI IMG/M metagenome (GOLD analysis project Ga0256405, IMG submission 189096) | Bovine rumen microbial communities from Lethbridge, Alberta, Canada - RJG_02 | ecosystem: Host-associated > Mammals > Digestive system > Stomach > Rumen | place: Canada: Alberta...
AATTCTTAGAATTTGTCGAAACATGGTCAGTTTGATGCGTAACTACTAATCGTACTTTTATCCATGAACTTGAACACCTAACTTTATGTTATAATCGGACCAATATACGGATTATTTATTTTTAAAATTCAAATAATTGAACGGTGATATCATGAGCGAAGAGACTATTTTTACAAAAATCATCAACGGCACTATTCCATCAAAGACTATTTATCATGATGATCTTGTTACTGCTTTTTTAGACATCAATCCTAAAGCAGAGCATCACATTTTAATTGTAACAAATAAGCCAATTCCTTCAGTATCACAGGTAGAACCTGAAGATGAGAAGATGATGGGACACCTTTTTATCGTGGCAAGAAAGATTGCCGAGGATTTAGGTGTAAGTGAGTCAGGTTACCGTCTAATCGTTAACGTTGGTAAAAACGGATGTCAGGAAGTACCTCACATTCATATGCACCTTTTAGCTGGTGGTTATTTAGGTGGTTTTGGATTCCCAAATGACAAGATTTAATTTAAAGACACTAAAAAAATCTTTATATCTTAGCTGTATGTTTATAGGAGCTTTCTCACTTACAGCTTGTAACACCTATTATTTTGACAGTTCTGTAGGCCCTGATGGTCAGACAGTTAAAACAGAACAGGTAAAGACTCACAAAAAGTCTGCAAACAAAAATAATAAGAAAACAGTTACAAATAAAAAGAAAACTCAATCAACTGTAAAACCTGAAGATAAGGCAAAAAGCGACTTAGTTGCCAAAGCTTTTAATCAGGAAATGCAGGCAGGTGTAGTAAAACCATATGTACCTGAAGGCAGTGCTGCTCAGACAGAAGGCTCACTGCTTCCTGTATTAAATGAGTTAAAAGATAAAGAGAACTCTTCTCCTTTAGCTTCTGTTTCTGTAAAAGACGTTGTACAGGGAAATGTCGATCTGAACAAACTCAATCAGGATCAAAACTCTAATAACAACGTAGAAACACAAACTAAAGTGCCTCAAGCATTCGTTCCTGAAGAGAACACTCCACAGGATCTGAATAAGCTTGAAAAAGACGAGAACGCAAATACTGATAACTCACAAGAGGTAGAGATTGCAAACTCAAACGAGGAATCTACTCTTGAAAGTCTTCAGAGTGCACCTTCAAGCTCTAAGTGCGGTACTGCTAATACCAGCAATGCAGCTCAAATAGCCTATAAGATTGCCTTAGGTCAGGCTCAGAGACTTAAGAATGAGCAAGGTCCTGTGTATATTGCTCCTACTGTAGTACCTGACAGTTCTTCTGACTGTATTGGTGATTTATCAGGTGCAATTCGTCAGGCTTTAAATTCAGCTGGTATTGAGACTGTAACCGGAGCAGGTGTTGATGTATCTCAAAACTCAGGTTCATCTACTGTGATCCCTTCATTAGTTAGAGCTTGTAGACAGTCAGGAGTTCCTATCTTGAATGTTTCTGTCATTAGACATATTGGTCCTAAGACCGTTATCAATATCAGAAACATGAGAGCAAAAGACGGCATCACGCTAGTTCAAAATACCTCTCAGCTTTAAGTTTAATTTTTTAAACAGTGACCTTTGGTCACTGTTTTTTTGTGTGTAAAAAAAGTGATTCAATTATCTGATGTAACCATTATGCGCGGTAGCAAGTATCTTTTAGAAAAAGCTTCTGCCAGCATTTTTCCAGGTCAAAAAGTAGGTATTATCGGTAGAAACGGTTGTGGTAAATCTACCCTATTTGCAGCCATTAAAGGTGAAATTGCACCTGAATTAGGAACCTTGTCTGTTCCTCGTAATTTTAAGATCTCAGCTGTATCTCAGCAGACACCATCTCTTGATATCTCAGCACTTGATTACGTAAAACAGGGCGATAAAGATCTTTGCGATCTTTTAGCTCAAAAAGAAAAAGCTTATGCTGAAAATAATGGCGAAAAAATTGCTTTAATTGAAGATAAATTAGGCATAGCTGGTGCTTGGACAATAGACTCTAGAGCTAAGATCCTTTTACATGGTTTAGGTTTTGCCGAAGATGAAATGCAAAAGGCTGTAAAAGAATTCTCCGGTGGTTGGAGAATGCGTCTTAATCTTGCTCAGGCTCTTATCTACAAATCAGATGTCTTATTATTAGATGAGCCTACTAACCATTTAGACTTAGATACCATTATCTTTCTTGAAAACTACTTAAAGAGTTTTGAAGGCACTATTTTGTGTATTTCACACGATCGTGATTTTCTAGATACCTTCTGCTCACATATTTTACACTTTGAATCTAATCATCTAGTCATGTATACAGGAAACTACTCTGACTATGAGAGATTGAGAGCTGAAAGAATTAAAAACGAAAAAGCCAATCGTCGTCGTGAAGAAGCTTCTTTAGCCCACATGCAAGACTTCGTGGAGAGATTTAGATATAAAGCATCTAAAGCTAAACAAGCTCAGAGTATGTTAAAGGCAATCGACAGATTAAAGCTCACTGCTGTTACACAAGAAGAATCCCCTTACCATATAAGATTTGCCGATCCTGAAAGAACCGTAGATATCATTGCAGACTTAAAAGAGCTTGACTGTGGTTACTCAGAAAACGACATCATTTTAAAGAAAGTAAATCTGATGTTAATCGCTGGAGACAGAATTGGTCTTTTAGGTCGCAATGGTCAAGGTAAATCAACTTTGATTAAAACCTTATGTTCTGTTCTAAAACCTGTACACGGCACCGTAACCTTAGGCAAAGGTATTAAGATTGGTTACTTTGCTCAGCACGAACTGGATCAGCTCTCAGGACAGATGAGTGCTTTAGATCATTTAAGAGCAATTGACCATAACGCTAAAGAAAAAGACTTACGAACCTTCTTAGGATCTTTTTCATTTAGTGGTGATAAGGCTACTCAAAAAGTTGAAGATATGTCAGGTGGTGAACAGGCAAGACTTGCTTTGGCTATCGTTGCCTATCAAAAGCCGAATCTTTTACTGTTAGATGAGCCTACCAACCACCTTGATCTTGATATGCGTGAAGCCTTGTCTTTAGCTTTATCAAGCTATAAAGGTGCTCTAATTTTAGTATCTCATGATCGCCATCTTTTAGAGGCTATTGCTGATAAATTATGGCTTATTGATGACGGTAAGGTCTCAGAATTTAACGGAGATCTTAATGATTATCAGGAATTTTTAAATAAAAAGAACCGTGAGTATAAAGAAAAGCTAAATGAAAAGAATGCTACTTCCATAAATTTAGCATCAGTTTCAGAAAAAGCTAAAGCTCAAACTTATAAGACTAAAGAGCAAAAGAAACTTGAAGCTCAAAAAAGACAAAGTTTAAGACCTTTAAAACTTGAGATAGAGAAATTAGAAAAGCAAATGGAAAAGATTAAAAAGTCCATTGCAGATATTGATACCTCTCTATCTGACACAGAGCTTTACACTAAAGAGCCTAAAAAGGTTGAAGAGCTCTCTATAGAAAGAGCAAAACTTGCTGACAATTTAGATGAGTGTGAAGTTACCTGGATTGAGAAGCAAGATGAATTAGAACAGGCAATGAAAGAGTAAAGCAATAGCAAAGCTAAATCTTGTAGTGTGATTTCTTATTGGAGAAGGCACAATTCCTTCTCCAATTGTTTTAACCATCAAGCTTTTCTATAACAGCTCGACCTGAGGTCATTTGTGTTACTGATGAGGTAAAAAGAGAGGTACTGTCATTGGGGATCATGACTGTAAACACTACCTTATCTGTATACTCTTGATTTAGAATTTGAGCGTTGACTTTATTTAAAAGTCTTTGAAATAAAGTGACATTTGAATGCTCAATTTGCACTTTATAGGTAGTCATTAACACCATAGGTGCTGTTTTTAAGCTCTCTAAAGCTTGTTTTACACTATCCTGATAAGCTTTTACCAAACCGCCAGTTCCTAAGAGAATTCCTCCAAAATAACGGGTCACAACAGCTGTGATTTCACCTACATCACAATGCAGGATCACATTTAGCATCGGTTGTCCTGCAGTGCCATGTGGCTCACCATCGTCTGAGCATCCAGCATATCCTGAGGTACCAGGCTTATCTGCATTAAAAGCAAAACAGTTATGTCTTGCGTCACTAAACTCATTAGTTACCTTGTCAATGAAAGCTTTAGCTTCATCAACGCCATGAGTTCTTGCAATAGAGGTAATAAATCGGCTTTTTTTAACCGTAAATTCGGTTCTATGGATTTCACCTTTTTTAAGATCGGGAACTAGATATGTATCGTTACTCATGTATTTGACTATTGAATTTGACTGTAAATGCTCTGAGCGCAAAAGCTCTATACTCAAAAATATAGAAGCATTATACAGGAGGTTATGCCTTGTAAATTTACTTTTGGCAATAAATGCAAAAGTAAAGATTAGTAAATTGAATTTAAAGCATAAATTTGTGTTAGCATAAGGTAACGATAAGTGTATTAAGAAGGAACAAAATATGTCTTTTGATGATCCACTACTTCTTGCCATCACCTCTGGTGCTTTTATCTTTATGTGCACTACCTTAGGTGCTGCCGTAGTTTTCGTACTTTTAAAACAAAAAAATCGTATTTACACCCAGTTAAGTATGGGCTTTAGTGCCGGTATTATGCTGGCAGCTTCTATTTTCAGCTTAATTCTGCCAGCTCTAGATGCCGGAAATGCAACCGGCAACTCGCGCTTAATTCCTGTAATAGGTGGATTCTTTTTAGGTGTACTCTTTTTAATTATTTTAGATAAATCCATGCCTCACTTGCATGTACTCTCAAAATCGCCAGAAGGACCAAAATCTAATCTTGGAAAACATACCCTAATGTTCCTTGCTATCACTATTCACAATATTCCTGAAGGCATGGCTGTAGGAGTGTCAGCAGCTGCAACCGGTACTGGTATAGGACTTGTAAGTGCTACTGCAATTTTAGCTTTAGGTATTGGTATTCAGAATATTCCTGAAGGTGCAGCTGTCTCCATGCCCTACTTTGCTGATGGCATGTCTCGTGTAAGATCATTTATATTAGGAACACTATCAGGAGCTGTAGAACCTGTAGCTGCGATCTTAGTGGTGTTACTAGCTGATACCGTAGCTCCATATCTTCCATGGTTTCTCTCCTTTGCAGCAGGAGCCATGATGTATGTCGTAATTGAGGAGCTTATCCCTCAAGCTCATAATCTTGGAAATTCAGATAAAGGCACTATCAGCGTACTGGCAGGATTTTTATTGATGATGTTCTTAGATGTAAGTTTAGGTTAGTCTGTAAAGATATGGTTATGGACAGAATAATAACTGTCCATAACTTAAAACATTAAATTACTTTGCCTAAATATGCACTTGCTGCAAACTTAGCCGCTGTAAGTAAACCATCACCTAATTTAGATAGTATTGAGTAATCCTGTTCATCAGGCTTCTTTTCTAATAATTCCCATTCTTCCTTTTTAGGAGAACTGTTCAAAACAGAAAATCTCTCTTCTAATGAGCTCTTGTTGCTATCAGTTACAGATTCACTTTCATCATTAGCACTGCTCTGATATGCTGATGATAACTGAGATAAGAAATAATTATCATCAAGATCATCTGTGCCACTTTGAGCTGATAAGCTGTCTTTAAAACTTGAATTTTCACCTTTATTGGCAGTTGATGTAAGAATAGATAGAGCTTTAGCAAAATCTACTCCATTATCGCTGCTTTTATTTACCTGAAGATTATTCTGTGAGACTGAATTACTGTTCTGTACATTCAGACTGAGATAACTATCAAGAGATGATCTAGTTAATGTCGCTGACATCCTAACCTCCTAGAACGGCAAGTATTGCCGTTTTACATTTGCTATTAGGATATCAGCAGGAAGTGTGCCAAATTAAGAATTCAGCCCACAAGAGAATGGATTTTAATCAGATTAGTTTTGAATTTGATATTTGTCTGACTGTAAACGCTCAAAGACAACTTCTTCATAGCCCTGCTCTTTTTCACGAGGAGCCTCATCTTTGAACTTGTAATTGCTCTTAACCCAAGCCTTTTTGGTCTCAGTCTTTGGAGAGGTTACTGTCTTTTTACAATCGTTATAGATATAGACGTTATGGATATCGTTAATATCCTTTAAAATAATAGGAGCTTCTTCACCTGAGGCAAACACATACCAACCTTGAGTGATCCACTTGGTTTTATCAATACGTGCATTTACAGCAAGAGAACAGTCTTCTGAAGTATCATTTCTAACATCAATCAAAACCTCAGCATATGACTGAGAAATAAGACCTAAACCTAAAACTGCTCCTGCAATTATGCCTTTCATTTTCTTACTCCGTACAAAACTTTCGCTATATTGTACTATATGAAACTACAAAAATTATCCTACATGTATTCAATATTTTCTAAATTTCTAAAAATCATGCACTGATACATAAAAATGAGACTCATTACAAAATTAGCTCACTTGCGTTTCGATTATCAAAAATAAAAGAGCTCTAATACCTGCGTAAAAGAGCTCATTAACTTCATTTTTAATTTTTATGTAAAGCGATAGTCTAAACTAATTCCAACCAGTAGCTTCACGGATACCATCAGCAATATCGGCGGCTGTTGGAACAACTGTTACACCAGCTTCTCTTAAAGCCTGTTGCTTAGCAGCAGCTGTTGCGTTGCCACCAGAGATAATGGCACCTGCGTGTCCCATACGCTGACCTTTAGGAGCAGAAGCACCTGCAATATATGAAACTACAGGCTTTGTCATATGCTCTTTAATATATAAAGCAGCATCCTGCTCTGCAGTACCACCAATTTCTCCTACTAAAACTACAGCTTCAGTTTCAGGATCGTTTTCAAATAGCTTTAAGATATCCACAAAGTTTGAGCCTTGTACAGGATCACCACCGATACCTACGCAAGTTGACTGACCAAAGCCAGCCTCTGTGGTCTCTTTAACTGCTTCATAGGTTAATGTACCTGAACGGGATACAATACCCACTTTACCCTTCTTAAAGATTGAAGCTGGCATAATGCCAATCTTGCACTCGTCAGGTGTCAGAATACCAGGACAGTTAGGTCCAATTAAAGTAGTCTTGGTGGTCTTTAACTTTGCTTTTACCTTAAGCATATCTAGTACAGGAATACCTTCAGTAATACAGATCACAAGCTCAAGACCTGCATCAATTGCCTCTAAGATTGAGTCTGCTGCAAATGGAGGAGGTACCATCACCATTGATACAGTAGCGCCGGTTGCAGCTACTGCTTCTTTTACAGTATTAAATACAGGTAAGCCTAAATGGGTCTGACCACCTTTACCAGGTGTTACACCACCTACTAACAAAGTGCCATACTCTAACATCTGTTCACAATGCTGTGTACCCTGTGAACCTGTAATACCCTGACAGATAACCTTTGTATCTTTATTTACTAAAATACTCATTTTATAACCTACTCTGCCTTAGCTGCCTGAACTGCAAGTGTTGCTGCCTGTCTTAAATCACGTGCTGATACAATATTAAGTCCACATTCATTTAAGATCTTCTCACCAACTTGAGCCTGATTACCCTCTAGTCTTACTACTACAGGTACAGAGATCTTAATCTGCTCTACAGCACCACGTATACCTTCGGCAATCATGTCACAACGCACAATGCCACCAAAGATGTTAACCATGATGCACTTTACATTTGGATCTTCTAAGATAACCTTAAAAGCTTCCATAACACGCTCTTTGGTTGCAGTACCACCAACATCTAGGAAGTTAGCTGGAGCACCACCTAAATTCTTAATGATGTCCATGGTGCCCATTGCAAGACCAGCACCATTAACCATACAACCGATGTTGCCTTCTAGAGGTACATAGCTAAAGCCAGCAGCTACTGCTCTTGCTACACGAGGATCTTCTTGTGAAGGATCATCTAGTTCAGCCATCTCAGGATGACGATACAGAGCATAAGGATCGGTATTAATCTTAGCATCACAGCATAGAAGATCACCTTCTTTAGTAACAACTAAAGGGTTAATCTCAACTAAAGACAAATCCTTTTGTACAAACATCTTGCAAATACCTAAAAAGATCTTTGCAAACTGATTTACCTGCTTACCCTGCAATCCTAACTTATAAGCTAACTCTCTGCCCTGATATGCCTGAGGACCAGTTAACTCATCAATTGCTACCTTCAGGATCTTCTCAGGCTGATTTACAGCTAACTCCTCAATTGACATGCCTCCAGCCTCTGAAGCAATAATTGTCAAATGAGCTGATGCTCTATCAATGGTAGCTGAGACATAAAGCTCTCTTGCAATATTAGAAGCTCTTTCAATTAAAATTCTGTTTACAGGCTTGCCATGTAGACCGCTCTGGCGGGTAACTAATCTCTTACCTAACCACTTTGCAGCAAAGGCCTCAGCTTCAGCAGGAGTCTGTACTAAAGCTACACCGCCAGCCTTACCTCTAGCGCCTGAATGAACCTGACACTTAACCACGTAAGGTCCTGGGGCTAACTCATAAGCAGCTTTACCAATACCTGTTGCCTTTGTGCTTACAAAAAAAGGAGCAACGGGAAGTCCGTACTCCTTAAAAATCTCTTTTGCCTGATATTCATGTATATTCATTTTTATTACTTCCCAAAATTTTTTCACTATTAAATAACAAAAAGGGCATCCACGTAAAGTAGATGCCCTATTTTGGTTAGTAATGATTTATGTGTATTTTAGCTTAATCAGCGTTGCTATTTTGTTGATTTACAAGCTTAATACCATCTTCATTATACTCAATATCACTAATATCACGTGCACCTAAATAGATCATAGAATTAGTCTTATTCTGTTTAAATTGCACTAATTGAGCGCGAATTAAAGCAGTGTATTTCTCAAGATCTGCTTTATCTGCCTCATTAACGCTCTTTAATACAGCAAGGACAGGCTGACCTTTATTTGTAGTGGTTACACTGTCATTTACTTTATTAGGAATTGAGTAAACTTCTAATACAAAGTATGGATCAAGAGCCTGATCATCTCTTGATACAGTTACGTCTGTAGCCTTAGTTACATCATCAGTTGCCTCAACATCTTTGCCTGCTGCAACAGAATCTTTAATCTTAGCTAAGATATCCTGAGCTTTCTTTGTTACTAAATTGTTTAAAGCTAACTTTGTAGCCTTCTCTTTAACTTCATCTAGCTTTAATAAAGACTCATCTTTGTAGTCATTTACGTTTAAAACGATGCAAGCTTCATTTCCTAATGAAATAACAGCAGAGTTTACATTTGAAGTTCTGTTCTCTTCATTAAATGCTAGCTTCTGAACCTCATCAGTTGATAATGGCCACTTTAATGACTTATCGCCTAAAGAAACCACACCTGACTCTAAGATAGGTGAAGCTACAACCTTTGATGCTGCCTCAAGAGAATCAGGATTCTCATAAGAAACATCAGTTAACTTAGCTGTCTTTTCGTTATATAAATCTAAAGCCTTAGCATCGATGAACTTTGCCTTAACCTCATCTTTAATGTCAGCTAACTTAGGTACAAATGACTCTGTAATACCATCTAGCTTTAAGATATGAGCGCCAGAGTCGTCGATTACAACGTCAGATACATCACCCACTTTATTGATTGCAAATAATGCAATATCAAGCTGTGACGATAATGAGCCTTTCTCTAATAAACCTAATGAGCCATGATCTTTTTCAAAGTCCTTATCATCAGAGTACTTAAGACCAACTTCCTCAAAGCTCTTGCCTGACTTTAATTCAGCTAAAGCTTCTTTTGCCTTTTGAGCATAGTTCTCTGTTGATGCTTTAATTAAGATCTGTGAGCATTCACGCTTCTGTGGAACTGTAAAATCAGTCTGATTTAAGTTGTAGTATTCTTCTAACTTCTCGTCGGTTACTTCAACTTCTTTCTTTAAATCATTAACAGTTAAAAGAATATATGTAAACTTAACACTAGCAGGCTTCTTAAACAGGTTCTTGTTCTCATCATAGAACTTCTGAACCTGCTCATCAGTTACTTCAACAGTCTTTGCTAATTTTTGTGTATCAACTGTGTAGGTATCAATAACTCTGGTCTGAGCAAATAACTTTGCTAAAAGCTCAACTTCGTGTGGGTAAACTGAAGATCCTGATAATAAAATTGGATTTACTAAGGTTTCCTGAGCTAACTGAGTACGTAACTGCTCTGCAAAGTAATCTGGGCTTGAACCAATGTTACGAACTTTAGCTAAGAATAAATCGTTGTTGAATTTACCATCTTTCTGGAATGCTCTTTCTTTACGAATAGCATCCTTTACCTGTTCGTCACCAACTCTAATGCCCTGCTCATAGGTAACAGAATTTAAAGCTACATTGTCGATCATGCGCTCTAAAACCTGCATACGCATAGCTTTAACATTCTCAGGATTTTCAAAGAACTTATTTACCTGTGGACCATACTGATTCTGCATCATGCGAACCTGATCTTGGTACTGTGCATTCCACTGTTCAGATTTAATGCTGTATTTGCCAATCTTTACAGGATCAGTATTAAGTTTAGGGATCAAATAATTGCCGACACCTGCAAAAATAAATGAAAGAATAATGATCCAGAATAGGATCTTAAAAACTTTACCGTGCGCACCATCACGCAACTTATCAGTTAACATTTTTTAATTATCTCCGTAGCACTAGCTACACATGGTGAAACAAACTTATCAAATTATAAAAGAATTGATCCTAAAATTAAATTGCACAATTCACATAGATGCGCTTTTGCAAAAAAAAATCCCCGAATTTTTCATAAACTCAGGGATCTTTTGACAAATAAGTAAAATTATTTGTTAACGATATCCTTTAATGGCTTACCTGCCTTGAATGCAGGAACCTTAACTGCAGGGATCTGTACAACTTCACCAGTACGTGGGTTACGGCCTGAACGAGCAGCTCTATCACGAACTAAGAAATTACCGAAACCGATTAAAGTTACAGTCTCACCTTTTGCTAAAGCATCTTTTACAGAATCTAAAAATGCGTTTACAGCTACAGCTGAATCTTTGATAGTTAAACCTGACTTCTTAGCGATGCTATCAACTAATTGACTTTTATTCACAATGTACTCCTAATTGGGTTTGTTAAATTGCGCGTATTCTAACTTAACGCTTGAGCTTAAAAGCCCTTGAGCTATTATGCACGTGTTTTGTGCTGTTTATAGAGTTATTATTTCGAAAAATTGATCTGCATCGTATTTTTTGCAAAAAAAAGACGTGTAAAAGTGCTATCAGAATGCGGTTTTGAGGATTTTTTGTAAAATAAACTCCTCATTTAACCTCCAAATTGGAGTTTCATTTGAGGAGTTTTCGTACAACTTTTGTATGTTTTCTTGAATTTAGGGTAAAACAATTACTCAAAATTAAGAGTCGTTCTCTTACAAAGAATTAGTCTTTTTTCTTGTCATGCTCTCTTATATAAGCTAAAAGAGGAGGCAAAAGATCATCTTCAATATGAGCAACTTTTTGTCTTAGAACGTAAGCATTGTCGTCTTTTAGATACTCTAAATTATCCTGACATTCCATCAGCATTGGTAGAGTATTTTCAACACTAACACACAGTGGTTTGATGATCTTTAAAAAGGCTTCAGGGTTAACCACTTTATCTGAATTAACCTCTGGAGCAATCTTCTCTAAAACCTTGATTAGAGCGTCAGCTGACCCCACAATCTTTTTGATCTCATCATCGATTGTGTTTTCATCTTTGTTTTCTTTTTTCTCATCATCAAACTTTACAATAGCTTCGTCTTCTTTGATTGAAGTTGCTCTATTTTCTAAGTCTTGATTATTCTGGGTGTTGCTCATATTTGAATTCCTACAGAACAATGTTCATACTATCTTCTTTCTTTTTTCTAGAACCTTTTGCTACCTGCTTTTTCTCTTTTAACAGCCAGCTTGTTGTTGGCATGAATGTATAAGGATCATGCTCTAATGCTGTCTTTAAAACATCTTCGATTCTAGATACAGGTTTTATAGTCATCTTCTCTTGAACTACATGAGGAATATCCCAAAGATCTTTTTCATTCTCTTTAGGGATCATGACTGTCTTAATGCCACCTCTCATTGCAGCTAAAAGTTTCTCTTTCAAGCCACCAATTGGCAGAACATCACCACGTAAGGTGATCTCACCTGTCATAGCTACATCAGATCTTACAGGATTTCCGGTTAAAGCAGATACTACAGCTGTTACCATGCCCACACCGGCTGAAGGACCATCTTTTGGCACAGCACCTTCAGGTACGTGAACATGTAAGTCACAGGTCTCAAAGAAATCCTGATTTAAGTGCAGATCTTTAGATAAGGTTCTAACTACTGTAATCGCTGTAGAGATAGACTCTTTCATTACATCACCTAACTTACCAGTTAACTGATGTTTACCCTTACCTTCATTTGCTACAGCCTCAAGTTGCAGAATATCACCACCTAAGGTTGACCATGACAGGCCATTGACAATACCAACCTTGCTCTCTTTTAACTTAGAGGTAAAGTCATACTTTTCAGGGCCTAACATTCTGTGAATGTCTTCGATAGTTACAGCTGTAGCCTTGAGTTTCTTAGCTTTAGGATTTTCAATCATCAGATCTTTAATGGTCTTTCTGATGATCTCTGTTAAGGTACGCTCTAATTCACGAACACCTGCTTCATGAGTGTAGTAGCGAATTAAATGCAACAGCACATCGTCTGCTATTGTGATTTCCTTTTCACCTACATTAGCTAAACGTAGCTGTTTAGGGAAAAGATGCTCTTTAGCAATATGGAATTTCTCATCCTCTGTATATGAGGATAAATCAATGATCTCCATACGATCTAATAGAGGTCCTGGGATGTTATATGAGTTGGCTGTTGTCACAAACATCACATTAGACAAATCATAATCAATCTCTACATAGTTATCTTCAAATGTAGAGTTTTGCTCAGGATCTAAAACTTCTAACAAAGCTGCTGATGGATCACCATGAACTGATGACACTACCTTATCAATCTCATCTAATAAGAACAATGGGTTGTTTACACCAACCTTTGCCATATTAGAAATAATACGACCTGGCAGAGCACCGATATAGGTTCTTCTGTGACCACGGATTTCAGCTTCATCGTTAACGCCACCTAAAGCTACTCTTACAAACTTTCTGCCTGTAGCAGCTGCAATAGATTTACCTAAAGAGGTTTTACCAATACCAGGAGGACCCATTAAACAAATGATAGGACCATGCAGTCTATCTGCTCGAGACTGAACAGCTAAATACTCTAAGATCTTGTCCTTTACCTTAGTTAAACCATAATGATCTCTATCTAAGATCTCTTTTGCTTTCTTTAGATCATGATTTACCTCAGAACACTCAAGCCAAGGTAAAGATAGAAGACAGTCAATATAGTTTCTTACAACTGAGTACTCTGATGAGTTAATACTCATTGAGTTTAGCTTTCTAATCTCTCTTTCAATACGCTTATGAACATATTCAGGAGCTTTTAACTCCTCATTTCTGGTCATGAATGACTGAACGTCATCATCTTCAGAGACAGAAATACCGAGTTCTTTTTTGATTGCTTTTAACTGCTCGGCTAAGAAGTACTCTTTTTGGTTCTTCTCCATTGATTTTTTAGCTAAATCAATGATTCTGTTCTCTAACTCAGACTTGTAAGAATAACCATTTAAAGCGCTGATTAAAATGCGACCTCTCTCTACTGGATTTAGAGATGTTAGAAGCATGTACTTAGTTTGAGTATCAAGCTTTAAGATCTGAGTTAAGGTATCTGTTAATCGTGATAAAGAGCTCTCCTCTAAAATTGATGAGATTAAGTGCTTTGGCACAGAATCCTCAATTAAAGCTCTTGAGGTCTTATCTGATGAATCAATTGCATACTGCAGGCATGACTTTAATACAGATAAAGTATCAGCTACATCTTTATCTGATTGATCTTCCTCTGTAAGAACCTGAATTCTTGCTTTTCTAAAAGGTACTTTTTCATCGTCAATAATTTCAATCAGCTTAATTCTTTCAAAGCCTGAAATTAAGCACTGACGAGTATTAGCATCCTTTTGGCTCATACTCAAAAGTTTGCAGATTACACCTGTTTTGTGTAAATCTTTAAACTCAGGTTTTTCATCTGCTTCATTTAACTGGCAGAATACTGCAACATCGTGCTCCTCTTGTTCTTGAGCATAAGTAAATGCGGCAATAGAGCTATCTCTTGCAGCTGTGATTTGTAATTTAGAATGAGGAGTAATGATTAAAGCTCTTAAAGTAATTAAAGGCAAAATCATCTCTTTTACTCTATTCTTAGATGAACTGTTCTTAGCTGTACTACGTCTGTTTGTAGTTTTCTTAGTTGCTGTATCTTTAGTTCTAGTCTTTTTAATTGTTTTTTCTGTCATGTTCTTCCAGTATTAAGAGAAACTCTCTTACGAATTAAAACTGAATAAAATAAACTATTTTCATCGATAAAAAAGCCCCTCAATCGTTCTTGAAGGGCCTTATCTGTAAATTTTATTATTAAGAGTTAGACGCGATTTCAAAATCGTCTTTCTTAATAACTAAAGGCTCTTGGTGATTTTCAACCGTATTCTTATCAACAATTACCTTCTCGACATTCTTTACCGAAGGGATATCATACATGGTGTTCAAGAGCAGACCTTCTACAACTGAACGTAAACCACGTGCACCGGTATGACGTTTGATAGCGCTATCAGCGATAGCATTTAAAGCCTCAGCAGTGAACTCAAGTTTTACATTTTCAAACTTAAACATTGCTTCAAACTGTCTGATGATAGCATTCTTAGGTTCTCTTAGAACTCTAATTAACTCATCTCGATTAAGTTCTGACAAAGCTGTAATTACAGGCAAACGACCTACAAACTCTGGAATGATACCAAATTTTACAAGATCATCAGGTTCAACTTTCTTGTACTTATCAGAAAGTGTCATCTTGTCGTCTTTACCGTAAACTTCAGCACCAAAGCCAATACCTGCTTTCTTAGATACTCTCTTTTCTACAATCTTATCAAGACCGTCAAAAGCACCACCGCAGATAAATAAAATCTGAGAAGTATCTACTTCGATATTCTTCTCTTGTGGGTGTTTTCTGCCACCATTTGGTGGTACAGAAGCAACAGTACCTTCAATTAACTTTAATAATGCCTGCTGAACACCTTCACCAGATACATCACGAGTAATTGATGGATTCTCACTCTTACGAGCGATCTTGTCGATTTCGTCGATATAGATAATGCCCTTTTGAGCCTTTTCAACATCGAAATCACAGTTCTGTAGCAAACGTACAATTACGTTTTCTACATCTTCACCTACGTAACCTGCTTCAGTTAAGGTTGTAGCATCAGAAATAGCAAATGGAACATTTAAAAATCTTGCTAAAGTCTGAACTAATAAAGTTTTACCAGAACCTGTAGGTCCTACTAAAAGAATATTAGATTTGCCTAATTCAACATCTGAATCAACACCAGAATGACGTAATCTCTGATAGTGGTTATATACAGCTACAGATAAAACTTTCTTTGCATCATCCTGACCGATTACATACTCATCAAGATGCTTTGCAATCTCATGAGGAGTTGGCACATTGTCTAAATCAATGCCACCTGCTGAATGCTTATCTTTTTTATCAAGTCCCTTAGCAGCTAGCATCTCATAGCACTGCTTGATGCAGTCAGAGCAAATGCAGATACCGTCTCTAGCTCTAATTAAGGTTCTTGTGTCTGAGGCTGCTTGACCGCAGAACAGACATGTGCTTTTTTTCTGTTCTGACACGATTACTCATCCTTCTTTGAATTAAAATCGGCTATCTCAGCACGACTTGAAATAACTTTGTCAATTAGACCATACTCAAGTGCTTCTTGAGCGGTCATAAAATTATCACGTTCAGTATCACGTGTAATGTCTTCAATACTCTTGCCTGTGTGTTTTGCAAGAATACTATTCAATGTCTGCTTAATACGCTGTGTTTCATGAGCATGGATCATGATGTCAGTTGCCTGACCTTTAAATCCACCTAAGGGCTGATGGATCATAATTCTTGCATTTGGAAGAGCAAATCTCTTTCCTTTAGCACCACCAGTTAATAAGAATGATCCCATTGAACAAGCCTGTCCCATGCATAAAGTGCAGACATCAGGTTTTATATATTGCATGGTGTCGTAAATTGCAAGACCTGCAGTTACTACGCCACCAGGAGAATTGATGTACAGATAGATATCCTTGTCAGGATCTTCTGATTCTAAGAATAGGAGCTGTGCTACGATCAAATCTGACATATGATCTTCAACTTCACCTGTCAGGAAAATTACTCTATCTTTTAATAGTCTAGAGTAAATATCAAAAGATCTTTCTCCACGAGCAGTCTGCTCGATAACCATAGGCACCAATGTAGATGCCATTCTTTCTTGATCTTCTGAATTGAACATATGTAGCATAGCTCCTTAATTATATTTTAAAGTGTGTTATTAGCGATGGTTTACTAACTGATCGAAGGTCATTTCTTCTTCGCCATCAGCAGCCTTTTCCATTACCTTAGCAACAACTTCTGACTCTAAAGCTGCATTCTGAACAGCCTCGAACTGAGTCTTGTCCTTACGGATCTGCTCTTTAACTTCATCAGGATCTTCGTAGGCACCAGCGAATTGCTCTAACTGAGCCTCTACGAACTCGTCTGAAGGATTCTTTAAACCTAAGCTCTCAACGATCTTACGAACGATAATGCCTAAGCGAGCATCCTTAACAGCCTCATCCTTGAACATATCATCTTTCTTGAATGAGTCTGGTAGCTTCTTCATGCCATAAGCACGCATCTGCTGCTCGAAGTTCTTTGCTAAACGCTCTTTCTCAGCTTCAACATAAGCCTCAGGAACAGCGAACTCGCCGTACTGAGCAACTAAAGCGTCGAATAACTTACCACGGGTAATGGTGTACTTAGCGCGGTTTAACTCACGTTCCATGTTCTTGCGTAAGTCTGACTTGAAGGTATCTAATGAACCATCTTTTACGCCGAATACTTTAACGAAGTCTTCGTTAACTTCTGGTAAAGATAACTCTGATACTGAGTTAACAACGATGTCGAACTCTGCATCCTTACCCTTTAAGTTCTCTGCATGGTAATCCTCAGGGAATTTAACCTGGATAGTGAACTTATCGCCAGCCTTGTGACCTTCGATCTGCTCAGTAAAGCCAGGGATCATCTGAGTCTCTCCAACGGTTAATGAGAAGTTTGAAGCCTTACCGCCTTCAAACTCAACACCATCGGTACGACCAGTAAAGTCGATTGATGCACGAGTGCCCTTAGCAACTACTGCATCATCCTTTACCTGCCACTTACCCTGCTGCTTACGTAAAGTCTCAATCATGTTGTCTACGTCAGCGTCAGTTACAGTTGCCTTGATGCTCTTTAACTTTAAGTCTTCAAAAGGCTTTAACTCTAATTCTGGGTTAACTTCTACAGTTGCCTCATAAACGAACTCTTCGTCGTTCTTGAAGGTAGCTTTCTTAACTTCAATCTTAGGATAGCCAACAACTTCTAGCTTTGACTCTCTAATAGCCTGACCTAAAGTCTCGTTTACTAATGAATCATAAGCATCTGAATAAATCTGACCGCCAAACTGCTGCTCTAAAACTTTAGTTGGAATGTGGCCCTTACGGAAACCATCGATTCTTGCATTTTTAGCGTACTTGCGGAAACTAGCGTCATATGCCTTTTTAACATCTTCTGCTGGCACAGTAACGGTTAGAAGGTGCTGAACGCCCTCTTTTTTCTCGGTTGAAACCTGCATCGTTTACCTCTATGTCTAGGTTGCAGTAATTAACAAACATCATTGACGCAGCGGAGTAATAAACTGTGCTGTACGTCTTTAAATATAAACTGGGATATTATACAAGCCTAACAACATCTAATCAATCTACAAATTTTTCGCGTTTCTTGATTTTGTCACTTCAGATGTCTGTTTGAACTTTTTCTTAGATGTTTTCTTTAACATTTCTTAGATCTCCTAGAGCCTTAAACCTTATGTTCGTTCAACCGTTTTGCTTTCTTATATTCGTGGCAATTTGCTTGTACGCTGTCTAAGGTTGCTTTTGTCTGTTGTTTACTTGTCAAATAGGTTGTATGCTCACTTAACAATAACAAAATCCATAACATGCATAGATAATAAGTTAAATTTATTCCATACTATGGAATCTTATAAAATTTTAGTGAAGAATATGAAAACATCTTTAGGCATTATTGAAGGCTACTACGGTAGGATCTACTCAGAAGAAGAAAGAAACTCGCTTATCTCTTTTATTCGCAATTACAACTACAGCTATTACATTTATGCTCCTAAAAATGACAGTTTTCTGCGTCGAAAGTGGTTTGACAACATCTCAAACGATCATATAGATTTCCTAAAACGTCTATCAGAACACTGTAAAAATAACTCAATTCAATTTGGTGTGGGTATATCTCCTCTTGGCATCACAAAAGACCTGCAAAAATACTTATCTGTACTTTTACAAAAAGTAGACTTTTTCATAAAAGAGCTAAATGCCAGTGTCATAGCGATTTTGTTTGATGACATCACTCTGTATACAGAAGATGAAGGCGACCATCAAAAAGAAATCATGAATAAGATCTCCACATTTGTAAAAGCTAATTTTAAAGATAGAAACTTAAGACTTATCTTTTGCCCTACCTATTACAGTTTTGATCCTATTTTAGATAAGTGTTTTGGCCGGAGACCAGAAGGATATTTTCATCAAATCACTGAAAATCTTGATAAGGATGTTGAGATCTTTTGGACTGGTAATAAAGTTCTATCTAAAGAAATTACTGCTGATGACATAAACAGCATCAATACTCTTTTAGGCAGAAAAGTAACAATTTGGGATAACTACCCTGTTAATGACGGAAAATTTATCTGTAAACATGTCTACACAAGAGAATTTAAAAACAGAACTTCACTTGATGGTGTAGCTCTATCTCATGCTGTAAATCCTATGTTAGAAGCAGAACTTACTAAAGTTGCAATTGCTACATTACCTTTATGCTATAAAAATGAAAGTGAAGAACAAAAGCAAACTTTAAGAATAAAATTGCTAAACAGCATGTTCGACAACAAGTCAGATAGTATTATCAAATTGCTAGATATCTTAAATGATGAAGGTATTGATGCCTTTTCAGATGAGATGAAAGAAGAGTTAAAAGAGAATCTCACTACAATCAATACCAAAGCAAAACACGAACTTATAGACTTTTTGTCTGGAGTGTATAAATTCGATCCTGCGTGTCTTACTTCATAATTTGTGAAAATTGTACTCACGTATTGATTTTTCAACCCTTTTTGGAGTTAAAATCAATACATTTCATGAAGGACTGAGTATGCTAAAGGATGCTAGCTTTTATATAAAAAGAATTAAAGATCTGCCCTCTTCATTAGTAGAGGTCATTCGTGATCTTTATAAAGAAGCATCCTCCCACCGTTTTATCTGCATTTCCATGCAAGAACTGTGTGAAAAGCTAGAGCTTGAATACACAGAAAAAAGCTTTGAAAAAGACTGTCAAAAAAACTATGTCTGCATCAACACTTATCTTGAGATGCTAGGATTAAAACTAGTACCTTGCTCTATTCCTGTTGATCTGTCTTTTTATGACAAGATTTTCGTCACTCCAAAGCCAAATCTTAATAATGACGAAGACTGTGCTGCAGTTCGTGCTCTTATAAAAGAAAAAAGAGCGCCTACACAAAGTGATGCTGTTCATATCAGCAGAATGAACAATAAGCTCTCTAACTACAATGTAATGCTAAGAGTCTTTGAAGGTTTGTTTGTGGTAAGTTCTTCAAAACTTGATCCTCACCAAAGACTGGCTATGAACAATATTTTAGGTGAACTTGAGTTACCTAAAGAAGGTTTAGCTTATTTAAGAGCTTGCTACACATACGCAAGTGAATACAGAAACAGACATTGTAACTACAAAGAAACTCAATACTGCTTCAAACCTCTAAACGAAGAGCAGCAAAAGAGAGTTAGCCGTTATTTAGCGGTCATTTCAGCATCCACATCATACAGGGAGCCTTTAAATCAGGATTACCCATATTTAGATGATTTAGAGCAGGAGCTAAAGAAAATAGCTCATACTCAACCTGCTAGAATTGCAAACAATACACAAATAAAACCAAAGATTGATGTTATTGAATCAACAACTTTAGAAAACAGATTCAGTACTGTAAGACAGTCTTCATATAACTACCTTTACTCTTTTGTTAAAGGCAGAGTTGAACCTAATAAAACTGAAGATATCTTATCTTGTGTTGTTGACAACTCTCCAGTCAAAGACAATAAGCTTGTAATGACATATTTTAAAGCTATAGAAAAATATGTTACTCCAAATATTACTAAGCTTATTCCTAATAAGGATGCCATTACTCTTCATTATTTTGAAGATCTTAAAGAGAAGACCACCACAAGAGTAGCGCCTTGTCTTTATATTACAGATAACAAAGAACTGTGTTTAACCTACCCTTGCATGATCTACAGAAATGGTAAAGATCTGGGATTAAAAGTAGGCATGCTAGATAATGCTTTTGCAGCATATCTATTTAACTCAACTCTCTTGCCTATTGGTGGACGAGGTAATCTTGATTTAGTAACTGTTACCTCTGAAAAGACTAATGATGCGATTCTCTTCTATACTTTCTTTTTAAGACTTATCTTAAATAATATTTTTGTCTCTTATGATAAGGATGAGAATATAAAGGCTCTTTATGAGTTAGATGAAGAATATAAAAGCACAGAGAAAAAAGAGCTTCTTTTTATAAAAGGACTCTACTTTGCTTTATTTGAATGTAGCAAAAAGAGAAATGGTAAATTAGCTGTTGATGAGATTACAGCTCAAGCGCTTTTTGAATTTCCACCACTCAACCATTTAGCAGCAAACGTTCTGTTAACTAATAACGAAAAACTCTCAATTGCTGAGCTTTATGAAATGGCACCTGTTATTTTTTATAATTTGGTGTTTGAACAGTTAAATGAAGATGAAAAGATCTCTGCTGTATTCAAAGGCATCAAACCAAAGACCAAGCATTTGTCTTTGTATATGCAAAAGCTTATTCACAAAGAGATAACTAATTCAAATATCGAACAATTTCTCTACATTGGTAAAGAGCCTATCAAAGATGAGAGTCAGAAGCTCAACAATATGATGTTGTTTGACAGCCCTGCTCACGGCTTTTCAAGCAATACCTGCAAGCCTTTATGGGTATTATTAGGTCACCCTATTTTTACCAATTTATTTATGCCTCTGTTCAGTCATGAAGCTGCTGTAAGATTACTAAAAAAAGAGGTTATAGTAGACAAATCAAGTCACTCTAAATTAAGAGAGTTAATCTGCTCAAAAGCAAATGTCATCAAGTTTTTGGGTAATCTTGAAAATGGCAATCAGACAGTACTTGCTAACCTTGTAGCAGGAAATCTGACTAAGTTAGATGAACAGCTAATAAAGAGACAGTTAAAAGATTTTACTTTTACCAAATACTCGCAACTATGTGATATTTTCAAAATTGGCTATTCATATATTGCAAACGAAGCAATTGAAGAATGCCTACCTACATTAGGACTGATGGTTGTTCCTATTGATAGCGCCTTGCCAAAAGTTGCTAGAAATAAACTAAAGTACCATAAAATCATTTCTACACACTTAGGTGAAAGTGCTGTTGATCATGACTTTTTAAATAAGCTTTGTGCAGCTCAAATGGCATTTATCATTTTCTCTTTCATTGTTCCTGTAAGTGTAGCAGAGGTTAAACTCTCAAGATATATGAAACTTACAGCAGAGCAAAATGTATTTGCTATCAATTTTTTTAATACCTTAAGAGTTCTCATGAAGGGGGGTAAACCATTTGATGAAAAGTTCTATAGAACTCTGTATGCTGAGCAGAAGAACAATAAGAACTTTAGATTAAGTTTAAATTATCTAAAGAAACTAGCAGTTGAAGAGGTTAAAGCTTCACCATTAAAGAATTATCTTGAGAATAAATTTAATGAAGTCTTTGGATATTTGTCTTCACGACCAAATGTTCAAACAGACATTGCTAAAGAAGTAACCTCTAAAGAAAAAGCTAATACAGAAAGAACTTACACAGAAAATTCTAAAGAAGATAAGAATGTTTCTAATTTTGAGAGATCATCTTTAGTAAAAACTTCAGATCATAGTTTCTTTAAAGCTACAAGTTTCAATCTTAAAAAGCTCGATACTTCACTTATTGAGTCAAAATTAAAAGAAAGTGCTCAAATTCAGGATGTAATCAGTCAGATTAGAAATGAAGATCCTGAAATTGAAAGAGAAGATCCTGAGAATATTGAAGAGATAAACGCAAAGAGCTCTTCTCAGGGGTATACAGAAAATAAAGATGCCCCTCAAAAAGCCCCAATCAGTGAAAAATCTGTAGACACAGCAACAACAAACAATGATGTTAATACGTCTGTAGATGCTAATTTAGGTGGATATCAATATCCATCAGAGAGCTGTAAAAAGTTAATAGATGCCATCAAATCTCAAAATTGCGATGTAATTGACTTAAATGAGTTTACTGGTATCTGTATGAGTCTTAAGTTCATGTCACGTGATGCTGCTATAGAAGAGATCAATGACTGGGCTTATGACAACTTTGACGATCCTCTATTTGATGTTGCTCCTGAAGAAAACTGTGTATACATCACCACAGATATTTTGGATAAGCTTTAAATGAAGAAGTAATATAAGAGAGGTATAAAAAATGGTGCCAAAAGGCACCATTTTTTATAAATTATGACTTGCCAAATCTATATCTGTAGAAGAATAGAGGAGGAACCGCAATACCTAAACTGATGCCAAGCATAATGCCAAAACATCTCATACCATGGTGCATGATAAGATAAGCTTCTTGAACCAATTCAGTCTGAGTATCCTCAATAATTCTAGCTGTTGCAATTAAACATTGATAAGCATCCATGCCAGGGATCAATGAAATAATTGAAGCTACAGTAAAGATAACTCTTGTTACCTTAAGTTTTGGTGCAATATAGATAAACAATAAAGATGTAACTGAGCAAGCGATAAAAGTTGAAACTACAACTTCAAGACCACAACCTAAAAAAAGGAAGGTTCTTAGACAACGAGTTACAGCACCACCTAAAGCCACAAAACCTAAATACTTTACTGGGACTTGGAACAGCATTGCAAAGGCTACAGCAATGAATGAGGCACAGCCTGTTTCCATCGCCCATCTTATGAAAAATTCAGTTGTAAAATTTAAATCTAACATTGAAACAAACTCCAACTAAATCCACATCAGATATAAAGCACCTAATAGACCAGATGCTGCACATGCTGTAAGAATGATTGAGTAAATAAGTCTCATCACACCAATTTCAAGATATCCTTTGAAGATATCTAAGAAACCATTCATGTATGGAAAACCTGGAACTAATAGTAAAGTGGTCGCCATAATAGCAAGACGAGTTTCATCAGCTGATGCACTTAGAACATAGGTACACATAATATAGGTGGTAGCACAACCTAAAAATGCGCAAGCCATGAACACAAAAGTCTCAAAAAAGCCTTTCTTTAATAGCCAAAATTTAAAGAACATCAGCATAAATCCACCAATTAAAGCAGCCAAACATACAGTAGCGGTACCACCGTTACAATATGCGAATGCAGCTGCTGCAACAGCTTCAATTGGTATTAACATGTTCTTGTTATAGTGAGCTGGTCTTACGGCTCTGATCTTATGATAGATAAGATCGAGATCAGTAATTTCCCCACTGATAACATCATTGGCGATGAAATTTAACCTTGTAACACTATTCATGTTGATGCCAAGACTTTTAATCTTTGCAATTCTCTCTGCATAATGGCTATTGCCATCACAGCATCTTACTAAAAAGAATGAACGGGTTAAGGTAAATTCAGGATTGATAACATGCATTGCCTTTGCCATATCATGACAACAACGCATTATAAGGCGTGTTTCTGCACCTGCTAAGGCCATACGCCATCCAAAAGTGCACAGAATTTTTGTTTTTTTATTAAGATCCGAACTAGTATCTAAATCTATATGAGGCATTTTTGGTAAAACTCAAATTAGTTGTAAACACACTCTAGTTTCTGCTCTTTGTTAGCATTGTGAACTCTTGCGTGTGACCACTCATGCTCTTCAATCTTGCCGTCTGCATTCTTAATATAAATGTTCATTGGGCAGTGTTCTGGCTTTTCAGCTAATTCAACACCTTCATCATCCCATGAAGCTTCCATTACAGCGTTAGCTGAAAAAGGAACTGATACAAATAAAAAAGCGCAAACAGACAATAATTTAATCTTCATATTGTTCTCCACGTCGAAAATTAAGAATTTGAGTTGGCAGTTTTTAATTTCTGAACTGTCAGGCCGACGGATAATATACTCTCATTTTTGTGATATGACACACAATAAATGCACTTTTTTGAACTTTTTTGGAGCAAAAAAGTACGCTATTGAAAATTCAGAAATGTTTGTTTAATAATCTAGACAGAATTCTGTGCGATATTCCTAATATTCAATATCCGATAATTAGGAATTATTTTTGCGGATATGTTAAGATCGTAATGAAATAAGGCCTAACAGTCGTTAGGCTTTGTTTTTTTTATTTCTTTTTAATTCCAATGGTATTTATTAAATGTCATCTCTTGCCCTGTTAGTTATTTATATATCAGTCGGCGCTGTACTTGGTATTGCCTTAGGTCAATTAAAGTACAAAGGTGTCGGTCTGGGAATCGGCGGTGTGCTGTTCTCAGGTATTTTAGTCGGACACATTGCAAACCATTATTTTGGTTTTGAGTTACACGTTCCAGGCGGTGTAACTGCTGAAGCTAGCATTCTGCACTTTTTACAAGAGTTCGGTTTGATGCTGTTCGTTTACGCAATCGGTATTCAGGTAGGTCCTAGCTTCTTTGCTGCACTTCGTGGTAACGGCTTAAAGCTAATCTCATTAGCTGTATCTATCATTGTTTTAGGTTGCGGTATTGCTTTAGCCCTATTCTACTGTGGCATCGTAACTCCTGATGCAATGGTTGGTATGTACTCTGGTGCAATTACCAATACACCTGCATTAAGTGCTGCAAGCCTTATGGTTACTGATATTGGTACTGCTCTGCAAGGTTTAGGCAAAGATCCTATTGCTTTAGGTTTAGATGTAACCAAAGTTCCTAAGGCATATGCTGTTGCATACCCATTTGGTGTTTGCTCTATTCTTATTACTATGATCTTAATTCGTGCTGTATTTAAGGTTAGCGTAGAAGGTGCGGGTCAGGAATACCATGACAGCAAGAACGCAGGTCGTGATGCACCTATCGTATCAAATGTACAGGTAGAAAATTCTGATTACGTAGGCAAAACCATTAACGATATTCCATGCGTAAAAGAAGGAACTGTTATTTGCTCACGTATTAAAAGAGATGGTGTATTGTCTGTTCCATCAAAAGATTTAGTACTACAAAAAGGCGATCTACTACACTTAGTTGGTGGATCAAAGTTCGTTTCAAAGGCATCAATTGCTTTAGGTACTGAAACTAAAGATGTTCTAACTACCCATGGTTCTACAATTTCTGTTCGTCACTTGATCATTACTAACAACAACGTAATGGGACACACACTGTCAGATTTAGATCTTGAAGGACACTACAACTTAGTAGTTTCTCGTGTATTCCGTTCTGGTGTTCAGTTCATGCCAACTCCTGACTTAAAGTTAGCTTTAGGTGATGAATTAAACGTTGTAGGTACAGTAGATAACATCAAGAAAGCAGGTAAAGTTGTAGGTAACTCATCTGCAACCATGAATCACGTTCCAATGATGCCTATCTTCATTGGTTTATTCGTTGGTATGTTATTAGGTTCTATTCCTATTCCAATTCCAGGCGTTCCTTCACCTATGAAGTTGGGTGTTATCGGTGGTACCTTGATCGCAGCTATCTTACTTGCAAGATTCGGTGATACTTGGACTGGTAACAAGATGCACTGGAGATTACCAACCGCTGCGTTATCAGCTTTCAAGGAGATCGGTATTACCCTGTTCTTAACCATTGTTGGTATTAACGCAGGTGCTAACGGTTTCTGGGAAGAATTAACCCACGGCTTAGGTTTACACTGGATGGCATGGGCAACCTTAATCTCAATCATTCCATTATTGATTGTAGGTTTTGTAGGCTACAAGTTCTGCAAGGTAAACTACTTGGTTCTATCAGGTGTTCTAGCAGGTTCTTATACTGATCCTCCAGCACTAGCATACGCAAACAACATGTACAAAGATGCAGAGGCATCATCAATTGGTTATGCTACTGTTTATCCTTTTGTAATGTTCTTACGTATTCTGTCACCACAGATCATGTTAATTATTGTTTCATCAACTTTCTAAAAATAGATGATATTGAATAACAATAGTCAAATCCGCCCGCACCGAGTAAATGCGGGCGGCATTTTTATTGCCATACTAAAAGGTGCATTACAACCTTTATCTTGTGTTGTAACTGTACCTTTTACTTTACTCTTCCCTGCTCTAACCACCTTTATCTTGTACCATGTTTTCTCAAAACAAAATGACAAGATCTTATCCTTCAAACGAGGACTTAAGCTTGATTTTAAGTCGATGATTGGCGCAGAAATTATTTACCTTTTAGGACTTTTTGCCCTATTTCAATATTTCTGCTACAAAGCAACACAATACATTGAAGTATATAAGTACAAAGCTGTAAGAAATCCTACTCTGCAGATTGCAACTCCAGAGCAATTAGAATATTCACATTCTCTTACTACACTTATTTGTACAATTGCTGTAATACTCATTGTTATGCAAATCTTAATTATGGCTTACAGTTTTATCAAAGCTTACGATCTTGATAAGAGTGTCAAAACTCAAAGTCCTTTTAAGATTGTTTTAAAGACAATATTCAGAAATCTACCTGTGTATATATTATTCACAGTAGTTCTCATTTATGTTTTCACTGTAATTGAAACTTACTTTGCAAAATACAAGTTAATCCATATTGAAGGTTATATCTTAGGCAAAGATAACTTTGATCCAGCTATAACTTTTATGGTGTTAAGAGTTTTTGTTTTGCATGTTGCAATATACGCACTAAATTTATTTACATTTTGTGCACTAAACTTAAGATCACGACTTAACTTTAAGAATTAAAAAATACTTTTTATATTCTCAAAAGTGTTTTGTATCAATAATCGCACAATGTTAAAAATTTTCTTTTAATGTCAGCCCAGAAAGAATATAATTCACTGACATTTTACTTTGACTATTTTTGAAAATTAGTCTGTATCACTGCTTATCATATTTACAGCTAATATTGATAACTGCCAATGTGATAAACGCTACTTTAAAAACTGAGGTTATATGAGCACATCAATCAGTTATGCCAAGGCAGGCGTGCTTAACTTTTTAGGCAGCGCTCCAGCATGGTATAAAAATGTAATTATTGCATTTTTAATCATTAACCCAATCGTTGCACAATATTCATTATTTGTTGCTGGTTGGTTATTGGTTATTGAATTCATTTTCACTCTTGCTATGGCTCTTGACTGCTACCCTCTTGAGGCGGGCGGTCTTTTAGTAATTGAGGCTTGTTTCATCGGCATGTGCGATATGCACCATGTTACAAAAGAGATCGAATCAAATCTTGAAGTAATCATGTTGCTGATGTTCATGGTTGCAGGTATTCACTTCGTTCGTGACTTCTTGCTGTTCTTCTTTACTAAGCTATTGGTAAAAGTAAGATCAAGTGTGCTTTTAGCTTTAATGTTCTGCTTCATGTCAGCTATTCTTTCTGCTTTCGTTGATGCTTTAACCGTTCTTGCAATTATCATTTCAACTTGCGTTGGTTTATACCAGTTATATATGTCAATCATTACCGACAACAACGCAATGGCTATGATTGCTAGCAATGACAGCATCGTTCCAGAAGAGCACAAAAAGAGCTTAGAAGAGTTCAGAGCATTCTTACGTAGCATCCTAATGCACTCAGCTGTTGGTACAACCTTTGGTGGTGTATGTACTATCGTTGGTGAGCCTCAGAACTTAATCATTGGCGATGTTTGCGGTTGGAAGTTCATTGACTATGCTATGCGTATGGCTCCAATCTCAGTACCAGTTTTAATTTGCGGTTTAATTACTTGCTTTGTAGTTGAGCACTTCAAGCTGTTCGGCTACGGTCATAAGATGCCACAAGCTGTTTATGACATCATGGTTAAGAAAGATGAGGAACAGACTAAGTCTTTAACCAAGCGTGATAAGTTAAATCTTATTGTTCAGTTATGCTGCGTTATTTGGTTAGTTGTAGCTTTAGGCTTCCACTTAGCATCTGTTGGTGTTATCGGTCTATCAGTAATTATTTTAGCTACTGCTTTGTGCGGTATTACCTCAGAAGGTCCAGTTGGTAAAGCATTCACCGAATCAATGCCATTCTGTGCTTTATTATGCGTATTCTTCACTGTTGTAACCGTAATTTCTACTCAAAAACTATTCGACCCTATCATTGCATGGGTATTCTCAACACCTAAAGAATTACATCTACCTATCTTCTATATGGCAAACGGTATCATTTCATCTGTATCTGATAACGTATTCGTTGCAACTATTTATATTGAGCAGGTTCGTGATTCACTGTTAAATGGTGTAATTACCCCTGAGCAGTTCGATGAGTTAGCAATTGCAATTAACGCTGGTACTAATTTACCATCAGTTGCAACTCCTAATGGTCAGGCTGCATTCTTATTCTTATTAACCTCACCTATTGCAGCTTTAATTAGACTACCTTACTTCAAAATGATGTACATGGCTCTTCCATATACCATCGTATTAACAGTAGTTGGTCTACTTGCAACTTGGTTCTTAATGCCAGAATTAACCGGTTGGTTAATTCGTGAAGGTTGGGTTCACGGTGCTTCAATTGAACTTATTCAAGGTCAAATGAAGTAGTCTATTAAATTTAATAGATAGATCTTTTATGAAGGCCCTGCGATGCAGGGCCTTTTTTATAATATACTCAACGATTATTTTGTAAATAATGCACAATAATGAGCCTTAACTCTAATAATATTACTCAACAAAATGATATTATTAGCGCACGGTAACCTTGAGAATAACAATAAAGTTTGGAGTCTACCTTGTTACAACTATTTAAAAGTATCTGCGCTTCAAGATTTTGCTGGTTCTTGCTTTTCCTATCAGGCATTGCATTAGAGGCTTGCGGATTATATTTTCAGTACGAATTGCATTTAAATCCATGTGTTAATTGCGTGTATGAAAGAGCTTACTTCTTAGGATTTGTTGTAGCAGGCTTTGTAGGAGCAATGGCTGCAAACTATGTTTTTGTAAGGTTCTTATGTGCTGCTGGCTTTTTAGCCAGTGCCATCGGTGGTCTTTTGGTTACTTGGGAGCATTACAGAGCTTACACAAGCACCTCTTTATTTGGAAATACCTGTAAATTAGAAGCTCAATTTCCAGATTTTCTGCCTCTAGACACTATTGCTCCATGGATGTTTAAACCATTAGGTTTATGCTCAGATAAGCTAGATTGGGAATTATTAGGTCAGAGCATGCCTTTTTGGATTTTAATAGCTTTTGCTTGTGCGACTGTTATTGCTTTTTTAATGCTAATCAGCATTTTTGTAAAAAAGAAGACAAGCAATTTTGATAGACTTTACAAATAGTCTTTCAAAGTTCAAACATCGTCAATATCAAAAAAAGATCCGAAAGGATCTTTTTTTCTGCCAGCTCTATAACAAATTTTATCATTTGTTTATTCATGCAAAATTTGCAGTCATATAATAGTAGTAATTATTACTATTATTTGAGGCACTCAATGAGTTCTTGTCTGAAAGTCGATGATCTTGTGATCGATGTTGATTCACTTTTTAACACTATTGATTGTGGTATTGCGGTGTTTAGACTTTACCACCCTACAAAAGGAAGACAAGACCACCATATAGCAATTGAACAATTCAACAATGAAAGTGAACACATCATTGGTGTAAATCTTGATAACTTCAACCAAGCAGCAACAACTTTTGAAGATCTGGTAACACCTAAATATAAGACTGTACTAAAAGATGTTTATGAGCAATTATCAAAAAGCAAAGATGAAGTTCAATTTGAAGTTGAGCTTGTAAACTTCAACCATAAAACCAAATACCTTATCTGCAATGCTGTAGCTTTAAGTTACGGTGATGATGACTTTGGTCAGTATATTCGTGTGCAGTCAGCATTCATGGATATAACTAAACTAAAAATCAAAGAAGAGCATTTAAATAACATCATAAGATTTGATCCTCTAACTAATGTTCTTAACAGAGCTGCCTATGAACACGATCTGCCTCAAATTGAACATGATTTAGGTAATTTTCCCCTACTACCAGAGACAGGCAATCTCTTTACTTTCGTCGTTATTGATATCAATGGACTTAAAACCATAAATGACGATATGGGACATAATGCAGGCGATGAGATTATCAAGGCTGCAGCAAAAGTCGTAAAAGATAGTCTTAATAAGTACGGAGTTATCTACAGAACTGGCGGTGATGAGTTTTTTGCTATTCTAAAAACATCAGATCACTCTCAAGTAAGAGACTGCCTGTCACAACTTCATGCTTGTGCTGATAAATGGTCAGGCTACATCGTAAAACATATGTCCTTATCTGTAGGTTCTAAATCAATAGATTTATCTGATGATGTTGTTAACAGTAAAAAGAACTTCAACGTTAGAAACTTAATCAAAATTGCAGATCAGAGGATGTTTGAAGCTAAACGCTATCACTACCTTACCAAGGGTGTTGACAGACGTATTCAGCAAAGTGTTTATGATGCTCTGTGTAACTCATTTCAGAAGATCTTGCGGATAGATTTGAGTAACGATTCTTTTAATATCATCAAAATTGAGTTCAATGAAAACGATATCTTTAAAGAAAGCAGAAACAGTTACTCTGTTTGGATCGATCACTTTTCAAAATCTGGTCTTATCTATAAAGATGACGAAGAAAAGTTCAGTAAAGGTCTATCTTTAAATAACCTAAAAGACTTCTTTAAGTCTGGTAAAAATATGTTCTCAATCACCTATAAGAGAAAATTCTCAAATAGCTATAAAGATGTTCTGCTAGAGGTAATCCCTGAAGGGAAATTTACAGACAAAAATCAGTCTGTATACCTATACGTAAAGCAGATTGAGAACTAATTAAAATTTGGCACAGAACTATGGTTTTTCAAGATCCTAATTTAGAAACACATTCAATCTTAAACTCTGTTTTATGCGGAGTGGTGGTATTCAAACTCTATAATGAAAAAGGTGATTTCAAGCTTGAACTCATCAATAAAGAAGGTTGCAAAATTTTAGGCGGTGACAGAGAAAAGATAAATGCAAGCAAAGTCTCTTTAATGGATTTTGTACAACCTGAGCACCAAAAAGGGCTAGCTAAAATCATTCATTACGCTTTTAAAGAAAAAGGCTCTACTAAGTTTGAATTTCAGTGTAAGAATCTTAATGAAGAGTCTATCTATCTTGTAGGTTCATGCTCTGTTACCAAAGAAGGTAGCGATAAAGACGGAGATTACCTGCTTGTACAAGCTTCCTTTATGGATATAAAGAACCAGAAAGAAAAGGAAATCCTCTTCCAAGAATTGTCAGATAAAGATCCTATGTCTGGACTATATAACCGTAGAGCATATGATAAGGATATCAATACCTTTAATAAGTCACCTTGCACTGATATCACTGTATCCATCATCGATCTTAACGGACTGAAAGCTACTAATGACAAATTAGGGCATGAAGCAGGTGACAACCTTATTAAAATTGCCTCTATCATTCTTGATAAAGTCTTTTCTCATTATGGAAAAGTCTACAAAATAGGTGGTGATGAGTTTGCTGCTATTCTTGATAAAAACTCACCTTCTACACAAGAACTGTACCAATCTTTAAATGCAGAAGTAGAAAAGCACAATCATGAAAATGACCAAAAGATAGCCTTAGCTGTAGGCTTTGCAAGTCAAAGTGAATTTTATGATCACAGTATCTTAGGTCTAATCAAGCATGCTGATGAACGCATGTATGAAGATAAACAGAACTACTACAGTAAACAGGGTATCAACAGAAGAATTTGTCAAAAGGCTTACGAGGTTTTGTGCTCGTCTTATTTGAAGATCCTAAGATTAAATCTTACTCAAAACAGCTATAAGAGTATCGATACTAAATTATCTATTAGCGAACAGAAATTTAAAAACACAGGTAAAATCACAGATGCAATCAGTAATCTCTTTGATAGTGATCTTATCTACCCTGAGGATCTGCCAGGACTAAAGAAAATTGCCTCAATAGACTACTTTAAACAGCATGTAAAAGATAATCACAACTCAATTATCTTTTACTACAGACGAAAAGTTAACGGTGTATATAAGAAAGTAATGTTTGAAATTGTACCTTCAACTGAATACAGTAAGGACAACGAAATCATCTACGTTTATATCAAGCAAATTGAAAATTAACATGCACTTTTCTGCAAGCTTGAGAGCACAACTCTCAGGCTTGATGCTGTCTTAACTTCAGATCCCAACTCCCATCTGAATATTTGCCCTGCTTAATTTTATCTGCACTATTTTTACCTGCTCTATTTTCATTCAATATTCATCACTAAAGTGCAAAGCCTGATCTATACAATTTAATTATGTTTCATTTTAGTGCATTTTACAGATAAAATAGTTAGCATTATTTGCTAATGATATTATCAGTCCATGAGGTCAGTAGTGATTACTCTGTTAAACACATTACTTTGTTCTGACCTAGAGATTTAATATAAGGTAAAACGTACTTACTATGATTAAACTAGACCACATAAATAAATTCTACGGTGACTTGCACGTACTAAAAGATGTAAGTTTAGAAGTTGCCGAAGGTGAGAAACTAGTTATTATTGGACCATCAGGCTCAGGAAAATCAACAACTGTTCGTTGTATGAACTTTCTTGAAACACCAACTTCTGGTCATGTTTATATTGACGGCAAAGAGCTTACTCAGAAAAACAAGACTAAGCTTATACGTGAATATATGTCTATGGTTTTCCAGCAATTCAACCTTTATCCTCATTTAGATGTATTACACAATTTGACCTTAGCTCCAATTAAGATCTTCCACAAGAGCAAGGAAGAAGCTGAAAAGTTAGCAATGCACTATCTTGAGGTTGTAGGTCTAAAGGATAAAGCACATGTTTATCCTACTACCCTTTCAGGTGGTCAGCAGCAGAGAATTGCAATTGCAAGAGCTTTGTGTGCTCAGACTAAGATCATTCTATTTGATGAGCCAACATCTGCTCTTGATCCTGAAACCATTCAGGAAGTTTTAGATGTTATGGTAAAGCTTGCTAAAGAGTCAAATATTACCATGGTTGTAGTTACCCATGAGATGGGCTTTGCTCGTCAGGTTGCTGACCGTGTAGTATTCATGGCAGACGGTACTATCATTGAAGAAGGTACACCAGAACACTTCTTTACTGAACCTAAGAACGAACGTGTAAAGCAGTTCTTAGGAAAAATATTAAAACACTAATTTCATTACGATTATGCTTTAAGGAGCTCTTATGAAATCATTAAAAAATTTACTCTCTTTAGGAGTTGCAGCAGCCCTAGGTATTGCTACTTTTGCTTCAACAGCATCAGCTGAGGCACCATCAGACGTTAAAGAAATCAAAGCAATTCAGGATAGAGGTGTTCTACGTGTTGGTGTAAAGAATGACGTTGTAGGTTTCTCTGTAAAAGATCCTCTATCAGGTGAGTACACTGGTTTTGAAGATACTTTAGCTACTTTAATTGCTAAAGAAATCGGTGAAGATATCGAAGTTGAGTTTACAGCAGTAACTGCAGCTACAAGATCTGAGCTAATTGATTCAGGCGACCTTGACTGCGTATTAGCAACTTTCACTATTACTCCTGAGCGTAAAAAGAACTGGGATTTCTCAACAGCTTACTACCAGGATGCAGTATCAGTTTTAGTTGAGAACAAGAGTGAAATCCACCACTTAAAAGATCTGTTAGGTAAGACTGTTGGTGTTTCATCTGGTTCAACCTCAGCTAAAGCTTTAGTTCAGGCTATGATTGATAACAAGATCTTAGATGGTAAGAACTTCAATGCTGATAAGTTCGATCCTGCAACCTGGACTGAGGGTGTTAAGTTCCATCAGTTTGATAACTACCCTGCAATTTCAACAGCATTAGCTGCAAATGAGGTTCAGGCTTTCTGTGTTGATAAGTCAATCTTAAACATTTACAAAACTCCATCACGTAGCTTCATCGATGAGAAGTTCTCACCACAGGAGTACGGTGTTGTAACCAAGAAGGGTTCAGGCTTATCACCATTTATCGATGGTTTAATCAAGAAATGGTTAGCTGACGGCACCATTGAGAAGTTAATCAAAGAGAACAATCTGTAATTCAAACTGTAATTCAAAACACGTAATTTTAAGATTTGAAAAATTAAGGTTGTTTTACTAGATAACTTCAAAATATAAGTTAGTAGGTTGCCCCTTTTTAGGGGCAACCATGTTTAAAAAGGATAAGTCAATGGGTAACTTATTTTCTTTAGATGCTTGGATGATGGTCTGGCACTTTAAAGAAACTTTTATCTTAGGTTTTTTAACCACTGTAGGAGTTTCTCTGTCAGCTCTTTTAATTTCTTTATGTCTTGGCATCATCTTTGGACTGATGGCAACATCTGGAAAAACTACACTTGCAGCTATTGCTCGTGTATATGTTGAGTTTGTTCAAAATACCCCACTTCTGCTTCAGATCTGCTTTTTATACTATGCTCTATCCTTCTCAGGACACAGTATTGGTATTTTGATGTCAGGTATTATCTCTATTGGTATTTACCATGGAGCTTACGTGGCTGAAGTTATCAGAGCTGGTATTCAATCTATTAACAAAGGTCAGTTTGAAGCTGCCTATACTCAAGGCTTTAATTACTTTGGCACCATGTACTACATCATTCTGCCTCAAAGTATCAAGATTATCCTGCCTCCAATGGTAAATCAGGTTGTAAACCTAATCAAAAACACCTCTTGCTTATATATCATCGGTGGTTCTGATTTGATTTCTTTAACCTACAGTTTCGTAACAGGTGCAACCACTGGTGGTGCTTATGGTCCTGCATATTTAGTATGCGGTATTCTGTTCTTTATCTTCTGTTACCCTCTGTCAAAGATGGCTTCAAGTTGGGAAAACAACTTAAAGAAGCGTGACAGAATGACAGCTACTGCTAAATAGGAGATAAAATGGAAACTTCATTATTACAAGAATGGATGGCAAGCTTTCATATCCTAAGCATTGACGCCATTATCATTTACATTTTAAAAGGTACCCTGTTTACAGTAATTATTTCAGCAATTGCTGTTTTCTTAGGTGTAATTTTTGGCTCTGTTTTAGCTTTAGTTAGAAACTACTGTAACGCTCCTAAATACAGAGTATTCAAGTACCTTGCAATTACTTACATTGAGATCTTCCGTAACACCCCCTTACTGTTATGGATCTTTATCTGTGTAGTTTTCTGCCCTGTACCTTCATTCTTTGCTCATAAGCTTTTTGGTCTAACAACAGTTGAAACTAAATTATTGTTCAAAGCTTCTATTGCTCTGATCTTATTTACCTCATCTGTTATTGCCGAGATCATCCGTGGTGGTTTAAATTCAATTCCACAAGGACAGTTTGAAGCAGGCTACTCTCAGGGCTTTAATGTAGTTCAGATTATGATCTACATTATTCTGCCACAGGCTATTCGTAACGTAGTGCCAACTCTTTTAAGTCAGATCATTACCACTATCAAAGATTCATCATATCTTGCAAACGTTGCAACAGTTGAACTTATGTCACGTGTAAGACAGATTTTAAGCTCAGCTAATATGTATAATGGTATTGGTAATATCAACGTTTCAGATGTATTCGTTCTGTATGGTTGTGCTGCGGTAATTTACTTTATTATTAACTTCAGCCTCTCATTATTTGTTCGTCATCTGAACGCCAAAAAGAGCAAGGTAAGAATTACAGCTGTTAAAGCTTAATGAGGTAAGCTATGTCACATTATGTTGTAACCATCTCAAGACAGTTTGCTGCAATGGGTAGAACCATTGGTTTAAAAATGGCATCAAACTTAGGTATCGAGTTACTCGATAGAGATATCGTAAAAGAAGCTGCTAAAAGATTGGGATTACAAAAAGGTGAAATTAGTCACTATGATGAGAATCCAGGTCATCAGAGCTTTTTCTTAAGAAAAACTTACCTTTTTGATTTTTCTGTATACAGCATTCACAACAATGTTTTTGAAGTTCAAAAGAACATCATTCAAGACTATGCTGATAAAGAGTCCTGCATTATTGTAGGTCGATGTGCTGACAGTATCTTACGTGACAGAAAGAACATTCTCAATATCTGCATTTATGCTCCATTAGAGGCTCGTCTACAAAACTGTGTAAAAGAGCTGGGCATGGATGAGGATAAGGCTCTTGAACAGATTAAGACTGTTGATGAAGCACGTGCTGCCTACAGAAAGAAGCATTGTCCAGAATGCACTAGCGAATTTGATGATCGTCATTTAATGATCGATTCAAGTCGCTTTGGCATAGACAAGACAGCTGAAATTTTAACAGACATCGTTAAAAATACAGTCGCACAGGACTAGTTTTTACCATTCATCATCAAAGTTATAATCCTCCACTTACTATCTTTAGTAATGGAGGATTTTCTTATACTCAATCTCAAAGTCTCTTTTTCATCTTCAGACATTCAACTTTTTCTTTATTTTTAGCTCAATTTGCCCACTTTTAGATCCTTTTTGCATTCTGTTTGTTTTATTAGTTCTTGTGGTACACTAATCAGGTCAAGAGTGTTAATTCACTCTTTTTGTTTTAACTAAATATATTTACAAATTAAAAAGAGTTTACTATGAGTATTTGCAAAGCATGTTGCGAAAATCAAGGCAGCGAAAAGAAGCGCCTGCGTATTGCAATTCAGAAATCCGGCCGTCTAACAGACGAAACAGAAAAATTATTTAAGAGCAGTGGCATTAAAATCTCTGCTAGCCGCGATCATCTACTTGCACATGCTGAAAATCTGCCTATCGACATTTTGCGAGTACGTGACGATGATATTCCTGGTCTTGTAATGGATCATGTTGTTGACTGGGGTATTGTAGGTCAGAATGTTCTAGAAGAGACCACCATGCAGCGTGAAGTTGATGGTCTATATACAGGCTTTAACGAGGTTATGAAATTAAACTTCGGTGATTGCCGTTTGTCAGTTGCTGTTCCTACTGAGCATCAGTGGACTGGTCTTAAAGATCTTGAAGGTTGCAAGATTGCAACTACATACCCATTCTTATTACGCCGTGCTATGAAGAATGCTGGTGTTAACTACAAATCAGTTCTTTTAACTGGTTCTGTTGAAGTTGCTCCTCGCGCAGGTTTAGCTGACGCAATCTGCGATCTAGTATGTACTGGTGCTACCTTACAGTCTAACGGCTTAAAAGAAGTTGAGACCATTTATACCTCAAAGGCTGTTTTAATTGGTCGTGACCAGCCTTTATACCCTGAAAAGCAGGCTATTGCTGATCTTTTAATTCAGAGATTCAAGGGTGTAATGTCAGCAGTTGAGAGTAAGTACATCATGATGAACGCACCTCGCAACAAGCTAGAGGCTATTAGAGCAATTCTTCCAGGTGCTGAGAATCCATCAATTATCGAGTTAGAGGGAAGCCCTGATCATGTAGCTTTACACGTAGTATCACGTGAAAAGTTATTCTGGGAAACCTTAGAGCAGCTAAAAGAGTTAGGCGCAACCTCAATTCTAGTTGTACCTATCGAAAAGATGCTTGACTAAAACTCATTCAAACAATTTAAGGGCATAGATTTACGAGCATTATCTATGCCCTGCTAAAGGATATAAGATGGAAGTTAAAATTTGGAAAGAGCTCAACGAAGCTCAAAAAGAAGAAGCATTGACACGTCCTGCACAAACAACATCAGGTAAAGTGCAGGAGATTGTTGAAAACATCATCTCACGTATCCGTAAAGAGGGCGATAGCGCCCTTTTTGAGTTTTCAAAGACTCTGGATAAATACGAAGGTGACAACATCGAGCTTAGCGAAAAAGAAATCAAAGACGCTTGTTCAAAAGTAGCTCAGTCTCTAAAAGATGCTATTGATACAGCATATGAAAACATCAAAAAGTTCCACGCAGCTCAGACACCTCACACTGTAAAATTAGAAACCTACCCTGGTATCGTTTGTGAAACACACACTCACCCTATTGATTCAGTTGGTCTTTACGTTCCAGGTGGTTCAGCACCTTTAGTATCAACAGCTTTAATGTTAGCAGTTCCAGCTGCTATCGCAGGTTGTCCACAGGTGATCTTATGTTCACCTCCTCCAATTTCAGACGCCATTATTTATGCTGCAACTAAAGCTGGTGTAAAGCGTATCTTTAACTTAGGTGGCGCTCAGGCAATTGCTGCAATGGCTTACGGTACTCAGACTGTACCAAAGGTACTTAAGATCTTTGGACCTGGTAACCAGTTTGTAACAATGGCAAAGCGCTTAGTTTCTTACGATCCTCACGGTGCTGCTATCGATATGCCAGCAGGTCCTTCAGAGGTTTTAGTTATCGCTGATGACAAGGCAAATCCATCTTTTGTAGCTGCAGACTTATTATCTCAGGCAGAGCACGGTCCAGACTCTCAGGTAATTTTAGTTACCCAGTCAGAGAAGTTTGCAAAAGAGGCTATGGCTGAAGTTGAAAAACAGTTAGCTGTTCTTCCAAGAAAAGAAATTGCATCAAAAGCTCTATCAAAGAGTACAGCTATTGTTGTAGATAATCTTGATGAAGCTTGCACAGTTTCAAATACTTATGCCCCTGAGCACCTGATTTTACAGGTTGAAGAGCCTGAATCATTACTAGGCAAATTACGTAATGTAGGTTCTATCTTCGTGGGTGCATACACACCAGAGTCTTTAGGTGACTATGCATCAGGTACTAACCACACCTTACCAACATACGGTTATGCTAAGACCTGCTGTGCTTTAGGTACTGACGATTATCGCAGACGCTACACAGTTCAAAAGGCAACCAAAGACGGATTAAAGGCAATTGCTTCTACTGTAACCACTATGGCTGATGCTGAAGGCCTAGGTGCTCACAAGAATGCAGTTGTTGTAAGAGTAAACAGTCTTTAATAGGAGTTATCCATGAATTACGAAAAGTTAATCACCAAACACGTACAAAAGCTTGTACCTTATCAGTCTGCTCGTCGTATTGGTGGTCATGGTCATAACTTCTTAAATGCCAATGAGTCTCCAAAGAGTGAAGGTTACTTCTTAAACTCATCAAGCTTAAACCGCTATCCTGAGTGTCAGCCTGAAGAGTTAGTTGAGCGCTATGCTGATTATGCTGGTGTTCACAAGACTCAGGTTATTGCAACTCGTGGTTCTGATGAGGCTATTGGTCTTATCGTTCGTACTTTCTGCGAACCTGGCAGTGAAGGAATCTTAATTGCTCCTCCTACCTACGGTATGTACGAAGTTGCAGCTAGCACCAATGACGCATTAGTGGCTGTTGCAGAGCGTAATGCTGATTTTTCATTAGACGCTGAGCACTTAATTGATGGTGTAAAGAATGCTAATTTCACAGTAAAAGCAGTCTTTATTGACAGTCCAGCTAATCCTTTAGGAATTGTATTCCCTAAAGATGAGCTCATTAAGTTATTAAAAGCACTACCTGATACTCTAATCGTTCTTGATGAGGCTTATATCGAGTTTGCATCTAAAGAAGACGATTTAACCTATCTTGTAAATGAGTATGAGAACTTAATCGTAACTAGAACTCTGTCAAAAGCATTTGCCCTAGCAGGTATTCGCTGTGGTTTTGCTATTGCAAATGAGAACGTCATCAAGGCAATGCTAAAGGTTATCGATCCATACCCTATCTGCGATCCTGTTGCTCAAATTGCTGTACAGGCTCTATCAGATCATGGCGTTGAAATGACCAAAGAGAGAGCTTTAAAGTGCAACGAAAGACGTGAGAAGCTAGAAGCAGATCTTAAGGCACTACCTTTTGTTAAAAAGATCTTTGCTTCATTTGGTAACTTCTTATTAGTAGAGTTCACTGATGGTCCAGCAGTATTTAATGCTATGGCTCAAAAAGGCGTGATCTTACGTTCATTTGAGACTAAGAAAGGTCTTAAAAACTGTATCCGTATTTCAATCGGTTCTGATGCTGAATTAGAAGAGTTGATGCGTTACTTAAAGGCACTGGAGATTTAACTTGAAAAAGTACCTTTTTATCGACCGTGATGGAACTTTGGTTACAGAGCCTGAGGATTACCAGGTTGATGCTCTGTCAAAAGTAAAATTTGAGAAAAATGTAATACCTGCCCTTTTAAAATTAAAAGAGCATGGTTTTACTTTTGTTATGGTATCTAATCAGGATGGTTTGGGTACTGACTCATTTCCATTAAATACCTTTACTCCAGCTCATGAGCTTATCTTAAATACCTTAGAGAGTCAGGGAATCGACTTTGAACAGGTTTTAATCTGTCCTCATAAGTCCGAGGATCACTGCTCATGTAGAAAGCCTGAACTGGGTCTTGTGATGTCTTATCTAAAAGATACCTCTTGGGATAGAGAAAACTCTTATTTCATTGGTGACAGAGAAACTGATGTAAAGATGGGTAAAAACATGGGAATTACTCCTATCCAATATAATCCTAAGACTATGTCTTGGGATAAGATAGCAGATTCTCTTACTACCCTACATCGTGTTGCAACAGTTGAAAGAAATACCCGTGAAACCCAGATCTCAATTACTGTTGATCTTGATCATGCAGGTCAATCTAGCTTCGATACAGGCATTGGTTTCTTTGATCATATGCTCGATCAAATCGCAACTCATGGTGGTTTCTCAATTAGAGCTAAAGTAAAAGGCGATCTCTATGTTGATGATCACCATACCATTGAAGATACAGGTATTGCTTTAGGTCAGGCTATTTTAAAAGCATTAGGCGACAAACGAGGCATCGGCAGATTCGGTTTCGTACTGCCAATGGATGAAGTTTACGCTAAAGTCTTTGCTGATTCTTTAGATGATGACAATGTAACGGTTGCTTTGGATATCTCCGGTCGACCTCACGTAAAGTTTGATTTTGATGCTGAGTTTACCCGTGATAAGGTAGGTCAGATGTCTGCTCAAATGGTGCCTCATTTCTTTGAGTCATTATCAGTAGCCTTAGGACTTACCCTACATATGTACGTATCTGAAGGCAACGCTCATCATCAGATTGAAGCTCTATTCAAAGCTTTTGGTCGTGCACTAAGAGTAGCTTTAGCTCGTCATGGCAATGAATTACCATCTTCAAAAGGAAAGCTCTAATCATGAAGATTTACATCATTGATACAGGCTCTGCTAATCTAAATTCAGTAGTTCAGGCATTCAAGAGATTAGGCTATGAAGCTGTAATTTCATCTGATACTGAGCAAATGAAAGATGCTGACAGACTGGTTTTACCAGGTGTTGGTACAGCATGTGCTGTTATGGATGGTATTGAGAAATTTAAACTTTATGATTTTATTCTCAATACTAAAAAGCCTCTTTTAGGCATTTGCTTAGGTATGCAGATCCAAGCTACCGATTCATCTGAAGTTCCATTAAACGTTAAAGATGAAGTGATCAAATGCTTAGATATTGTGCCTTCTCATGTAGTAAAAATTCCTGATACAGGTTTACGTTTACCACATATGGGATGGAATACGGTTCATCATACTGATCATCCTTTATTTGATGGTATCAAGCAGGATGCTTATTTCTATTTTGACCACTCTTTTGCTATGCAGGTAGGTCAATATACCATTGGCACTACTGAGTACGGTGTACCTTTCTCATCTGCTATCGGTCGAGACAACTTTATGGGTGTTCAGTTCCACCCTGAGAAGTCATCTCAGGCGGGTGAAAAACTGTTAAGTAATTTCATTAACAATTTCTAGGAGCAATCATGATTATTCCTGCTTTAGATCTTTCAGGTGGACACGTAGTTCGCTTAAAACAGGGCGATTTTGCTCAGAAAACTGTTTTTAATGTCGATCCAATCAAAAGAATTTTTGATGCTGCAAATCAGGGTGCAGAGCTTATTCACATCGTCGATTTAGACGGTGCTAAAGATCCGATTTACAGACAGAGAGCTTTAATCTCAAAGATTGTTAAAGCCTCCCCTCTTCCAATTCAGACTGGTGGTGGTATCCGTTCAGCTTTTGATATTGAGAATCTTTTAAATCTTGGGGTTGAAAGAGTAGTTGTAGGCTCTGTAGCTGTTAAACACCCTGAATTGGTTCGTGGCTGGTTGAACTACTTCGGTCCTGAGCACTTCACTTTAGCTTTAGATGTACGTCTGAATGACGGTGTACCTTATGTAGCTACTCACGGTTGGCTTAAGACCTCTAATACCACTTTAGATCAGATCTTAAGACACTACCTGCCATATCACATCGAGCACGTATTAGTAACAGATATCAGCCGTGACGGCATGATGAAGGGAGCTAATAACAACCTCTATGCTCAGTTATACAAGAAATACCCTGATTTAGACATCATCGCATCAGGTGGAATTTCATCTCTTGCTGATATTGAGGCTGTTGCAAAAGCAGGAGCTCATTCTGTAGTTCTCGGCAGATCATTACTAGAAGGCAAGTTTAGCGTTGAGGAGGCTGTTAAATGCTGGCAAAACGCATAATTCCATGTCTTGATGTGCGTGATGGCGTAGTAGTTAAAGGAGTTCAGTTCCGTAACCACGAAGTTATGGGCTCAATCATCGATTTAGCTAAACGCTATGCTGACGAAGGTGCTGACGAATTAGTTTTCTATGATATTACCGCATCGTCAGATAACCGCCGTGTGGATAAATCATGGGTTGCAAAGGTAGCTGAGGTTATTAACATTCCATTTGCTGTAGCAGGTGGTATTAAGTCAGTTGAAGATGCTAGAACCATCTTAGCTTATGGCGCTGATAAGATCTCTATTAACTCACCAGCTTTAGCTGATCCTGAACTTATCACAAGACTTGCTGATAAGTTTGGAGTGCAATGCGTTGTAGTTGGTATTGATACTTACTTTAATGCTGAGAACAATCAATATCAGGTAAAACAGTATACTGGTGATGTATCACGTACTGTAACTACAGCCTGGAATACTTTAGATTGGGTAAAAGAAGTTCAAAAGCGTGGCGCTGGTGAAATCGTTTTGAATATGATGAATCAAGACGGTATGAGAAAAGGCTACGATCTAGAGCAGTTAAAAAAGGTACGTGAAATCTGTAAAGTACCTTTAATTGCCTCAGGTGGTGCTGGCACCATGGAGCACTTCTATGAAGCCTTCGAAGTTGCTCACACTGATGGCGCACTAGCAGCTTCAGTATTCCATAAAGGCACTATTCATATTCCAGAGCTTAAGACCTATTTAAGATCAAAAGGAGTTTGCATCCGTGATTAGATATTTTCATGGCTTTCAAAGCATTGATGAATTAGATTTTGAAAAAGTTGATGGTTTAATGCCAGCTATTGTTCAAGATTGCCAGACAGGTCAGGTACTAATGATGGGTTACATGACCAAAGAATCTTTACAAAAAACCTTAGATACTGGCTTTGTAACTTTCTTCTCAAGAACCAGACAGAAGCTATGGACTAAAGGTGAGGAATCAGGTCATTTCTTACATATGAGATCAATTACCTGTGATTGTGATAAAGACACTTTACTGGTTTTGGCTCGTCCTGATGGTCCTACTTGCCACAAGGGAACTACAAGTTGCTTTGATGAGTCTCCTTTAGCAGATGCAACCTCACGTTACATCTCAGGCAATCCTTTAAAAGATTACAACTTTGTAAAGTAATCCACATGAATGGCCTTCACAAATGAAGGCTATCTTATTCTCACTACTGTTTAAGTCTTGCTGTTTGTTGCATATCTAACTTACCTTTTCTTGCAACGCTTCATCTTGACTCACATCGTCTTGTTTTTCGTTATCTTGATTTGATCTTTATCTGATTATTACGCACGAGTATGTGATCTTTTTGTAAGTATTTGCACAAGTTAGCTTTAGCTGACAAATCTTACCTTATACTAAGGGTAAATTTAGTTGTATTATATGTCCCCGATTAAAAATGCTTAATAAATGATGCATTACACTAAGGACTAACAATGGAACACACACCTCATATTGGCTTAGAACCAGAGTCAATTGCTATCTTTACCCTTCTTGCAATTGCAGGTCTTTTAATTGACCTATGGGCACATCGTGCTGACAAGCCAATTTCACTTAAAGCTGCTACTTTCTGGTCTCTATTCTGGGTGGCTGTGGGCGCTGCTTTTGGTGGATTTATGTATGTTCATTTCTCACCTGAAGTTGCATCTTTATACTTTGCAGGCTATGCCTTTGAAATGGCCCTGTCTGTTGATAACCTCTTTGCTATCATGGCTGTATTTGCCTGGTTTGGTATTAAATCAGGATTTACTCACCGCGTATTATATTGGGGTGTTTTAGGTGCTGTAGTATTCAGACTTATCTTTGTGTTAATCGGTACAGGCTTATTCTCATTAGGAGCTTATGTTGAGTTTGTCTTTGCCTTTATGGTGGCACTCTCAGCTGTACTTATGATTAAGAAGAAAGATAACGATGGTATGTCTGATTTTTCTAATCACCCAGCTTATAAGTTTGTTAAGTTCTTTGTTCCTCTATATCCAAAATTAGTAGGTCACAACTTCTTTGTATCAAATTCACATGTACAAGAAGAACTAAAAAAAGAAGAGAACAAGCACATTGTTCTAAAGAGAAAAGGTCTCGTTTATGCTACACCTCTATTTTTATGTCTAGCTATTGTAGAGACCTCTGATGTGATGTTTGCTTTTGACTCAGTACCTGCTGTAATTGCTGTATCTAAAGATCCATTCATCGTTTACTCTTGTATGATTTTTGCTATCTTAGGGTTACGTTCTATGTACTTTATCCTAGATGCTCTAAGAAACGCTTTAGTTTATCTTGAGAAAGCTGTAATCGTGCTTCTGTTCTTCGTAGCATTTAAACTTGCAGCATCTGCTTCATTACAGCTATTTGGAGTAGGTTTTGAAATTGATGTGTACACATCCTTAATCGTGATTGCTGTTGCTCTATCAACAGGTGTGATTGTAAGTTTAATCTTTGGAAAGAATGCTAAATCTTGATAGTTTTATCAGGCTATTTTTCAAGCAAATTTTTTAGCGTGCTTAGCTATATAAAGCTCAAGATACAAAAAAGCAGGATCAATCTCTAGGTAAATACCTATTATTGATCCTGCTCTTTTTTATGTTCTAGCTTATGTAAAGTTATTTAATCTCTGATGTTTGTCTTCAATTAGTCTGTTAATAAGATCTTATTTACAAGATCTCTATCTTCAGGATTGGTAATAGAAGCTGCTGCGTCGTAGATAATTCTACCAAACTTACATGCATCCACTGGATTTGCTCTGTCTAAATCATCAGCTGCTCTTTGAAGTCTTGCTTTCAAGCCTGAAGGCTGTTTGTTAAGTTCTTCATCGATTGCATCTGCTAATAAAGCCTGGACTTTTTCCTTTTCACCTGCGGTAACTTCAACTCTCTTAGGATTGTCTCTGATTTCAGCTTTAAAGGCATTTCTTAATGATGATAAGTAACCTGCGTATTCATCATCAGTCATCTGATTAAAGGCTCTAGATGAACCTGACTGGAAAGAGCTTGAAGCAAATAACCTTCTGTCGCCGTTTACAAACATCTTGCAGTCACGTGGAGATAGAGTCTTAACTAAGTATCTGTTAAACACCATGCTCTTTTCTCTGTCTTCAGGAGTTAAACGTCTTAAGCCCTGTAAGCTTAAAGCGTTGAAGATCTGCATTGAGGTTGCAATCCATACAGATTTGTTCTTATTCTCTTTCTTGTTTTCAAATAGACCTTTCTTATCTAATGCGTTAGTTAAGTAGTCAATCATTTCATCATCAAAGAGCTCTTTGTAATGATTCTTTAATAGCTCCTTTTTGCTGTCTGAGAACTTGTAACCTGAAGCCATCTGATCAAGATATTTATCGGTTGTAACTACAGTTTTAATGGTCTCTTTAAACTGCTCTTGAGGAGTTGTAGGGCCTCCCATAAAGAAAACCACGGCAATAACAACAATTACTGCTGCTACAACTGCGCCGATTAATGCTTGAAGAGTGCTCTTTGGTAAGTTATTTAACTTTGAAGTTATCTGCTCAATAATCTTATTCATAATAGTTATTTTTTAAATATTCCTAGTTTTGTTTGCTAGAACAAATTTATATTAAAGAAAGGATGAAGATCGCCTTTCTTTTCCTCGTGAGGAGTGAGCAGATTATCATATATTATACAATCGCGCTCTTGTGGCACGAAAAAGATCACTTTTAGATCATTTGCAGGATCTTTTAAGAAAGATAAAACAGTATCAACTGCAACTTTAGCAGCTTTCTGCATTGAAAAGCCTAATGTGCCTGTAGCAATTGGAGTAAACACAATTGATTTACAACCGCGCTCTTTAGCAATTGTCAAAGCTCCTTTGTAACACTTTTCTAAGTTTGCAATATCATCTTGAGTTACCTCAAAGGTAACCTTAGGTCCTACTACATGAATGACAATACCATATGGAAGATTGTAAGCTCCTGTTGCAATTGCACAGCCTGCTGGAGCATCTCTACCCTGCATTAAAGACGCACACTCAAATCTTAACTGTAAACCTGCTGCTGAATGAAGTGCATTATCAGGACAATTGTGACCTGCCTGTTTACAGCCTAATAAATTAGGTTCAGCACTATTTACGACAGCATCGGCTTTAAATGCAGTGATGTCACCTGAGTATACGTAGACATTCTTGTTGATAAGGCATGGCTTTAATGAGCTTACATCAGTTAATTGTTTTTCAGACAGTTCCTGCTGCAGTAATTCGTCTTGTAATGCAAAGAACTCTTCTGGAAGTGGATTTTTTTCTGAATGCATGTTCATAAGACCTCTTAAAAGAGCTCTTTGAGCAAAATAATCCTTTGAAAAGTCTTCGATTTGTCCTTTTAGATTGGGAATGTACTCAACTAAGATTTCAATTAGACGTGAAACTGCCTGTTCTTTTTGAAACATTAACTTTCTCCTTATATTGATGCATGAATTATATAGGCTTATATATGCTGTTTGTAAAAGTTATTAAATAGATCCGTCATTGTGCAGGCATAAGCTAATAAGCTGTTTTTTCAAAAGATTTCATAAATAAAATCTTTGTCTGCCAAGACATCGCTATTATGCTTCTACTTATATTTATCTTGGATAAGGTATCTACAACCTTGAAGCTAGTCTAAAGCTTGATACTTATCTTTATCTTATAAAGCCCTTGAAAATATAAGCGCAAATCCCCATGTGTAGATGAGTAAACTAGGATCAAAAAGGTATTTAACATCATGGACGATAACAAGAAAGATAATCTTGAAATCACTTTAGAAGATCTAAATGAGCTCAAGGAAAAACTACGTTCATTAAAAGAAAATATTGATAAAAAAACAGCAGAAGTTATAAACAAAATAGAACCTCAGAATGCTGCAACTTCTAACAGTGAGAACTCTTCTGAAAAAGAGACCACTGCTAATGAGAATGCTGTAGATGAAAAAGCTAATATTTCTGTATCAGAACCATCTCCTGAGGAAGTATTTGTCATTCCTGTTTTTGGCAGACCTGTTATGCCTTCACAGATTTGCCCTGTTCAAATCAAAGGTGAGTGGGAAGATCTGATCACAGAAATTGCCCGCTCAGAGTCAAAGTCTTTTGCCCTATTTGCAATTGATGAAAAGTACAAAAAGAAAGGCTCAATTACACCTACCGATTTTCCTAAGACAGGTACTTTAGTAAGACTGTTACACGCAAAGAGTGTTCCTGGTGAAGTTCACTTTGTGTGTGAAGGCTTGTGCCGTGTTCAAATAAAAGAATGGACTAAATTTGATAAAGAACTAAGAGCTGTAGTTGTTTATCCTCAGAACATAGAGCCTGAAGCAGGCTCTGACGCTGAGGTAAAGGTAAAGGCTCTAGCTATGAACCTTGTAGCTTCCTTACAGGAGCTGTTACCACTAAATCCAATGTACTCAGATGAAATGCGTCAGTACTTATTAAGATTCGATCAGAACGATCCTTCTTTATTGGCAGACTGTGCTGCATCTGTTACCACAACAAGTGCTAAGAATCTACAAGACATCTTAGATACTATCGATCTTTTAGAGAGATTGAAGAAAGCTCAGGCCATTATCAAAAAAGAGTTAAAGGCAGCTAAACTTCAGGATGAAATTAAGAGTTCAGTTAACGACAAACTGTCAAAAAGACAGAAAGAGTATGTCTTAAAAGAGCAATTAAAAGAGATCCAAAAAGAGTTGGGAACTCGTGCTGACAGCTATACTGAATCAGATGAGTTTGTAGCACGAATGAAGAAACTTAATCCTCCAGAGCTTATCAAAAAGAGATTTGATAAAGAGATTAAGAAATTTAGCATGCTCGACAGTTCTTCTCCTGAGTATGGAGTTACTAGAAATTACCTAGATATCCTCTCTTCAATTCCTTGGGGTAAATACTCTAAAGAAGAGATTGATATTGAAAAAGCACGCTCAGTTTTAGACGCAGATCATGAAGGTCTAAAAGACGTTAAAGACAGAATTATTGAGTTCTTAGCCTTAGGTGCACTAAAAGGCACAACTAACGGCTCAATTCTGCTGTTTGTAGGTCCTCCAGGTGTAGGTAAGACCTCTATTGGTAAGTCAATTGCAAAAGCCCTGAACAGACCATTCTACAGATTATCTTTAGGTGGCGTCGGTGATGATTCTGTAATCAAAGGTCATCGCAAGACTTACATTGGAGCAATGCCAGGTAAATTTGTCCAGGCTCTAAGAGAAACAGGTGTAATGAACCCTGTTATCATGCTCGATGAGATTGATAAGCTTACTAAGTCCTATCAAGGTGATCCTGCTGCAGCTTTACTAGAGACACTTGATCCTGAGCAGAACAATAGCTTCATGGATAATTACCTAGATGAGAGACTAGACTTATCTAAGTGCTTGTTTATCTGCACTGCTAACACTACAGATACTATTCCTGATGCCCTGTTAGACAGAATGGATCCTATAAGATTGTCTGGATACATTGCATCAGAAAAGCTTGCTATTGCTAAAAAGCATCTGATACCAAAGGGGCTTGAAAAAGCTCATATGAAGAAGTCTCAAATCAAACTTTCAGATGCAGTTCTAAAGAAGATCATCGAAGAATATGCTCGTGAAAGTGGTATGAGATCAACTGAAAGAGCCATCGATAAGATCATAAGAAAAGTTGCTGTAAAACTTTTAGAAGGTAATAAGTCTGTTACCGTAACAGCAAACTCTCTGTTTGACTATTTAGGTACAGCTCCTTTCAAGAGAGAAAAGCACTTAGAAGGTGTAGGTGTAATTACAGGTCTTGCGTGGACTTCTGTAGGTGGTGCGACATTGCCTATTGAATCTGCTAAGGTAAACAATGATGGCAAAGCCTTTGAGCTTACAGGCTCATTAGGCGATGTTATGAAAGAGTCAGCTCACATTGCTTACAGCTTTATTCAGGGACATATTGCAAAGTACTGCCCACAGAAAAAAGACTTCTTTAAAAAGGCTTGTATTCATGTACATGTACCTGAAGGAGCTACTCCTAAGGATGGACCTTCAGCTGGTGTTACCTTAGCTTCAAGCTTATTATCTTTAGCTATGAACAAGGCTCCTAAAAAAGGCTTTGCAATGACAGGTGAGCTCTCACTTACAGGTCAGGTCTTAGCCATAGGTGGTATTAAAGAGAAGACTATTGCTGCAAGACGTATGGGCATCATGAATATCATCTGCCCTAAAGCAAATGAAGATGATGTAAAAGAGCTACCAAAAGAGGTAACAGAAGGTGTTCATTACTACTTTGCTGATACCTATGATGATGTAGCAAAAGTAATTTTTGATTTGAAAAAGTAGAAATCTGAAATAATAAAGCCACGGTCTTTGCCGTGGCCTCACAAGGCCTGACTCAGTCAGGTCTTTTCATTTAAGACTAGTTATTCTTAATCTCATAGACAGCTTTGTTTAAAGCATTTCTTGAATCATCAGATCCATCAATTACCTTAGACATAGCCTTGCCCATAGCTCCCCATACATTTGATAATTCAGGTACATTAGGCATTGCATCAGCATTTTTCATCTGAATTGCAATTGCATTAGCAAAATCGTCATTAGTAATTAAAGGATTTTCTAGTACAGCCTTAATTGGAGGAAGCTCTGCAATTTCTGAATATCGAATTAAAGCATACTCAGGTCTATTGATATACTCTAAGAACTTTTCAGCAAGATCTTTATTCTTAGTTTCTGCTGAAACTACATAGCCTTTAGCGCCATAGAATGGACGCATTGATTTGCCGTTTGGAAGAATTGGTAATGGAGCTACACCATAGTCAACACCTGATTTAGCATAATCACCTAATGCCCATGGGCCGTTGATTACAGCAGCAGCTTTTCCTTCTTTAAAATAGGTATCCACAGCTGCCCAGCCATCATCTGATAACACAGCTTTTGGTAAAAATTTTGAGTAAGATTTAATAAAGTCCAGAGCTTTTACTGCGCCATCATTATTTAAACCAACATCCTCGGTATCATACTTTCCATGTTTATAACCAAACACGTAAGCACCGTAGCCACTGTAAATACCGTATGAAATATAGAACTGATCTAGCTTACCAATAAGACCGAATTTACCTTCAGAGAGCATCTTGTCATTGAACTTTAAATAGTCATCCATAACTTCAAATGGATACTCTAATAAGGCCTTATTGTAGTAGACAACTAAAGTTTCAATGGAACGTGGAGCTGCATATAAATTACCGTTTAAGCTGAAAGCTTCAACAGATAATGGAAGATACTTAGCTTTCTCTGTATCAGATGAGAGCTTATCTAATTCGGTGATTAAACCTTTTTTTGCAGCTCCTGCTATCTGATCTGAGATGGCAATAAAGATATCAGGTGTTCTTTCGCCTTTTTTAGATAATTCTGTAACCATATCTACCTGTTTTACAGAATCCTTTTGTTCAATTACAACTTCACAGCCATTTTCTTTAGCGAAGTTTCTGGCAGCTTTTTCAATACCATACCCCTTGCCATTATCTTCCCAAATGACTAATTTTGAGTCAGCTAGAGCTACTGAATTTAAAGATAATAAGAGTGCGCTTAGTGTGAACACAGAAAGTTTATTCATAGACATCCCATAATTTATTTTGAAGTGCAAACAGATAAAAAAGGTGATTGTTTCACAAGATTATTTAGTTCTTATATGAAGCAAAATTGCGCTTATTTTACCTGTTTATTTAGATTTTCCTAGACTAAATTTTTATCCTTATGTTATTTCTTGAAATATTACTTCAGTCTAGGAGGATTTTCTGTGACAAAATTCCTGATAAGAAGCTAAGCTATGGGACATGACTCAAGCTTTTATCTTAGGCTCTTAACTTTATTGAGCTCAATATTACTACTGAGCGCAATACTGCTCTATTCTCAGCTTGGCATTCTTAAAAGTTGTTCTGTAAGGAATACCGTACAAAACAGTTCTGTTCAAAGCATAGTTAAGATCTCCAAACACTTCTCCTACCTTATTAATGTTTGGCATTGGCTCTAAGAATTTAATCTCGTTAATTAGAGTGCTGGCTAGATCGTCATATTTGATAAAAGACTCATTGAGTACCACCTTAATTGGAGGCAGCTCTGCTTTTTTAAAGTATCTATCCTCAGCATATTCTGGTCGATTTAAAAACTGAATAAACTTTTGAGCAAGTTCACTGTGTAAAGATTGCGCAGGAATTGTGTAGCCTTTAACTCCGTAAAAAGGAGCTAATCTGCGACCGTTTTTTAGTTTTGGTAAAGGAGCAATACCTAGGTTGATACCAGCTTTTGCGTACTTCTCTAAGGCCCAAGGACCATTTACCACAGCGATAGCTCTACCAGAGGTAAAGAGTTTGTCGATAACAGCATCACCATTAACCTCAAAGATATTCTGAGGAATACAGTTTCTTGCATATTCAGTAAGCTCTGCAAGGCCTTTCATGGCACCTTCTGAATCAAAACCAATATCATTTACATTTATAGAGCCATCAGGATTTCTACCAAAGACGTAGCCACCATTTCCTCTTATAAAACCGTAAGCATAATAGATATCATCAAACTTACCTATAAGGCTTAATCTGCCTGTGTCTTTATTCTCGTAGGCTAACTTTTCATAGTCAGCTAATGTCTCTAATGGATATTGAATAAGATCAGCGTTGTAGTAGACCACCAATGTTTCTATAGAACGGGGTGCAGCATAGATCTTTCCTGACTCTGTAAAAGCCCCCACTGCCTCATCAAGATAATCCTTTCGGTCAATTGCCATAAAGTCTAATGGCATTAGAAGATGATCTTCTTGAGCTTGACCAAATTTATCTGAGATAGTCACCATGACATCAGGAATTCTCTCTCCATTTTTGAGGTGTACTTTTAAGACATCTAACTGCTTACTAGATGAGATTTCTCTGAGCTTTACCTCACAGTCATTGATAGCTTCAAAATCAGCAATAGCTTTAGTGATTGCAAATGACTTTGAAGGTTCCTCCCAAACTTCAATTTGCTCTTTTTCCTGAGCATAGACATTAAACGACGAGAGCAGAACTAAAGATGAAATTGCAATTAGTTTAAACATAGTAGGTTCCTCTTGTATTTTTATTATTTTCAGAGGTAACAGTACAAAGCGTCTGTTAAGGTTTCAGGTTAAATTTTGTTAACTAAATGGTAATGACTAAAAATTGCGTTAGACAGCCGTATAACAGGTGCAATACAAAATTGATTTTTCCTATCAAGATCCACTCTTCTCATGTAAATTTACGTGCTCAAAACGTGTGCAATTGCTTGTCAGATCATAGATCTGTGACAGATGCGACAAAAAAAAAATACCGATTAAATAAAATATACATACTTTTTTATAAATTAGGAGAATTTATGTCTGTTTGGCAACAAATCGTGGCTTTTGCTTTCAAAGGCTTACAACCTTCATATTATTGGAGACACTTTGTACTAGGAAGTATCGTTCCAATTATTATCGTAGGACTAAATGCTTACGTGGGATTTACTAATCCTGAGATATCCACAGGAACTGCTATTATCGGTATTCTAAGTTACATAGCAGGAGCTCTGTTTCTTCTCATCCTGTACCCTTTCTCACGCTTTGCTTACGAGAGTATCGTTGATTTCATCATGGGCAATAACGTCATTATTTCAAACGGCTTGCTCTTTCTAACCTACAAGTACATTTCTTACGCAATTTTGCTGTGCTTTAGCTTTGTCATCGCACCTATTGGCATGATCATTTTATTTTTCTACAACAAGCATCAGTTCAAACTTGCTCAAGAACAAGCAGTACAGACAACAGAACAAAATCAATAGTGAGGTTTATATGAAGTTTTTATCAGCAATCTTTGCAATTTTTCTAATGGTAAGCGTTAGTGGTTGCTCAATGTTTAATCATCAAATGGGCACTAGGATCACCGATAGACAGTTAATGTCCATTACCAAAGGACAAACTACTACCGATGTACTGATTACCTCATTTGGAGCACCTAGCAAAACCTTGAACTCAGGTGATGACACTATGTATGTCTATGAATACGAGGTTATCAAGAGTATTGGCAGAAATGTTCATGAAACTGTTACTTTTGTTTGTGATAAGAATGGTGTTGTAAAAGACTATATTGCTAACAGAAAAGCTAAGAGCACAGAAAATGCTCTGTTAAAAGCTGCTGGATACTAAAGACAGCTAGAGACTAAAGATAAACAAGTAGTAAATGAAGATTAAGCCTATACATTTTTGTATAGGCTTTTATTTTGGAAATGATTTTACTCAAGCTAAGTTCTTAAAGTCTTTGTAAGGAGTGAACACAAGCTCGATATCCTCATCAGACATTTCTCTGTATTCACCTTCTTCAAGATCCTCATCAAGTCTTAATTGACCGATGAACAGTCTCTCTAACTCTAAGACCTCATTGCCAACACACTCAAAAAGACGTTTTACCTCATGAAAACGGCCTTCGGTTACGGTAACTAAAGCTTCATTATCAGATACGATCTCAAGTAAGGCACTCTTATAACGAGTCTTTTCCTCTGGGTGCTTTAGCCCCTTAGCAAAATGCTCTACATCGCGCTCTGAGATTTTCTCTTTAGTAACAGCTCTGTAGGTCTTGGTAACACCTGATTTTGGAGAGGTGATCTTATGATTAAGATCGCCATCGTCTGTCACAATAATAAGACCTGTTGTATCAATATCAAGACGGCCAACACAATGCATTTGTGTAAACTTTGGTACATCTGAAAAGATATTGATAACAATTGGATTATTGTTATCTCTATCAGCACAAACATAACCATCAGGTTTATTTAGCATGAACACACGCTTTTTAAAACCGTCTGATACAGATACTTCATTACCATCAATAACGATATCAGCTTCAATAGAGATCTTTGAAGCAGGATCTGTTACAACCTCACCATCAACTTCAACGTCCCCTGCTTTAATGAGCTTTGCCGCATATGAGCGAGGAACATCAAAATTATGAGATACTGCTTTATCTAATCTTAAAGTGTCTTTAGCCATGGTATTTATGTAGTACTAATGATGCGTTGGTACCACCAAAGCCAAAGCTGTTTGACATGATAGTCTCAAGTTTAGCTTCTCTTGCTGTATTAGCTACGATATCAAAGCCTTTAGCGTTCTCATCTAGCACATCAACATTGATTGAAGGAGCGATGAAATCGTTCTGCATCATCAGAAGACTAAAGATCGCTTCACTTACACCAGCAGCACCTAAGGTATGACCTGTCATAGACTTAGTTGATGAGATAGGTGGGCACTTGTCACCAAATACTTCTTTAATAGCCTCAAGCTCTTTTAGATCACCTAAAACAGTAGAGGTACCATGAGTATTGATGTAATCGATCTTGTACTCACAGCCTTCTAGAGCGCGTTTCATACAGCGCATAGCACCTTCACCTGATGGAGCTACCATGTCGTAGCCATCGGAGGTAGCACCAAAGCCTACAACTTCAGCAATGATGTTTGCACCACGAGCTTTAGCATGCTCTTCAGACTCTAAGACTAAAATACCGCCACCTGCGCCAATGACGAAGCCGTCACGGTTAGCATCATATGGACGGGATGCCTTCTCCGGAGTCTCGTTATAACCTTTAGATAGAGCGCCCATAGCATCGAAAAGACATGAAATTGTCCAATCAGCTGACTCACCGCCACCTGCGAACATAATGTCATGACGACCTAAAGCAATTTCATCACATGCTAATTCAATGCAGTGAGCTGAGGTTGAGCAAGCTGAGCTTACAGATAAAGAAGCGCCTTTGATCTTAAAAGCTGTAGCAAGGTTTGCTGAAGTTGTTGAACTCATTGCCTTAGGAACAGCATAAGGTCCAATCTTTTTTACGCCCTTTTCACGTAAAATATCAGCAGCATCTACGATAGCTTTAGTATCACCGCCACCTGAGCCTGTAAACAGACCTGTGCGCTCATTACTAATATCCTCTTCTGTAAGGCCAGCCATTGCTATAGCTTCTTTCATAGCTATGTATGAGTAAGCAGCTGCCTCACCCATAAAGCGTAATGCTCTACGGTCAATATATTCTTTAAGGTCAATATCAACTAAGCCTGCAACCTGTGAACGCATCTGTCTGTCCACAAAGTCCTGAGATTTTTTGATACCTGATTTACCTTCCTTTAATGACTTTAGTACTGCATCTACACCAACACCAATTGATGAAACAATACCCAAGCCTGTTATGACAACTTTTTTTAATGTCATGCTTTCTCCGAATTTGTAAAAAATTCTGTGTTAATTTTTTATAAAAACTGTTGCTAAATACTGTTCTAAAAAACGTTACATTGCAACAATATCATAATGTTTTACAAACACAAAATGAATTACAGTATTTTATAGGTGATACCAAGCTCAAACTTTTATATAAAAATCTAGTGTACAAGAATAATAAAGGATAAACTCTAGCTAATTTTGTAGTTTCTTTTATACACTTTTACCATTCATTAACCTTATTCATTGACTTGCTATGACATCTAAATTCTCAAATTTACTTTTTGGTTTGGCTATTTCTTCACTTGCATCAAACGCTATCGCAACTGATATTTCTACTCTTGAAAAAGAATGTCATGACGGAAAAGGTAAGTCCTGTGCTGATGCGGGTGTCTTTTATGAAAACTCTGATAAAGCCGATTTGAAAAAAGCTGAAAAGATGTACCTCTTAGGTTGCGATCTTGATGATATGTTCTCTTGTGGAGCTTTAATCTACCTGCCAGACCATGAAGACAACTCTATAAATACAACCGCATCAAATAAAGGTAAGGAAAATAACCAAGGTACTGCTTACGCTAGTAAAAAGCAAAACGACTCTTTAAACGATTACATCAATGCTTTTCAAAAAAGAGACTCATCTACAGACTTAAAGAGTGTTTATTCAGCCATAAATGACTATTGTGAAAAAGGCAACGGCAGAGCATGTCTTTATACAGGTATCATGAATAACTATGGCTTAGGTACAAAAAGGAACTTGAAAAAGGCTGTATCTAACTATGAGAGTGCCTGTGACAGTAATGAATCTAAAGCTTGCTATAACCTAGGCTTTATGTATGAGTACGGCAAAGGTGTAGTAAAAAGCGTAAAGACAGCCTTAAGTCTATTTGAAAGAGGATGTTCTCTAAATGATGGCAAAGCTTGTAATAGTGCTGGCTATCTGTATGAATTTGGCAAAGGCATAAAGAATAACAAAGGAACAGCTGCTAAATACTATGAAAAAGGCTGTGATTTGAACGATGGTCAGGCCTGTCGTAACCGTGCTTGGTTATATATAAAAGGCAAAGGTAAATACCATGATCCTAAAAAAGCCTTATCTTACTTTTTTAAAGGTTGTGACCTTAATGATGCCAAATCATGTAGTAGTGTAGGATATTCATATCTTCATGGAAGTGGCACCACAAAAGATCTTGATATGGCACGCAAGTACTACAAAATTGCCTGCACACGTGGTCACAAAAAGAGTTGTTCTTTTAAGTAACTGCAACTTATTTTCAAAGCCTTTTAAGCTCAAATAATTTACAGATAATTTACAGAATTAGGTCAAAAAATCGCAGTCTATCTCACCATAAAGCGACTTTTATGACATTTGTGATTAGGAACGCAAAAATTGTTGTATAATAGCGCTCGTTTAAAAGCTGGTTAACAGAATGCTTTTAAACCTAAATTGTTTTTTATAGGTATAAACTTTTATTAAATATGGCAAAAGAAGAAAGCATTGAGATGCAGGGCACTATTCTTGAGACCCTGCCTAACACCATGTTCCGCGTTCAGCTAGATAACGGCCACATCGTAATGGCTCACATTTCAGGCAAAATGCGTAAAAACTACATCAGAATTTTAACTGGTGACAAAGTAACCGTACAGATCACTCCTTACGATCTGACCAAGGGTCGCATCACTTTCCGCGCCCGCTAATAATATAACGAATTTCTTGTCATAAAATACGTTTCCCTGAGTATTCTTGATTACTCGGGGGATCTATTTTTTTTCTTAAAATCTATAAAACATTATGACCAAATCAGAATTATTCAAAAGATATGTGCTGTTCTTTTTCTCTGTAGTTCTGCAGGGTACAGCTATTGCCTGCATTACTTTCGCAAACATTGGTACTACACCAATTTCCTCAGCTAACTACGTACTATCACTGCACTCAGCCTTCACTTTAGGCGATACCACCTTTATCTTTAACATTCTTTTGATTGTGTTGCAGATTATGTTCATCTGCATAGGTTCTGATAAGTTAAAAGATCATGTAAGCAAACTTGTAATGCAGATCCCTGTTTGCTTTGTTTTCTCTTTTATGATCGATCTTTCAACTAACGTTTTAGGTTTTATTCTTCCAGATGTAATTAGCTACGTTACTAGTTGGTTCTTGGTTGTATTTGGTACTGTTCTTTTAGCTTTGGCTGTATCTTTATCTGTAACAGCTAATGTAGCAATGGTACCTGGTGAATACTTTATTAAGGTGTTCCACCCTATCGTTAAAAAGAGCTTTAGCTTTGTAAAAACTTTCTTTGATATCTTCCTAGTATCATCAGCTGTGATCTTATCTTTATTCTTAACAGGTTTTAGCGCCATTGAAGGTGTTAGAGAAGGTACTTTATTTGCAGCCTTATGCACAGGTCCTACCGTTCATTTCTTTATCCCATTGTGCGCAAAGCTAATTCCTTACTTAAAAGGAACAAATACTGAGGAAGTTGTAGCAGTTGTAGCTAATGACGACAAAACTGATAAGACTGTAGACAATGACACTGCAGCTAAAAAAGACACAGCTTTTGAAGATGAATCATCAAAAGACAAAGATGAGAATAAGTCTGAAGACACAGACAGCAGTAAGATCTAATTTAGATCCTTAATGCATAAAAAAGCTTTGTCAGCATTTGGCAAAGCTTTTTTTAAAATGAAGTAAACTTATCAACCTTATTCTCATGTTAACAGTTTTCTCTTGTTAACAGTTCTCAACCTTACTGGTTGTTAACAGGCTCTCCAATATCTCTGTTATCAAAAGTTCTCTTGCCGTTTACAATCGAATTTACATAAGTATTGATAAGATTTGTAGATACAGTGTTGTAATCACCTGAGATTTCCACTGTATACATGTTGTTAACTTCACCAATTACCACCACATCTCTGCTGATATTAGGACATGAGGCAGTATAAAAACCTTTACCTAAGGTCTTAGCTTCTTTGCACTGATTATTCTTTACATAATCATCAATTACATTTTGAGCATCCTTACCCTTGGTTCTTTTTGAATAGGTAAAACGCACAATTGAGCTTGGAGTAGGCTGTGTTTTTCTGTTTACAGGTGAAGAATAAACTACGGTATCTCCTTCTACTGTTACATTCCATGATTCAGGTACTGGAGGAAAGTAAGCAACCTGCACAGCGTTTGCTGTAACAGAATACATAGCTCCTGTTACAAGAGAACTTACAACTAATGAACTTACTAAATATTTTGAAATTTTTTCTTTCATCTTGCTCTTACTTTTCATCAGCGCAACTCTCCTGTACTTTTATTTCTTCATGAAGCAATTTTATCCCATCACTTACACTTAAGCACTGACAAAATCTTTTAAAGAATGGATTTAACTCTTTTCTGTGAACTCTTGCATATCCTAGGAACTGTTTTGCTCTGTCCATGACAACTTTTTCAGTTCTATCTGATTTTGAAAACTCTTCAATAACCTCAATATCAGTTTGCAAAATTCTAGCTATTGAAAATGGAGCAGCATTCTCTTTAATCACATGACCTAGGTTTGGTACAGGGAAAGCACCTCGTCCACACATAAAGTGATCACATAAGGTTTGCTTTTCACACTCTAAAGCCTCTTCTCGTGAATTGATATTGCCATTAGCGATTAAAGTAATACCTGGACACAACTCATGCAAAGGCTTCATACAAGACCAGTCTAATGCTTCAACTTTATAAAGATCTTTTCTGGTTCTGCAGTGAACTGTAATTTCTTTTACACCATCGACAGCTATAGCTTTAATGATAGTTGGTGCTTCACTCTTATCTAAAAATCCTAATCTTACTTTTACAGATAGTTCACAAGCAGGATCTAACTTTGCTCTTACTGTTTCTACAATTTCATGCAAAAGATCAGGCTCTTTTAAAAGCATGGAGCCGGAGTGATGGACAAATCTTGATGGGCAACCGAAGTTGATATCAATGGAGCGCGCACCAAGCTTATTAGCAATCACAGCAGACTTTGCCATAGTCTCAGGATTGTCTCCTAAAAACTGGATGCGCACGTCAGTACCATCTTCAGTTTTACAATCATTTTGGTACTCTGGTACTTCACGCAATAAAGTCTTTTCTGATACTGGCAGATCGGTCACTCTAATAAATTCTGAAAAACACAGATCATAGCCACCGTGTGCGCACAGAACTTTTCTCATTGGACCATCAGCTAATCCTTCTAATGGAGCTAAATAAACTTTGTAATTATTCATAGTAAATGCACACTCGGTTAATGATCTTTTTTAAGATTACGGTTAAAACTCGCATATCTTAACAAATTTGAAGCTTTGTTATGATTTTTTTTAGGACTACTACAAGCCTGTGATAAAATCATTTGCATGCTAAGGAGCAACTATGATTATAGCAACTCATAACGGCACTTTTCATGCTGATGAAACTACAGCCTGTGCCATTTTAACCTACCTTTTTGAAAACAGTTCAATTATCAGATCACGTGATCCTGAAGAACTTGAAAAAGCAGATATCATTATTGATGTTTCAAATCAGAATGACGACAAGCATTTTGATCATCACTCAAAAGAATTCACTTTAAGTAGAGACAACGGTATTAAATACGCAACTGCAGGTTTAATGTGGAAAAAGTTCGGTCATGACTACCTAAAAGCTGTGGCTAAAAAAGAGCTTCCTTTTAATCCTTCAGCTAAAGTTATTGATGAAGCATTCAAACTCATCGATACTGATTTTATGACCATGATTGATCTTAATGACAATGGTCAATTAACAGCTTATGTAGATGAGATTTCTAAAGCTAATACTCCTAAAGAAAAAGAGATTGTTGGTGCATTAAACGAGCTGTATCAAGCATCCCCTGATATTCCATTTATCGTGGCAATGATGAATATTCCGAATGCTACAGGTACAGATCAGGACAAAGCCTTTGCCTCAACTGTAAAGATGCTAAGAACTATTCTTGTAAATACCGCTATCAATGCTCTTACTACTGAGAGCGGTATTGATAAGGTGTTATCTTTCTACCATGGTGGACCTATGCTCATCATTCATGAAAGATTACCATGGACTCAGGCCGTACTGAATCATCCGGATGAATTTAAAGACTGTTTAATTGCTGTTTATCCAGATCGCAATATGCGTTGGAGAGTGCAGTCATTACCTGTATCTAAAGCTCAAAGATTTAAAAACAGACTCTCAGCACCTAAAGAGTGGAGAGGATTAAATGATGTTGAATTAGATAAGGTTACAGGACTTAAGAACTTAACCTTTATCCACAAGTCAGGCTTTACAGGTGGAGCTGAGACCTATGAGGATAACCTTGAGTTGGCAAAACTTTGGTTAGAACAGGGTGAAAGACCTGAATAAGCACGATTGTTCAGAGAACAATTAACATTAAGGCGATCTTGAGATCGCCTTTTTAGTGTAAGAACTTTTTAAACTACTTAATTTTAATTACAGCCTTACCAGAATTACCACGAGCACGTAAGAAGCTTACCTCTCTGTTCAATGATGATGGAGCATCATCCTGCTTGTAAAAGAATGATCTCTCCTGAACCTTAAGCTTTATAGAGCCATTGCCTCCTTCGAGTTTTTTACCATTTGAAAACTCTGAATAGAGGTAATAGATATCATTATCTGTTGATAAGTTAATAATACCTTTCTTTTGTGGATTTACGTTATACCATCCATCAACCACCCACTCTTTAGAAGTCTTATCTAAATAAGAGAAAGCCATCACCACGGTAGCCTTAGTTTGATTATCAACTGTTACTTCTAAAGCTTGTGCATTACAACTTACAAAAGCACCTAAAAATGCTGTGAGCAATAATTTTTTCATGGATGTGTCCTTAGCCGTCATTTTATGGAGCAAAGAAACCAGGTCCGCCTTTGTCATTGTCGGTAGAACCTTTATCTTTGTTGCTATCGTTATTATCTTGTCTATTATCATCTGCTGATGAATTAACATCTGAATTTGAGTCTGTATTATCTTCAGATGCTTGTCTGTTGCTAGTTGAATCAAGGCCTGAAGTGTACTCTGAAAGATCTTTTTTCTCGTTTGAGTTCTCAGAGCCGTAATTTCTAACTCTAGTTCCTTCTGGAGTAAATTTCTTTACAAAGTTCTCAATGCCATTTCTCTCAATTTCAGATCTGAAAACTTTAATAAACAGGCCCATGTAAACCATTGGCAATAAACATACTAAACCATATGAGACTTTAACATTGATGAAAAATTCAATAGCTAAAACCACACCTACAATAGTATTTGCAAATGAAGACATACGCAGAACATTTACAAAGCTAGTCTTCATCTTTCCTACAAATAAGAAGATAGCCTTTGATAAAACTGCTATCACTAGAGCATTAAAAGCGAGGATAAAGAAAAACCAGCCTGCAATAAAAAAGTACATTACAGTTTTGGCAACACCAAAGACTGCATCTACTAAGGAGGCTGCTTCTACTGGATTAAAGTCAGAGCCTTTTTCAAAGAGATCGGTATAAGCTACAACTGTATCCTTACCGCCTGACTTTACAGCAATAGTTCTTGAATTAAGTTCTACTATTGGATTCTCAGCTGAAGACACGTTCTTATCTTCAACATTGTAGACAATTGCTAACATGCCTTTTGAGGTCTTAATCTCTTTATAGGCATCAGAGCTGTTTTTTGGAATCAAAACACCATTGTCTGATAAGTAGCTTGGAGGAATAGAAGCTACAAGAGATGGCAACTCAATACTTTTAAAGGTATTTAAAACAGCATTTACCTTAAAGGTTGCAGGAATTGATAAAACTAAACTTATAATAAATAAATAGGCAAGTCCCATACCTTTTAATTTAAACAGGACATCAAAATAGAAACGGCCAGAGCACAGTGCCTTTATTGGATATGAGCAGTAATTCTTTAGATAATCTTTGTTAATCAATTGATTTTTCCTCTTAATTCATTTCATAGAATAGCATATATACATACGATATTGATACAAAGAAACCTATGAGAAAGTAAGATTTGAGAGCAAACATTCAATATGCAATCAGTAAAGATATGTTTGACTCTATAGACTTTGTAAATTCATGCTCAAAATTCATTACTTTTTGTTTAATATGTTAATCGTTTTCTGAGTTTAATGTAGTTTTTGTAAGAAAAATTTCACGTCATTACAATGAACTAGAGACAACTCTGGCTTAATACCTTTATTCAGCAGGGATTTTGTCATATTATTGTTACTGTTATCTGATACCTACAGATAACATCCTTAGGCACACAATGCCATTAAGACCTCTAAACTAGCTTATCAGGCTGATTTAAGGCAAGTGGGTGCAAAACCACCCTTTCGTTACGGACAACCTACCTTCTGTAACTATACTCACCTAATTCTAAGGCATCCCCTTTCAACAGGACTTTAAACCATTCGTTGCTACCGCATCGTCGTGGAGTTTTAAATTTTTACCAATAGGAAATTTTTACTTAAGGAAATATCAAAATGTCATTTTTAATCGCTATAAGCAGGATCTTAGCTAAGTTTACTGCCTTATTCGTGATTGGTACTGCTGTACTAGCTTACTTTGTTCCACAAACTTGTACTTTCGTAAAGGGTACTACCCAGATCATTATTCTTGGTGTGATTATGCTTTCAATGGGCATGACCTTAGGCAGACAGGACTACAAAATTTTAGCTCAGCGACCTTTTGATATTTTCGTAGGTGCTGTAGCTCAGTTCACCATCATGCCATTACTAGCAATTTTTATTGCTCAGACCTTTAACCTGTCAGACGGTTTAACCTTAGGTCTAGTACTAGTTGGTTGCTGCCCTGGTGGTGTTTCATCTAACATCATGTCATTCTTATGCAAGGGTGACGTTGCTTTCTCTGTTGGTATGACTACAGTTTCAACTTTAATTGCTCCTGTTGCTACCCCATTATTAGTTAACCTTTTAATTGGTCAGAGAATTGATATCGATCCTTGGAGCATGTTCCAGTTCATGCTGTTAGTTACAATTATTCCTGTAGCTATCGGTTCATCATGCAACATCATGTTCCACAAATATGAGTTTTTCAAGCAGGTACGTCAGGTAATGCCTGGTGTTGCTGTTATTGGTTTTGCTCTAATCGTAGGTGGTGTTATCGCTGTTCACGGTGATAAGTTCTTACAGTCAGGTCTAATCATCTTTGCATGTATCTTCTGCCACAATGCATTCGGTTACGTTTTAGGTTATGTAGCTGCTAAGTTCTTTGGCATGAGCACTGCTAAAAAGAGAACCTTATCAATCGAAGTTGGCGTTCAGAATGCTGGTTTAGCAACTGGTCTTTGCGGCAAGTTCTTCCCAACCTCAGCAGAAGCTGCTATTGCATCAGCTGTTTCATGTGTATGGCACTCAATTTCAGGTACCATCCTTGCAAACATCTTCTTATGGTTCGATAAGAAAGCTGAAGAAAACAATAACTCTGTAGAAAACTTAAAAACTGAAACAGAGAACTAGTTTTTTACAATAATTATTACCTCCCGATAAGTTCTAAGCTCTTTGCCTAAAAAACAAAGAGCTTTATTTTGTCTAATAACTATTTTAGTTTTAACAGCTATTTTTGGTCTAACAACCAGTTCAGTGCACTGACACAAAGCACAACCACAACCTCATTTGACAATCTATACTTATCTTCTGAAAATAATCAAAGTCAATTTTTAAAAGGATATCTGTAAATGGAGCTTTCAAATACTGTTAAGCTTGCTCAAAAGCTAGTTAGAATTGAATCTGTTACCCCTAATGACAACGGCTGTCAGGAACTTGTAAAAGACATCATTAAACCTTTGGGCTTTACCTGCTACACAGTTGAAGAAAATGGAGTTACCAACCTTTTAGCTCTTCATGGTCATGGAGCGCCTTTTACCTTATTCTTAGGACACACAGACGTTGTACCTACAGGTGATAAAAACACCTGGGAACATGATCCATACTGTGGTGATATCTATGAATATGACGGCATTCCTTACTTATACGGCAGAGGCAGTGCCGATATGAAAGGTGGTGATGCTGCTATGATCTGCGCAATGTGTAATTACGTAGAACAGCATCAGAATCATCGTGGTACGATTGCCCTGCTTTTAACCTCAAATGAAGAAGGTGATGCTGTAGGCGGTACTCCTTTCATGGTCGAATACATGAAAGAGCGCAACATGATCCCTGATTACTGCATTATTGGAGAATGTTCTAGTGATGAAGTTTTTGGTGACTCTATTAAAAACGGTAGACGTGGAGATTTAAACGCATCTATTTATATTCACGGCTTACAAGGTCACGTAGCTATGGGTGAATGTGCTAAAAATGCGGTTTTTGAAGCATCACGCTTTATTCAAGGTATGATTGAAAATCCTGTCGATAACGGCACACCATTCTTCCCACCAACATCATTTCAGGTATCAAATATTAAAGCAGGAACTGGAGCTGATAATGTAATTCCAGGCGATTGCTATTTAAGATGCAACTTTAGATGGAATGATCTAGAAACTCCTGAGAAGATCGAACAACACGTAAGAGCTGTTGCTAAAACACTCAATATCGACTGCGATATGGAATTTAGAGAAGAAGGTAAACCTTTCTTAACCAAAGATGGTGCTCTAATTGATGCTTTATATCATGCAATTAAAGATGTAACAGGAAGAGAACCTACTTTAGGAACTTCAGGCGGTACATCTGATGGCAGATTTGTAAGACCTTTAGGTACTCAAACTGTTGAATTTGGACCTGTTGCAAAAATGATCCACAAAGTTGATGAAAGAGTAGGAGTAGATGAGTTAGATAAGCTCACTACAATCTACGAAAAGGCTCTGCATGAGTTAATGGATTAGTAGACGCTCTTTAGATATATTAAAGGCAAACAGTCTATTTTAATTTCACTGTTTGCCTTGATAGTAAGTAAAAGCAACAAACTTAAATAAAATTCGTTGCTTTGTTTTTCCTAATTACAGATTCTTAATTAACTCATCACCAAACTCACTGGTTGTAAGTGTGGTTGCGCCTTCCATTAGACCTGCAAAATCTGAGGTTACTCTCTTTGAAGTAATAGATTTTTCCATTGCTTCTACGATTAAATCAGCAGCCTTCTCCCAGCCCATGTGACGTAACATCAATTCAGCTGACAGAATGATTGAGCCTGGGTTTGCCTTGCCGGTACCTGCAATAGTAGGTGCTGTACCATGAGTTGCCTCAAAGATAGCGCTATCTGCGCCGATGTTTGCACCAGGAGCAATACCGATACCACCAACTTCAGCTGCTAGAGCATCAGAAATATAGTCACCGTTTAAGTTCATAGCACAAACTACATCATAATCCTGTGGGTATAAAAGGATATTCTGTAAGAATGCATCAGCGATACAATCCTTAACCACGATCTTTTTACCGTTCTTAGGATTTGTAAAGCTTACAACGCCCTTTTCATCTTTGGTTGCACCATACTTTTCTTCAGCTAACTTGTAGCCCCAGTTCTTAAAGGCACCTTCTGTAAACTTCATGATATTGCCTTTATGAACGATGGTAACTGACTTTCTGTCATGATCGATAGCATATTCAAAAGCAGCACCGATTAAACGTTCAGTACCCTGCTTTGACATAGGCTTTACACCGATACCACAGTTCTCAGTAAAGCGGATCTTTTTAACACCCATTTCTTTTTCTAAGAAGTTGATTAACTTCTTAGCGCCTTCTGAGTTAGCTTCCCACTCAATACCTGCATAGATATCCTCAGCGTTTTCACGGAAGATAACAGTATCAACTAGTTCAGGATGTTTTACTGGTGAAGGAACACCTGCAAAGTAGCGTACAGGACGCAAGCAGATATATAAATCTAATGTCTGACGTAGAGCTACGTTTAATGAACGGATACCACCACCTACAGGAGTAGTAAGAGGTCCTTTAATAGCAACGTGGTATTTTCTAATAAAATCGAAGGTTTCATCAGGTAGCCAGGTATTCTCACCGTAAACTTCTACAGAACGACCGCCTGCATAGATTTCCATCCAAGCGATCTTCTTTTTGCCCTGATAAGCTTTTTCTACTGCAGCATCAACAACCTTTTTCATTACAGGAGTGATATCAGCACCAATACCGTCACCACGAATAAATGGAACAATTGGAGTATCAGGAACAATTAGCTTGCCATTCTCATCGATAACAATGGCGCTACCATCTTTTGGAACTACAACTTTACTTGAAAACATATTTTCTCCATCTCAAAAGCAATGAGTTGTCTTTTAGGTTCATTGTATGCAATTTTTAACATTGAGCAAACGCAGTCACCATTTTTGAAAAAATGCTCCTTACTAATGCAAAACAATACCATTTCAATTTGTAAGTCCTAAAAATGAGCAAGTTTCAGGTTCATGGCCATGTATATTTCTGTATACAAGTTAAGTTAGACGGTATTGACGGTTCGACAATTTTCGAAGATGTTGCTTCTTTAATTTTGGGATTAAGTTTCACACTAGAGCAAAAGGACATTTTTGTTTAAATCAAGATAAAATCTGCTAAAATTAGCGCCGTTGGAGAAATAACATGTCACAGAGATTTAAGCCTTACGCAACCGTAGCTCTTATCGTTGAGCATAACGGTAAATACCTGATCGTTGAAGAATATAATGAAGATCAGGACAACAGACTAGTTTTTGGTAATCCCTGCGGTCACATCGATGCGCGTGAAACCATTCTTGAAGCTGCTATTCGTGAAGGTCACGAAGAAACTGGTTGCGACGTTGAACTTTTAAGTCTGGTTTCAATTGATGACTACGTAAAAGACAACGAAACCATCTACCGCTTTTGCTTTGAAGCAAAGCTAAAAAATTATCAAGAAAATATGTCACCTGATGATCCTGATCAGGAGATCTTAGCTGTTAAATGGTATACAAAAGAAGAGATTTACAACGGTAAAGACAAGTGGAGAACCAGACTTGTAGGTAAGAATTTTGATGCTTATTTTAAAGGTCAAAGATATCCACTCTCTATCATTAACAGCATTCACCCTTAAAAGATAAAGATAATATTCAGTTAAAGAGTAAAACATGGAATTTGATGCACGTATTCCCTATGAAAAGCTACAAGGCAAACACGTTGTGTTAGGTATTTCTGGTGGTGTTGATTCATCAGTAAGTGCTGCCCTTTTAAAAGAAAATGGCATGCATGTTACTGCTTTGTTCATGAAAAACTGGGAAGAGGATGACACCAACTCATATTGTGCTGCAGCTAAAGATAGAGAGGATGCTCAAAAGGTTTGCGATAAATTAGGTATTGAACTTAAGACCATCAACTTTGCTGCTGAATATTGGGATAACGTTTTTGAAATCTTTTTATCTGAATACAAAGAAGGAAGAACTCCAAATCCTGACATTCTTTGCAATAAAGAGATTAAATTTAAAGCCTTCATGCAGTATGCAATGGAAGTTTTAAATGCTGATTATATTGCAACCGGTCACTATTGCCAGAGAAGCTTTAATACTCCTAGAGCTCACCTTTTAAGAGGCAATGACAATAATAAAGATCAGAGCTATTTCCTACATGCTATTGAACAGAATGTTTTAGAAAGAGTGCTCTTCCCTGTAGGTGATATTGAAAAACCTCAAGTTCGTGCTATTGCTGATAAATTGGGACTTGCAACAGCCAAGAAAAAAGATTCTACAGGCATCTGCTTTATCGGTGAAAAGCGTTTCCATGAATTTTTATCTAAATACATTCCTGCAAAACCAGGTCTAATTAGAACTGTTGATGGCAAAGTTGTAGGTAAGCATGATGGCTTAATGTACGCTACCATTGGTCAGAGAAAAGGTCTGCATATTGGCGGTACTAAAGACGGTAACGGCAAGCCTTGGTATGTAGTTGAAAAAGACATTAAAAATAATGAGCTGATCGTAGCTGAAGGAAATGATGATTCAGCTTTGTACTCAGTAGGTCTTGAAGCTGTTCATGAAACCTGGATTACAGAATGCCCTACTCTTCCATTTGAATGCACATGTAAAATCCGTTACAGACAGCCTGACGTTGAATGTGTGGTTACAAGAGATGGTGACCGACTAATTGTACGATTTAAAAAGCCTGTTGCAGCTGTAGCTCCAGGTCAGTCAGTTGTATTCTATCAGGGTATGGATTGCCTAGGCGGTGCTGTAATCGACAGACATATTAAAGAGAAATAAAATGGCAGATATTAAATCAGAAACTATTGCTTTAGGTGCTCTCTTTCAGTGCTGTACACAAATTCAAAGAATTGCCTCAACTGGCTATTATGATGAAAAAGCAGTGTCATGCGTATTAAGAGCACTTGCTGTAACTAATCCTAAAACCGTTGAAGATATCTATAATCCTGAATACTTAACTGTAGGTTTTAAACAAATCATCGACAGTCTTGGTAAAACTGATTTATCAAAAGGTGCTGATACTATCGTTGTCACTAAGATGGCTTTAAAACTGATTACATTGGCTCACAGCGTTGAGAGAAATCAGAGAATTTATCAAAGACTATCTGATGAAATTGATGCTCTGTCAAAAGCTGTAACCACTGAGCATACTGACTTTTTAAACGATGAACTTAGTGTTTCATCTATCAACACTAAAAATAACTTCCACTTATTCGGCTCACTTTATCAGTCAATTATCAGTCCTAACTTTGCAAAACTCTTAATCTATGGCGATGAAAGATTTTTAAGAGATACTGATAATCAGGAAAGAATTAGAGCACTATTACTTGCCGGCATTCGTGCTGTGATCTTATGGAGACAGGTAGGTGGCAGACGTCGTTTCTTAATTTTCAGAAGAAAAGAAATTTTAAAATATGCAAGTTTGCATGTTTAGATAAAGAATTCTACTTAACCAAAAGAGGATCAAAATGGAATTATCATCATTAACAGCTGTATCACCATTAGATGGTCGTTATGGTTCAAAAACTGAAGAATTACGCCCTATCTTCTCAGAGTATGGCTTAATGCGCTTCCGTGTTCAGGTAGAGCTTACCTGGTTAAAGCACTTAGCTGCTTGTGAGCAGATTAAGGAAGTACCTCAGTTCTCTAAAGAGACCATCGCTTTTATCGATGACATCATCAAAAACTTCTCAGAAGAAGATGCTAAGAACATCAAAGAGCGTGAAGCTGTAACTAACCACGATGTTAAGGCTGTTGAGTATTTCTTAAAAGACAAGACTGCTGCTAATTCCGAAATTGCAAAGGTTCGCGAGTTCATCCACTTTGCCTGCACCTCTGAAGATATCAATAACAACTCTCACGCCTTAATGTTAAAGACTGCACGTGAAGAAGTTATCTTACCTATCTTAGATAAGATCATTGATGCTATTACTGATCTCGCACACAAGTATGCTGAAGTTCCTCTATTAGCTCGTACCCACGGTCAGCCAGCTTCACCAACCACTATTGGTAAGGAGATGGCTAACGTTGTATATCGCATGAGACGTCAGCGTGACGAAGTTGCTCGTGTTGAAATCATGGGTAAGATCAACGGTGCTGTAGGTAACTTCAATGCTCACTCTGTAGCATATCCTGATATTGACTGGTACGCTTTCTCAAAACATTTTGAAGAGGATTTAGGTTTAACCTTCAATCCATATACCACTCAGATCGAACCTCACGATTACATGGCTGAGCTTTTTGCCGCAGTTGACAGATTCAACACCATCTTAATTGACTTTGATAGAGATATCTGGGGTTATATTTCAAATGGTGTATTCACTCAGAAGACAATTAAGGGTGAAATTGGCTCTTCAACCATGCCTCACAAAGTAAATCCTATCGACTTTGAGAACTCAGAAGGTAACTTAGGTATTGCTAATGCTCTGTTCGTACATTTAGGTAACAAATTACCTATTTCACGTTTCCAGAGAGATTTAACTGATTCAACCGTATTACGTAACTTAGGTGTTGCTTTTGGTTACTCAATCATTGCTTACAAATCAACCTTAAAGGGTATTTCTAAGTTACAGGCTAACCCAGAGCACACTGCTTTAGAGTTAGATAACAACTGGGAAGTTTTAGCAGAACCTTACCAGACTGTAATGCGTCGTTATGGTATTGCTAATCCATACGAGAAGTTAAAGGCTTTAACACGCGGTCAGAAAGTAACCAAGGAAATCATGGAGAACTTCTTAGAGTCTCTTGATATGCCTGAGGAAGCTAAGGCTTTACTGCGTGGTCTAACTCCTGCTACTTACATTGGTCGTGCAATTAAGTTTGCTAAAGACATCTAATTAACTATCGATGTCTTAAATCCTGTCATCCTTTTTGGATGACAGGATTTTAACTGTTTTTTACTCTTTTGGAGAAATATAATGTTACATCGTATATTAAATATACTTCACTGGGGGGATGTAGTGGAAACAGAATGAAATGACAGAGAAATGAATCTCTCTTCTTTTATAATGAAGATGTTGAACAATTTCTCATTTATAAAAGGAGTTTCAAAATGTCATCCACTACAGTTAAG
>Ga0256405_10001248_pt1 | contig 71423 bp, 58 predicted proteins | sample RumenRJG_02DNA_FD_189096 | JGI IMG/M metagenome (GOLD analysis project Ga0256405, IMG submission 189096) | Bovine rumen microbial communities from Lethbridge, Alberta, Canada - RJG_02 | ecosystem: Host-associated > Mammals > Digestive system > Stomach > Rumen | place: Canada: Alberta...
ATTTACTTTTTTATACTAACTATTCTTGAAAATGAGTAAATATGGCGATACGGTCCAGAGCCTCTCGTAGCTGATCGATGGAGTATGCATAGGAGATTCTGATAAATCCTTCGCCGGAATTACCAAATGCATTTCCTGGTACAACTGCAAGCTTCTGGCTTTCAAGAAGCTTTGTCGCAAACTCATCAGAAGACATGCCGAATCCCTGAATACTTGGGAATATATAAAAGGCTCCCTGAGGTTCAAAAGCAGGCATTCCAATATCGCTTAGTCGCTTTAGTAGATATCTGCGGCGTTCGTCGTAGGATTTGCGCATGTTAGCGATATCCTTATCACCGTTCTTAAGAGCTTCTATAGCTGCATACTGGCTAGTGGTAGGAGCACACATGATACAGAACTGGTGTATCTTTACCATAAGCTTCGCTATATCCTTCGGTGCGAGCGCATAACCGAGACGCCATCCTGTCATCGCGTAAGCCTTGGAGAATCCATTTATAACGATAGTTCTTTCCTGCATTCCAGGAAGAGAAGCTATAGAGAAATGAGGCTCTTCGGTATAGGTGAGCTCGGAATAAATCTCATCTGATATGATATATAGGTCGTGCTTCTTTGCAAGCTCAGCGATAGGTTCAAGATCCTCCTTAGTCATAATAGCGCCAGTTGGGTTGTTAGGATAAGATAGGATTAAAACCTTGGTTTTGTCAGTGATGTGACTAGCGAGTTCTTCTTCAGTCAGCTTGAACTTATTCTCATTTTTGAGATCAATTATAACGGGCTTGCCGCCAGCCAGACTTACACAAGGTACGTAGGATACGTAGCTAGGCTCAGGAATTATGACTTCGTCCCCTGGATTAAGCATGGCGCGGAGTGCAAGGTCGATTCCTTCGGAACCACCAACAGTGATTATTGCTTCTGTAGCTGGATTATAGGAAACGTTATATTTTCGTTCATACCATTTACAGATTTCTTCTCTAAGTTCGATAAGTCCAGAATTAGATGTGTAGTAGGTCTTGCCTCTCTCGAGAGAATAGATTCCCTCGTCTACAACATGCCAAGGGGTATCAAAATCTGGTTCGCCAACACCGAGAGAGATAGCATCTGGCATCTCGCTTACGATGTCGAAGAACTTTCTGATTCCCGACGGCTTCATATCCTGAACTACTTTATTAACAGATTTCATAAGTTATCCTCTAGTATAAAATGTGCTTAGACTATATAGGTATATTATGGCATTATCTGGATGCGGTTATCCTCGCCATGACCTTCAGTAAGATCGATATAGTGATCCTTGTACTTCTTAAGTACGAAGAAGGTTGCGGTTGATACTACAGTGTCCATAGGAGCAATCTTCTCGTATACAAAATGTGATATATCTTTAAGAGAATCACCTTCTATAGTAAGGATTAGATCGTGGCTGGCACCAGACATAAGAAAGACTGACTTTACCTCTTCAAACTTGCTGATTCTCGCGGATATACGGTCAAAACCTTCGCCTCTTACTGGAGATATCTTGAGTCCGATAAGTGCGGTTACGCGCTCATGCTCAATCTTTGTCCAGTCAACAAGTGCATGATATCCGCAAATGATATTTTCAGCCTCCATGGCTTTAATCTCATTTGCAACTGTATCTTCATCTGAACCGATCATTGCAGCTATTTCTGCTGGAGTGAGTCGGCTGTTTTTCTCAAGTAATGAAAGTATCTCTTTACGCATATTGATTCCTTTCCCCAATAGTTATAGGGTGTTATTTGGATTAATGAGAATCTGAGTCTCACCTGAGTGAGTAGATTCTTCATTTGCCTTAGTAAGAGTGAAGACAAACTCTGAACCTTCACCCTCAGTACTGTAAACATCTATTGTTTCATTGTGAGCCTTGATTATCTGCTTAGTGATTGCGAGACCAAGGCCGGTGCCGCCTTTATCCTTACCGCGGCTAGTATCATTTTTATAGAATCTTGTCCAAATCTTCTTCTGGGTATCTTCGCTCATACCGATACCCTCATCCTTTACAGAAACGTGAAGCTTTTCGCCCTTCTCGGTGATATTGATATAGATATTCTTGTTAGAAGGTGTAAACTTCAGCGCGTTATCTATGAGGTTATAGAGAACCTGCTGAATCTTTGTCTTATCAGCTGTGACTACTGTAGCTTCAGCGTGGTTATTCAGGTAGATAGCTACCTTCTTATCGATACATTTGATCTCAAATGTATTAAGTGTTGTCTTAACGATATCGATAAAATCGAAATCTACCAGATTCAGATATGGACCGTATATCTCGAGACGGTTTAGGTCCAGAAGTCCCTGTGTAAGCTTGGTCAGACGATTTGTCTCGTCCAGAACGATACCAAGATATCGCTCCTGCTTCTCAGGTGGGATAGTACCATCCTGAATAGCGGTTACATAGCCTCGTATAGAAGTAAGAGGGCTTCTGAAGTCGTGAGATATATTAGAAATAAAGTCGTGTCTATATTCCTCCAGCTTCGAAAGTTCCGAAGCCATGTATTCCATCGAGTCGGCCAGCTGACCTATCTCATCGGAAGACTTGATTCCCGTCTCAACATCGAAGTCACCCTTAGAATAATCCTGAGCTACCTCCGCCAGCTTCTTAATAGGTCTAAGGACCTTATGAGAGACAATCTGAAGCAGGGCAAAGGATATAACAATGATGACGAGACAAGGGATAAATGAGATGCTATAGATTTTCTTCATCATATTGTTGATATCTTCTGTTGTGGTGTGAATTATAAGTGCACCACAGTTGAGGTTCTGAGAACCATTTCCGTCAGAATCCTGAACAGTTAAAACTACAGGTGTATTAACGGTGATCACTTTATCACTGTAAGTTCCATAGAAATCAGATACAGAATAAGAGTTTTCATTTAACTGATAATTCTTATCAAGATCATATATTGACTTTGGAAGACTCTTCATAATGGCAACCGAGGTCTTGGAGTCAGAGGAAGTGCCGGTTTCTCCGTCCTTGGTTTCGCCAAAATAACCTGAACTAGCAATAAGCTCACCCTTTGCATTTACATACCAGATATCCGCCTTAAGAGTACCTGCATAGTAGTTAAAGGATGTAGCAAGATCCGAAGTAGACATCGCACCAGCCATATAATAGGTTATGGTCTGTGATGATATGAGGGTAGCTTCATTTGAAAGTGTAATCTGCTTCTCAGATATAAGAGATCTCCTGGTGAAATAAGAGATAAAAAATATAAGGAAGCCAAATGATACGATAAGTATCAAGAGAAATGCTATATATATTCTATCTAGAACCGAACGCTGCATATGAGTAACCTCTACTTTACTTCGAACTTATATCCGATACGATAAACTGTCTGGATGGACCAGTTGTGCTCGCCGCTTAGCTTCTCTCTAAGTCTCTTGATGTGAACATCAACGGTTCTTGTATCACCAACAAAGTCGTATCCCCAAAGTTGGTTGAGCAGCTGATCTCTGGTAAATACCTGATTAGGATGAACTCCAAGGAAGTAGAGAAGTTCAAGCTCCTTAGGTGGCATTTCTATATTGCTGCCTTCGAATGTTACGGTGTAATTAGAGATATTGACGATGAGTCCTTCATATTCGATATAATCGCCAGTATGCTCAAAATCAGTAACTTCAGTAGGATTTGGTTCCTCTGACTTAGAAGTACCAGAACGTCTTAGAACGGCACTTACTCGGGCAATTAATTCATTTGCGTCAAATGGCTTAACCATGTAGTCATCGGCGCCCATCTTAAGTCCGAGAACCTTATCGAATACTTCACCCTTGGCGGACAGCATAATGATTGGTATATCACGGGTCTTTCTAACCTGTTGACACACTTCGTAGCCGTCTATACCAGGGAGCATAAGATCAAGAAGCAGTAGATCAGGGTTATATACCTCAATCAGCTTAAGAGCTTCCTCTCCGTCGTGGGCAGTTTCAGTATCGTACTGCTCCTTTTCAAGATAGAGTGAGATAAGCTCTGCAATGTTTTCGTCATCATCAACAATTAATATTTTCTGCTTTAACATCTCTTCACCTCAATAAATTAATCTTTTAACCTAAAGCTTAACTATGGTTACGCCGGCGTCGCCTTCGCCGAACTCGCCGCTTCTAAACTCTTTGACAAACTTTTTCTTTTTAAGATATTCGGTGATGCCTCGTCTTAGTGCGCCAGTTCCTTTTCCGTGGATGATGGTAACCTGCTCAGCATGAGCGAGTAGAGCATCGTCCAGGTATTTATCTAGTGACATCAGAGCATCGTCTACAGTTTTACCGAGAAGATTGATCTCAGGTCTAAATGTATACGCTACACCTGGTCCAACTGAAGCCATCTTAAACTGTTCAGCTGCATTTTTAGTCTTTATTTTATCTTCATCTATTATAAGTAGGTCATCTGCAGGGTGGCGGGAGGTAAGTATTCCCATCTCAACCTCCAGAAGCCCCTTTGAATCAGCCAGTCCTATGATATGTCCCTCTGTATCTAGACTGAGTACCAGAACCTTATCACCGATATGGAAGTCAGTGAGCTTATGGCCAGAATATTTCTTCTGCTTTTTCTCCTCCTTAACATTGTAGGAGTCTTTCTTCTTTCTGAGGTCAGAACGCATCTGCTCCATAATTCGGGCATCTGCATCCTTTGGATTCTTCAGCCATTTGTTATAGTCACGGATGGCTGCATCAGCTGTATCCTTAGCATCCTCAACTATCTCGCGTGCTTCTATACGAGCTTTATCTATAATCTCAGCCTTCTTCTCATCCAGCTTCTTTTCCTTATCAGCAAGTCTAGCGCGAATCTGACTTGCAGAATTAGTCTCTATCTCCAGTTCTTCTCTGAGACGAGACATTTCTTTCTCATTTTCCTCGAGTTGGGAAATGATTCGCTCCATATTCAGCTGGTTCTCGTCCATTCCTTCTCTTGCTGCATTTGTAATCTCATCTGGCATTCCGAGACGCTTAGCTATGGCAAAAGCGTTAGAGGAACCAGGGATTCCAATCATCAGCTTGTAGGTTGGAGCAAGGCTCTTGATATCGAACTCGCAGGAGGCATTCTCTACGCCTTCGGTTCCTATGGCATAGGTCTTAAGCTCAGTGTAGTGAGTCGTCGCCATGACACGAGAGCCCTTGGCCTTCAGGTCATTTAATATAGATATGGCGAGGGCTGCACCTTCGGCTGGGTCAGTACCTCCACCTGGCTCGTCGAAGAGAACCAGGGATTTATCATTTGCATGTTTAACTATATATATAATGTTGCTCATATGTGAGGAGAAGGTCGAGAGACTAAGCTCGATACTCTGCTCATCACCAATATCAGCAAATACATCATCGAAGATTGCCAGCTGGCTACCCGCAAGTGCTGGAATATGAAGTCCTGACTGTCCCATAAGTGTGAGGAGTCCAAGGGTCTTCAGTGATACCGTCTTACCACCGGTATTTGGTCCAGTTACTATAAGAAGCGTGTAGTCCTTACCGAGAGAAATGTCGATAGGGACAGCCTTTTTCTGATCGAGGAGCGGATGGATTGCCGCTTTTAGATCAATAAATCCTTCATCATTGAATACGGGTTCAGACGCATTTAGCTCCTTAGCGTACTTTGCTTTTGCAAATATAAAGTCTAGTGCAACCAGTGTCTTATAGTTTTCCTGAATGTCTTCTCTCACAGGAGCGGCCATTCGGCTGAGGTCAGATAGAATCTTCTCGATTTCCAGCTGTTCCTCGGAATGTAGTTCCTGAACCTTATTGTTCAGCTCGACTACCTGCATCGGTTCGATAAATACTGTAGAACCAGACTGGGAGCGGTCGTGAACCATACCTGGAAATGCATTCTTATGCTCGATTCTTACTGGGATACAGTATCTTCCGTTACGTGTTGTAACAAGAGCATCCATAAGCATATCGCGGTTAGCACTGCTCTTAATTATTCTATTTAATGTATTATGAATATCAGCCTCAGACTGAGTTATCTTACGTCTAATAGTTTTCAGAACGCCAGAGGCGTCGTCTGCTATCTCGTCTGAAGAAATGATACATCTTCTAATCTCGCTAGAAACATCCTCCAGCGGAACAAGAGTTTCGAAGTAAGTGGTCAGAGAATCAAAGGTCTTGGAATCCTCGTCAGAACCAGCACTATCCCCATAGTTCTTAACCTCTGTGGCGGCTTCCAGGAGACTTGCAATATCTAGAAGTTCTGCAGCAGAGAGAGCTGAATCTATTTCGAGAAGTCTCAGGCTTTCGTTAACATTTGTCACACCAGAAAATGAAACTGAACCATGTCTTTCAAGTCTCAGAAATGCATCACGGGTGTTCTGCTGAAGAGCCTCTATCTCAGCCCTATCTCTAAGGGGTTTCAGCCTCTGAACCATACGTTTTGCACCGATGGTTACCGCGTGAGATTCTAGCTGTTCAAGTATCTTATTATATTCAAGTACACGTATTGATCGTTTGTTCATAATTCCTCCAGACATACCTCCCTTTAATATACCTTAAATGTCACAAAAATGGAAGAAAAACAGAAGAAAAACGGTAGCAAAATATAAGTAAAATAGAAGCAAAGTGTTCTTGCGAATCGATTAGATACGTGTTAACCTAATTAAGTATGACGTCCCAGATATGTAGGGGCGTACATATTCATTTCTAGAAAGGACACAGAATATGATATATATAAACACTCTCCGCGAGGGAGATAATATCTCAGAAACATATTTTTGTAAGGATAAGGTGGTTGCGCAGTCTAAGGCTGGCAAGACCTACTACAGCCTGAAGCTTCAGGATAGGACAGGCATAGTTGATGCTAAGGTATGGGATCTCTCAAATGCTATAGAGCATTTCGAATCCATGGATTACATCCGAATAACTGGTCAGGTTACATCCTTTAACAACTCGCTTCAGATAAATGTGAGACAGGCAAGAAAGGCTACAGAAGGAACCTATGATATAGCCGACTATATGCCAGTTTCACCATATAACATAGATGAAATGTATAAGGACCTTCTGGCTCTTATAGATACAGTAAAGGATCCTAACCTAAATGGAATCTTACGAGCATTCTTTGTCGAAGATGCGGATTTTATCAAGGCATTTAAGAAGTCCAGTGCTGCAAAGGCTATGCATCATTCATTTATTGGTGGACTTCTTCAGCATACGCTGTCGGTTGCTCAGATATCTGACTATGTTGCGGGGCATTATTCAATAATCAATCGTGACCTTTTGGTTACAGCAGCTATCTGCCACGATATTGGAAAAGTAAATGAGTTGTCATCATTTCCAGAAAATGATTACACAGATGTAGGTAACTTAGTGGGCCATATCGTTATGGGTGCTATGATGGTAAGAGGAAAGGCGGCCAAGATTGAAGGCATGTCAGTCGACACGCTCAACAAGCTGGTTCACTGTATCCTGGCACATCACGGAAAGCTGGAGTATGGTTCTCCAGAGAAGCCAAAGATTATAGAGGCTCTGGCTCTTTCCTTCGCAGATGATATGGATGCAAAGCTTCAGGCCTTTACTGAAGCTGTAGAAGGTGACCAGAGCGGAGAGCTATGGCTGCCATACAACAAGATGTTCGAATCCTATATCCGTAAAACCAATTAGGGAGGAACTTGCCATGAAGACACTGATTGTAATAGATATGCAGAATGACTTCATCGATGGAAGTCTTGGAACGGCAGAAGCAGTAGCTATAGTCGAAAATGTAAAAAACAAGATTCAGGAATATAAGGACCGTGGCGACGAAGTAATCTTCACACGTGATACTCATCACGAGGGTTACATGGACACAAATGAAGGTAAGCATCTTCCAGTAGTTCACTGCATCGAAGGCACCTCTGGGTGGGAGATACGCGCAGAACTTCCTACAGATGGATGCGAGATCATCGATAAGCCATCCTTCGGATATACAGGCTGGAATAAGTATAACTTCGAAGAGGTAGAGATTGTTGGACTCTGCACAGATATTTGTGTGGTATCAAATGCGCTGATCATCAAGGCACTCTTCCCAGAAATCCCTGTGAGCGTAGATAGCTCATGTTGCGCTGGTGTTACACCAGACAGCCATAAGGCAGCCCTTGAGACTATGAAAATGTGCCAAGTTGAGGTTATATAATCTACGTATTTTGGGGAATATCCTGTCTGATATCAATAAATATGCAAAAAACGCTTTATTTCTGTAAAAAAAGCTTGCATTTTATAAGGCGGTTGTATATAATACATCTTGCGCTGTGAAAAACGGCGCAAGATTAATTACATATTGGGGTATCGCCAAATGGTAAGGCAACGGACTCTGACTCCGTCATTTCTAGGTTCGAATCCTAGTACCCCAGCACTTGAAGAGTTGATTTAGAGAAAATCTGAATCAACTCTTTTTCGTTGTAATACACTAAAATAAAGGCTTTGAAAGATATAAGTACTGATTTACTCTACTTTATTCTGTCCTAAAGTTATCAGGCCAAATTAGTACAAAAATTGTGCAATAAACTAAAATATCACCTAACTTTCTAAAAGTTAGATGATATGATAGATGATATAGACGGTATTTATGACACAATTCGTAACTTCAATTACCAGCCCTTTATTGATTTTATTTCCTTGTCTCGTTCCGGATCCGTATGGTTGATCAGTAGTGCATCAATCATATTAACGACATCTTTTCTCGCACTATCATCAAGTCTGTAGAAGTTAGTAAGAATGTGATCAACATCAGGCATAGAATTCTTTCCATACATAAACATAAGTGGGAATATAGAATGCTTTAGATAAGTCTTAACTCTGTTTGCATCCAGTTTTCCTTCGAGGGCGTTTGGAAGAGTAGGATATATCTCTTCCTCTGTGATATCACCGGAGAACGGTACATTTGAACAGATTTCTTTTACATCTATCTCCAGTTCGTTTGCTATACGCAGCGCAAAGTCAAATCTAATATGAGAATCGTTTTGAATTATGTAGTAGATAGTGGTTCTGCCGATTCCTGTTTTCCTGGATAATTCTCTAACGCTCATATTCCTGCTATCAAGTATTTCTTTTAAATTCTTTCCATCTCCCATAATACAAACCTCGCTTAAAGATATAGTACAAAAACTGTACAAAAGCTATGTTAGCACATTTGGACAAAAATGTGAAGACTACTATTATCTGTACAAAAACTGTACAAAAAGATAAAACAAGTATTGACACATCTCCGTCTCAGTGATATAGTATGAATCAGTACAAAAACTGGACACATAAAAAATCCAAAAATTAACAAGAGGAGGTACGAGTTAGTTATGAATGGCGAAGAGTTAAAGGTTTTTACAGCTAAAGAGCTTGCCGGAGTACTGAAGATAGGTCGCGATAAGGCGTATGCATTAATCAGATCGAAGGGCTTTCCATCTATATGTATTGGAAAGAGATATATCGTAACTGAGAAGGCTCTTAATGAATGGCTGGAACAGTATGAACATAAGAATTATGTTCTGTAGGAACAGATGATGAGAAAAGAGGTGACTAAGTGTCTAAAGATAAGAAAAAAAGAGGAGCCAGAGGAAATGGCACATTTATTGAGCGTAAAGATGGTTCATTTATCTATAGAAAGAGCCAGGGACTGAATCCAAATGGAAAGAGGAAATATATTTCTGTAGTCGGAGAGACAAAGGCTGTTTGTGTCAAGAGGATGAAGGAAAAGGAAGAAACTCTGAAGAGACAAAAGAAAATGATCAGTCTTAGCGGTATAGATACTGTTGAAGAGCTTTGCCAGAGACATCTTGAGTATCAGGTTCAGAACAAAGAATTAAAGCCGAAATCAATTGACAGACGAGAGGATACTATAAGAAATCAGATAGGTAAATATCCCCTGGGCCAGATGCAGATTCAGGCAGTTACTCCGGCAGATATAGATAATCACATCAATACACTGATAGCTACAGATCTTTCGGTGTCCACAATAAAGAAAAGTCTGGATGTGCTAAATGCAGCTTATGAGTGGGCGGTGGTCAGAGCTGAGCTGGGTTTTAATCCTGTATTACAGATAAAGAGAAGTATACAAAAGAGATTATCCAAGCTTGGTGCCAAAAGTGCAAGTGATGCGGATGTTATAGTGCTATCCCGTGAGGAAGAGGAGCTATTCTTAAAGGAAGCACTAAGGACAAATGATAATACTGGAAAGTACAAGTATGCAGGTGGCCTATATGGTGCTTTACTGCTTCATACAGGGATGAGAACAGGAGAAATGATAAGTCTAAGGTGGAAAGATTACGATGCAAAGAATGGCCTTCTAACCATCAATAAGAGTACATCTATGACAAGAAATCGGAATTCAGAGAATGATGATAACTCAAAGAAATATATTGCTGTCCAGGGTACTACTAAAAATCAGAAAGCTAGAGTTATTAAATTATCTGAAGAAGCTGTAATGGATCTGAAGAGAATATCAGAAGTAAATCCAGGGAAAAAGGATGAACTGATATGCAGAACTAAAACAGGAAAGCAATATACAGCTACAATGTTGGAACACTGCATGGGAACTATATATAAGCATATTCCATTTATAACTAAGGTTAGCGGACTTCATATCTTTCGAAGAACATTTGCTACAAGAATGTATGAGGCTGGCGCGGATACAAAAGAGATAGCTGCATATATCGGAGATCTGGAATCTACAACAATGCAGTACTATATAGCAGCCCGAAAGAAAATGGTTGTGGGAAATGAGATAAGATAGGTTGTTCCACTTCCAGGAAGTAGACAGATAGATAAAAATGAAAAAGGAGATGTTCCTGCTGGAAACAAGAACACCTCCGAGTAGAAAGGAATGAAGCCTCTCATACTCATAACGCAAATAAAGTATAACAGAGGCTTCTTCCAAATAAAAGACAATAATTTGGTGAGAAGGAGAAATAATAAGTGATACTAAAAAATAAGACTCAAAATAACTTTACGATGATAAGTAATACTATTCTTCGAGATAAAAGACTTAAGTTAATGGACAGGGGACTGCTTTGCACTCTATGCAGCCTTCCGGATGAATGGAACTTTAGTGTAAATGGAATGACCGGGATAGTGAAGGATGGCAAAAGTGCTATATCCCAGTGTCTGAAAAGGCTCGAAGGAATAGGATATATAAAGAAGACGGTTATACATGGAAAGCAAGGTAAGTTTGAGACTCAGATTGAAATTAATATTGATAATTGTGTAGACAGTAATGAACCATTACCGATTTACGGTAACGGTAAAACGGTGACGGATAATCCATCACGGAAAAACCGTAACCGTAAAACCGTCACGGAAAATCATCCACAATATAATACTGATAATATACATACTGATGATAATAATACTGAAGATGATAAATCAATCATTCTTTCCAGATCAGGTGAAGCTAATCATACAGATTTAGAGATTGAACGAATGAAAGATAAAGACAAACTTGAATTATTTATATCATCAACCAAGAAAAGAGTTGAATATAGTAGATTAATCAAATCTGTTGATTCAAATGAATTCAAATATGTGGATTTATTGATAACTATAATTGCTGCCGAACTTAGTGATGCTTCCAATAAAAATATTAAAGTCGCCGGAGTATATATAGAGGGATCCTACGCAGTTTCACATTTGCTTAACTACAAATATGAAGAAATCTTTGCGGTTGCGAAAAATCTAAATGCGTCAGGAATACCTTTTGATAAACCGAAATCATACTATATTACAGCGCTGGATAATCAGCTTAAATTGAATAAACCAGAGGTGTACGCAAAACTGGATGAAGATGAAACATAAAGGAGAAAAGACTATATGACTATACAAGAAAAAACTCAAAAAGAATTAGCTGCAGAAGAAGCAGTAAGACAAGCGAAAGCTCGACTAGCGAGAGTAAAAAAAGAAGAGCGTGAAAAAATGAGAAAAGAACAGAATCATCACAAGTATATGATGGGTGGTGTTGTGGCAAAATGCTTTCCTGAAGGCTATAGTGCATACGACTTCTCTGAGTTGGAAATGAACAGAATCATAGCCTGTGCATTTAGTCTTAGAGATGTAAGAAATATGATCAGCTTAGTTATAAGTGAAAGAGTAGGAGAAGATCAAACAGAGGATTCTAATAATTCAGGTGAAGTTGATGAAGAATAAGAATTTGTCTCTCACCTATTTCATAGGTGCGCACAGATATACCACCATAGGTGGTATGTGCGCTCTTCGAGGACTTCTATATGGAGCTGATGTATGCAGGGCATACCCAGAACGTGTGCTAAAGCAACGACAGAAAGAGAGGACGGAGTATGGTAGTCAAAAATGCAAGTACTCATGCTGAGATTTGCGGAAGAGGAGCTGGATGTAAAGGCGGTCATAATGCTGTGGAACAATCTTCTTATATAAGCAGAGAGAAAATGTATTGTGAGTATGATGGCAAAACTTATTATCCAAAATATAGTGAGGATTTAGTTCATAACGAAGTAATGCTACCTGATAATGCGCCCAAAGAATATGCAGATCCGAAAGTGCTATGGAATAGCGTAGAGATGTTTGAAAAAAATAAAAATGCGCAGCTTGCAAGAACATATAAATTGAATCTTCCTAATGAGTGGAGTTATGAACTTGCAGTTGATGTTATGCGTGACTATGTTAAACGAAATTTTGTAGATGTTGGAATGTGTGCGCAGTTTGCTATTCATGATTCTGAAAATACAAAAGGGCAAAGAAATCTTCATTGCCATATAATGCTAACTTTACGGAGTATTGATGAGCAAGGGCACTGGATGGATAAATCACACAAGGTTGATATTCTTGATGAAAATGGGAATAGAATACCTGTTATAGATCCTAAGACAGGAAAGCAAAAAGTAGATAAGCAAAATCGAAAACAATGGAGGTGTAAGCCTGTGCCTACTAATGATTGGAATAGCAAAGAGAATGCTATGAAATGGCGGAAAGATATCGTTGATACAATTAATTCTGTAAATGAAAAGATAGGCATAAAAGATATCAGGTGGGAATATCGTTCTTTTAAGGAGCAAGGACTTGATATTGAACCCCAGATCCATCTTGGTCCCAAGGCAAGTGCTTTAGAGCGAGAGGGAATCAGAACGGAAAGAGGAGATATAAATCGACAGATTATAGCAAGTAATAGTATTATTCTTCAGGCAAGGGCAGCGTATGAACAAGCCAAAAGTTCACTTGAAACTATTAAAACTGCATCTATTGATAAGATAAAATCAGTTAAAAATGAGATTATTGATGTAATTCGAGAAATGGCAAAAAGAAATAATAATAGACTAAAGCTGCCTATTATAAATGGACAGTATTTACGCCTTATCTCTAATCGAGAATCTTATCAGGATAAGGAAACTATGGAAAGTTTTGTACATTCCATGGGCTGGACTTCTTTTGATGATTTTAAGAAATGTAAAGAAGAGTATGAGGAGAAGTTTGACAATCTTAAATCACAAAAGGACAAGAATACGGATCAGTTTGTATATTACAGAGGTCTTCTTAATAACTACAAGATATATGAACGATATATAAAATATCATAAGGAACAGTGGGCACTAAAAGGATTTGCAAGAAAGAAATATGAAAAGCAACACGCTAATGAACTAAGAAACTATGATGCTTATCGCAAAGTTATAAAGTCACTTATAAGGGGAGAAGATAAAAGAATCCTTCCTAAAGAATGGCAAAAACAGATTGATATGATAAATGATGATAATATGGATATAAATAATTCCATGCAGAAAACAGTTTCGGTTCTAGCGGCTATTGAAGTACTCCAGTTTAATAAAAAGGATCTTCAAAGAATGATTGAAAATGAAAGTCATAAAAGAAGTAAATCTGTTGAAAAAAATAAAATACATGAATAAAAATTATTATAAAATAATAGAAAAAATTGTGCATATGTGATAAAATGACAGTGGATTTTTAAAAACTTTTGGATAATGTGTTGCTCTTTTGTTGTGCTATGGGTGATATAGTTGATATGTGAGTTTCGAGAAATATTATCGGAGTTACTATAATGTTTAGACAGAAAAATGCCGATATATTTTATATGGTGATTGCTATAAGACAGTTTTACGAAACAGACTGTCCGGTTTATGGGGGATATCGGGACAGTAGAAATGCGATAAAAGTACTATTCAGAAGGGAATTAGTTGACTATGGGTAATCATGTATTAAAATCATTATACATACATACATACATACATACATACATACATACATAGGGCGTTTTCTGTCCTTTTATCAGTATGCGGAAAATTAAAGCATCCGATGATGACTTGCGGTACAGCACCGTAGGTTATTGTCGGATGTTTTTGTTTTATGAATTTTATTCTTTTTTTCATATTTGGTAATTAGCAAGCTCGGATGAACGATGAATCTTTAAGTAACAATATAACTCGAAAACCACCTAATATTGGGATTATATGATGCTTATGTTATATCAGTGCATTGATAAAAACATTTCAGCAAAACTGATATTAGTTAAAGTAGATGATATCAGACAAGTATAAAAATATTAAGGACAAGGAGAGTGATGAATTTATGACTCAAAGAAAAAAATTAGGAAGGAAGCTACTGAGCTTTTTGCTCACGCTGGCTCTTGTTCTCGGGCTGATGCCGGGGATGGGGCTGACGGCGTATGCAGCACCTACCGAAACGCTGCTGACCACCATTACAGCAACAGGCAAAGAGCAAGCAAACTACAGTACGGCGAATGTAGCAACCGTTTCATTCAGTTATACTGCAGAAGGGAGCTCAGCATACCTCGCTAACTGGGGATGGTGGGGATATGGTTGGATTGCAACTGTCACTCCAGCTGATGGATATACAATAACCAAATGTGTATTCTATGATGATGCCAATCGTACCGCTACAGACAGTGAAGCTCCATTTGTAGTAGAAACCACAGAAGAGGATAAGACACCGAAAGTAAATGGCACACCCATTTTGGCGTATACGTCTAAGGGCATAAAAAAGATTGAGGTTTATGGCTATGCTACGCCCGCGGCTACCCATAGCGTGACCATCACCGCGGGCGACCATATGACCAAGACCGCGGGTTCCGGCGATGCAGAACAGACCGGACTGACCGGAGCTATGACAGATGTGGTTTATATCGCAGACAACGGGTATTATTTCCCGACAGATTACAGCGTTGCCGAGGTTAGCGGGATAAAAGTGACCCGCGACAGCTACACGCAGATCACAGTGTCGGGAACGCCGACCGCTGATGCAACGATCACACTGACAGCTCCGACGGCTAAAACGACACCGGCTGGACCAACAACAGCCGCCGCAGTAGACTGCGCAACCTCAGACAATAACGATGGAAAGCTCACCGGCGTCACGACCGCGATGGAGTATAAGAAGTCGGATGCCACGGAGTGGACCACCGGAACAGGCAGCGACATCACAGGTCTCGTTCCCGGAACCTACTATGTGCGTGTAAAGGCAACCGAAACGACAAATGCGTCCACAAATCAGGAACTAACGATCAAGGGATTTATTTCGTACACGGTGACCTTTAAGGTAGTGAACGGAAAATGGAATGAGGGCGAAGGCGATGCCGCAACAGCAGACAAGACTGTGACCCTTACCGGACATGATGGCGATACCTTGAAACTGACCGCAGACCAGATTCCGGCAGTCGGCACGAAGCCGAACGACACCTACAAGGCGGGAAGCTGGGATACGACGCCGAGCGCGGACACGGGGATCACGGCGGATACGACCTACACCTATACCTATGCGCAGAAGGACAGCATCAGCCAGACCGTGACCTTCAAGGTTGTGAACGGCTCCTGGGACGATGAAACCACAGCGGACAAAACCGTAACTCTGACGGGTTATGAGGGCGACACCCTCAAACTGGCGGCAAACCAGATTCCGGCGGTCGGCACCAAGCCGAACACGAACTACAAGGCGGGAAGCTGGGATGTGACCCCGAGCGCGGAGACGGAGATCACGGGTGCGACCACCTATACCTATACTTACGCGCAGAAGGACAGCATCAGTCAGACCGTGACCTTCAAGGTAGTGAACGGTTCCTGGAACGATGAAACCACGACAGATAAGACTGTAACTCTGACGGGCTATGAGGGCGACACGCTGAAGTTGGCGGCAAATCAAATTCCGGCGGTCGGCACGAAGCCGAACGACACCTATAAGGCAGGAAGCTGGGATGTCACACCGAGCGCGGACACGGCAATCACAGCGGCGACGACCTACACCTATACCTATGCGCAGAAGGACAGCATCAGCCAGACCGTGACCTTCAAGGTCGTCAACGGCAAATGGGATGATGACAGCACAGAGGACAAGACCGTGACCCTGACCGGCTACGAGGGCGACACGCTGAAGCTGGCGGCAAATCAAATTCCGGCGGTCGGCACGAAGCCGAGCGACACCTATAAGGCGGGAAGCTGGGACGTGACACCGAGTGCAGATACAGCAATCACGGCGGCGACCACCTATACCTATACCTATGCGCAGAAGGACAGCATCAGCCAGACAGTGACTTTTAAGGTGGTCAACGGTTCCTGGAACGATGAAACCACGACAGATAAGACCGTGACCCTGACGGGCTACGAGGGTGACACCTTGAAGCTGGCAGCAAACCAGATTCCGGCAGTGGGCAATAAGCCGAACGACACCTACAAGGCGGGAAGCTGGGATGTGACTCCGAGCACGGAGACGGCAATCACAGAGGCAACCACCTATACTTATACCTATGCGGCAAAGGAAGCGTCAGTTGTAACAAAAGCACCGGAAGCTAAGACGCTGACCTACAACGGCTCTGCACAGGAGCTTGTAACAGCAGGCACCGCCACAGGCGGCACGATGCAGTACGCCCTTGGCACCGCAACCGAAGCCACACAACCTTATACCACATCCATCCCCACCGCCACTAACGCGGGAACCTACTATGTGTGGTACAAGGCGGTAGGTGATGATAATCATATAGATTCAAAAGAATTTAATGCTAAGGTTGATATTTCAGCTGTTGATAAAGCTGATTTGCAAGCAGCAATAGAAAATACTCAGAAATATTATGAAAGCATTAAGGATAATGATGACTATAAAGAAATAGCAGGTACATTAAAGACAGCACTGGATACAGCTAATGTAATAGCAGCTAATGATAATGTTACTTCCAGTGAAGTGGAGGATGCAGTAACAAATATTAGTGGTGCTAAGTCAACAGCAGAGAATGCAGTTAAAAGTGTTGATGATAAAAAAACAGCAAAGGCAGTAACAGATAAAATCAGCGCTCTTCCATCAAGCGATAAGGTAGCTACTACAGATAAAGAAGCTATTGAAGAGGCAAGAAAGGCATATGATGCACTAACAGAGGATCAGAAGAAGCTGGTTGATGCAGATACACTTAAGAAGCTGACTGATGCAGAAGCAGCCCTTACTGCAGCAGAGAACAAGAAGGATGAAGCTCCAGGAAACAACTATTCATCTGAGTGGGTAGATGGACTTTGGTACAATGCAGACGGTACTCAGACTTATGGATATAAGGGTTCATGGAAGACAAATGGATTTGGTTGGTGGTACGAAGCTGAATCTGGCTGGTATCCAGTAGCTACATGGCAGAAGATAGACGGTAAGTGGTACTATTTCGATGCAGCAGGCTATATGGCTTCAAACGAATGGATTGGAGGATATTGGCTCAGCGGAAATGGTGCTTGGGAATATGAGTATATCGGAGGCTGGAAGACCAACGGAACAGACTGGTGGTATGAAGATACATCAGGTTGGTATCCTGTATCACAGTGGCAGAAGATAGATGGCAAATGGTATTATTTCGGAAGCGACGGAATAATGCTTACAGATCAGTATATTGATGATTACTGGGTTGGAAGCGATGGCTCATGGCAGTAATACCTATTCTGGTTGAAAAAGAGTTATTATTGTTTCATAAACATTAACCCTAAGGATTCGTCGGTGTTCATTAGAATGCCGGCGGATCCGTTTTTTGCTGTTTTTCTATATGTGTTTGTGTACCAATTTGTTAAATCATTTCCTGCAAAGATTTTTGTTGAAAAGGATTGGCGGAAAAATGAAAATTGGTGTTTGCACAGAATTATTTGAACGATTTGCACCTCGTGTGCACCTTTTGAAAGAGTAAAATAAATAATTATGAGTCCAGATTTAAATGAGTAACATATATCGGCAAAAAGAAAATGTCGGTATATGTTACTTTTATCTTTAATTTTATTCTTTGTGTACTACAAGTTCAATGACAGACAGAAAGAAAGGTGGTATCATAAAATACAAAGCCAACTATGGAGAGGAATTGTTATGATTAAATCCAAGATAAATCCAATATATACATTGGAATATATGACAACTAAACATGAGAATAAGTTTTTTGATAGAAAATCTGCAAAGGTAAAGCCCTCTGATATCGCTCCATGGATTCCTGCATTTGCAAATGCTGAGGGCGGAGTTCTTATTATTGGCATAAGTGATAAAAATATGAAAATTGAAGGTGTCAATGAATTTGGGGAAGAAAAGATTAACCAGTTTATTAATCTTCCCAAAGATTATTGTCGTCCTATGCCGGTATATAAAGAAGAGTTTATTGATGTGACAAATTATAAGGGAGAGCCTGATCGCATATTACTTCTTCATATCGAACCAAGCGTTGATAGAATTATATATATGACAAATGATTCTGTTTGGCTAAGAATTGGTGATAGAACCCGAGAATTAAAAGGTGAAGACATAAAACGATTGGAGTATGAAAAAGGTTCCAGACATTACGAGGATGAGATAAATGAGGATGCTGAAATAGCAGATTTGGATGTCGAGCTTATTGAAGAATATAAGAAGAGAATAGATGCTGCAGGAGTTGATACAGCGCAGATTCTTCGTGGTCGGGGGATGATGAAACGAAAGAACGGCAAGGATTATCTTACTAATGCAGCCGTACTTTTGTTTGCTGAAAATGTTGCTCAGTTCTATCCTAACTGTCGTATAAGGTTTATTCGCTATATGGGTACTGATATACAGGTAGGTACCGAAATGAATGTTGTAAAGGATAAGTCTTTTGAAAAACCTATTTTACGAATAATTGATGAAGCTAAAGCTTTTATTAAAGACCAGCTAAGAGAATTCAATGCACTTAATCCATATACAGGAAAGTTTTCTGTTGTTCCTGAATATCCTGAATTTGCCTGGCTTGAGGGAATAGTTAATGCTGTTGCACATCGAGAATATGGAATGGAAGGTAAATATATAAAGGTTTCTATGTTCGATGATCGGTTGGAAATAGATAGCCCGGGGAAATTGCCTAATATTGTTACTGTTCAGAATATTAGAACAACAAGCTTTTCCAGAAATCCAAGAATTGCTCGTGTTATGACAGATTTTGAACATGTCAGAGAACTAAATGAGGGTGTAAAGCGTATATATTCTGATATGGCTGAATATTTCCTTGATGCTCCGATTTATACAGAACCGGAAAAACAGGGGGTGAAGCTGATTCTCAAAAATAATATAGTTATGCGAAGTACCAGACAGAAGGAAAGTGCACACCACGAGATAGGTGATGAAATCTGGAAACAACTAGATTCTTACGAAAAAAAGATTGTTACTTATATTAGTACTAGAAAAGAGGTATACACTTCTGAAATTGAAGATTTAACAAAATTATCTAGAAGAACAATAAATGTTAAGCTGAATCATCTTGTGGAATTAGATATTATTATAATAAATGGGAATAAATATGATCCTAATCACACATATAGTATGAAATGATTATGATCTTTTGCAAGGTGGATGCGAGGTTAATGCGAGGTGCTTGTATAATTGAAACGCTTTAACAAATGAAAATACATCAAAAATCTACTAAAATAGGACGATTGTGAGAATTAATAAGCGTGTGAGGTTGATACGGAAACACTGCGAGGTGTTTCTAGGTTAATGCGAGGTGCCTTATAAAAGTTAGATGGTATGATAGATGATATTTGCAGGCATCTATCGTAATAAATGTAGTAAATTAGCGGAGTCAGATGGGACACAGCAACACCCTCTGACTCCGTCATTTCTAGGTTCGAATCCTAGTACCCCAGCTCAAGGACCTCGGTAAGTATACCGAGGTCTTTTTTCGTTCAAAGCCATTGAAATAAATCGTTAATCCGAACGCAGAGAGCATCTGAATCAATTCTTTTTTGTTGGGGTATCGAATATTATCGGTTTGGAAGCAGTGAAGTTTAATCACGGTTAATATGTGACTATATAATCGTGGTATGTTATATTATCATTAATTGATACGATATGGAGACAGGTTGGAGGTGATTATAAATGACTGTATTAAATGATTTGGATCATACCTGTGGTATATCAGATGAAAAACTAACAGAACTCTTTAAAGAGTCTATTAGGATTGATGATGAGATTAGAAAAATAAAAGGTCTGCCTGTTGCCCGTTATGATGATGAAACGGGAAGGGCTTATTTGGAATATCCTGATGGGAGGATTGAGTATGTCGAATGATGATAAAGTGATTCTTCCTGAGGTGATGGTATATGCTGCTTTTCAACAATAAAGGGCAAATAGATAGAAAAATAACATTCAGCAGCAGTTATTTTTGTTACAAGTTTTTACCGAGACAATTAATTATTGAACGTTTAGACAAGACTCGTATATAGAACGATTATTTCAAGTGATTATAATAGGGTTTGTAATTATTTATTTATGTGTTATAATACATTTAGCCAAGGTTAGCCAAATAAGGAGGTGCTATTATGACACAGGTAAATATGCTTCAAGCAAAAACAGATTTATCAAAATTGATTGTAATGTTAGAAAATAAAGAAGCAGAGGAAATACTTATTGCCAGAAATGGCGTACCTGTTGCAACTTTATCCTTGTATAATCCACCTAAACATCATATTGATCTAGGAAAGTTTGATGGTAAATACAACGTGCCTGATGATATAGATGAATGTAATGATGATGTATTGAATCTAATGGGAGGCAACTTATGAATATATTGATAGATACACATATATTATTATGGGCATTATATTCTTCAAATAAGCTCTCTCAAAATACAAAAGATCTATTAACTAATGATGATTATATTAAATATATTAGTTTGACAAGTATTTGGGAAATTGAGATAAAACATAGTCTTGGAAAACTAGAATATGAAGCTTGTGAAGTCTTAAAAGATGCAGAAGAAGCTGGATATAAGGTATTATCAATAAAAAAAGAACATATTTTTGAATTAGGTAAGTTAGAATACATTCATAATGATCCTTTTGATAGATTACTTATATGTCAGGCAAAATCTGAGAATATGAACTTCATAACGAATGATAGTAAGATTAAACAGTATAATAAAGACTTTGTTATAATGAATTAAAATATGGAAGAAAAAACAAGAAAAATTGATATAAAAGACTTAAGCACTGAAAAGGTTTATCATTGTGGAGCTTCAAGTAAAGATGCGGGTAATAAAGTGTGTGCGATTAATTCAATAGACAATACAGCACTTATACATCCGATTATATCGTCATTACTTCAAAATCCGGATAAAGTTATATAGGTAGAAGATAGATATCTTTTTGAAGTATAATAATAGGTAGTGTATCGCATAGTGTATTATTTACTGTGTTTGGATAATCAATGTAGTATTTTAGGGGCTTAGTGGAGAATTACATCAGTTCTCTGACTCCGTCATTTCTAGGTTCGAATCCTAGTACCCCAGCTTAAGAACCTCGGTAGTGATACCGAGGTTTTTGTCATTTTGTGCAATACTTTTATGCAGATAATTGCAAATGTAATAAAATTGCATTATAATTGTATTACAATGATAATGAGGAGGATGCGAATATGGCAAGTACAATACAGGTTAGAGTAGATGACGAATTAAAGATTAAATCAGATGATCTTTTTAAGTCTCTAGGTACTGATACAACAACAGCAATAAGAATATTTTTAACACAAGCTGTTGCAAGTGATGGCTTTCCGTTTGAAATAAAGAAGGTGAAAACTAATCCATATAATGCTCTATCTGAGGATGAGTTATTGTCAAGGCTTGATATATCAAGAAAACACGCAGAAGAAGGTTTATACAGAGATGCAGATGATGTTATAACTGATATGAGGGCAAAGTATGGAATTTAAGGTTGTAATTACTATTGATGCAGAAAGAGATCTTGAAAAACATATCAGATATTTGATAGAAGAAAAAAAGAATGACCAAGCTGCAAAGAATGTATTAGATGACTTCGAAAAAACTATAAAAAGCTTATCGCAAGTTGCTGGTAGTTTAAAGTTTTGTGATAATCCAAGATTAAAAGCACAGGGATATAAAAGAATTAACTATTTCTCTCACGATTATTTTATGCTATTTCGAGTCATTGATGACCAGGCGATAGTTGATAATATTTTTCATTTTCTTGAGGATTATGAAAATAAGATGAGGTAAATTACCCCCAAAAGCAAATTCAAAAAATATATATGAATTGAATTTATTTTATCAATCTCCAGGCGTTATGTTGCCTTGAATGAAAAAGCTAATTCAAGTTTTTCAAAACAGCAGAAATGCCAGAGAAATAGGTCTTATTAAAAAAATTGCTGACTATATGCTGGTTAATCAAACAAAACTAAAGAAGGGAGTTGATGATGCTATGGGAGGACAGGTACTTGAACTTGAGTCTGAAAGACTTATGAAACTTGGCAGTATAAAAACATTACTTAAATTAAATTACTCAGCAGATGAAATATCTAAAATACTTGATGAGCCAATAGAGAAAGTCGAGAGTGTTATTAACTCTCTCAATGAAAATGAAGAGTAAAGTAAATATTTTTTAATTCTATGAATCCAAAACGAGAAAGTCACATTATAATGATGTGGCTTTTTCTTATGTCTAACAAATTTCAACCATAGGGGTTGAATTGGTGTGGTCGCAAAATGCGACCGCAAATATTAATCGTAAAAGCAGAACCAATCCTTATGTATATACAGAACAGGGTACATATATGCTTGCTACGGTTCTTAAAAATGATATTGCAGTAACTCAAAGTATTGCAATAATGAGAGCCTTTCGTGAAATGAGGCATTATATTCGTCAAAACCAGCAGTTTGTGACCAAGAATGAATTGAAACTCTTAATGGAAACAACTGAGATTGATACTAAGTCGATTGTTGCAAGACAGGATGAGATGGAAAATCAGATTGCCTCAATACATGAAAGAATAAATAAAATAAATGAGAATTTTGTTCAAGATACGGAAATAAAAAATTATGTAATATATAAAGGGCAGAAATTTGAGGCTGATAAAGCGTATATAGAAATCTATAAAAAAGCAAAGAAAAGTATCTATGTTATAGATGATTATGTGAATATTAAAACTTTACATTTACTGTCTCACAAAAAATCGGGTGTTGATGTAATGCTTTTTACCGAGAATAAGCGCGGACGAAATGGCGCTCTCACAGCCTCGGAAGTGACAGATTTTAATAATGAATATCCGACGTTAAGGTTAAAACCTAATCCTGATTGTCATGGTCGTTTTATTGTTTTAGATTATGGATTAGGCACTGAAAAGGTTTATCATTGTGGAGCTTCAAGTAAAGATGTGGGTAATAAAGTGTGCGCGATTAATTCAATAGACAATACAGCACTTATACATCCGATTATATCGTCATTACTTCAAAATCCAGATAAAGTTATATAGGTAGAAGATAGATAGATTTCTACAATATAGTATTTGATAGTGTATCGCATAGTGTATTTTTTATAGTGTTTGAATAATCAATGTACTATTTTAGGGGCTTAGCGGATAATTACATCAGTTCTCTGACTCCGTCATTTCTAGGTTCGAATCCTAGTACCCCAGCTTAAGAACCTCGGTAGTGATACCGAGGTTTTTGTCATTTTGTGCTAATTAGTTTAGGTGTCAAAACTTGACATTATTCTTTACATCGGGTATAAAATCCTATACAATGTATAGAGAAAAGGAGGCAATATTATGGCTCAGGTTAATATAAGAGTAGATGATAATGTAAAGGCTAGAGCAGAAAGTGCATGTTTAGAAATGGGATTAAATATGACAACTGCAATTAATATTTTTCTTGTTAAGCTCGGTAATGAAAGAAGGATTCCTTTTGAAGTCAGCGCAAATCCTTTAATGACCCGGAAAGAAGCAGAAGAACTATTCCTTAGCAAAATGAAAGCTGCTGAAAAAGAAGTTTCTGAAGGTAAATATAAAACCTCAGAGGAAGTTCATAAGATACTTGGAGTATAATCATGAAACAGGTTATATATGCTGATGGTGTAGTCACTAAATTACAGGCTTTAAGGGATGAATTCGATAATAAGTATGGAAATAAGAAAAGCGTTGATATTTTAAGAAAAATTACGGGAAGACTAGATGATTTAGGACGATTTAATTCGGGAGAATCAACGAAGGATAGATTTGGAATTGATAGCGACTATATGGTGATTTACAGTTATCATAACTTCTTTTTTTATCTAGAACAAGATGACCGAATAGTTATCCTTGAGATGTTTAATGAAAGAGAAGACTTTATTTATGTTTTATTTGGGATTCCAATGAGAAGTCACGAATCGATAGATTATTGGGGAGAATAAAAAAGTTAGATTATTTGCTATCGAAAATTTTAGTTTTATACGAGTTTTAAGAAGAATCCGCCGTTTGATGATTATATTATCTGAACCCCACCCGGGAAAGATGTGATTTCCATCATGATGTCTGCCATTTCTTCAGGTTTTTTACGTGGCGATTCCTGACACCACAGTTCGGTTACGTGCCAGAAACCGGCGGTTCTGTATGCGAAGTGATATTTATATTTTGGGTTGGCTTTGAGCGCTGCATTTTTATCTATGGAATCGTGTCCAAGCTGGGAAGACATCATCAAGACGAGCGATTCGAATTCACTAGCGAAGCGGTACATAATGCCTGACTTGTTAAGTATGGTGAGCATGTTTATGTTCTCATTCCAGAATGAGAAATATACGACACAGAATTCACGGTAATCTTTCGGTGCGCGGGCAGCAATGTAAGTTGAAAACTGTGTAGCGCAGCCTTTGAAGCAGTGATGAAGTATCTCGTCCTTGGTCTTGAAATGGCGGTAGAGAGTTCTTCTGGTGACACTGCAGGAATCGGCGATCTCCTGGATGGTTATTACATTATATTGATTAGTTTCTAAGAGCGAGCAGAGTGCATTTGCAATCTCGTCTTTTGTCTTCCTAATCCTCTTGGATGTATCACGCATGTGGTAGACTCCTTAAATGGCACATTTTTGCGAATGTGAGACATATACGCAAAAATGATTGAATTCTCTTACATGCAGAATTATAATACATCCTAATAAATGTCGCAAGTGTGACATTTAAGAATATTCACTGATGCATTTTATCTGAAAAGGAGATATTCGATCATGGATATAAAGGATAGTAGGATCGATTCCGGTAAGGCTTTTGACTGGGGAAAAACATCTGAAGCATATGCCAAGTACAGGGATATTTATCCTGAGGAGTTTTATCAGAAGGTTGCCGACAGGGGTCTTTGTATCAAGGGTCAGAGAGTTCTCGACCTTGGAACCGGTACAGGCGTATTGCCGCGCAATATGTATAAGTTTGGAGCAGAGTGGGTCGGTACGGATATTTCGCCCGAGCAGATTGAGCAGGCAAAGATTTTGTCTGAATCCGCCGGTATGAATATCGATTTTCGCGCGGTTTCAGCAGAGAAGATCGACTTTCCTTCCGAATCGTTTGATGTGTTAACAGCATGCCAGTGCTTCTGGTATTTCGATCACGATAAGGTAGCACCTGAGTTCAGCCGTATACTTAAGAAGGATGGAAAGCTAGTTGTTCTATTTATGGCATGGCTTCCTTTTGAAGATGAGATCGCAGGCAAGAGCGAGGATCTCGTGCTCAAGTATAGTCCCGACTGGTCGGGCGGAGGCGAGACTAAGCATCCTATCTTTATACCTGATGTGATGTTCGATTATTTCGAGTTTGCCGACCACGAAGAATACAATCTTATGGTACCTTTTACAAAGGAGTCATGGCACGGCAGAATGTTTGCCTGCAGAGGTGTCGGAGCATCACTGTCTCCTGATGAACTTGATAAGTGGGATGCTGAACACAGGGAGATGCTTAAGGATTATCCGGACAGTTTTGAAGTAAAACATTATGCTGCGATAGCGGTGCTTAAGAAGAAATAATTCGAAAAAATGGATAACAGGAGTAGATTAATGGATATTGTGAATGTTTTAGCTAATGCGAAAAAAACGACCATAGTTAGGATAATTATTCTGTTTGCAATAGAGATGATACTGGTCGGATATACGATAGCATCTTCTGTTTTTGTAATACTCAGTGACGGGAAACTCAGTGCCGGATATGCTGTCATACCATCCGCTTTCGTTTTCGTTGCTTCGTCTATCTTGTGTTTATATGTAAATAAGCTATATCATAAGATGCTCTAAAAAAACCGTTTAAGCTTGTCTTTTTTTGTTTGATTTTTGTTATAATGAACGGGATGATTAGATAAAATGAGGGTTATAGATGTTACTGGTTTACTACATGTTGATCATAAATATTCTTGCTTTTATCCTGTATGGCGTAGATAAGAAGAAGGCCGAGAAGGAGAAGTACAGGATACCGGAATCAAGACTTATACTTGTTGCTGTGTTGGGCGGTGCTTTCGGAGCACTTCTGGGAATGATATCATTTCATCATAAGACGAAGAAGACTAAGTTCCGCGTGGTGGTTCCAGTGTTTGCGGTGCTTTACGCGGCACTTATGGCATACTTCCTATATGGAAATTATCACCTGGTTACCACGGAATATGAATATGCCAGCGTTGAGGTTTCGGAGGAAATGGATGGCTACACGATAGTTCAGATATCTGATCTTCATAATCAGCTCTTTGGAATAGGGGATTCAAGATTAATGAAGGATATCAGGGCTGCGGAGCCGGATATCATAGTGGTGACTGGAGATGCGGTTGATATGTCTCATACCAGTTTTAAGCTGGCGGAGATTTTCTTTGAGGAGGCAGTTAAGATTGCGCCTGTTTATTACATTTCCGGAAATCATGAGAAATGGTTGGCGGATATTCGTAAGGAGAGTTACGATAAGTTCATTCAGGATATTCAGGCCATGGGCGTTAACTGCATAGATGATCAGACGGTTGATATGCAGGGCTTTACGCTTGCCGGAGTGTCAGAGTGGTCCCTGGGTAGTGAGATAAATATTGAGAATAATGCGGAAGCAAATGATCTAGTCGTAATGCTGGCGCATGAACCGGGCTATCTAAGTGACTATAGTAAGGCGGGAGCTGATATAGTTCTAACGGGACATAATCACGGCGGACAGATAGTTGTACCTGGAAAGGGCGGACTTATCTCGTCAGACTTCGAGTTCTTTCCTGAACTGTGCGAGGGCGTACACACGGAGGGGAAGACTGCTATGTTTATAAGCCGAGGTCTCGGAAATAGCCTGTTCCCGGTTAGAATTAATAACTATCCAGAGATTGTGAAGGTTGTCCTTAGAAAAGAAGAACATAAGCTGATGCATGTATATATGCCAGAGCTTGTTGGACTAAATGTGGAAAGTGCCGAGAATAAGCTTAAGAACTTGGGATTCTTCAATGTGATCGTTGAATATGAGAAGGCGGAGGGAATAGAACCTGGTCAGGTGATTAGACAAAGTATTCCTGCGGACACAACAGTCAGTACCGAGTTTGAGATTACAATCTATGTTGCTGAGTGATAAAGCAAAAAATAGTCAAAACTTTATAATTATTGGCTTTCTTATGAAAGATGATTTGACTACAATTAAATGCAGCGGTGGATTCACTGCTGCATTTTAAAATGTAAGAAAGAGGACGATAATATGAGGTTTGGTACGTCATCACCACTTATGCATGAATCTGCAAGAGAGTGGGCTGAAAGACAGGTTGGGCTTGGATGCAAGACTGTTGTCTTCCCAGTGCAAAGCGATTCGCCTATAGGAAAGATAGATAGCTATAAGAATGCTGCTGCAGAGTTTGGACTCTCTATAGCAGAGGTTGGAATCTGGAGAAATGCACTCTCCCAGGATCCAAGCGAAAGAAAAGCAAATATAGATTACTGCGTAGAGCAGCTGAGGCTGGCTGATTATCTGGGGGCGCACTGTGCAGTAAATGTAGCAGGTGCATTTGGCCCTAGATGGGACGGTCATTATAAAGCAAACTTCTCGAAAGAAGCAAGAGAAGAGACTGTAAAAATGGTTCGTGAGATTATAGACCGTGCGGATGTGAAGAATACATACTTTACTTTGGAACCAATGCCTTGGATGATTCCAACAGGTCCGAAGGACTACGTGAGACTTCTGGAGGAAGTGGACCGCGACAGGTTCGCTGTTCATATGGATATCATCAATATAACGAACTCAGCAGAAAGATATTTTAATCCGCACGATTTGGTAGACGAGTGCGTTGAGCTGCTTGGTCCAAAGATAAGAAGCTGTCACATCAAGGATGTTCACCTGAAGGAAGAGTACACATTTCAGTTGGAGGAGTGCGCTCCGGGACTAGGTGAGTTTCCGCTTGGATATTATATGAAGAAAATGAATGAGTTAGATAGCGATATGCCAATGATCGTTGAGCATCTTGAAACAGATGAAGAATATATTCATTATATAAAAGTAGTTCAAAATATAGCTGCAAATCTTTAGGGGGTACGAAATGAGTTATCAGAGAATATCAGATGCAAATGAGATAAATGAGCGTTACATGGATGGGATCCTTATCAAGGAGAGACTTATCGATTCGGTAGTCGCAGATACAAAGATATCATTTCTAGGTGAAGAGTTTGATATGCCAGTAATGATGCCAGCATTTTCACATCTTGGATGTTTTAATGCGCGCGAGAAGACTGGGCTTGAGGAGTATAGCCTAGCTACAAAGGAACTAAACATACTTAACTTTGTGGGAATGATGGAAAATGAGGGCTATGACAAGATCGTTGCTACCGGCGCCAAGACAGTAAGAATCGTAAAGCCATATGCTGATAATGGCAAGGTACGGGATCAGATGCAGTACGCAGAAAGTAAGGGCGCTTTTGGTATAGGAATGGATATAGATCATATATTTGGCGAGGAAGGTGAGGACATTGTCGTCGGAGAGAAGATGGCTGTTCAAACCTCTGAAATGCTTGCTTCATATATTGAATCAACAAAGCTTCCATTTTTCGTAAAGGGCGTGCTTAGTGCAGAGGATGCGGTTAAATGTGCTAATCTTGGAGCAAAGGCTATAATAGTAAGCCATCATCATGGACGTATGCCATACGCTATGCCTCCTATGAGTATGCTTCCAGAGATAAGAGAAGCACTTATTGGTACGGACGTAAAGATAATCGTAGACTGTGGAATAGCTAGTGGAGCGGATGTGTATAAGGCACTTGCACTTGGAGCTGACGCTGCGGCAGTAGGTAGATCAATGCTTCCGTCACTTGAAGAAAATGGAGTGGATGGCGTGGTTAACTTTGTAAGAGGAGTTCAAAAGGAACTACGTTTTATTATGAGCTGCACAGGCTTTGCGAAGCCTTCTGACATCGATGAAAGCTGTCTATACTCTCTATAAAGCCTTTATTAATGGGATTTTTTCAGGATATTAACAATTTGTTCATAAATTATTTACTGTATATTTAACACTATTTGCAAATTGCATGTTAAAGTATATACAAGTTCAACGAAAGAAATCATATCTCTTTTGAAAAACGTAAATAGTGTAAATAGTGTAAAAATAAAGGACGCGGAATCATCAGCGTCCTTTATTTTTGCATTTTTTTAAATAAATGGTATATTAATACATACAAGATTTATAGAATTAGATTTTAAAAGGAATAAATATGCCTACAATTTATCTTGCACCCTTGGAGGGCATAACTACATATGTATATAGAAATGCGCTGGAGAAGCACTACGGCGGAGTAGATAAGTACTTTACTCCATTTCTAACAGCCAGTCATCTGAAGGGCCGCGAGAAGAGAGATGTTCATCCTGATAACAATAAGGGGATGGAGGTTGTTCCTCAGATACTGACAAATGATGCTGAGCTTTTTGTAACTATAGCAAAGCAGTTGGCAGAACTTGGATATAGAGAAGTAAATCTCAACCTGGGATGTCCTTCTGGGACAGTAGTATCAAAGGGGCGAGGAGCAGGCTTTCTCGATAGGACAAAAGAATTAGATAGTTTTCTGTACTATATATATGATAAGCTGTCGGGAGACAGCGAAGCCTCCGCCATGGAGATATCTGTAAAAACCAGGATCGGTGTAGAGTTCGAATCTGAGTGGGATGACATTCTGGAGATTTATAAGAAGTATCCTATATCAGAGCTCATCATACATCCAAGACTCAGAAAGGATTTCTATGATGGTGAGGTTCGCCTAGAGGCATATAGAAAGGCTATGCTGCTCTTCGAATCACTTTCGAAAGAAGCTTCATTTGGAACAAAGCTTTGCTATAATGGGGATATAGTTGATACAGCTTCCTTTGAGAGAATATCTTCATATATAAAGCAGTTTACTGAGATTGAGGCTGGGGACGAAAATCCAGTTCCATATATGATAGGCCGCGGAGTTATAGCAAATCCGGAACTTCCTACGATTCTGAGAAGACATACTGAGAACGAGGGCTCTGAAGGCGATTCATCTGACAGATGTGAGATGGATAGGAAGAGACTGAGAGCATTTCTCGCGGATATCGTGGAAGGATATAAGGCGGAAATGTCAAATGAGAAGCAGGTTGTTATGAAGATGAAGGAGCTCTGGACCTATCTCGCTAAGGGGCTGGCTCTTGATGTAAAGGATATAAAGGCGATTCATAAGACAAGCCGCCTGGAGGAATATAAGTCGGTTGAGCAGATGATCCTGCTTAGATAAAGGAAAGATTATGGCTGCTAGAAAAGAAGAAAATCCAACTGGTGCTTCCAAGAGCACGGTAAAAAAGCATATAACCACGGGAGAGTTTTCGCGCGTATATCTTATGTATGGTGCCGAGCAGTACCTTGCAACATACTACCGCGATGAGATAAAGAATGCGCTGATAGATCCAAGTGACGACCTTAACTGCAGAGTGTACGATACCGATAGCTTTGACCTGAATACTCTTATAAATGATGCGATAACAGTTCCCTTTTTCGCTGAACATAGAGTAGTTGTGGTTAATGGCAGTGGGTACTTTGATGGATCAGACCCAGCATTTATCGAGAGCGTAAATCAGATTCCTGAGTCAAATGTGGTTATCTTCTGCGAGCAGAAGGTGAACAAGGCTAAGAAGGCATATCTCGCTGCATCGAAGAGCCCAGATGTTACTGTTCTTGAGTTTAAAGGGCTGGAGAAGAGTGACTTGATAGCTTGGCTGGGCAGTATACTCGGTGAGGGCGGTTTAAAAGTAAAGCTGTCAGTTCCTGAGAAAATCCTGGATGCATGCGGCTCCGAAGCTGATATGTATATGCTTGAAAATGAAGCTCGTAAGGTTCACGATTACTGCATAGATAAAGGAGTAGTAGGCCCGGAAGATGTGGCGCTGCTCTGTTCAAATGCGGTAGAGGATAAGATATTTGATATGTGTCGCGCGATATCACAGAAGAATGCTGCGGTTGCAATTAGTCAGTATCAGGATCTGATAAAGCTTAAAAAGAGCGTTGTCACTATCATGGGGCGAATCCAGGCACAGTACAATCAGCTTCTAGATGTTAAGATACTTCTGGAGGAAGGAAAGAAGCCCGCAGATATTGAATCCAAGCTTCGTCTTTCGAAGTGGATCACGTCAAGACTCATTTCACTTGCCAATTCATATACTAGAAAACAGCTGATCGAGGCGGTGGATATGTGCCAGGAAGCAATTATGATGAACAATAGTGGCGGACTTCTGGGAAATGCTGCTGTTGAGAACCTGATCGTTAAACTTCTTACAAAAGGGGCTTGACGAGAGGCGTAGTCTTTGTTATTATGACATTTGCTGTAGTTTAAGTAGATTCTTATATGCCGGTGCATAAGCATCAGACGTGTCTTGGCTAAGTAAGATTCGAAGAAAGTAGTTCAACTAAAGAACGGCTGACTTTAGTCTGGAACATTTCAGATACAGTATAAAATATAGAATAGTTATAATCGATTAAATCCGGAGGAAATGAAGACATGGCAAATATTAAATCTGCAAAGAAGAGAATTCTTACAAGCAAGAAGAGAGAGATGAAGAATAAGAGCGTTAAGAGCAAGGTTAAGACACTTGTAAAGAAGGTTGAGGCTGCTATTGAGGCTAATGATAAGGCTGCAGCTGAGGACGCACTTAAGGTTGCTATCTCAGAGATCAGCAAGGCTGCTAACAAGGGTATCTACCACAAGAACACAGCTTCACGTAAGATCTCACGTCTTACAATTGCTGTTAACAAGCTTGGTTAATTCGTATATTAATAAGTAATCTGAAAAGTGACGACCATTCGTGGTTGTCACTTTTTTTGTTATTCGGATATTTTTTTATATACCTCTTTTATTCTTATAGAAGATACGCAGTATGTATGGTAAAATACCGTGTAGATTATATCCCCTGGGGGAGGGGAAAGGTTGGGAGTTATAAAATGAGTCAGAGTAAACAGGCTGAGATGGAAGCCCGTCGATTAGAGATTCTTAAAAAGTTACTGGAGAGACCTTATACCTATGAGGAACTCTCCAGTCTTTTAATGCAGTCTGTTCGAAATGTAAAGAATGATATCAAGGCTCTTCAAGAATCTGGATATGAGATTTCAAAGCATAAGAAGGGCGTGGGCTATATCATTTCCGAAGATAAAAAGAACGAATATAGAAAGAGTCTGGAAGGTTCTGAGACAGGTTCGGGCAAGAATAAAGAGACTAGAAAGATTGTATATAAGCACGTTGTAAGCGAGGGCGTTGAGAAACTGATAATTATTCTGACTCTCCAGAAATCAAAGGGTGGATTGTCATTTGACGATCTCTTTGATGAATATATTGGATTTGCAGATGAGTCTTCCATATTCATTTTATCTACAGAAGAAAGGTCGCGATTTTATAAGAATAAAAAGGAGACCATTAGGGCCAGATGCACGGAACTGGTGAGTGATGGATTTATAAACTATGATGAGAATCTGAGGGTTTATAGTATTCCAAAGAATGCCCCTGTTCTTATGAATATCGATATGGATACCGTGGATGAATATCTCTATGCTATTAGAGCATTTGGCGCCACATATGCACTGGGAAATAAACTGAAGTCTGTAGAAGAAAAGCTCGCTCTTATCTCTGGCGAGACTCTGCGTAGTGAAGACAGTAACTACATAATTGTTGGAAGCAAGATAAATAATAATCCAAGGATTTCTGAGTGTCTGAAAATGTTTGAAGATATTCCGTATGATAAATATGCAATTAAAATGTTAGTTAAGGGTAGACCTGTCACTATCAAAGTTGGTCTGATGGTTTATACAGCAGATAAGGATAAACTTTATATTATAGGTAAATCCGGTAAGGAAAAGTATAGAATCATCGATACAGAAGAAATCGGTGTCACTGATAAAAAAGGAGAGACAGAGCCAGCTATAGAGGTACTGAAGGATACTCCAAATGATATCTACCAGTCGGAAGAGTATATCCGTATATATGCTGAAAGCTTCTCACTCTCTGCTGAGCCGCTGGAGCATGTGGTGGTCGAAGTGAAAGACTTCGGAAATCTAAAACATAAGTTTACAGTTCTGAAGAATCAAAGGAATAGACTCGAGTGCCGTGGAGATATGTTGTCAGCAAAGATTTATCAGAAGGATAGCGAGACCTTTATCTATGAGGATAATATTCGTGGAATGTCTGATTTTGCCAAATATCTACGAAGGTTCGGTCGAAGTGTGAAGGTGTTAGAGCCAGAGAGTCTACGCAAAATGATGCTAGATGACGTGGCACGTTTAGAAGAAATGTATAGAAAAGAGGGGCTGTATGAATAAGCTGATAAGTAATAATCTGCTAAGACTGCAGCATGAGATTACATTTCTAGAGGGAGATGGTATAACTCCTGAGGGACTTGCTGCAATTCTTGGAATAAAGAAAAGTATCATCTATGATGACATCATTGCACTGAATAATGAATCTAATTTCCCACTGGGAATGTCTTTGCCACTCCCAAAACTTAAGGAAATGAAGAGGCTGAGAAAACAGAATAAAACTAGTGATGATGAAGTGGAAATGGTAAAAGATTCGGAATACTTTGATGATATTAGCGAAGTACTACTAACTGATCCGAAGTTTGCATCTACACTTAAAAGTGGAGCTTATGATGACTGTAGATTTTTCCATGATACCCTAAGTGAAACTGTGGTAGTTATGCTAACTCCAGATGAGGCCGATACGCTGAATAGCTTCTTAGATAAAGAGGAGGGCGCCGGAGCGTTGTGGGTGAAGAATAGTAACCGTCTTCGCTTCGAGGATCAGGTGGATTTGGTAAATTATCTGCTGGAAGTAATAAAGGATGGCGGCAGCGTTGATTTTAGTTACAAGGCAAAGACCAAGATACTTAAGAAGACAATCCGTCCGATTAAGATAATACATAACACAACAGAAGATACATACTATGTGTTCGATCATAAAGGAACATCCTACAATATGGATAATATTCTCCCTTACAGTGTTAAGGATTAGAAGGTGAAGCAGAACATTTCCCGTAACATCGATGAGAAGAGATTCGAAAAGATGTGGGGGGTTAATTACTCCGAGAAGGGCGTAAAGGTTAAACTCAAGATATTTAATGAAGGAAAAGTAATCGAGAGAGTTAAGAACGACCTCGGTTCAAAACTAAATGATACAAACTTCAAGTTCTTCGAAGAAAATGGAACTGAGTATGCCATTTTCGAAGATGAAGTGATTGGTACAGAAGTTTTTCTCTCATGGGTTTATAGCTACGGTGCGTCGATGGTGCTGCTTGAACCTAGAGAATTAGTGGATAAAATAATTGATTCTATAGAGCAAAGAAAACAGCAGTATAGTAAGTAATAGAATACAAGAATAAAAGAATACAAGAATTAAGTGAAGGAAAAGTATGGAACAGGAAAGAAAATTAAGAATAATATCGCTAGATGAGTCGGGAGAATTTGAAAGATTTCTCTCCGATGATATTCGTTTTATAGGGGGACTGATAATAGATAAGCTCCTTCCTGAAAATGCCAAAACTGATAATATAGTTGCAAATGTCAGGAAAGATATAAGAAGTGAACTTACCAGATTAACTGATGAGTACAATAGGCTCCTTGAAGAGAAAGGGTTTCTTTTTGAGGATAAAGAGGTAATAGTTAAGTATCCTGAGAGTCTTCATATGTCGGATTCAAATACCTATTACTCAAAGGATGGTGTGGGAATCAAGAAGGCGAAACTTGAGAAGAAACTCCGTGCGGAGGAGATACAGCCTTTCTCTATGTGGATGAAAGAAAGAAGTATGGAATTCATCAAGGAAATGGGCTATGGAATCTATGCATATATTTATCCTTTTGGAGATAACTTCATAAATGTTGAAGGTGTGGAAAGTAACTTAGGTTCAGCGGATTATGCATCACATCTATATTCCAGAATGTCTACAGTTTCAATGTTTAATACAGTGTTCTATATGTTTGATGACAGCTTCACTGATTACTCTCTTCAGTTTGCACAGCGTTCGCTTGTATTTTCAGGTCTTACAAACGACAGGGAGCGTGAGGTAAATCAGGGACTTAGCAAGGAGTATGCTAAGCATATTGTTGTTGAAAAAGGACCAAATGACAGAGAAAAGAAATCCACCATATATACCATTACAAATGTAAGCTCATACAGAACTTCACTCACAGATGAGATATATGGTTCGGAGCTGACAGGCGGTTATAAGAATAAGAGTTACTATCTGGGAGTTGACTCCATAGATTATTCTGGCAAGAAGGATATGGCTATCCATTATCTCACTGATATTCTGTGCAGTCATATTAGAAATACCATAGATAGACTTAATTCGAAAAATGAGATCTACAATGACACAGCAGAACTGATCCAGCAGGAACTAGGCGCTGAGGTTGGAGATAGTACTGTAGATATAAGATTCTACTCCAAGGCAGATGCAGATTTCAGAAAGATATATCGACATATCATGCTGGGTGATCTGGCTAAGGCTTTCGATGCAGAATTTGATTTCAGCCTTGTAAGCCGCAGCGTGGATGAGAGCGATGACGCAGATTATGTCAGAGAAAATATCCTGAGTAAGTACTATGAGCAAGAGTTTGCTCCAAGACTAGATGCTTATATTGAGAGCCTCCTTGCAGATGAAAAGTATTATTCTGATATTATCTCAAGATACGACGAGTACGTAAGCTACGCAGAACGTTTTATGGGTAAGGATGGAAATCTTGGTTATAACCGAGGTCTCCATATTGCTGAAAGGCTGATTGAAGTTTTTGATAAGCTTCGTGCTATAGAGGAGTCAAAGCCTCGGGAGGACAGAGTTATCTTCGATAGAAAGATTGGGGAGATAACATTTAGATTAAATGATATCCGCCTCCGTGGTCTTAATCATAAGGGAGTGGTGCGTGGACTGCTGCCTGTGATCGATAAATGTAACGAAAATAAGCTTTATATATCACCAATGGATTATATTCATTTTAAGACAAGGGCGGCTCAGCTTTACTTCAATTCCTTTGAGTATGTGAAGGTGAAGGATCTTTTTATTGACGATGTATGGCCAAGAATCTTTGCAGAAAATGCCAAGAAGAATATTGATATCGGCAGTTCCGAGACTCTGATCGAGCAGCTGGAAGGGGTTATGGCAGGCTTAACTGGAATTGAGAATACAACACAGGTTGTTTCCGGAAAGATCTTCAGTACTTTGGGACAGGCCTATGCTTTTATGGGCGACGAAAGTATTTCAGAGAACTGGTTTGAATCGGCGCTGGAAAAATGGTCTGGAGACGTTGCCAATCAGAATATCACTCTGTCATATCTGATGAATCTTTATGTGGATACTGCAAATATGGGTGGGTATGAGAAATTTGCACCGCAGTACTTTGGATTTTTTGATACAAAGGGCCTGGGCTGCGACAGTGTGGCTGGACAGCTGAAGGTTCTGAAGGAAGCTTATCTAAGCAGACAGTTTATCAGATATGCGCTGTCGGTGTTTGTTAAGGCATTTTATAAGTTCTACAATGATAGCAATTCTGATCTCTACGAAGAATTAGTAAACTTCATCGAGGATATCGAGAATAATAAGAATGCTGTAAAGGGTGAAGAAAACCGGAATAAGTTTGATGATACTACCAACGATCCTTGGCAGCATATCTATAAGTATATGTACCTAATTGCCAGAGACTATGAGGATGAAGAAGCGGCTGAGATATATGCAGGCAGAGTTCTTGATTGTACCAAGGGCGATGCAACCATCTCGGTAATGCAGCTAGATTTTGAGATGGAGCATTACCTCGACCTTTATGAAGGGGAGGATATTCCATTTGCTGATTATCTGGAGGACAGTAAAGTGGAGGGAATAAAAGAATTCCTTTCCGAGTTCCCTTGCTTTGATGGAATCCTGGATAAAACAGTGGCAGAGGCAAAGAAGATGCTGGAATCAAAACTTACATACATGTTCAGGTAGTTGTAAGGAAAAATAGGCATAGAAAGCCAAATGACGCACTTTGAAGTAAATTACTTTGAAGTGCGTTTTTTGTTTTGAGGAATTCTCATTTTTGTGCAAAATAATCCGTAAGAGGGAGGAATATACTAAGTTCATCAAAAGGAAAACAATCTGAGGATGCTTTCGTCGGATACTATATGGTATAATTTTGGTTCTAAGGTTAATTGTGTTTAAGAAAGGGATTTATATGGCAGATTGGCTTAAAAAAATATCAGAAGATAAGAGTAATTGGAATGAGGAGCTGTTCGGAGAGAATAGATGGCCTGTTCCAATTTCTTGCAATTATAAGAGATTATATGAGATAGCATCCGAGGGAAATGTGTATGGCTGTCTTCTGCAGATCAAGGATCTGTATGAGATACTTATGCGTATCCCTGTTATTATGGCGCTCATTTACCTTGATAATAACTACGCTGACGAACTCGTAAAGGAGAAGAATATCCTGAAGAAGCTCATTCTTCAGCCTCTTACTATTGGTGGATGGGATGAACTGGCAAATTCTATTCTTAAGGGTACAAAGAGAAAGTATTATCAGCTTCCTGACAGTATCAAGAATATTCTTACATCAACTATGGATCTTTATCGTAAGAAGGTTTCCAGCGAATTTTCTGACATAGCTCATTGGAGAAATGAGGTAATAGGTCATGGCATGCTTAAGTGCGAAGATAGTGATGAATATCAGGCTGAGATCCAGACTCTTATCACAAATCTGGGTGAATATTTCCGTAATCCAGTAAATGGTGAAGAGGGTCTTTATTCTAATGTCTATTATGAGATAGATGGAAATGATTTCTACAGTTTCTGGGATGATGAGAAGATAGCTGAATGCTATGACATCGAAACAGCAGAAGAGATAAATCTTTATATTGACGGCGACTCTTATATGGTAGACAAGTTCCTTTTCAGGGGGCTGTTCTTTGATTCGGTCTATGCAAAGAAGAGAAGAGTTAAGTATGTGGACTATATCTCAGGCTATTCAGATACAGAGAGTCTTGAGATGTTCCAGAGCTATATCGATGAGCTGAGTCTTGGAGGCGACCTGGATGCTGGACTTAAGGCGGACTATGTCCTGAAGTCACAGGATGATATATACGATTCACTGAATCAGCCAGATAAATACATTATGCCTGAGGAGATTAAGAATAGACTCCAGAGCTTTATGGATGATAACGCTTCAGGAATAATGACACTCTGCATGGAGCGTGGAACTGGTAAGACTGCATTTGCCAATAGTATGCGTGGAGTGTACGAATTCGACAGCAAGGCACCAATCGATGATGCTGTGGTTCATACTGTCTCAATCGCAACAACTAACCTTCGTGGAATGAATGATTTCTTTGGCTATGTGAATCATATATTCGCAAATGTTGGTGGAGATGTTCTCAGATCTTCTGATAAGAAGCTTCCTGAGATCAGCATCAACGACAGAAATCCAGAGAAGGCTATGGTAGATTTTCTGAACACATATATGGATATCTATTCTGAATATATCGACGTCAGAAAGCTTGTTCTTGTTGTAGATGGTATCGATGAAATAACAGAGGACAAGAAGCAGATCCTTCAGTGGCTCCCAACATCTTTAGACGCGTCTTCTCAGAATGAGAATAAACTAGAAGACGGCGTATATATTATCTACACTACAAGATTTTCTGATGAGGATACTGTAGCAGAGGATGTGCGTCCTCATATCGATAGAGTTGTAAAAGGCGCTGACGATGTGATCGAGATCAGACGTGACTCAGAGATGAATGTATCAGTACTCCGAGAGTTCCTGAACCGTCGCGATACAAAGCATAGACTGAGTGAAACTATGCGTGATGACCTTATCCAGAAGGCTGACTTCCGTCTTCTCTATCTTAAGATTTTTGTTGAGTTTAATGACATCATTGGAAATGAAGAACTAAGCGAGGAGAGAATTATCTCTGAGTATCTTGGTCGTCTTTTTGGCAGATATAACGCTATCAATAAGAAGCTTGCTGCAGACTTCCTGGCAGCGCTGGCTACATTTGGCGAGGTGACTATTGATGAGTATTTTGATTACATCAGCATGGACGATATCACCTACCGTTTTATTGGCGTGCTAAATGATCTCTCACCACTGCTTTCTAGCTACAGCAGCGCTGAGGGACGTGTGTTTATGCTGGCTAATAAGGTCTATAAGGACTATATCTTAAAGACTTATTCGGCAGAGATCGTGAAGCTTGGTACAGATCTGCAGATAAACTACATCAGAGTTAGAAAGAATAATAGCGATAATACAAATAGAGATAAGAAGCCTGATTATAAGAGCTTCGATATTATGATGAAGCTCGTTGATGTTATCCTCTTCATCAGAAAAAACTATGGTATGCCATACCAGGATGGATTCATCAAAGATGCTGTCTCAGGATGGCATTATGCAAGTATTTTATCAGAAACATCAGGTTCTATCTTTGAGAGTATATTGAAGGAATTTAAACGTAATATTATAGAACTCACTATTCTTGCAGATGCTTCTGAATGGGGAGGTCTTGTTCTTCCATTTGAGGCAAAAAGTTACAGCTCTAAGAGCTTTCTTGTTGAGATGTATGACGAAAATCCTAAGTGGTTCGAAGACTTTATGGAGAAACTGCTGAGTGCAGGTATTTATATTTTTGCTGAGAATATTTCCTTCACTGTTCAGGAAGATCGTTTTCTTCATAGAAATCCGGAATTCGAAGAGTGCTATCTTGGATATATGAGAAAAATCCTGGAGAGAGGAAATAAACTTGGCCTGCTTTATGGTTTAACAAAGCATTTTCTGAAGCCGTGGGCGAATCCATATCACAGGGAAGAACTGAACTATGGAGACAGTTGGACATTTGCATATCTGCTTAGTGAAATCGTTCCAATCCTTGAAAAGGAAGGTGGCGTTTTTAAGTGCAACGACATCGAGGATGTAGGTACCGAAGAAGATATGTGGACAATAGGTGTTGGAATGACTGATTGGGATTTTACCTTCGATAGACTGATTAATTATGTGGCATTTTCTACAGCTGTTGCAGACGATATTATCCAAAACGGAATAACCAAAGATTCTGAATGCTATAAATGGTTTTCAGCAATGAAAAAGAATAAGATCGAGATAATTGCACCAGATGGAGAATTCCTCTGGCTCGAGATTCTTCGCGAGATTCATAAGACATTTCCAAAGCTTATTACTGAGGAACTTCTCAGCTCTATCAACGAGCAAAACGAAGAACTTTACTCACATCTGTCATCAAGGTGTCCGTATAACGACAGCACTGTGGGAATAGACCACGGGGATAAGGCGAAAGAACTTGTTAATGATCCAGAGTGGTTTAGAGGTGAAATTAAACAAGATATAAAGTTATCTAAGCGAAATGAGATCCTTATGAGTCTTGTTAAAAGAGGCATTTTTGACTTCGCAAAGCAGGATCTTTTAGATAAGTACATGTATTTTGATCCAGGAATGGGCGTGTCTCTTGCTAATCAGTATATTAAATATTTATTTAATAGTGTAATGAGATATAAGACCATAGGACCAAAGGACTTTAACCTTCCCAATGATGACACAGAGATAGAGTATATCTTAAAGAACTTGATCTCACATTACTATGAGCTAGGTGTTAATCCTACCAGTATGATGAAGTGGTGGGTTTTGGATATTGAGAGAGCTGCAGATGAAGCTGGAGAAGAGTGTAAGACGCCACTTATGTACCTTATGTATAAGCAGATCTTCGACGATTCATTTGGCAAGGATCCAAGTCTTGAGACTGAGGGTATAGAGATTGCTGGAGGAATCAGTCCGATGCTTTATAAGATTCGTGAGTCAGGAGAACTGGCGAAGTTCAAAGATAAAGACACAACATATGATACTGGATATTCCTACGATCTGAGTGATGAGGAGATAATTGAATACTACAGAAAATATGTATATGAATATGACGCTCTTCATTCATATAAAATCTACTTCGAGCTTATTAAGGATGCGGAAGTTATGAAGGAAATTTCTGGAAAAATCATCTGCTCTGCTGAGACAACAAAGCTCTTGAAGAAGTATGTAGAGCTTGGCGCAATTGATAAAGCGACAGAACTTGTTAAGGCTGTAGTAGAAGGAAACAAATGGATCAACGAGGAGTTCTTCTTCAGAAAGAATCAGCCTATCAACATGATATTCCAGAAGGGTGCCTATAGATATGCTGAGGACAATCTGAGATTCTTAGAGGCCTTAAAGGATATAACTGAAGATTCAAGTAATGGAGCGGATTTCAGTGGTTATATTGATAGTCTTGTTGTAACTTTTGATCTAATTGTTGAAAGAATCGTGAAGTATGTTGAGATGGCATCCAGCCGTACACAGTATCCGAGACTTACTTACTTTTACGATAGACTCCTTTTCGTACTTCATAAATATAAGATGTACGACAAGGCGATTAATGAATATATGGAAGAAATCACGGCTGCAACTGAGGCAGTGATCGCTGAGGATGATCCAATAACTCATGATGATATGGAATGGTTATCTGCATATGTTGAGGCAACCCATGAGCTATTCCTGCATTATAGAGATGGCAAGAAGGTTGATCCAGAAGCTGTGAAGTTCCTTATTGATTACAGTGGGTTAGATTCCGTTATGAGGCCATACTACAAGGCGGCTCAATGAGTCAAAAGGGCTCAAAGCCGAAGTGACTCATTTTGTGCAAAAAATATCGGGAGGTGTGAGTTTATACTAGCAGTTGAGTGAAAACAACTGGTGTCTATGATATACCATAGCAAAGGAGGGATATGATATGACATATAGAAATAGTATAACCCCTGAAAACATCCTTATATTTGGTGGCAATAGAGAGGAGCGTATGACCAAAGGCTTCGAGTCTTTTCTTCAGAAGGCTGAGGGAAGTGTGGTTGTAACTGACCGTGGTGGCGAGCTCTACAAAAAGTATGCTGATGATTTTGAGAATAGAGGCTATATAGTAAAGAAGATAGATTTCGCAAATCCTGCAAACAGTGAGGGCTTCAGCCTGTTCAAGGGTATTCTTAAGTATGATGACGAGAGAGATACAGTTGATGGAATCTGCCGTATCGTGGAGTCTCTTTATGCTGCAAAAAAGCATGAGCTTATTACCTCTAAAGAGGATGAGTTTATTGGCAATGTGGCAAAGATGCTTCTTAATGCGGTTGTGGCTTATATAACATTTTATTGTGACGAGAAGTATTCAGATTTCCACAACGTTCAGATTCTTCTTGAAGCGCTTGAGGGAGATGATAACAGTAAGACTCCCCTCGACATGATATTCGAGACCCTGGAGAAGGAATTTCCAGATTCTTTTGCAGTGAAGAACTTCAATATGGCAAGACATCTGTCAGGCGAATCATTCCGCAAGGCTCAGTATATGGCGTGGAAGATGATCGAGTCATTAACTGATGATGAGGTCGGCTACATTCTTATGAATGAGACGGATGATCTTCGCATGATGCGCATTGAGAAGACAGCGCTCTTTATCAATACTACCCCAAACAGCGACAACTATAATGGACTGCTAAATGCAATCACAACTGAGCTTTTATATAAGCTTATGCTTGGAATGTGCGAGGTGCCTGTTCAGTTTTTCTTAGATGCTTTTGCACCTGGAGTTGGAATTGCACAGATGAGTGATGTTATAGAAAGACTTAACGGCGAAAACATTGCCATAGTTGCAGCATATCCAACTCTCGACTGTCTTAGAGAAGAGTGCGGTGATGCTGACTGGTTCCTTCGCGAGTTCGAGCTTATAGAGATCGTTAATGAGAAGGAAGTGCCAGTTAATAGAAAATTCCGTAGAGATATGGAGAAGAGTTTCAGAGGAAGCAGAGCTCCTAAGCAGACCAGAGAAAGAAATGCTGAATATAAGAGAGACTTCAACAATCCATACAGCTACGAGATAGAAAAATGGGTTCAGCGCACATCTTTTAATGAATTTAGCCGTGAGATCCACAAGAGAGTTAAGGGCCAGGAACAGCTGGATATCATCCTTGTTAATATCTATAACTATCTTGAAAATATGGCGAGAGGCCATTTCCATAGCAACAATATTCTTGTTGCAGCCCCAAGTGGATGTGGAAAAACTGAGACCTATAGAGCTCTTAAGGAGTACTTCAAGAAAGAACTTTTTCAGATGCCATTTGTCCAGATCGATATGACTTCTATCACAGAGGAGGGGTACAAGGGTAGAGATACCAAGGCGGTCGTTGAGCCTCTTGAAACAGAATATGGCACTGGCGGAATCGGTATCATCTTCCTTGACGAGTTTGATAAGAAGCTTATCCCAAGTTACAACAGCAACGGCGGTGATGTGAACAAGGCTGTTCAGTCACAGCTTCTTACAACCATCGAGGGTATCGAGTATCCTGAGTATAATGTAGATACTAATCTTACAATGTTTATCGGGCTCGGTGCATTTGATCCTTGTCGTGAGAAGAAGGCTCAGGTGGAAAAGCATATCGGTTTTGGTAATGGAAATATTGAAGGCCAGGACTACTATGCTGATATCACTCGCGAGGATATGATAGACCTTGGCGCAAGCTACGAGCTTATTGGCCGTTTCGGTACCGTGGTTAATTACCACAAGCTTACTGACAGAGTTGTTAGCGAGATCATTGATGGTATGGTGAAGGGTATTGGCGTATCAATCGATATGGAGCTTAAGATAACAGAGGAATTCCGTCAGAAGCTTATCGAAAATGCTAACGGAAAGTTCGGCTGCAGACTTATCCATTCTATCCTTAATGACGCAGTAATGAACGCGTATCTCGATATTCTTAAGAAAGGGAAAAAGGATAGAGACAGAGTGCTTGAGATCACTGGGGATAAAACCTACCGTATGATCGAGCGCCAGGAGAAACGCACGGTTCAGCAGCCAAAGAAAATAAATGCATTTGCTTGACAAAAGTGGTAAAATGTAAAACGCTTCACCTACCACCCCACTGGTAGGTGGAGATAAATTAGGAGGGAAAAAGTATGAGTAATAAGAAGGGATTGATCGCAGGTATCGTTGCAGGTGCCTTAGTATTAGGCGGCGGCGTGACTGCATTTGCGATTGCAAATCACAACAAGGTTAAGGTAAAGGATGTAAGTGTTGAGGAAACAGTTACAGATCTTGACGCAGAGAATGCAGGCGGGTTTACTGACGTGTCCAGCATGACAGATGCAGCAAGCGTAACAGAAGCAGCAAGTGCAGATGAGACACTTACCCCACTCATGGCTGCACTTAAGGCTGAGGCTGAAGCGAAGGGTGTAGCAGAGGTCGGACTTTTTGAAGGCACATCGTTAAATGCTGAGAACTCCGAAAAAAAAGTTGACTTTGGTTACACATCGACAGGTGTGCTAGAGGCAGAAACTCTGGAGCAGGATCCTAGCTTGATGCTTGTATATTATCTAGGGGCTGATTCTCGTATAAATGTAGCGCTTTATAAGGATAATGGCACTGAAGCAACATGTGTATCAGATATTCCACTTAGCTACGAGACCATATATGAGCAGAAGTTTAACTATCTTGTATCAAATGAGTTGGTAAATGTAGGTGGTACAGAAGGGTTCTTAAGTGCGAAGACTATCCAGAAGGATGGCGTGACTTATCTTGTGACGGAGAATAATAACTGGTATGTAACAGAGAATATGTATCAGAACGATGCAGAACTAACTATCAACCCTGACACAAGAAATTACGGAAGCTTTGCTATCTATAAGGTTACTGCTGATGGTATCGAAGGCTTGTATAAGATGCAGCACTCTGCGTATGGAATGGACGGTGGCGGCAGTATAGAAGTATTAGACTTTAATAACGAGCTTCTTGAAGAATATAGATATGGTGATCTAGGGGATAATCCACATCCGCTAGAGTACTTTATGGATGAATATAATCAGACTGTGACTAATATAGGCTTCCCTGAACTTACCAATGAAGATAAGTTTGCATTAGTTATGCAGGGTGTGCTTGGTGAAGGAAAGTCATGGAACATTCACTGGAAATGCAACACTCATCTTGCGGAAGGTGATAATGCGGTCAGTCTTGAAATATCAGAGAACAGCACAGTTAGCGCTAACTGGCGTGAGTGGGAGCTCGCTGCTCCAGTAGCAGAGGAAGCTACTTCGACAGATGCAGCGGGAACAGTATCATTTGACACACCATCTCAGAGTGTGGAAGAGGATGAAGCAAGGTATAGTGCTTTCTTCGCGAATAATTATGCTGAGTTTGACGACAGCATGTATCTATCAGCAAATGGCATCGCGGTAAGATATGCTTATGCGGACCTTGATAAGGATGGGCTCGACGAAATGTTGATTGGTGATAATGAGGGTGTATATGCGGTTATCACTGAGGTGGCTGGTGCTTACAATATCTCTAAGGTATGCGGATGGCGCGTTCAGTACGGCGCAACACCATGTGAATACCTAGGTGGTGGCTGCTTCGTTGGTGATGCAAGTAATGGCAACAATTATGGTGGAGAGTTTATGATAGACTATCTATTAAAGTATAGTAATGCCCTTCACGATTGTGGAGTTCTTGCGAGACTATCATCTTCATGGGATCCAAACAGCGTTGGTGACAACCTGAACAACTGGGAGCTTTATGTTGCAAATGATGAGAATAGCCTATTATCTAGAGACGAGACATTTGCCCCAAGTAATACAAGCTATACTTATTCATATATCGATTATGGCAAGAACTACAACTTTGTTGATGGCGAGCTGGAGTCAAATGACCTGATGGATCAGTTTAATTCACTTGTTGCTCAGCACACTGGTCAGGGCGCGCTTGAATCATTAACCTGGTACGAACTTCAGTAGTAAATTATAGTAGATTATGGCACTCCAAAGTGTTTAATCTGGTGGAACTGCTACCTCATTTGTGGTAGAATATGAGGGACGGAGTTTATTCAGATTAGACTAAAAGAAACACCGTGTAAGCTAGCTTACTAAGGTGTTTCCTATGGAGGGGTGTTACATGAAGGATAAGTTACAGAATTGGATCAACTGGATCCTCTATGATGAATTAATTGACGGTAAGATAAATGCGCCGAAGCACCTGCTCGGTAATCATGACTATGGCGACGGCCAGGTTATTACCTGCTACAAGCCGCACAGCCAGAGCGTTTCTATTAAGTCTCCGAAAGGTAAGACGCTGACTCCAATGGAGAAAATCAGCGAAGAAGGATTCTACGGAGTATATTTCCCAAAGAAGAAGTTTAAAGGTACAGCATACAGACTAGTGACAGAGTACTATGACGGTACTACTGTTGAGTCAGCAGATCCATATGCATTTGATGGTCTCTTCACAGACTTCGACGCATATCTTTTTGCTGAGGGTAAAAACTACGATGTATATAATAAAATGGGTGCGCACCCGATGACTATCGATGGTGTTCAGGGTACATACTTTGCGGTGTGGGCTCCTGATGCTCGCCGCGTATCAGTTGTTGGTGATTTCAATATGTGGGACGGCGCCCTTAACCCTATGCAGATTCATAATGTATCTGGAGTGTATGAACTCTTTATTCCAGATGTTATGCCAGGGGCTGTATATAAGTATCAGATTCTTACTCGCTACGGCGACTTGCTTTATAAAGCTGATCCATATGGCAATCAGGATCAGGTACGTCCAGATAATGCCAACATAGTTGTTGATATATCTGATCTTAAATGGTCTGACTCAGCGTGGATGAATGCTCGCAGTAAGAAGGACAGAGTTACACGCATGAAGGAGCCAATGTCAATCTATGAATGTCATCTTGGTTCCTGGAAGAAGAAGATAGAGGACTCAGATTTTGGGTTCTATAACTATAGAGATTATGCAGAGGAAATCGGTAAGTATGTGGTAGATATGGGCTATACTCATATCGAGCTGATGGGAATTGCTGAGTATCCATTTGACGGATCTTGGGGCTATCAGGTTACTAACTACTTTGCTCCGACTTCTCGTTACGGAACACCTGAGGACTTCGCATACTTTGTGGATCACATGCATTCACTTGGTATCGCAGTAATACTTGATTGGGTTCCGGCTCATTTCCCAAGAGATGCACACGGACTCGGACGTTTCGATGGTATGCCTCTATACGAAAATGCTGATCCTCGAAAGGGCGAGCATCCTGACTGGGGCACCTACATCTTTGATTATGGTAGAAATGAGGTCTCCAACTTCCTTACGTCGAATGCTCTTTTCTGGGTTGAGAAGTACCACATCGATGGTCTGCGTGTGGATGCGGTTGCGTCTATGCTATATCTCGATTATGGAAAGCGTGATGGTGAATGGGTTGCCAACAAGGACGGCGGCAAGGAGAACCTTGAGGCTATCGCACTTCTTCAGAATATTAACAAGATTATGGAAGAGAGAAATCCTGGTGCTTACCTCATCGCTGAGGAGTCAACAGCATGGCCAGGTGTTACTGCTCCTGTAGATATGAATGGACTTGGTTTCCTCTTCAAATGGAATATGGGCTGGATGAATGACTTCCTCGAGTACATGAAGCTTGATCCATATTTCCGCAAGTTTAATCACAACAGACTTACATTTTCTCTGTCCTATGCCTATGCAGAGAATTATATACTTGTTATCTCGCACGACGAGGTTGTTCACTTAAAATGTTCCATGCTCAACAAGATGCCGGGTCTTGAGTTTGATAAGTTTGCAAATCTTAGGACGGCGTATGGCTTCATGATGGGACATCCTGGAAAGAAGCTTCTCTTCATGGGACAGGAGTTCGGTCAGCTCCGTGAGTGGAGTGAGGCGCGTTCGCTGGACTGGTTCCTTCTTGATAATCCAATGCATCAGGGTATCAAGGATTTCGTGAAGGATTTAAATCATATCTACACTGAATATGACGCGCTTTACTATAATGATAATGAAGTGATGGGATTTGAGTGGACTAAGGTTGACGATGCCGACAGTGGTATAGTTGCATTTGTTCGCCGAGGCAAGACAGCAAAGAATCAGTTAATGTTCATTTGCAACTTTGTTCCAGTAGAACGTGCAAGCTACAAGATTGGAGTTCCATGTCTCACGACATACAAGGAAATCCTTTCGTCGGATGACAAGAAGTACGGAGGACTCGGTCGAAATGTTGGACCAAGGAAGGCTATCAAAGCAAAGGCTGAACCTTGCGACAGAATGAAGAACTCGATAGAAATCGATGTTCCACCACTTTCTGTAACTGTACTTAAGTATGATTATAAAGAGTAATGATTTATAAAAGTTATGCCTTATATAAAGTAATGCTTTATAAAACGTATATACAATATCAAGGAGGGTGAAAGTATCATGTTTAAACTAGCTTTAAATGCTACTTATTTATTTGGCGGAAGTCCTTATGGGGGCTATGGTCATCACAGCAGTGGAGGAGCAGGCTTGTGGCAGATAATAGTTGGTCTGCTCGTAGGACTCACACTTACGATTCTCTTGTATGTTTTGGTATTTCCAGAAAGCAGGAAGGCATCCTTAAATGGATTCTTTACATTTCTCAAAGATTTCTTCGATATGAAGTATCTGCTTATCGAGAAGATTCTGAAGTTTATATATGTACTTAACACTATGACAGTGATATCAGTTGGCTTCTTCCTTCTCTTCGGAAGAACCTTCTTAGTCGGACTTCTGATGATAGTTTTCGGACCAATCATTCAGAGACTGTTATATGAGTCAGTGATGCTGGGAATCCTGCTTGTTAAGAATACAATGGATATCAACAACAAAATGGGCGGCGACAAGTCTTCAAATGCATTTGATGGAGGCTTCTCTATTCCTAAGAAGCCAGCGCCAGTAGCGCCAACAGCACCAGCTGCAGGATATACAGCGCCAGCAACACCAGTAGCACCAGTAACTCCAGCAGTACCAACGCAGGCTGCACCGGTAGCACCTTCACCGGCACCAACTGCACCTTTAACACCGGTTGCACCAGCTACATCACAAGCTACGGCACCACAGCCATCAGCTCCAGTAGCCCCTGCACAACCAGCTGCTCCAACAGCAAAGGTATGTCCGATCTGCGGAGCACAGCTTGAGCCAGATGCAATCTTCTGCGCATCCTGCGGAACAAAAGTACAGTAATAAAAACATAACTATCTAATAAAAAAATGAGTCACCTTGCACGTCCGACGTAACAGGTGACTCATTTTTGAGTCAGCAGTTACGTCGGACGTGCAAGGTGACTCATTTTGAAAGTTGAGGGTAAAAGATGGCGTAATCCTCAATTTCGTGATAGGATAACCAACAAAAGAGACGACAAACATAAGACATTTAGAGAGGACAATTGGTTGTATGATAAATAGAGATGATATGCTTGAGCTGACGCGCAGAATGAATCCATCACGTAACTGCTTTATGAGAGTTGCCGGCGCTTACATGGATGAAGAGGGCTTCGATAACGGAACCTTTAATATTCATTTTGGAAAGCTTGATCAGGCTGACACGAAGCGTAACCTCGAAATGGCGAAGACAATTCCATTTTCAACGACAAATGAACAGCTAAAAGAGTATGATTTTTCGCTTGGTGAAGCAAGAAAGAATAGCATGTGGTCATTACTTTCGGCACTTAAGCAGAATAATCTTAGAGACGATGCACTTCTCAGCATCTTCTACGAAGTAGTAGGTGAGAATTATAAGACAAAACGAGAATACAGCATATTCGTTTTCAGTGGCTCCTACGATGTTCCGGTGAAAGGAACGGATGGCGCGTGGATGGAAGGCTCCGAAGAAGTGTATGACTTCATGATTTGCGCTATAGCTCCGCTTGAGGGAGAATACGAACCTGGAAAACCTGAGTTTGGTTTTCTGTTTCCAGCGTTCGTTGATAGAAGTAGTGACAGCAATACCATCGATATCTACAACATAGATCCTGATAATCCACAAACCGACCTAATGAACAAAATCCTTGGTCTCTAAAATGAGTCACTTCACACGTCGGACGTAACTGCTGACTCAAAAATGAGTCAACATTTACGTCCGACGTGCAAGGTGACCAATGCACTTAATGGTTGACAAATGGAATAATAATGGAATAAACTCAAAGTAACATCACGCAAAAGGAATGAAGAAAACTATGTTTATAGAAGGGCTTAAAGAGAAAAAAGAGAAGTACAACTTCACATGCAAAATGATATCAGAGGCGTCAGGTGTTCCGATGAGCACTGTCCTCAAGGTTTTTAGTGGAGTGAATGAAAATCCCCGTAATTCAACTCTTCAGAAACTAAGTAAAGGTATGACATTGCTTGAGAGACAGATGCGTTACGCAAGCTATTATGGTGCCTTGACCGAAATGAGTAAATCGAAGGAGGGTATAAAAATGTCTGAAGATATAAGTATAGAAGAATTTGAGAAGAGACTAAATTTTGATGAGGTGCATGATGGTGCAGCAGCTTATCAAGTAAGTGCAAGAAATAAAACAGTAGATGATTTCATGGCCCTGCCGGAAGGCACTATGATAGAACTGATAGATGGACAGTTTTACGATATGGCTGCTCCATCCACCAGACATCAGAAAATAGCGGGTCGGTTATTTTTTCTATTAATGCGTTTTGTGGACGCTAATGGTGGTAAGTGTCTACCAATGATTGCACCAACCGCTGTTCGTCTTGATAGAGACAATAAGACTATGGTCCTTCCGGATGTTCTTGTGTGTTGCAATAGTGATCAGATTAAAAAGAACTGGATCGATGGCGCTCCAGATCTTATCGTAGAAATATTGTCGCCTAGCAATTGGTACAACGATGTCAAGAGAAAACTCGACAAATATAAAAATGCAGGCGTGCGAGAGTATTGGATAATTAATCCAGAACAAAGAGTTGTGTGGGTATACATCTTCGAAGAAGGCGATATCTATAAAGAATACACTTTTGAAGATAAGATTCCGGTAAGAATCTGGAATGACAAGTGCGTCATAGACTTCAAAGAAATATCAGAATACATATAAAAAAAGTGCAGTGGGGTCCGTCCCCACTGCACCAAGGTCTGTCCCCATTGCACAAAAATGGGGACATTTTTTCTATCAAAATTCATAGATAATTCGTTGAGTAATAAATTCATATATAATATAATTAAGCAGTACGGTTAAAGGGGTAATTTAGGGGTAAATTGATATAAGCCGGAGAAGGGATAAAATGCATATGAAGAAGAGAAAGATTTTATCTATTATACTCTCGGGGGTTCTTGTTGCCTCGAGTTTTATTATGCCTTCAAATAATATGGATAAGGTTCATGCTGAAGGAACTTCCAGTACTGTTTTATCTACGGATACAGATGAGCCAAGGTCTGGTAATATTCTTATAGAAGTTACTGGTACTTTGAGAAAACAGGATATTCAAGCTGCCGTAGATAGGATAAATGAGATTAGGCGAGAAGCTTGCGATAACGGGTATCCATATCCAAATGATGGAAATGGAACTCAGCTAACTACTAAATTGACATCAAGTGATTATGTTCCAATCGAGTACTCATTAGGAATGGAAAAATGGGCGCTTGTTCGTGCGGCTGAAGCGAGTTTATATTGGGGACATACAAGACCTAATTCTATAACGACACGAGCTGGAAACATGATGCCTATTAATGGTACTCAGATATGGCTTGAAAACCTTGCGGCAGGAACAGGTACAACGGATTTGGTTACTGCGATTAATCAGTGGTATGGTGAAAAAAATCTGTATGTTAATGGAAAGTCTGGATATGGTCACTATCAGTTGATGATTAATCCTAAGATAAAGTGTTTTGGAATCGGTATATTTAATAATCCGGACTCTTATTATAGGAATTTTGCTGCAGGCGAGTTTAGTCATCAGTTTGGCGAAGATGATATGCATGCCACATTTAATTATAATGGAACATATACGCAGCTTGTTGAAATAAAAACTTCATTTGTTAATAGAGTAGATATCGTCGGTAATTCTGTATATCACGTCGGAGAAGAAGAATCTTTTTATGCAAATGCGGTAACAAATTTTGAAAGCAACTATATAGCAAAGATTAATAAGGGAATGATATGGTCATCATCAGATACGAGTGTAATAACAATTGATTCAACTACAGGTGAAGCAAAGGCTGTTGGAACAGGTGAAGCGACTATTACTGTAAAAGATTCAACTGATTCTTTAACGCAGAGTATAGATATTCTTGTCCTTCCTGAAGGAAAATCGATAAGTAGTATTCAACAGCCAGAGAAGATAACTGTAGATTATAACGTAAAACCAACGTTACCATCAGAGGTTACGTGTGTTTTAAATGATGAGACTACTATTCAAGTTAGTGCAAAATGGGATGATTATGATATTTCTAAACTTCAAACAGGTACTTCTTACCGTGAGTTTTCGATACTTGGTCATGTAATGGATAAGGAAGTTTATCAGGAAATACATGTTAATCCTGCAAAGATAAAAGAAATACATAATGAAGACCGTGAAGTGACGGTTGAATCTGGAGTAACACCATCATACTTGAGTATGCTAGGTGTTACGTTAGAAAATAACACAACATATTATAGTACCATTAAATGGGAAAATACAAAATATTATAACGAACCTGCTGGTGGTGATTTTAGAGTAAAAGGTATATGTGACTTTAGTTATGATGGGTCGATCATGCCTATTGAGATATATACAAATCTTCATGTTAATCCTGCCACAGTAACAAATGTTCAGTTTAAGCAGGATGGTGCTACTATTACAACACCTAGTGGTACTGCACCTAAATACCCAAAGGCGACAGTTTCGTGGACGAATCATACGAATACTACAGACGAAGATATAACATGGACAAATGCAGAACCAACTGATCAAGACAGAAAATATATGGCTCGTGAGGGTGGAAGTTATATACTGACAGGGTCATATGCTGGGCATGATACAAGTGTAACTATAAATGTTACAGCAGCAACAGTAGATTCTGTAGAACTTGCCGATACAGACAAAACCAGGGTTGTAAGTTGCGGAACTAAACCAGTTTTGGCAAATACAGCAACAGTTAAATGGTCAAATGGTGATACTACAGACGAAGCAATCGAATGGGATGAAATCTCTTCTGAAGATTATAACTGTATAGAAGGAAAGACATTTTCAGTAAATGGTACATGCAAAGGAGAAACTGTAACTACCGTGGTAACAGTAAACTCTGCAAACTTTGTATCTTATGATGCTCTGGATACTGTTATAACTCCTGAGAAAAAAGCTCCAGTCCTTCCGGACAAGGTAAATGTTCTTTGGAGTAATCAACAGAAGAGGGAGGAACCTGTAACTTGGAATGCTGTATCAGCTAGTTCATATAGTACTGCAAATAAAAGTTTCAAGGCTCAGGGATACGTAAAAGATCCAAAGAATGTGAACCATACAGTTGAAGTTACAGTTAAAGTTGTTCCGCGCTCGATAAGCAAGATTGAGTGGAAAGAAGGAAGCCCATCTGTGAATCCTTCTTACTATACATATAATAAGTCGGATCTTTCTGGTACTATCATAGCGACCTATGATAATGGCGATACTGAAGAAGTAAGTGTTACTTCGGATATGATCACTGGATTTGATGCTGATTGCAAAGATAAAACACAGACAGTTACTATTACATATTTGGGTAAAGAATTAACAGCTCAAATGAATTTAATAAGCAGAACAGGAATTGAAATATCCACACTTCCAACTAAGATTGAGTATATAGAGGGACAGAGTCTTGATATTAAAGGAATGGTTGTGAAGGAGTTGCTAGATAATAATACTAGCAGAGTGATTCCTTCATCTGAGTATTCAATCGCAAATTGTAGTGGATTTACATCAAGACCTTCTACCTATGGCAATCAGGAGATTACATTTAGCCTTTATGGTTACACTGAGAAATTTGTTGTAAATGTTAGACAAAGACAGTTGGAAAATGCTCAAATAAATACATTGCCTAAAAATACAAAATATGTTCAGGGACAGACACCTGATTCAACTGGAATGGTTGTTTATGGAATCTACGACAATGGCGATAGTGAAGTGGTTTCATTTAAGAAAGAAAACATTAGAATGTATTCTTCGGGAGAAGATCCTAGCTCATCTTTTGGAAAACCATGGAATACAAATGAAGTTGGAAAGCATACCTGTTATGTTTGGGTTGAAACATCAGTAGTTACGGATGGAAATGGAACTACAACAACTTCATATGTCGGAGATTCCTTTGAGATAGAGGTAGTTGCTAAGGAACTTACTTCTCTTACATGGGTTAGTAAGCCTACAAAGACAGCATATCCTCAGAATGACAAAGCTTATTCCGGCGATTCCTTTGCAGATGGCAAAGTGCTGGCTACATACAATGATGGAGATAAGAAGACACTTGCTCTGTCGGACGAAGGCGTGGAAGTTACCGGCTTTGATATAACCAATGTTGGTGAGTATACAGTTACAGTTTCTTACGGTGGAAAGAGCGTGACATTTGATGCTACAGTAACAGCGCCACAAATCACTAAGACTTACGTGGTAGCTCCAACTAAGACAGGGTATGTTCAGGGCGATGTCTTTGAACTCGATGGAGCGAAGGTTGTCTTTGCAAAGGATAACGGATACGATGAAACTATCGATGTAACCACAACTAATACAGATATTTCAATCACCCTGGGTGGTTCAAGTAATATCACTAGCCCACTTACGGACGGAGTAAAAACTCTTGCAATATCCTACAAGGGAACAGAGCTTAAGGATATCGATGGAAATGATATCACAATTAATGTGGCTGAAAGAACGGGAATCAGTGTAAAGACTAACCCTGCAACAACAACTTATGTTGAAGGAACTGCACTCACGGATATAAGTCTGAACGGACTTCAGCTTGAAGCAGAATTTGAAGGTGGAGCTAAGTCGCTTATTCCTTCAAAGGATGTATCGCTTGAGACAAATGCAGATTTTGATCCCAATAAACTTGGTACTCAGAAGATAAAGGTTACAGCGTATGGTTACACAACTTCGTTTGATGTGACAATTAGGGAAAAGAGACTGACGGGACTTGCTGTTGAGACTCAGCCAAACAAGACAACTTACGCAAAGGGACAGGCTATCGATATCACAGGTCTTGTTGTAAAGGGAACCTATGATAATGGTACAACTGGTTACGTGGATGTGACGAAGGATAATCTTCGAATTGGTTCCGATGCGAATACATTTGGCAGTGTGGCTAACACTAATACAGTTGGAGTGCTTGAACCTAAGGTTGTTGTAGCGGTCACAGGCGATGATGGAACATATTACGTTGCATCGGATGTCATTCAGTTAACTGTTGAAGAAAAGACTGTTAGCAGCGTTTCGATACTAACTAAACCTTCGAAGCTGACATTTACCCAGAATGCATCTGATTATAATTCATATAAGTTCGCAGATGGAAAGCTTAAGGCCTCTTGCAACTGTGGCTTAGAGGAAGAAGTTTCCTTTAATGATCAAAATGTTACTATAACAGGATTTGATATATCGAAGGCGGGCGACCAGATAGTTACAGTTTCCTACGGCGGAAAGTCAGCAACATTTGTTGTTACGGTTACAGCCTCGAATCCAAATCCAGGAAATAACGGTTCTGGAAATGGTGGCTCAGGAAATGGAAACAACAATAATGTTCCAGGTGGAAATGGTACCGGCAACGGAAACGGAACAGGAGGTAACAACGGTTCTGGTAATTCATACAGCACAGGAAATAACAATGGCTCCGGTAATTCAAACAGTACCGGAAACAACAACGGTTCCGGCAATTCAAATGGAACAGGAAGCAACAACGGCACAGGCAACAATGTAGACACACCAGCAACTCCAGCTCCAGCTGCACCAACCTACAGAAATGAATGGGTGAACGGTGTATGGTACGATGATAATGGTAACAATACTTACCCAGGTACACTCAGCTGGAAGTCCAACAGTACTGGCTGGTGGGTTGAGGATAGCGCAGGTTGGTATCCAGTAAACTGTTGGCAGAAGATAGATGGACAGTGGTACTACTTCAACTCCAGTGGTTATATGGCTTCAAGCGAGTGGTACAAGGGCTATTGGTTCAGTGGCAGCGGTGCCTGGGATGAAACCTACAAGATGACCTGGTGCAGTAATTCAACAGGTTGGTGGATTGAAGATATTTCAGGCTGGTGGCCATCCAACTGCTGGCAGAAGATAGACGGTTCGTGGTATTACTTCGACGGCAGCGGTTATATGGTAACAAGTAGATATATAGATGGATACTGGATAGGCGCCAACGGAGTCTGCCAGTAACCCCAAGCAAAATGAGTCACTTTTTACGTCCGACGTAAAAGTGACTCATTTTTGAGTCAGCAATCACGTCGGACGTAAAAGTGACTCATTTTTCTAAAAAAGGGAAATAGAATAAATATTTCTCTAACGATTATATTCAAGCTGATTGGCATTTTTGATAGGATAACTGTGTTATTTCGATAAACGTGCAATAAACTAGAGAGGTTGCACTGGATATACTATTTACGACCAAAAGGGAGGATATAAAATGTCAATTCAGTTGAAAGGATCGGGAAGTAGCGGTAGCACAAATGGCTACGGAACAAATGGTTATGGTTCGAATGGATATGGAACCAATGGTGCTAATGATTTAAACGGCGGATATGTAAGAGGCTCTTATAACGGAAATGCTGGAGTAAATAATACAGGAACAGGAAGCGTACCACCAACAAGATATTCACAGACTACAGTTCATGTGGATGATTCATACTATTATACAAAACCGAAGGTTGGCGGTCTTGATTCCGGTACTATAGAAAACATCTCAGAATTAACAGGATGGATTCTATACGGAACTTATGTAGTTGCCGCATTATGCTTGATTGGATTTGCGCTTTCAGGTGTTAGTCCAGATGGTGGTATGGCATTTATGAGACTTGTAAGTATCATACTTACAATCATTGTTCTCTTTGATGCTGTGTTCCAGGTGTTCTACAAGAAAGAAAGTATACTACTACTTCTGTTTGCGCTTATCTTAAATGGATTCTATCCGCTTGCAAGAGGATGGATCAAGGATGGTGTTATAGAGACAAGAGCTATAGTAGCTGAGATAATTTATGGTATTGGTATGCTAGTATTTTTCATAACAGCCTTATAAGCTTTAAACTTATAGGTCCTGCACTTATAAGATTCATTTAAATATGTTATATAGTTAAGTTATTTGGAAATAACTCTCTAGGAAATGCAGTGGACATGCTTTGTTCCACTGCATTTTTTCGTGCCTGAAAAAAACATTATAAGAATGTATGCAACACTTTACAGTTCCAGTAGTACTTATAAGAATGACGGCTTTTGAAATGTATATTTGAAAAGTCAAAATTATTTAAATCAAGGGGAGGATTTAAAATGAAGAAAACTATTGTGTCGAAACTATTATCAATCACGTTAGCTTCGTGCCTGATAATTGGTGGGGTGTCATTTGGTGGCATTAAGAGTGTAAATGCTGCAGGAAACAGTGACACGTTGTATCTTAAAGCAAGTGATATGAATGATGGCAAAGTATATTACTATGATACTGATGATAATACATTTAGTATTGGACATTCAGATGGCTATCAAAATGTAAATATCGATGTTGACGAAGATATTACCTTTGGGTCATTTTATTGCGGTGTTAATTTAGTCTTTTCAGGAAATCATAATGTTATATTTGACAATGATCTTTATGGTATTGAAGTTCATGGTGGTGATCTTACTGTAAATAAAGGAGTAACTTTTATATCTAACGATGATCAAGTGGTTGAGGCTCTGAAATATGATGGAAAAGGTGGTAATTTATATTTTTATGGAAAGTTAGAAGGAAAGGATTTTTATTCTTTTGATACAGATTGTTATGCTCTCTTTTCTGGAGCAAGTATTAATTTAGATAGTTGCCGTTATCTTTTTTATGATTCATCTAAAATTGTTGATATTATAGATTCAGATATTTCTATAACGAATTGTGAGGGGGATTTTATAAATTGCAAAGCGGTTAAGATAAAGAATTCTTCGATTGATTGTGGATCTGTTCAAAATAGGTTAATTTATGCGCATGATACAATAGCATTAGAAAATAGTAATATCAAAGTGGTAGATGCTGGAGGTGGTATTCGGTCGAAGGAAAATATAAATATTTCTATGGGAAATATAAATATCACTTCGTATTTAAGCGCGTTAGATGCAGATGGAAACATTGATATAAATGGAGGTAATTTAGTATTAAATAATAATTCAGATTATTCAGCAGTTGTCGCTTTAGGACAATTTACATTTAATGGTGATTATTGTAAAGTAACTAGTCCTTGTCGAACAATAGAAGCCGAAGAAGGAATTATTATGGCGGATGATTGCTATATAGATTCACCCAAAGGGGCAACCATAAGGTCTTTTTCTATTTATAATTCTGATGGTTCTATATGTAAGGATGTAGAGCTTAGAGAACATACTAATATAATGAAACCTAAAGACTCAGATGGTGAAGATAAGACTAAAGATCAGTCAACAGGTGGTCAGGGAAATGAAGCGCAGTCAGCTGGTAGTCAGGAAAATGAAGAACAGTCAACAGGTAGCCAGGGAAATGAAGCCCAGTCTGGAGAAGAAGTAAAGAGACAGAATGAATGGGTAGATGGTAAATGGTATGATGCTGACGGAAAGCAGACATACAGTGGTACTATGAGCTGGAAGAGTAATGATAAAGGCTGGTGGATTGAGGACAGCGAAGGCTGGTATCCTGTAAGTCAGTGGCAGAAGATTGACGGCAAATGGTATTACTTCACAGCTGATGGCTATATGGACTACAGCGAGTATCGAGATGGCTGCTGGCTTGGTTCAGACGGTGCCTGGGTAGAAGATTACTACGGTGGAACATGGAAGCAGGATTCATCAGGTTGGTGGTATGAGGATGCATCAGGCTGGTATCCACAGAATCAGTGGGTATGGATCGATGGCATAAATTATTACTTTAACGCTAGAGGATACTGGAAATAATTGTAACTAAAGATATATAGATTCAGGAAATGCAGTGGACTTGTTCCACTGCATTTTTTATGTTAGACTGAACCTTGGGTTTGTGACCTAAACATGCGCATTATAAAGGTATGGAGATTATATGTAGGAGGGAACTAATATGACCACCGCACAGATCGGAATTATTGTTTCTATTGTTATCTATCTTGTAGGAATGCTTATAGTAGGTTTTCTTGCGTCGCGTAAGACGAAGGATGTTGGCGACTTCTACTTAGGTGGAAGGAAGCTAGGCCCATTTGTAACTGCAATGAGTGCAGAAGCATCAGATATGAGTTCGTATCTACTGATGGGTGTTCCTGGACTTGCTTACTTTTCGGGTATAGCAGATGCTGGATGGACCGCTATAGGACTTGCAGTTGGAACCTATCTTAACTGGCTCTTTACAGCAAAGAGACTTAGAAATTATACAGCAAAGATAGACGCTATCACGCTTCCGGAATATTTCAAGAGAAGATTCAGAGATAAGAAGAATATCACACTTCTCATAGGTGCGCTGGCTATTATCGTATTCTTTGTTCCATACACAGCTTCGGGATTTTCAGCTTGCGGAAAGCTGTTTGCACAGCTTTTTGGAGTTAATTATCAGCTTGCCATGGTGGTTTCTGCAATCATCATAGTAGGATATACAACAACTGGTGGATTCCTTGCGGCGTCCACAACAGACTTCATTCAGTCAATAGTCATGAGCTGCGCTTTGGTGATTGTACTTCTGTACGGAATTCATAATGCAGGTGGTATGGGTGCAGTGATAGATAATGCAAATGCACTTAAGGGCTATCTTGATATGAATGCGACTCATTTAAATGCATCGTCAGATAATGTGACGCTGTATATAAATGAGGCTGCTCCATATGGTCTTTTCAGCAAGATTACAATGTTCTGCTGGGGACTCGGATACTTTGGTATGCCACATATCTTGCTGAGATTCATGGCTATTGAGGATCCTAAGAAGTTAAAATTATCTCGTAGAGTAGCGTCAGTATGGGTTGTTATATCACTTGGAGTAGCAACATTTCTTGGAGTAGTTGGACGTGCTATGACAGAGGCTGGTGCGCTGAATCTTCTTATGGATGAGGCAGATCTTACAGCTACTTCTGAGTCAGAGAAACTTGTAGTAGTTTTGGCTGACCATATATCCCGAAATGGATTTGGCTATGCTCTTATAGCCGGACTTATAATTGCAGGAATACTTGCATCAACTATGTCGACAGCAGATTCACAGCTTATAGCTGCTTCATCAGCTGTTTCTGAAAATATCATTCAGGATGTATTTAAGATAAAACTTAGCGAGACGGCGGCTATGCTGACAGCTCGTATAACACTTGTAATAGTTGGAGTACTTGGAGTTATCATCGCGTGGGATCCTTCAAGTTCAGTCTTCAATATCGTATCCTTCGCGTGGGCAGGATTCGGTGCAGTATTTGGACCAGCTATGCTGATGTCACTCTTCTGGAAGAGGACCAACAAATATGGTTGCATTGCAGGAATGATAGCTGGAGGAGTCACAGTATTCATTTGGAAGTACGGAGTTCGCCCTATGGGAGGAGCTTGGGACCTCTATGAACTGGCTCCGGCATTCCTGGTAGCACTTATCTTCATCGTTGTAGTATCACTAATAACACCAGCGCCGGAAGAAGAAATAACAAAAGAGTTCGACGAAGTCGCAGCCATGTAAAAAATGAGTCACCTTGTACGTCCGACGTAAAAGGTGACTCATTTTTAGATATTTTCGATTTGCCAGTCGATTGGCTCTGCACCGTGTTCTGTGAGGAACTGATTGGCTTTACTAAAATGCTTACATCCGAAGAATCCTCGATATGCGGAGAGTGGTGATGGATGAGGAGCTTCAAGAATCAGATGCTGAGGATTATTCAGCATCTGTTTTTTGCTTCTGGCGAAACTTCCCCATAACAAGAAAACGATTGGCCTATCTTCTTGGTTAAGAGCGCGGATTGCGGCATCGGTGAATTCCTCCCAGCCTTTTCCCTGATGAGACGCCGCTCTATGTGCTTGAACCGTTAAGACAGCATTTAGAAGCAACACACCTTGTTCGGCCCATTTGACCAAGTACCCATTGTTAGGGATATAGCAACCGCAGTCGCTTTCGAGTTCTTTATAGATATTTACGAGCGACGGCGGTATCTCGACACCAGGCTTCACGGAGAAGGATAGCCCATGCGCCTGTCCTGGCTCGTGATAAGGGTCCTGCCCGATGATGACTACCTTCACTTTACTAAGCGGTGTTAGGTGAAATGCATTGAATATATCGTCGCCAGGTGGATACACGGTTCCGCTGGCGTAAGCCTTTCCAACGAAGTCGAAAAGCTTCTTATAATAGTCCTTCTTGTACTCTTCTTTAAGGGCCTCGGCCCAGTCATTTGTAATAGGTGGCATAAATCTCTCCCAATATATGATTTAAAAGATAGTATATCACTAATTAAAAAATTGACAAAGAATAAAGTGATATTTTATGATATTACTTTAAGCATAGTGAATGACTAGATGTAATGTAGAAAACTGGTATAAACTCTTTAAGAAAACTACTAGATTAGTGAAAGACCAGTACGCAACTAGCAAGAGGCTAGTAATGAAGAAGAGAGATACAGAGAGGGTTAACAAATGAGTGATGTAAGAAAGACTAAGGCTGTTATTGACAGCGTGAACACAGTCATAAAGGGAAAGGATGCAGTAGTCAGAAAGGTGCTTGCTGCTATTATTGCCGGTGGACACATACTTATGGAAGATATTCCTGGCGTAGGTAAGACAACACTTGCTACAGCATTTGCTAGAAGTATGTCGCTGAATTATAAGAGAGTTCAGTTTACACCTGACGTACTTCCTAGTGATATTCTGGGTTTCTCCATGTATAATGCTGCAACCAAGGAATTTGAATATAGAGCAGGTTCGGTATTCTGTAATCTGTTCCTCGCGGACGAGATAAACCGTACTTCACCAAAGACACAGTCGGCGCTTCTAGAGGTAATGGAGGAAGGAACTGCAACTGTGGATGGTGTTACAAGACGTCTGCCAGATCCATTTATCGTAATCGCAACCGAGAATCCATACGGCTCATCAGGAACGCAGATGCTTCCTGAGTCGCAGCTCGATAGATTCATGGTTTGTCTATCAATGGGCTATCCAGCTCATGAGGACGCAGTCCAGATTCTTAAGGGAAATGCGTCTAATCCGATCTCACATGTTCAGCAGGTAATCACAGTAGATGAATTAGTTCAGCTGCGACATGAATCCAACAATATGTTTATTCGAGATGAAATATATGAATATGTAGTAGATCTTGTTGAAGAGACAAGACGCAACCAGATATTCTCAGCCGGCGCTAGTCCACGTGGTACTATAGCACTTCTTAACATGGCTAAGGCGATGGCAGTTATCGATGGACGAGACTTTGTAACTGCAGAAGATGTTCAGGATGTAGTAAAAGATACACTTGGACATAGAGTAAAGCTTGGCCAGAAGGCAAGAGCGCAGGGAATGAATATGGATGCAGCCATGAAAGCGCTCATCCAATCAGTCAGAACACCAAGGATGTGATAACAATAGTGCCATAAATCATCCATACCTCTGCTTGCAGAGAGGGATGGATTATTTTATGGCACAAAAAAACATGAGGAAGTAGCAGTTTTCATATGAAAACTAGCGGATTCCGAATGTTTTAAGGATTGCGAAAGTATCGATAGATACGCAGCAATCCTTGTTATCACATATAAATACAAATAGTAGATAAGAAAAAGAAACAATATGGAAACAAAGAGTGAGAGACAACTGAAGAAGGAGGCTCGCGAGAAGGAAAAACTCAGGAAGCCGCTTAAAACAGTGGTACATCCCACAAGAATAATCGCGTATCTTGTGCAGGTGGCGATTGTTTATTACACACACGACTTCCTAAGAAATCATTTCCTCATGCTCGTTATGTGGGTAATACTTGCACTGCCTGTCTTTGATCTGATTGCATACATCATGCTTTATCGAGGAATCAGTGTTGAACTTACGGCACCAGAGAGAGAAGTGAATCGCCAGAATGTAGGATACCTAAATCTTAAGCTTATCAACACAAGCTATATGATATCTTACGATGTAAATGTAAAACTGGATGTGGAGAATACCTTCTATAAAGATAGTAGCGCTACGATACTATCTCTTCCGTGCAGCGCGAGATCTAGTGAAGAAAAGCAGCTTCCTATAAAGTACTCGATGAATGGCATTTATAAGTATTCGATAAGTGCGATTACTATAAGAGATATGCTGGGCTTTGTGTCAGTAAAGAAGGATATCGGACAAACTGCAGAGGTAAATGTTTATCCAGAGAGAGAGCTTGCGGCAGAAGTCGATATGTCCGATATGAATAAGGGTATGACCGAGAGTGAAGAGACAGTCAAGAAGGGACATGATTTCTCTGATGTATCTGATGTTCGAGAGTATATCCCTGGCGATAAGTTGATGAGCATCCATTGGAAGCTTTCTGCGAAGAGAGATATTCTGATGGTTAAGGATAGAGTTGCTATGTCGGATCAGCAAATGGTAATTCTGACAGAACTCTCTGGCTCTGACGAAGATGTGGACGAAGTGCTTACACTGACGTATGCGGTGACGAAGAGACTCGTTCAGGATCAGACATATGTAAGGCTGCTTTGGTGGAGTGAAGGAAAGTACTCATTTGAAGAGAGACAGATAATGAGTCTTAGTGATCTGAGAGAAGCCTTCACGTCAATCTATTATGAGTCGATTTACTATGATCCTGAGAAGACTAGAGGCTATATGCTTAGCATCTATCCAGAACTAAAGGCATATGTAAAGGTCTGCATGAAGGATGGTCAGCCAAATGTATTAATCCTCGAACAAGATTAAAGAAAGTAGTTTATGAATAATAATGGTATATGGGAAAAACTGAATAAAGATATATCATTTAATAAGAAGCCTAAGCAGAAGAAGGCTCTTTCGGCTTGGAACAGAGAAGACAGAACTCCTGTAAAGCTTTGTAAAGGTGCTGAGATTGATGAAGCTGTCTACGATATAAGTGAGAATAGATATTTCACCCTCATCATGAAGGGCGTAATCGTCTACATGATCACGGCAGGTGGAATAGGAGCATATCTTACAGCTTTTGATATAGCATTTAACCAGATCCTTTTTAACATCGTGATTCTGGCGACAGCTATTATCTGTGCAATGCTGTATCACTCATTTAAGTCAGAGAACCTGGGCTATCTAGGGTTCTTCTCGATATACGCTATAACTATGTTCCTTTTCAGGGACTATATAAACTCTGGCTTCTACGCGGTGCTTAACGATACTATCGATTGGGCGTCGATTTACTTCAATGCCGAAGGTTTCCAGTATTACAATGAGCGTATATCCAACAGGTATGCTGCGGTAACAGTTGCGGCCTGCATCATAGGTATCGCGATGAATGTTCTACTGAATAACTATATTCTGAGACGTGCGAGATATATTGTGGCCATTGGTCTGTCGCTTTCTATAAATGTTATCGCCTTCTATATGGAGAAGGAGCCGGATACATTTTATACGATTATGGTGCTGTTCGGAATACTCATGACATTTTTCCTCAAATGTGGTCGCCACTTCTACCTCAGTCGAAGGGACCATATCTATGCAAGGACGAAGAATGGTATCACCTACCAGCTAGATCATAAATCGCTTCTTCACGGAATCATAATAGCGCTATGCTATATAGTTGTTGTAGTTACGCCCCTTAGCGTTATGTACAACAAGAATTATTACGACACTTTTCAGGAAGCCAGCGAGACAAAGCTTATAACTCGTGATGAATTCCAGAACTTTATTACACTTGGTTTCTTTGGAATCATAGATCATTATCCTAACAATGGTGGTCTGTCGACGGGTGAACTGGGCGGTGTTGCGGCGGTTCGACTTGATTATATGACCGATATCACGGTTCTCTATACGCCATATTCGATGGATACTTTATATATCAAGAACTTTACGGGCGACAGCTACATGCCTTATACCAATAAATGGAATCAGACGGCTATCGCTAAAAATACTTACACGACTGAAGTTGCTGCGCTTAAGAAAGCGTATGAGTCTGGCGACGAGCACACGGCGCAAGGCTACATGACTATAACAAATGTGGAAGCTCCAGCTATGCCATACGAGCCTTACTATTCAGACGGCGACTCAAAACCGGTATTCTTCCGAAAGAGTCAGTCCTATACTTATTATCCACGTTTTAAAGATAGTACAGTTACTATAAAGAATTATACGCCGGATTCTGTGTATCTGGATGTGCCTAGCGAAAATGAAGAAGTCATAAAGGCGTTCATCGAAGAAGCAGGACTTAAAAAGGGCGACACCATGGATGTGGTCAATCAGGTGAAGCAGTATTTTATAGAGAATATTCCTTATACCATAAGACCTGGAGCAACCCCTTGGCGAGAGGACTTCGTTAATTATTTCCTTACAAAGAATCGTAAGGGCTACTGTGCTCATTTTGCATCAGCTGCTACTCTTATTTTTCGAGAAATGGGAATTCCAGCGAGATATTGCGAAGGCTATGCTGTATCATTTAACCAGATGACCCTGAATGGTGAACTGGTGGAAGATGCTGATTATTCAAATTATTATGATGGTTACAATGAACTCGGTGAGACAGGTCTTGTCCGAATCGACGTGAGTGATGCAAATGCACATGCCTGGGTCGAGGTATATGATAAAGACAGGGGCTGGGTTGTCGTTGAGGTGACACCTCCATCAGGTCGTGATGAGGACGAGACGACGGATAACTTCTGGGATTCCTTCAACAACATCTTTGGCGATGGCGAGGAAGATAACTCAGACCATGAAGCAAATATTAACACAAATGTAGACCTGTCTGCTGCAGATAGAGTAATGCGTGTCGTTGCATTTATCATCATAAGCGGACTTATACTGTTTGTTCTGGGCTTTATCGCACTTAAGATACTGCCAAGCGTTCAGTACTATATAGCATTCTCGAAGGCGGGCCCTTCCGATAAGCTGATTCTCAGATACGGACGCTTCGTGAAGAAGAAACGCAAGAAGGATGAGAAGTTCCGCGACAAGATGAATTATACAGAACAAATGATGTACCTCCTGCCATTTTCTGAAAGAGACCGCGAGAGAATGGTGGATATCTTGGACCGTGCTGGATTCTCGAGAAGTGGAATCTCTGAGAATGAAATGAACTTCGCTATGTCGGTCCTTGATGATTTCTTCAAAGGTTTGAAGAAGAAGCCTGGTGTAAGATAAACCAGTGGTATATCAAAATGTTGTTGACATTCTTAATTACAGTGTGTTATCTTACACACATCAATTAAATAGTCGTAACTAATTGTTACGAGCCATCAAATGCGATGATGGGGAATAGTAAATGATGAAGATTCCTGATGACCATATCATCAAGAGAACTGCCGGGTGGTGCAAGGCAGAGGATATTCACATCGAACTCGCCCCTGAGCAGGTTGGGTGAATCTCTGATAGATAAGAGTTAGTAGTTCAATCCGGGACCTCCCGTTACAGAGGAAAGATATAAGAGCTACTTAGTAGTAAAGAAGTACTAAGCAAAGCTCCGTATCGATGAGTGCATGTGACTAGGTCACATGAAGTAGAGTGGTACCGCGTGAATTCACGTCTCTACAAGTGTTACACTTGTGGAGACGTTCTTTTATGTTGTTAAAATTTTTAAATCATAGTAAAATAATAATTTGGAGGTAATGAGACATGAAGAATTATGAGCATTACAGAAGAGGTTATTTCATGCCACCTGTGGAGTGCACAGAGTGGGTAAAAAAGGAGTATATAGACAAGGCTCCTATCTGGTGCAGCGTTGACCTACGTGATGGTAATCAGGCGCTGGTTGTACCTATGAGCCTTGATGAGAAGCTTGAGTTTTATAAAGAACTTATCCGTATCGGCTTTAAGGAAATCGAGATTGGATTCCCTGCGGCCAGCGAGACAGAGTATGAGTTCTGCCGCCGCCTTATAGAGGATGATCTTATACCTGATGATGTTACAATACAGGTACTTACTCAGGCCAGAGAGCATATCATAAAGAAGACATTTGAAGCTGTTCGCGGAGCTAACCCTAAAAATGTAGTAGTTCATGTATACAACTCTACAAGCGTTGCACAGCGTGAACAGGTATTTAAGAAGTCTAAGGAAGAGATTAAGCAGATTGCTATCGACGGTGCAGCGCTTCTTAAGAAGCTTGCTGACGAAGATGGTGCAGAATATAGATTTGAGTACAGCCCAGAGAGCTTCACAGGCACAGAGCCTGAGTATGCACTTGAGGTCTGTAATGCAGTTCTTGATGTATGGAAGCCAACTCCAGACAGAAAGGCTATCATTAACCTTCCTGCAACAGTTGAGATGTCACTTCCACACGTATATGCTAGTCAGATCGAATATCTTAGCAAGAATATGAAGTATCGTGAAAATGTTATACTTTCACTTCATCCACATAACGACCGTGGTTGCGGTGTTGCAGATGCTGAGCTTGGTATCCTTGCTGGAGCAGATAGAATAGAAGGAACACTTTTCGGTAATGGTGAGAGAACAGGTAATGTAGATATCATCACTCTTGCTATGAATATGTTCACACACGGCGTAGATCCAGAGCTTGACTTCTCTGATATGCCAAAGATTCAGGAAACCTACGAGAGACTCACTGGAATGGAGATATATCCTAGAGAGCCTTATTGTGGTAAACTGGTATTTGCTGCATTTTCGGGATCTCATCAGGACGCTATCGCAAAGGGTATGAAGTGGCGTGAAGAGGATCCAGATCAAATGTGGACAACCCCTTATCTTCCACTTAATCCTGAGGATATTGGACGTACTTATGACGGAGATGTTATCCGAATCAATTCACAGTCTGGAAAGGGTGGAGTAGGATTTATCCTTGAGACAAAGTATGGCTTCAACCTTCCAAAGAAGATGAAGGAAGATGTTGGATATGCAGTTAAGAGCGTATCAGATCATGGACATAAGGAACTTCAGCCAGAAGAAGTATATGAGATATTTAAGAATCAGTATGTAAATGTTGATTCACCAATTAAGTTCATCGAATGTCATTTCCAGCAGGTGGATGGCATCAAGTGTGAGCTTACTATCGAACGTGATGGCGTGCATAAGGTTTATCATGGACAGGGAAATGGACGTCTTGATGCAATCAGTAACGCAATCATGAGACATTTTGCAGTAACATTTGAGATTGTAAATTACGACGAGCATGCTTTAACAAGAGGCTCAAACTCACAGGCCTGCGCTTATGTGGCTATCCAGGTTAACGGCCAGGATGAGGTTAACTATGGAGCTGGAATCCAGACAGATATTATTGAGGCATCAGCGTATGCTCTTATCAGTGCTGTAAATAAGGCGCTTCAGTCACAGCACCTTAGCTAAAAAATAATGGAGCCCTGGTTGTTCCATTTAACTATAACTTAGAGAATGATATGGCAAATGAAGAAAAAGACAATGTAATATATGTCTCCGGTTCAGAGGAGACAAGGCGCGAGAATGCCCGCCGGAAGGCTGACAGACAGAAAAGCCGCGTTACCACATTTGTGATAGCGGCTGTTCTGCTGATTATTGTAGTGGTCGGAATCTATGTACATTTGAAGATACAGACCTACAAGGGCATCAAGGTTGTGTCTTCTGTCGAAACCGTGTATGACGCAAATGCAAATTATGCAGAGTTTGCGGACAACGTTCTGAAGTACACCCCTGATGGCGTGTCGTATATCAACAAAAATGGCGAAGTTGTGTGGACTGCCGGCGAGGACTTTAAGGTTCCTATAGCTGACGTGTGCGGCAACTATGCTGTTGTTGCTGATAAGGGCGGCAATCTGGTTGCGGTGTATGGCGTAGAAGGCGCTATTAGTACCGTGAAGATGCCATATACCATTTGCGACGTAGGTGTGGCAAAGCAGGGCGCGTTTGCAGTTATCCTAGAGTCGGACTCTACAAATTATATTCACATGTACGACAAGACCGGCCAGATCATATACGAGATTCAGACATCGATCGACAAGAGCGGTTATCCTATGGATATTGCTGTATCCGACGACGGACGCAAGCTCTTTACCAGCTACTTTAAGATGGATGGCGTAAATATAAAGAATAATCTTACTGCTTACAACTTCGATGAGGTTGGTCAAAATGAGAACGCCGACAGAATGGTGGGTGGTTACTCATTTGACGAAGAAATGATTCCTAAGGTGGAATTCGTGACAAATGATATCGTAGCCGCATTCTCTGACAAGGAGATTCTTCTATACAATATGAAGGAGAAGCCATCTGAGAGGGCAGCTATACCTTACGAAGGCGAGGCGAGCAGCGTATTCTACTGTTCAGACTATATAGGCGTAATCTATCCAGATAAGAGCGCGGGTACCAGCACAGGCTACAAGCTCGTGACCTACGATCTCTCTGGTAAGGAGAAGTACAGCTACTCCTTCAATATGGATTATGATAAGATATACACCACTCCGGAAGAACTCATTCTGACCGGAGGAAATCAGTGTCTTATAATTCAGGAAAGCGGACGCACCAAGTTTGCGTATACATTTGATGGACTCGTGAAGTCTATGACTCCATCGGCGAGCCGAAATGAATACATCGTGACCTACGAGAATAGAACCGAAACAATCCGTCTTCGCACAGAAGACGAATAAAATGAGTCACTTTCCACGTCGGACGTAAAGGGTGACTCATTTTAAATGAGGAATATACATGTACTACATATATTTTGGCATTGGAGCCATTTTACTAATAAGTGCGATACTAGGACTGAAGAGAGGACTTCTAAGAACTCTCTTCGGTCTTGTTGCGTTAGTGGCATCCCTCGCTATAACCTTCTTTGTGACCCCGTATGTTTCGGACTATCTCATCAAAGAAACAGTTATAGAAGATAAAATCGAGGAGAAGATCTATTCGAAGCTCGAAGATGCCATGAAGGAAAAGGTGAAGGAGTCGCTGGAAAATGCAGGCGTCACCACCGATTTATCTAAGCTGACCGATGAAGAAACCCAGGCGTTACTGGCAGAAGATCCAGATAAGGCGACCCAGGTGCAGCTAATCGATGGACTAGATCTACCTGATGTGGCAAAGACTTCAATTATCGAGAATAACAATGATGACATGTACTCAGCGCTGGGAATAAGCAGCTTCTATCATTTTATCTCCCGTTACGCAGCAAGGCAGATAGTGAAGGTCGGAACATACGTGGTCGTCTTCATCTTGTTTAGACTTGTATTTCTTCTTATAGGAGTAATTATCACCCATGTGGTAGAAGGACTCCCGGCCCTTTCTGCAGCCAATCGATTCTGCGGAATGCTTCTGGGGCTAGTAGGGGGAATGGTGGTCATATGGATATTTATGATAGTCGCGAGTTTCGTCTTTGGCGCCGCCTACGATAGTATGATTGCTCAAAATGAAGTCTTAACCCTTATAGATCAGAATAACCTAGTATTATATCTGCTAACAAAGCTATAAATTACCAAGACCAGTTGAGATTAGTCTCAATTGGTCTTTTTGAACAAATGAAGTGGTCATCTTGAAACTGTTTTGGTTAAAATAACGGAGAAAAAATGGTTTCAAAAAAAAATGAAAAAAAATTAAAAAAAGTTGTTGACATACCGAAAAGGAAGTAGTATTATGAACAAGCTGTCGCAGGGAAAGACAAAAACGAAAGACAACAAAGCGACGCTTTTTTGTTCCTTAAAATCACATATTTTAAAGGCAAAAGAAATGTACTTTAACAACAGAATAATGATGACAACCCCGAAAATTCTTTTAAAAATTAT
>Ga0256405_10001249_pt1 | contig 71411 bp, 51 predicted proteins | sample RumenRJG_02DNA_FD_189096 | JGI IMG/M metagenome (GOLD analysis project Ga0256405, IMG submission 189096) | Bovine rumen microbial communities from Lethbridge, Alberta, Canada - RJG_02 | ecosystem: Host-associated > Mammals > Digestive system > Stomach > Rumen | place: Canada: Alberta...
AACCTCAAGATGAGATATCCCATCTTTTAGATTAAGACCCCTTGAAGACCACAAGGTTGATAGGCACTGAGTGTAAGTGCAGTAATGCATTCAGCTGAGGTGTACTAATAGGTCGAGGGCTTATTCAAATGTATTGTAATTGATCTGATTAAATATTTGTCTTGTCCTGTGAAAGCAGGGCTGTCTGTATGAGATAAGGATTATTAAATTATATAAATATTTTTATTATTCCTCGATACTTCAATGGTATGGCATTGCGGCGAGTTCCTAAGGCCGCTGTTGATTTGTCGAATATAATATATCATTCTTCGATAGCTCAATGGTATGGCATTGCGGCGAGTTCCTAAGGCCGCTGTTGATTTGTCGATTTAATTATTCCTCGATAGCTCAATGGTATGGCATTGCGGCGAGTTCCTAAGGCCGCTGTTGATTTGTCGATTTAATTATTCCTCGATAGCTCAATGGTAGAGCATTCGGCTGTTAACCGAAGGGTTGTTGGTTCGAGCCCAACTCGGGGAGTTTATCTCTATTAAGGCCCCGTGGTCAAGAGGTTAAGACATCGCCCTTTCACGGCGGTAACACGGGTTCAATTCCCGTCGGGGTCACTATTTAAATATCTTTTTGGAGGATTAGCTCAGTTGGTTAGAGCATCCGGCTCATAACCGGACGGTCCCGGGTTCGAGTCCCCGATCCTCCACGTTAAACCGAGAATTTCAGTAATCTCGGTTTTTTTTTGACATAAATCTCGGTTTATTCGTAAATATCACTATTTTCAACAAATTTATTCATAGGTTTCGACGATTGACAATATAATTGAAAATCTATAATATATGCGATATATCGCCGAAAGAACAGTTTTTGTCGGAGCAAAGGAGTTGAATTTATGTCAAAGGATTATGCATTAAGTACATTACCTGAAAAAGAGAAAATGCTATTTCTGAAGAAATCTGAAAGGCATGCATTTAATAAATCAGATTATATTTTTCATCAGGGCGATACAGTTGATACAATTTATCTGATCAATAAAGGTCACGTTCTCCTTATAATGGATAACGGGGCTGATGATAAGCAGATAGTAGGTTTTCTTTCAGATGGTGAGTGTATATGGGAAGGAGCACTTCTTGGTGAAGAGAAATACAGATATAGTGCGGTTTGTTTGACTGATGTAGAAGCATATACTATGCCGGTGGTCGATTTTGATAAATTTCTCAGTTCAAAAAAGCTGTACAGATATCTTATCGCCATAATGAGCGAGAAGCTGCATGATGTTAACAGAATAAATGAGATAATCATACGCAGAGAACCTGAGTCGAGGATTGCGGGACTTCTTTGTTATTATGATTTCAGGAAATCCGGAGAATATATTGAGCTTACGCTGGATGAGATTGCCGAAAAGATCAATCTCCGAATGGAAACAGTAAGCCGTAAGTTGAAACAAATGGAGAAAGACGGAACCATTAAAAGAATGGGAAAAGGAAAACTTAAGATACTCAGCTATAAGAAGCTGAATTCAATCTTTGAGTTTGATGTTATTTAGTCTGTTGAAAACGGGTTTTTCGAGCGATCGAAATACCCGTTTGTTTTTTGTTTTCTAAAGGAAAATATGTAATACATTTATACTTTCAATATATATCTTTTTTGAAAATAATATGTCATAATACCATTCTGGACAATTTTTAGACAACAATGAAGGAACTTAATATGAGTAACGGAAAATTGATAAAAAAGTTTATAGGAGACAAAGCATTTTACAGAAGTGTGCTTTCTGTTGCTGTGCCGATCATGGTACAGAACGGCATCACGAATTTTGTTGGTCTTCTCGATAATATCATGGTAGGTCAGACCGGTACGGAGCAGATGTCTGGAGTTGCGATAGTAAATCAGCTTATGTTTATTTACTATCTGTGTATTTTCGGAGGGCTGGCAGGTGCAGGTATCTTCACAGCCCAGTTTTACGGAACAAAGGATTATGAAGGCGTTAGAAGTACCTTCAGATTTAAGCTCTGGATGGGACTTGTACTTACTGTGGCATCCATTGAGATATTTTATAACTTCGGAAATCAGCTTATTCTTAAATATCTCGAAGGCTCAAATGATGGCGGAGATATGGCTCTGGCACTGTCTTCGGGACGTAGCTATATGCTTATAATGCTTATAGGTCTGATTCCTTTTATGGTCCTCCAGGTTTATGCGGGAATTCTGCGTGAATGCGGTGAAACGGTAATTCCGATGAAGGCCGGCATTATAGCGGTCTTCGTTAATCTTGTATTCAATTACCTGCTTATTTACGGTCATTTCGGACTTCCGAAGCTGGGAGTTCTCGGAGCTGCCATAGCAACGGTAATCTCGAGATTTGTCGAGGTGACGATTGTTATAGTTTGGACGAAGATACATAGGGAGAGGTGTGAATATCTGACCGGCGTGTATAAAACACTCTTTGTACCGCGCAGTCAGTCATTGAAGTATTTCATTACTGGAGTACCGCTTCTTTTGAATGAGACTCTGTGGTCAATGGGTATGGCAATGCTGTCACAAAGCTATTCGCTCAGAGGATTAAATGTAGTTGTAGGTCAGAACATAGCAAATACGATCAACAATGTATTCAATGTAGTATTTATAGCGCTTGGAGATGCGATAGCGATTATAGTCGGGCAGCTTCTGGGAGCAGGAAAGATGAAAGAGGCAAGAGATACCGATAACAAGATTATTGCATTTGCGGTATTCTGCGGTACACTTACGGGAATGCTCGCTGCAATTGCCGCACCGTTTTTCCCACTTATCTATAATACGACAGCAGAGGCGAGAAAAATTGCGACAGGCATTATTCTGATCGATGCGCTTTTTACTCCGATGTTTGCTTTTTTGCATACTACGTATTTCACGCTCCGATCGGGCGGAAAAACGATAATAACATTTATCTTTGACAGTGTATTTATGTGGGTCATAACCGTACCTGTAGCATATTATCTCAGCAGATATACGCTTGTTTCGGCGTTCTGGATAATAACTATAGTTCATATGGTTGATTGGATAAAATGCATTATCGGATTTGTCCTTGTAAAGAAGGGGGCGTGGATGAACAATATCGTCAGCGATTCCCAATAGTTTTGTTATATCCGTCCTCCTGGGCGTGATATTTGTTAATATAATAGCGTTCCATTTCATTCAGGGTTTTAAATGACCTTCCTCTGAAACGATGGAACTTAATGTAGAAACGGTCACCGTAGGCGTAGTCGGCATATACAATTCCATTGCCCTTGCCTGTCAGGTGGCCGTTTACTCTTGAGAGGAGTTTATGTGCCTGGCCGACATAGTATTTATGTTTGGTACGGTTATGGAGAATATATACGCCTTTGACATTGTATCGTTCGCTGGCAAGACGGTTCTTCTTGTTTCTTACATTTCGCATAGTAAGAAACCTTTCCGCGGAGATCCATATAGATCTTTTCATAATGCTTCCGAGGGAAGGGTGAAGAGAGCTGTGCAGAACCAGTAACAGTATAAGCACAAGGATTATTGATATTGTTTGAAGAAAGATAGTTTCATAATTCATAACGAGATTATACAGTAAAAGAATTGGAGTTGACAAATCCCAAGAGAAAATGTATTATATAGGACGTTAGATGCATCTAACATACATTATAGGTAACTAAATCCTTGCGGATTGGTTATAGATAAACTCCTTTGATGACTCCCGGATTGTGTATGCATTTCGGGAGTTTTTTCAAGATATGATAGTTATATGGTTTTCAGGGAGTAAACATTACAGAGATTTTTAAATAAAATGTTGACATTTTCTTATTATTATATTAAATTAAGTTGAGTTATATAGGACTAATATCGTTAAAAGGAGTTTAATCATGAACCTTAATATGGCAGAATTAGGAAAGGAATATAATATTTCTGATGTAAATACAAGCGGTGATGAAGATATGGAGAGCTTTCTTTTCTCTCTGGGATGCTACAGTGGAGAGAAGATCACAGTAGTGAACAGAAAGAGGAACAATCTCGTAGTATCCATCAAAGATGCAAGATATAACATAGATAAGGAGCTCGCTGATGCAATCGAGGTCGAGGGATAACTCGGAATAATTTATATAGAATAAGCTATCTATGTATATTTAAAAAACATATTGAGTATGAAGATTAATAGAAGGGTGTAAGCCCTTTCTATTTTTCAAGCTTGGTTAGCTTAGTCTAATTGAGCTTATAAATGTATAACCAAAGGAGGATTTGTAATGAGAATCGCGTTAACGGGAAATCCGAACAGCGGAAAGACCACTATGTATAACGCTCTCACCGGTCGAAAGGAGAAAATCGGTAACTGGGCCGGCGTTACGGTAGACAAGAAAGAGAGCCAGATCAAGAAACAATATAATGACGGAGGAAAGGATATAATCGCTGTCGATCTGCCGGGTGCATATTCGATGTCACCTTTTACATCTGAAGAAAGCATTACAAGCAGTTACGTTAAGCATGAGAATCCGGATGCCATCATAAATATAGTTGATGCGACTAACCTCAGCAGAAGCCTTTTCTTTACAACACAGCTTCTGGAGCTTGGAATTCCTGTCGTTGTGGCCCTCAACAAGAGTGATGTAAATGATAAGAAGGGCAACAAGATTGATATAGAGAAATTGTCCGAAAAGCTCGGATGCCCTGTTATAAGAACAGTTTCTACATCAGATGAGGGACTTAAGGATGTTGTAAAGGCAGCGGCCGCCCTCATCGGAAAAGGTCAGAAGGCACCTTATATTCAGGGTGATATTGATCTTACCAGTAAGGAAGAGGTTGATAAAGCCGACAGAAAGAGATTCGATTTCGTTAAAAATATAGTAAAGGATGTTGAGAATCGAAAGACATTTACAAAGGACAAGACTATAGGTGATAAGATTGATAAGATCATCGCACATCCGATTCTCGGTATATTTATCTTTGCGGGAATAATGTTTCTCGTATTCTATGTATCGCAGACGACTGTTGGTACGTGGCTTGCCGACATACTTGTAGGCTGGATAGAAGCGTTCCAGGGATGGGTAGGAGACAAGATGGCAGATGCTAATCCGCTTCTTTATGCCCTTCTGGTTGACGGTATTATAGGCGGTGTCGGAGCCGTTGTAGGATTCCTCCCGCTCGTAATGGTAATGTATTTCCTCATCGCACTTCTTGAAGATTGCGGATATATGTCAAGAGCAACAGTTGTTCTCGATCCTATTTTCAAGAGGGTAGGTCTTTCGGGTAAGTCTGTAATTCCGATGGTAATCGGTACAGGATGCGGAATTCCGGCAATCATGGCATGTCGTACAATCCGTAACGAAAGGGAAAGACGTGCAACGGCAATGCTTGCGACATTCATGCCTTGCGGAGCAAAGCTTCCCGTAATTGCACTTTTTGCAGGTGCTTTCTTCCCTGAATCAAAATGGGTAAGCTGGGTTGCTTATATGGTAGGTATCGCACTTGTTCTTCTTGGTGCACTCCTTATTAAGGCAATAACAGCAGCAAAATTCAGAAAGTCATTCTTCATCATTGAGCTTCCTGAATATAAGGCACCAAGCCTTAAGTTTGCATTCTTCTCCATGCTTGAGCGTGGAAAGGCATATATTATCAAGGCCGGAACAGTTATTCTTGTATGTAATACAGTAGTTCAGATCATGCAGTCCTTCAACTGGAGCTTCGAGGCGGTTGAAGAGGGAATGGAGGATACATCAATCCTTGCATCTATCGCAGGACCGTTCTCATATCTTCTGGTACCGGTTGTCGGAATTGCAGCATGGCAGCTTGCAGCAGCGGCTATTACAGGATTTATAGCAAAGGAAAATGTAGTAGGAACGATTGCAACCGTATATGCGATAACAAACCTCGTTGATCCGGAAGAACTGGAGCTTGTAGGTGAAGGAAATGCAGTAGCTGTTGCTATGGGAATCACAAAAGTAGCAGCACTTGCATACCTTATGTTTAACCTTTATACACCACCTTGCTTTGCAGCTCTCGGAGCTATGAATTCGGAGATGCGAAGCGCAAAATGGCTTTGGGGCGCTATAGGACTTCAGCTCGCAACAGGCTTTACTGTAGGATTCCTTGTATATCAGGTTGGTACACTTATTACAACAGGAGCTCTCGGTGCAGGTTTTGTCGGAGGATTGGTATTTGAGATTCTCTTCGTTATAACACTGATTGCGATAATCAAGCATAACAACAGAGCGGTGGCTATAGAGTATAAGCTTGATGAAGCAGCTGCAGTAGCAAAGTAAAACATGAATAGAGCATAATAAAACAGCCGGGCATTCCGAATAAGGAATGTTCGGCTGAAAAAAGTTAAATAAAAACACGGTTTAATGATACATAGTGTCTTTTCAATCAGATGATCATAAGCCGTGTTTTTTTATTATTTCATCAATTTTCTCGGACTTCTCTTTATAGAGAGGATCCTTCTTTATTTTACCGGTGGTACAATGTCCGTGGCATGCTCCGTGTTCCGGGCAGCTTCCGCAGGTTCCGTTTTTATATAGATATCTGGCGGCCAGAGTGACAAGCACGATGATCACAGCCGCTGCTATGATAGTTGACAGATTCATATAATATTCCTTTCGTAAATCATCCGTATGATTCAAAGAGTTGAAGTATTCAGATAAATCTATCAAGTTAGATTTATCTAACTGAATAGATAATATATATTTTATCTGCGTGTGTCAAGAGATTTGTGGTAGAATAAATAAGAGTCTTTTGTAAAGATGAGAGATGAGGATGCGGAAGCATAATGAATTATTGTTGTCAGTCTGGCCGCATCACATAAAGAGTATCGGAGATTTAAATGAAGAGAGTATTCAGAGAGGGAATGAAAATGCTCCTGCAGCAGAGCATCTTTCCTCTCATTTACAACATAAATAAAAGAAAACAGATCAGAAAAGGTCTGGTGGTTTTTGCAGATGCACATCACGCTGAGCTTCCAGAACAAATGAGGCTGCTGTATGAAGAGCTGAAGAAAAGGGGAATGCATGTTGTAAAGTATTGCTTTGATCTGTCAAAACTTTCGAAGTCGGAAGGGCTCCGTAGAATGACGGCATTTATGAAGCTTTATGCGGTAAGCGAATATGTAGTGCTTTGCAATAATTTTATACCTGTGGCATCGTGCAAAAAAAGACCGGAGACTAAAGTAATCCAGCTTTGGCATGCCTGCGGAGCACTGAAGAAATTCGGTTATGATGCGGCAGATGATGTGCCGGGCTGGTATAAGGGAAATGTTTACAGGAATTATGATCTTGTCACAGTGAGCGGTCCGGAAGCTGTTGAGCCGTTTAAAAGAGCGATGAGGATTTCGGATGATGAAGTGGTAAAGCCGGTCGGTGTTTCGGAATCGGACAGACTGTTTGATACAGCCGGAATATCTGCAATAAAGGATAAATTCAAGTCATTATATCCGGAAGCTGAAGGACGAAAGGTGATTCTTTGGGCACCGACTTTCAGAGGTGCGGCCGGAGATGCTTTAGTGCAGAGTTCAGAGAGTATAGGTGAGAAGCAGGTTGATAAACTTGGCGATAATGAGGATTATTTTGTTATAAAGAGTCTTCATCCTCATCAGACCGGAGCTGTATCTGAAATGTCTACAGAAGAGCTCATGATGTGCAGTGATCTTTTTATAACCGATTATTCATCACTATGTTTTCAGGCGGCATTATACAGAGTGCCGATAGTTTATTTCACTCCGGATTTTGATGATTACAAGAAAGAAAGGGGCTTCTACTGTGATTATGAGAGCCTCCCGGGAGTACATCCGGGAGAGAATGATACTCTTGAAACTGCAGTGAAAAGAGCATTGAGAGAAGGCTCCCAAATGTATGAGAATGATGAAACCGTACATTTTCTTGAACGGTATATGTCAGGCTGTGACGGAAAAGCGACGGAAAGAATAGCGGATTATATTACGAAAGAGGTATGATTAAATAATGGCGATCGGTATTGCCTCAAAAGTAAATAAAGTATATAAGGCGGCAAGGAAAAATGCAGCCAGCGTATATAGGTTTCATATGTTGAGACACGTATATCCGAAGCTGTATCACGATAATGCCATGAAGCCGATAGATAAGAAGAAAGCAGTTTTTATCGAAGTAAGAGAAGAAACTCTCAGTAGTAATTTCAAGGGCATTTATGATATTCTGGTTGAGCGGGGCTATAAGGTTTCGGTACATTTCCTTCATATGAGCTTTGTGAAAAGAGCTGAGTATGTGAAGAATTGTAAGGAAATGATAAAAGATATAGCAGATGCGGCATATGTTTTTCTCGATGAGGCATCGGACGTTTTTGCTGCGCTTCCGATCAGGAAAAAAACGGTTGTAACGCAGCTCTGGCATGCCTGCGGTGCATTTAAAAAATTCGGAATGAGTATAGCGGACAAGAAGTTCGGAGGGGATAGGAAAACCCTTGAAAAATATCCGTTTCACGGCAATTATACCTACATGACAGTCAGTTCACCCGAGGTTGTTTGGGCATATGAAGAGGCTATGGGAATTAAGGACAGAAATGTAATTAAGCCCGTCGGAGTACCGAGAACCGATTATTTTTATGACAAGAAGGCCGCCGAAGAGGCATATAGACATCTGTATGAAAGCTTTCCTGAAGCAAGGGGGAAGAAGGTGCTGTTATATGCGCCGACCTTCAGAGGTCATGTAAATACGGCATCTACACCGGAAGAGCTGAATGTCGAGAAGTTCAGGAATGAGTTTAAGGATAAGTATGTGATGATTTTCAAGCTGCATCCTTTTGTGAAGACCAGAACGGAGATTCCGGAGGAATGCAGGGATTTTGCAAGGGATTTAACGGATGGTTTCAGTATAAAGGAACTGCTTCTTGTATCGGATGTATGCATTTCCGATTATTCGTCTCTTATTTTCGAGTATTCGATTCTGGAGCGGCCGATGCTGTTTTATGCATATGATCTGGGCAGTTATATAGACTGGAGGGGATTCTACTATCCGTATGAGGAATTTGTCCCGGGACGTATCTGCAGGACTGAAGAGGAACTGATCCTCGGAGTAAAGGAACTGGAGACGTCGTTTGATGGTGAAAAGGTTAAAAAATTCAAGGAAAAATACATGAGTTCATGTGACGGAAAAGCCACTGAAAGAGTAATTAAGATGATATTGGGGGAGTAAATATGAATTATTTATGACTCCCCCTTTTTATTTGTTTATTCCTTGAAAATCAAGCATGGAAATGGTAGTATATAATAGTTAAATTATCATTAGGCGTATTATGCCCTGATGAAGAAAAAAGGTAATAGAGGTAGACATCTTGGATAAGCTGATTAAGTTTGTAAAAGCCCTGATCGTAGTGGTCGCGGCGCTGATTTTGGCAATGATAGTAAAGGATTACTATAACAAGTACAAGGAGGCTTTCAACGAAGAGTATGCAGGTACATATACTCGTGAAGGCACTGAGGTTATAGTAAACATTCCGGAAGGAGCCGGAGTTAAGGAAGTTGCGAATATCCTGTATAAGAAAGGCCTTATAAAGTATAAGAAAGCCTTCATCAACAGATATCAGGAATCCGATTATTCCGGAAAACTCAAAGCAGGAACCTACACACTGAATACGGGAATGAATACTCTCAAAATGATTGAGATCATGTGTCCTGTTATTGATGAATCGAACATAGTGGTGAAACTGGTCGTTCCCGAGGGCTTTACGGTTGATATGATCGCAGCCCGATGCGAGGAAGAAGGAATATGCACAAAGCAGGAATTCCTGAGCGCGGTTAATTCGGTAACAAAGGCTGATTTCGAATACCTTAACGATATTCCGGAAGGTGCACCGGTAAGATATAAACTTGAAGGTTATCTCTTCCCGGCTACTTATGATATCTACAAGGATACAACAGCTGAGCAGATAGTCGGAATGATGCTTCAGGCATTCAGAAATTACTATTCTGAGGATATGAGAGCCAGAGCCGAAGAACTCGGACTTAACTCATTTGAAGTTCTGACAAGAGCATCAATGGTTGAACGTGAGGCTAAGATTGAAAGCGAGCGTCCGATAATCGCAGGAGTTATCAATAATCGTCTCGATGAGGATATGCTTCTGCAGGTTGACCCGACAGCTCTTTATCCTGTAACGGAAGGTATGTATGACAAGGAAGTTGTCACATATGATGATATAGAGGTTGATTCTCCTTATAATACGTATAAGTATAAGGGCCTTCCTTGTGGACCGATCTGTAATCCGGGTCTTTCATGTATCAATGCCGTTTTGGAGCCGGAAGAGCATGATTATCTTTACTATCATGTAGAGGATGAGAGCACCGGAAAGCATGTATTCTCTGAAACATACGAAGAGCATGAGGATACAATGAAACCTGAGGGGTCAGATGATGACGGCGACGATGACGACTCAGATGATGATTATGAAGATTATTAAAAAATAATGGCATAAGCTGTTTAAATAAATTCCGCTAAAAATTGCGAGGAGGGTGTACTGATGAGAGGTTTTAGATTTACAGCAAAAAATATAGGAGATGAAAGATATCTCACTTATATCATGGGTGAAGGCTGTGAACTGGACGAAGATGCACTTGATATTTGTGAGGATGGCGTCAGTGGTCTGGTAGGTATTATTTACGAAGAGGATGATGATTATGATTATCTGACGTATGACATCACCGGAAAGACGGCACTTGATAACTATACAAAGGGTACGGTAGACAAGAAAACAGTATTTACACTTGTCAGAAATGTAGCAAAAGGAATTATTGAATTTAAAGAGGTTGGTATCCCCCTTTCATATATTCTTCTCAACAGAAACTTTATGTATGTCAATCCCGATACTTTAGAGATTGAGTATATCTGTCTTCCTGTTGAAAGCGAAGGAAGCGTTGCTGCTGAGTTTAAGGGTTTCATGAGACAGTTTATTGCTAATCTCATGTACAATGTCGATGAAGATCTGAACTATGTAGGACAGCTTATTACCTACATAAACGGAGATTCGTTTAATCTCAGAGGCCTGGTAGGCCTTGTCGAGGCACTCATGAAGGATGCCGGAATCGATTATGAGGCTGAGGGAGATATAGCAACAGCTGATGGAGATGTTGTTGTCAGCACAGATGTTCTTACTTCAGATCAGGGAGTAAGCTCTTACATGGACGAGCTTGAGGATGCTGATGGTGATCTTCCGGAAATCGGTGATGATGAAGAGGAAGAAGAAGATATAGAAGTTTCGGAAGCAGAGGAAGAAGACGCTGAAGAAGAGACTGAAGAAGCTCAGGAGGAAACAGAGGAGACTGAAGCAGAAGCTGAGGAAGAGACTGTTGAAGAGGAAGAGGAAGAAGACGATGATGATGGCCCTGAAACAGTAACAATAGCTGATATCAGAGCAGCACAGAAGAGTGTTAAGGTCAACAGAGTAGCACTTATCCAGAACAACGCACACGGCGAGGAAGAGAAGCAGGCAGAAGAAGAGAACAAAGCAAAGAAGAAGGATAACTCAAAGGGCAAGAAGAAGGAGAAGGCAGAAGCTAAGCCTGAAGCACCTGCAGCACCTGAACCACAGGAAGTTGACGCAGCAGCAGTTGCGGCAGCAGAAGTATCGGAGACAGCCGATATAAAGATCAATCCTTATATCGTAAGAGAAACAACAAATGAAAGAGCTATGATCAACAAGCCGATATTTAAGCTTGGTAAGGCTACAAGAGGTATTGATTACAGAATTGACGGAAATAATGCGATCAGCAGAATACATGCGATCATCACATTAAAGGAAAACAATCAGTATTACATCAAGGACAATAAGTCAACAAATCACACATATGTCAATAATGTAAAGGTTGAGCCTGATCAGGAAGTGCTGCTTACTAACAACTGCACGATCACACTCGGAGACGAAGATTTTCTTTTCAAGTTTTAAGACACTCAAATTGTTACTAAAATTGTAGGGGGTAGGATATGAATAAAGAGAACATTTTTTTAATCAAGGAAGCTATGGGAGTAACGTTCAAGTATGAGCTTTCACCGTCTGATGTAGTCGATGACAGAGCTCTCGACAGAGCGAGAAATGTTCCGATGGAAGGAATAGCTCCTGTACAATTCACTGAAATGGAAGGCAAGAAGGTGATTATTTCTCGCATTCCTACAGGAACACCACTTAATCAGTTTATCAAGAAGGAACTTAAGAAGGCAGAAGTGCTCACACTTCTTAAGAGCTTCCTTGTATCTTTTGATATTGGCAAGAATGGAATTCCGGTGAATTATCTTGTAAAGGATTGGGAATACATTTTTGTTGACGAACATATGTTCGATGTTTACATGTTCCTTGCCCCTATTAAGGATGATGCAGGTACGGTAACGGATATAGCTGATTTCTTCAGAGATATTGTTGCCGGAATCAAGTATAACGAAGAAGATAAAGATAATTATGTTGCACGCATTTTAACATGCATAAATTCAGACAGATTCAGTACGAGTGATCTGAATGTTATGGTTTCGGAAATGCTTACGACAGTTACTCCATTGGATAATAGCATGAATGTGGCTGCTAAGGTTGACAGAATGGCGTTGATGAGAAACAGAGCATCAGCACCAATGGGACAGCCGGGAATGGGAATGCCACAGGGCGCACCAATGGGTCAGCCACCGATGGGAGGATTCCAGGGAGTGCCGGGTCAGGCACCGCAGGGCCAGCCAATGGGAATGCCGCAGGGCCAGCCGCCGATGGGCCAGCCGGGAATGAGACCAATGGGTCAGCCACCGATAGGTGGTCCACAGGGAGCACCGGGCCAGGCACCACAAGGCCAGCCAATGGGAATGCCACAGGGCCAGCCGCCGATGGGCCAGCCAGGAATGAGACCAATGGGCCAACCACCAATTGGAGGTCCACAGGGAGCACCGGGCCAGGCACCGCAGGGACAGCCGATGGGAATGCCGCAGGGTCAGCCACCGATGGGACAGCCGATGGGAATGCCGCAGGGTCAGCCACCGCAGGGACAGCCGATGGGAATGCCGCAGGGTCAGCCACCGCAGGGACAGCCGATGGGAATGCCGCAGGGTCAGCCACCGATAGGAGGCCCACAGGGAGTACCGGGTCAGGCACCACAGGGCGCACCAGCACCTATGGAATCAATTTCTCAGCCGGCAGCTCCTACAGATGAAAAGAAGGAAGAAGAAAAGCCGGAAACAGAAGAGAAGAAGGCGGAGTTAAATATAGACGAAGCAAAGGATGAGAAGCCGGAAGTAAAGGACGAGAAGGCGGAAGAGCCTGAAGCAAAGGATGAGAAGGCAGAAGAGCCTGAAGCAAAGGACGAGAAGGCGGAAGAGCCTGAAGCAAAGGACGAGAAGCCGGAAGCAAAGGACGAGAAGCCGGAAGAGTCTGAAGCAAAGAACGAGAAGGCAGAAGAACCTGAAGCAAAACAGGCAGATGATACATTTGAATTCGATGCACCTACTCCGGAAGAAGTTAAGGCTAAGGCAGAGGAATTAACAACTAAACCAAGTAAAGATATAGAAAAAGCTGCTCAGATACCACAGGGTCAGCCACCGATAGGAGGACCGCAGGGAGCACCGGGACAGGCACCGCAGGGCCAGCCGATGGGAATGCCACAGGGCCAGCCACCGTTTGGCCAGCCAGGAATGAGACCAATGGGTCAGCCACCGATAGAAGGACCGCAGGGAGCACCAGGTCAGGCACCACAGGGCCAGCCAATGGGAGCACCGGGTCAGGCACCGTTTGGTCAGCCAGGAATGAGACCACAGGGTCAGCCGCCGGTAGGAGGCCCACAGGGAGCACCGGGTCAGGCACCACAGGGCCAGCCAATGGGAGCACCGCAGGGCCAGCCACCGTTTGGTCAGCCAGGAATGAGACCAATGGGCCAGCCACCAGTAGGAGGCCCACAGGGAGCACCGGGCCAGGCACCGCAGGGCCAGCCGCCATTTGGCCAGCCAGGAATGAGACCGATGGGCCAGCCGCCAGTAGGAGGTCCACAGGGAGCATCAGGTCAGGCACCACAGGGCCAGCCACCGTTTGGTCAGCCTGGAATGAGACCGATGGGCCAGCCGCCAGTAGGAGGCCCACAGGGAGCACAGGGTCAGGCACCGCAGGGACAGCCGATGGGAATGCCACAGGGTCAGGCACCGTTTGGCCAGCCAGGAATGAGACCGATGGGCCAGCCGCCAGTAGGAGGCCCACAGGGAGCACCGGGCCAGGCACCGTTTGGTCAGCCAGGAATGAGACCACAGGGTCAACCGCCAATAGGTGGTCTGCAGGGAGCACCAGGACAGGCACCAATAGGTAACCAGCAGGCGCCACAGGGCCAGCCGCCAGTAGGAGGTTCACAGGGAGCGTCTGAGAACGCAGATACAAAAACAGAAGAAAAGATTGAAGATAAGAAAATAGAAGAGGCAAAGGTAGAAGAGAAGGTAGAGGAGAAGGAAGCGCCTGTTTCTCAGACAGAGGCAGAATCCGATATTATCGGAAAGCCGGAACCGATACCACAGCAGATACCACAGCCTGAACCAAAGCAGGAACCGGTATTTCAGACAATCCCTACAGGATTTGACGAAGCACCAAAAGCGGAGGTGAAAGAGGAAGAGACAAAGGCTGAAGTGAAAGAAGAGCCGAAGGCTGAAGAGAAGGCAGAGCCGGAATCACAGCCGGCACCACAGCCAGTACCACAGCCGGCACCACAGCCAGCACCTGTACCACAGCCGGCACCTGTACCACAGCCAGCGCCAGCACCACAGCCGGCACCTGTACCACAGCCAGTGCCAGCACCACAGCCGGCACCTGTACCACAGCCAGCACCGGCACCACAGCCGGCACCTATACCACAGCCGGCACCGGCACCACAGCCGGCACCTGTACCGCAGCCGACACCTGCACCGCAGTCAGCGCCAGCGCCACAGCCGACACCGGTACCGCAGCCAACACCTGCACCACAGTCAGCGCCAGCACCGCAGTCAGCACCACAGCCGAAACCTGAAGCAAAGCCGGATCCGGCAACATTGTTCCAAGAGATGGCAACAGGTATGCTTACACAGGCAGAGCTCAACAGTCAGGTTCAGTCCGTTGATTTTGATACACTTCTAAATACAGAGGCACCACTTCCTGCATCTATTCCAAGGAAGTCAGGACCGCATCTTGTTAGAAGAAAGACAGGCGAAAAGATTTACATGGATAAGGATGAGCTCAAGATAGGCAAGTCTCAGCTCCATGCAGACTATACACTTGCTGAGAATCCGGCAATCAGCCGAGTACATTGTATTCTCAGAAAGGAAAACGGGGTAACATTTATAGAGGATAATAATTCAACTAACGGAACTTATGTTGATGGACAGAGACTTGTTCCGGGCAATAAGCAGTTCCTCAAAGCCGGTTCAATAGTAAAGATGGGTGATGAAGAATTTACATTCTTCCTCAATTAATAAGGAGACAGAGATGGAATTTTCCGCGACCTACAATACGGATATAGGTATTAAGAAATTTACCAATCAGGATTCACTTGCCATCAGAATTATCGATTCTCCGAAAGGTCAGGTGGCTTTCGGAATAGTCTGCGATGGCATGGGTGGTCTTGCCAAGGGCGAACTTGCAAGCAAAGAAGTAATAAATGCATTTACAAAATGGTTTGACGAAACATTTGTTTCGGAAATACTGGACGATACATTTTCTCCGGACAGCCTGCGAAAAGAATGGAATTCAATAATCCAGAACGAAAACAGACTGCTCGGAATGTATGGTTCGGATAACAACATTATGCTGGGAACTACGGTATCAGCAATACTTATGTATGAGGACAGCTTCTTCATTGCACATGTAGGAGACAGTCGCGTGTATGAGTTAAAGGAAGACTCGCTCAGAATACTTACAAAGGATCAGACTTTTGTTGCCAGAGAAATTGCGGCAGGACGTATGACGCCGGAAGAGGCAAAGACAGATCCGAGAAGAAGTGTACTTCTTCAATGTGTAGGTGCATCGGCAGAAGTTAGGCCGGATTTCCTTAAGGGCAGACTTCAACAGAATGCAATTTATCTCATATGCTCCGATGGATTCAGACATCAGATTTCCGAGCAGGAGATTATGGATAAGCTGGGTCCTCAGGCTATAAAATCAGATGAGGATATGAAATACGGGTGTGTATATCTGACAGAAATGGTCAAGAATCGAAAAGAGGCAGATAATATTACTGTAGCGGTTATAAGAACTATATAATTGTATTTTGTATTGGGATGTATAGAGGGATAGAAAATGCTTAGAGAAGGAACCGTTCTTGACGGAAAGTATGAAGTCCTTAAGAAAATCGGCGAAGGCGGTATGTCCACCGTTTATCTCGGCCGTAATAACCGACTTAATATGCAGCTCGCAGTTAAGGAGATTAAAAACGACGGCTCTAAATCTACCGAGATTCTGCTAAAAGGATTGGAGAGAGAAGCAAATATACTTAAGGATGTAGATCATCCTGTTATACCGCGTATTATTGATATTGTTAAGTATGGCGGAACTGTATGCGTTATCATGGACTTCATCGAAGGTGTTAACCTTGCGGATAAGCTGAAGGCTGAGGGCGCATTGCCACAGGAAGACGTAATCGAATGGTCTCTTGAGCTGGCATCGGCTCTTGATTACCTGCATTCGATGAATCCGCCTATCATTTATCGTGATATGAAACCGTCAAATGTCATGCTTCGTCCGGAGGGTGGAGTTAAGCTTATCGACTTTGGTACGGCTAAAACATATGATATAGAGAATAACGCGGATACAACAGCTCTCGGAACTAGGGGTTATGCGGCTCCGGAGCAGTTTGGTGATGCTCAGGGTAAAGGAATCTATAAGACAGATGCACGTACGGATATCTATAATCTCGGTGCGACCATGTATCATATGGTAACGGGTAAGAATCCGCAGGAGCCGCCATATAAGATTCTCCCTATAAGAGAAGTCAATGCAGGACTTTCAACAGGACTTGAGCAGATAATCATGAAATGTACTCAGCCAAATCCGGCTGACAGATATCAGTCTTGTGCAGAGCTCATATATGCTCTTGAGCATTATACAGAGCTTGATGAATCATATGTAAAGAGCAATAAGAAAAAGGTTTCAAAGTTCTTTACCACAGCGGCGCTTACTCTGATTTTTGCGGGCGTTGCCATTGGCGGAAGAATGGGAATGAGAAAGGTTCAGATGCAGAACTACTCAACCTATATTGAAGCCGGAAATGATTACAAGGCTGACGGTAATTTCCAGAAAGCGGCGGCAAGCTATCGAGAGGCATTCGAGCTTGACGGACGTGAAGCGGATGCATATGTAAAATATATCGATCTCTATATTGATGCCGCAAATGATGTCAATGATGAGGGAGAAGGAAAGCTCCAGCTTAAAGACGGACTTGACGTTGTTGCAAACAGAGTAAAGAACGGTTATGCCGGAGTTAACAAGAACAGTGAGGTCCTTTATCGACTCGGACTTGCTTACTTTACTGAAGAGAAAGAGTACGATCTGGCAGCTAAGTACTTCAATATGATCGATGATAAGGATGAGGATTACGGAGAGCTTGCAAATTATTACGGAAGCATTTCCAGAATCCTTTCAAACACAAACGTTACGCCGAAGGAGCTTCTGGAAAGCGTTAACGGATTTGCACAGTATAATATGAACAGACTCAGCAACACGAGTCGACAGAAGTTCGAAAACTATGATACGGTCGGACAGGTTTATGTAACATATCTGCTTCGTGAGCCGGGTGTTGCTGAAGAGGCAGAGAAGTTTATGAGTCAGGCTGTAGTGGATCTCGGCGAGTATACGGGCGAAGATTCAGCTATGTTTGACTATAAATACAGTGACTATCTGTCTGAGATATATTATCAGCTTGCAAAGGAAACCGGATCGACGGAGGATTATAACCTTTCAATAAATTATTGTAAAGAGGTTATAAATCTTATCATCGGAGAGATTGACGTTTCTAAACCGACAAGCAACGAAAAAGGAATGGCTTATATTAAGTCATATGTAAATAAGAGCTGTAGGATTGCAGAGATATACTCGACGCTCGGAGATACCGAAAATGCAGTAAAAACATATGAAGAAACCGAGAAGAAGCTCGGAGCCAAGAACGAAAATGCCACAAAGGTTTATGTGGAGCATCTGAATATGCTTTATACAACCTACGAGAAGGCCGAACAGGATCCGCTCAAGTGGTCACAGGCGCAGAAGGACAGCATTATCAAGGTATATAAAGAGGGAAGCGATATTCCGGGTATAACCAACAATCCGACATGGATTAAGAGAACACCGACGGTGGAGGTTATCAGCAGCCCCGTAGCAAAGAAGGAAGGAGAGTGATAGCAGATGAGCATTTACAATATAATGTTTACAGGCGGTCTCATTTTCGCCATACTTTTCTTCATACTTACAGTAGTTCTGTTCTTTTTATATAATATTCCGCAAGCTCTCGGTTCTGTTACCGGACAAACGGAAAAGAAGGCTCTTGAGGCAATCAGATCCGGCAAGAACGGAGGAGTTTCCAGTAGAAGAAGGAGAAAATCTCAGGGCAGGATCGTTGCCAGAGATATTAAGACATCTACTTCAACGGGTTCTCTTATTTCAGGAGATACAGATGTTCAGAAATCCGGTTCCGGAAAGGTTACAAAGGATACCGGAAGAATGAAGAAGGGTACAGGAAATATCAAGAAGGGCTCAGGAAATATCAAGATGACATCCGGAGGTCTGAGGCAGGGCTCAGGAAATATCAAACAGGAATCCGGCGGTCTCATGCAAGGATCAGGAAATATCAAACAGGAATCCGGAGACCTTATGCAGAATTCCGGAAATATCAAGAATACAGATAATGAAGCCAGAGAGGCTAAGGAAGCAGCAGCTGCTGCTGCAGCCGAAATGGCTGCAAAGGAAGAGGCTGCAAGAGAGCAGGCCGTAGCCGAAGAAAAGGGCGACAAGAAGGATAAGACAGTAATCCGTATCAATCCTAAAACAGGAAAGAGATATGAGCTCGATGAAGAGGATACGGAAGTTCTCACATACGGAGATATGCAGAAGGATTCAGAGGCACCTACAACCTTCCTTGGTGCGAAGATGCCGGGAGATGATGAAGCTACAGATCTTCTGAGAGATGATATAAGCGAAAGCGATCTATATGATGATGATCTCTTATCAGATGAGGAAACATCGTCAGCTATCCTCGAAGCAGGTATGGCAATGGATTTTGATAAGGAAGATACCGATCTTCTTACAGCTACTGCTGCTGTATTGGAAGGGGAAGAAGTTTATGATGACGCTGCTGATAATATCAGTGAAGCAGATACAGATCTTCTTCTGCCGGACGGAACAACAGCACCAAAGCCGGTTGAAGAAGGCGAAAGGAAGAGACCTCCGAAGAGCATTACGGATATGCTCAGGAAGGCTATGGAGGAAGGAAAGAATATTCCTGACGTTGAGCTTGATGAAGATGACTATGATGATGAGGACGAGGAATATACATATTCCGTATCCGAAGAGATAACAAGTGTGCTTAAGGCAGAAGCTGCCGCTCAGGAAGCACTTACACAGGAAGATGTAAACGGAATTCTTGATGAAAATCTTACTTCTGTACTTCGTGCAGGAATGATGCCGGGTGCTGAAGAAGAAATGCCTATGGATGACAACAGGATTGAAGTAATTTACGCAAAGACCATAGTTCACACAGAAGAGACACTCTAAAGTGGTAAACGAGGGAGGACTTGTTAATGAGAACAAGTAAAAATACGAAGAATTACAAAAAAAGGATAGCCACTTCCACGCATGCCGGTATGGCAAGCGGAGTGTCAAAATTCAGACACTCTTACAGAAGTATGAAGCGGATGATATCCTTTTCCCTGGCGCTAATATTAGTTCTGGGTCTCGTTTATGTGGGCGGAATGATGAGTAAGGTAAAAGCAGCAGACGGAACGCTGTCTTTTGCAGATGGAACATGGGCTGAAGATACAGAGACATCAGCTGTAACAGATAATGATTTTATGAATACACTTTCAGATAGGACAGCCGATACGACGATCGTTGTTCCTGTAACGAATCTGGTACTTGGAACTGCAGATAAACATGTACTGAATTCGGATAGTTATGAGTGTGCATTCTGGTCGAAAGAGGCTCTTCCGGAAGGATGGGCTCCGACTATCGATGCTTCAACAGGTGATGTAAGTGATTATGTAGTAGCTGCGATAAGTTCAATTGACTGCGCAACAGATGATACAGTATATCTTCACAAGTTCAATATTTCAAAGAATGGTGAATCACAGTGGGTACTTGATGCTTCTTCGGTAAGCAGTGTTAAGTTTACCATACAGTGCACACCTCCATCGGCACCTACAGTAAGCAAGGCTGACTTCGTTTATTCGATATCGGATGTTGCAGATAGTGAAAATACAGTATATTACGGTTCTTTCGGTTACTCGGTAAAGAGTACATCAGCAACATCATTAACATCATTTGACAGATCCGAATCAGCAACTGATACAGCAGTAACAGCTGCGGCAACACTCAGCGCTGACGGAAATGACAAAGATGGAACATATTTAATAACAAAGAAGATTACAACCACAGATTCTTCGAAAACATTTATCTATGGTTGGTCAGGTCTTTATACAAGAGATGATAATATAGGTGATTGCAGTTTCAAGCTGCTTGATTCCGAAAATGCTGAGTCTGTCGGACCATTTGATCCTACAAAAGAGGTTAAGCTGGTTGCGACCGGAAATTCGACAGAGACTATAAATGTTAAGATTACGATCAGTGATGATCAGGGCTCCAAGGAAGGAACACTTGATTCATCTACTACGGAAATCAGTACGGCAATGCCGTCGGGAGTTGATACTGTAAATTCCCGTTCAGGAAAGTCTTTTGAAGCTACTGCGGTTTTTTCAGCAGAAGGTAAGAAGGACATAACAATAACAAAAACAATCAGTTATGAAGATGTAATACCGACTGTTACGATCACCGGAGTTGACGGTGCTGTTGACGTAGACGGAACCCAGTATGTAAATGGTACCAGCGTTGCTCTCAGAGTTGATTTTGCAGCAGGCGGATCGGGAACTTCAGCCAGGATTTCGTCTGATAAGATTTCGGTAACATCGGCGGCTACATATTCCGAAAGTGATTCTGATTCTTTTACAAATGTGGCTTCAAATTCTAACACGAAGGTGGTAATCAAGGATTTCCCTGCAGATGATAATTTTACAGTTCTTGTAAATATTACAAATGACAAGGGAATAAAGGCACCTACTGATGCATCAGTAGTGTTGAAGGTTGATAATACCGCACCTGAGCTTACAGTAAAGAGTGTTTCACAGGCAGGAAAAACATATACACCTGTTGCAGGTGATTCCGATATTACTGTACCGGATACTTATAAATTTACTTCTGCAAAGGATGTTGAAATAGTATTTCATTTAAGTGATGGAGAGAAGGGAAGCGGATTAAAGACCAAAACTGCAAAGTGGGGTTCTACGGAATATACACTTGAGGATATCGGAAGTGGAGATTATAAGATCACTATCCCTGCAGATCCATCAAACAAAGGTGCTGCACCGAGCATTGATCTTGCAGCGGAAGATAATGTCGGTTTAACAACCGCAGTTAAGGTAAATTATCAATATGTTCAGGATGATATAACCATATCCGGCGGAGATATTTCATCAAATGGCGGAACGTCTTATGATAAGGACGGAAATGCAACAACTCTGGATGATAATTTCTATGACGGAAAGGTTAAGATTGTTTATACGGTTGATTCGGATATTGAACTTAATGCAGCTTCGGCTGTATTAACGGCTACCAAGGGAGGAGAGACAGGTCCGCTTACTACAAAGACAGGTCCTGAGATTGCTTCTGCGGGAGAGAATAAGTATACGGTTACATATACTTTAGAAGAGGCTGTGACGGTCAAGTACGATAATATCGATTTTGTTATCTCCAATACCAACGGATATGCATCACCTAAGTATACTATTACAATACTGAAGGTCGATCTTACGAATCCGTATGCCGGAATAAGTATCGATACAGATCCTACAAAGACGGTTCAGGATGCAGATGCAGATGCCGGATGGTATAAGACGCTGTGGCTTTTAATTAATTACAGTGATCCAGATTCTTCCGGAGTTGAGTCGGGTATTGCAAGTGTAACGGTTACAAATGTTGAAGGCGTTACTTCAAAGAATATTACATTAAATTCGTCAGGAGTAACAGGCGTTCAGGTTAATAAGTCTACTGATAAAAACGGAACACTGGTTAAGGTGACTGCAGTAGATAATATAGGAAACAAGTTTGAATCCGAAAAAGCTTTTATGGTGGATCCGGAGTTTTCCGGTGATGTTAAGCTTAAAGTTACAACTGACGGAACAGAGGTATCGGGAAGCGGAAACAAATATAAGGGTGAGCCAAAGATAAATATAACCGCAGTTGATGATATTGAGGTTAAGGATATAACAGTTAAAGTTGAACAGAATGGAACTGCTGTAGCGGATTATCATTTATCAGATACAAGCTTTGGAACGAAGTCAGTTGATAAAACAGTTGATCTTTCGGCTGTTCTCACTGCTGCGGGAAAGACGCTTGATGACGGTTCATATACCATTAATTCCACAGCTATGGATATAGCCGGAAATAAGAAGGCAGCTACACCGGAGGTTAAATTTGTTCTTGATAATCTGCCTCCGAGCTTCGGAAATGCAGTAATTACACAGATAGATAAGAAAAGTGATACTCATTCCGAGACAAAGGATATTTCCGATAATAATACAGAGCAGGTAAGCTTTGATAATTCAGTTTCAAGAAAGTCAGAAGTATCATTTGCCATTAGCGGAGTTGCAGATGCAGCTTTCAATCCGTCTGCCGGAGAAGGAAGCATATCGATAACGGCTCCTGACGGAAGTGCAGTTACAGGATATACTTATGATAAGGCTGCAGGCAACCTTAGCTTTAAAGTTGACCCTGCTTCTTATACGGCAGGAGAGGGAACTTTTACGATCACTCTTACAGATGCTGCAGGAAATGCGAATACACGTAAGCTTAAAGTTAAATTCCTTGAGGATAAACTGACAGTAACTTATGCGGTTACAGGCTTTGATGAGATTGCAGAGGGAGAATATCAGGGTAAGAGCAGCAGCACGGATATAGAGTTTACTATTGAATCCGATTCTCCTGTTAAACCTGAAGATATTGCAGTAAAAGTCGGAGGCGCGGCTGTTGCTTTTGATGCTTTTAAGTTTACGGCAGTAACTGAGGCTGACGGAAATTATAAATATACCTATGTACAGAGTGTCAGTGGAACTGATACAAAGATAAATGATACAAGTCTCGAAGCGACAAATATTTTCGGAATATCTGATTCAAAGGAAATAACAATAATCGGTTTCGATCTTTCGAATCCTGATATCAAAGAAGATGTTTCACCTGAATCAGAGGGAAAAGGTACAGTAGATGGTACGGCAGGTATTGCAGGCTGGTATCAGAACCTTGTCCTTTATGTTACTTATGATGATACAAAGGATGGTGCGCTTAGCTGGGATTCGGGAATAAAGAAGATATCCGTAACAGGTGCAACCCCGATGTTTGATTCGGGAACATATTCAGATCTTGCAGCTTATATTTCAGCAAATCCGCATAAAGGCAGTTTCTATGTTGATGTAGAAGAGTCAAGTGTTGCTGCAGCAGAGTTTGGTGATGGTGCCATATATCCTACGGAAGTCAGATTCGAGATTGAAGACAATGTCGGACATAAGAAGAGTATCATGAATACCTATAAGGTTGATAAGGAAGATCCGACATCTGCTTTATGGATAAGTGAAATTCCATTCGCTGACAGTACTTGGATTGAGTCGGCCGATGCTACAGAGGAGAATACAATCTTCGGAAACGGAACTGAGGATATTCAGATTGCTTATAATGTTATTGATAATATCCGAGCACATATGTATTTAGAGGTTCTTGGACCTGTAAATGCTACTATGACTCCGGATAATTTAACATTCTTCAATCAGAATAAGAAATTTTCAGAGCTGCTTGGCTCAGCCGTGCAGGATGGTGAGTATACCATCAGACTTGGTGCATTTGATATGTCAGGAAGAAAGCCTGATCCGTATATCAGACAAATGAAGGTAAGATTTGATAATACACTGCCTGATATAAAGAATATTATGGTTGCGCAGTCCGGTAATACCGCGATTAAAAAGGTTGGAAATGATTATTATCAGCTTACTGCAAGTGAGACAAGCCCAAGTGGCGGAGCATTTACAATCAGTTTTGATGCTGACGATCCAAAGGTAAACTCTTATGCTTCAGGGCTTGCAGGTGCCAACAGTATTATAGTTAAAGAAATTATCGATGGCAAAACCAAGACCATTGCCAATATGGTAAACAGCGGAAATAAGCATGTTGATATTTTTACAGACAGCACATATGCCGGAAAGCAGGTAACTTATAATATTGTTGTTAAAGATGCAGCCGGTAATTCAACAAGCGAGACATTTACCGTTTCCTTTATTAAGGATGAGATTTCAATAAAGCATCGTACTGTTTCACAGGATCAGAAGACAGGTACTTTTGATATTGTATATGATATCGTATCAGATGCACCTATCACACCGAATGAGGATGCTTCAAATCTCAATGATGGCAATATTACTTTAACGATGGATACTGTTGATGGTGCCAAGAATAAGAATAATGCCGGAACCGGAGTGCTCAAGAAGGCAGACACATATGATGCCTCAAAAGCGGTATATAATTATACATATACCTATTCGATAAATAAGTCGCAGTCTGATAAGCTTGAGAATATCAGTGTCAGCGTTAAGAATAACAATAATGTTGTATCTGATGTGGATTCAATAGATTTTATCAACATCGATCTTTTTGATCCGCAGATTGCAGCAAGCGGTCTTCCGGGTGATGCAGAAACAAAATGGCATAAGAATCTGAAAATATCTCTCGACTATACAGAGGGTGACAGAGAATATATGTCAGGTGTTGCGAGCATCATGGTAAGCGGAGTTAAGCAGGCGGTTGCAGGAAACACCTACAGATTGACATTTGGTGATGATGAAAGAGAACTGAACGGAACATTACTTGCCGATGTTAATGAGTCTACGGGACTCGGAGGAACGCCGGTAGACGTAGTTATCGAAGATAAATTCGGAAGATCGACTACGATGCATTATACATTCCATGTTGATGAGACTGATCCGGAAGCTGCATTTACGGTTAACGGAATCGATTGGGATGATGTAGATGGTGCATATCTCGGAGGAGAACCTGCAAATCCTACAGTTTCATATTCGGCTAAGGATAATATCCAGCTTCAGAATTATGCACTGACTATTACGCTTCCTTCGGGAGCGAAGGTAACTCCTGTATCGGGAACAAATACCAACAATATCGGAAATGATACGACACTTGCAGATCTTATCGGAGCAGCAAACTGTGTAAACGGTGTTCCTAGAGACGGTGAGTATACGATCGTACTTTCGGTTACAGACCTTGCAGGAAGAACCGCTGCCGATGATGTAGAGGCTACATTTACGGTTGATAATACATCACCGAGAAATGATCTCATTATTACATCGGAGAGACCTGCTAAGTTTGATAAGTATAATAGTTCATATTCGAATTCTTATACAGGCACATCTTATGATTATGGTCAGTACTATGCTAATGATGTATATTTCGATGCGGTTGTTATAGATAGTAATGTAGATGAGTTTACTGTTTCTGATAATGGATACGTAATCTATTCGGGAAGCAGTGAAGGAACTTATAACCTCGGTGTTTCATCAGAGGGAGAACATAATATAGTTATTTCGACAGTTGATAAGACCGGACTCAGAGCAGAATCTCAGTCAATAAGCTTCACTATTGATAAGAGTGCACCGGATGTTTCAACCGCACTTAACGGATCTGGATTCCTGGATGAATCGGGACTTAGGTATCTCAATACAAGCGGTGATGTTTCGGTATCGGTAAGTGATGCGAATGTTGATGAAGACGATCTTACGATGACAGTCATCACAACTCCTCCTAATTCGGGTTCAATCACAAGTGAGACGAAGGTTCAGCCTGGTACACAGAGCTTTGCACAGGATGCGGAATATACTGTGAGATTTATAGCTGTCGACAGAGCCGGTAATAGGAGTGCTGAAAAATCAGTATCCTTCCGAGTTGATAAGACTCCGCCTGAACTCAGATTTACAGGTGCGGCAGATAAGGGAACAGCAACAAGCAGCGTAACAGTTAATTATATTGTTAACGAGGCATTCTACAGCGACATGAACGGATGTACGCTGAGAGTTTACAGAAAGATTGACGGACAGGGCGAAAGCCTTCTCAAGACTGTTGAGATCAGACCGACAGGACCACAGTATTCACTCAGTGAACTGTTCCAGGAGGATGGAGAATACAGATTTGAGATGTCTGCTGAGGATAAGTGCGGTAATAAGTCACAGGCTTCATACACATTTATTCTTGATGGCAAGGCTCCGATAATCACGCTTACAGGTGTAGGCAATTATGATAAGACAGTTGAGGATGTAATTCTCGGAATTACTGTTGACGAGACATTCTTCACATCAAACAAGGTTGTTCTTTCAGGAACAAGAATCGATATAGATGGAAAGAAGAATAAGGTAGAATTCGACGGATTCAATCCGAATACCAGCAAGGTTACGACTTTCGAGCAGGTATTTAAGGAAGACGGAATCTATGATATCTCAATCGAATCAACAGATAAGGCCGGAAACAAGACAACGAGAAAGCTGCATTTCACGATCGACAGAACGGATCCTGAGATTATCGGAATCGATGACTATGACGGAAAGGCAGTAAAGAGCTTCAACTGGAATGTCGATATGGACAGTTTGGTTAAAGACCTTACTGTATGTAACACATATGTTTACATGGACGGTGTTGAATACGATGGAACAACAACGCTTAAGGACGGAACACATCTTCTGAGAGTTGTATCAACGGATGAGCTTGGACACACGACTGAAAAGGAAGTTTCCTTCAGACTTGATACAACAGCACCGAATATCCTCGTTATGGGTGTTGAGGAAGGCCAGTATATCAATGTTCCGACGGATGTACAAGTCGGAGTTGAGCTTGATGACGATAAGCTTACCAAGGTAACTCTTAACGGTGTGGAGGTTCCGATAAAAGACGGTGTTGCTACGATAAGAGTTGATAAGAGAATGTCATATACACTTCTTGCTGAAGCAGTAGATGATGCAGGAAATGTATCCAAGATCGAGCTTCACTTTAACTTCGGAGAGAAGTTCCCATGGTGGATCTTTATAGCCGGAGCAGGCGGACTGGGATTGATATTCCTGGTTATAGCTATATCAAGAAAAAAGCAGAATGAAAAATAAAGTGAAATTCTAAAACAGAGTGCCGCCGGATTAAATTTCGGCGGCATTTTACATTTTATAAGTTCGTATACTAATCCATATGAATGATGTAAAATGAGAGAAAAAATGTTATTCTTCGGGCAGAAATGCATTTTTTATGGTTATACGGGAGGGGAATATGTATCTGGATAAAGATGTAATGAATGAGATAGAAAGAAAGGCCGGTAAGGGTTTTAAGGTCTGGTTGATCGTAGGTATTATATCCGGACTCTCCACACTGGGAGGGATTACGCAGTTTGGTACGGAGGAAGAAGACCTGGTGGTGACCATCATATCGGGCTGTCTTACTGTATTATCGATCATATTTATAGTTCTGAACATACTTAAAAAGAATAAACTTACAAAGGCCGAAAGGATCAGCAACGTTTTTGAGAATGATCAGGACGGAACAATGACTATTGCAGAGATTGCAAATGCTACCCATATGCCAAAGGCTGATCTGGAGAAGAATGTGCTCTGGTTCATGAACAAGGGAATCCTTAAGAACTGCAGATTTGATGATAAAGATACAAACAGAATCCATCTTATGGATGTAACGAATGCTAAGACTAATGAATTTGTTCTGATACATTGTCAGGCTTGCGGTACAACAGTACAAACAAGACCGGGTCAGGCTGTTAAATGTCCGTCATGCGGTACATTTATCGCAGCAAGCATGGATGAACTGCTGAACAGATAACAATAAAACAAAAAATGCTTTAAAAAGGGGCGCTGCTATGCTATAATGTTCAAGTTATTGCTGGGAGTGTCCCTATTATTATGCACTAACAAAATAAGAAGTTTGATGGAAGAGGATTATTATCATGAAAAAGGCCAAGAGAAATGCTGTTTTCTACTTACTTATCTTTCTTGCCGTAGCAGCAGGCGCAGTTTATGCGATCATGAACGGAATAGGTAAAGAAAGGACTGGACGTGCGGTAGATATTCCACTGGGACTTGACCTCCAGGGTGGCGTCAGCGTTACGTATCAGATTGAGGAGAAGGATGCTACTGATGCAGAGATCGAGACAACTATCGATAAACTGCAGAAGAGAGTAGATACCTACAGTCCTGACGGAGAAGTTTATAAGTCAGGTTCAAACAGAATCACTGTAGAAATTCCTCTTGATACAAGTAAGTATGATCCAAATGAGATTCTTGATTCTCTCGGTCGTCCGGGAAAGCTTGAGTTTGTAGATTCTTATAATATGCAGCTTAAAACTGCAGGACAGGAATATACAGCAGCACTTACCGGTTCGGATGTAGAAAATGCGGGAGCTGCAAGATATACAAACAACACAACAGGTATTGATCAGTTTATCGTACAGCTTCAGTTCAACGACGAAGGTGCAAAGAAGTTTTCAGATGTTACCGGAGCAAATGTAGGAAGCATTATTTACATTGTATATGATGATAATATTGTAAGCAGCCCTGTTGTAAATACACAGATTTCGGGCGGATCAGCTCAGATCGAGGGTACATTTACTTATGAAGAGGCTTCAGAACTTGCAAGTACGATCAAGATCGGTGCACTTCCACTTACACTTACTGAGTTATCATCTCAGGTAGTAGGTGCTAAGCTTGGTAGTGATGCACTTCGTACATCACTTATTGCAGGAGCTATCGGTCTCGGATTCATCTTCCTTATAATGATATTTGTATTCAGATTCCCTGGATTTATAGCATCACTTGCTCTTGCATGCTATACAATCATGGAGCTTTTCTTCTTGAATACACTTCATATAACACTTACTCTTCCGGGTATTGCAGGTATCATACTGTCAATTGGTATGGCGGTCGATGCGAACGTTATCATCTTTACCCGTATTCGTGAAGAGATAGCAGGCGGAAAGACAGTTAAGTCTGCTGTTAAGGATGGTTTCGATAAGGCTCTTTCAGCTATCATCGACGGAAACGTAACAACAATTATTGCCGGTATTGTACTTCTTCTTATGGGTACAGGTACAGTTAAGGGATTCGCAAGAACACTTATTCTCGGTATTATTCTTTCGATGATCTCAGCACTCTTTATTACAAAGCTTCTTCTTAACATCTTTGTAAACCTCGGAGTTACAAACAAGAAGCTTTACGGTGCAGCAAAGCCTGTTAAGGTTAAGAATGTTTCAAAGGGATTCAAGGTTACAGCAGCTATTTCATGCATTCTTATAATTGCAGGTATCGCATTCCTCTTTGTAAACAAGGGTATTGCAGGAAGAGGAAATACACTTAACTTCTCGCTTGAGTTTAGCGGTGGTACATCAACAACGGTTACATTTAATGAGAAGTATGATCTTGCAAGGGTTGAGAGTGAAGTTATTCCTGTAATTGAGCAGGCTACAGGCATTGCGCCGGGTTCTGCACAGATTCAGGTTATTGATAATTCTAATCAGGTAGTTTTCAAGACTGTTACACTGAATGGTGACCAGAGAGAGGCTATGGCCGACTCACTTAAGTCACAGTTTGGAATTGCTGACGGCGGTATCGAGACAGATACTATAAGCAGCACTATCAGTAAGGAAACACAGAGAGATGCTGTACTTGCCGTAATAATTGCATCTATTCTGATGCTCATTTATATAGCATTCAGATTCTCAGATGTCAGATTCGGTGTCAGCGCCGTTATCGCTCTCATCCACGACGTTATGATAGTATTCTTTGCTTACTCGGTAGCATATCTTTCAGTTGGTGGAACTTTCATCGCTTGTATGCTTACTATAGTAGGTTACTCGATCAACTCAACAATTATCATCTTCGACCGTATCAGAGAGAATCTGCATACAATGAATATTCGTCGTGACGGATATGATAAGATTGTTGATACATCTATTTCTCAGACAATCTGGAGAAATGTTTACACAAACCTTACAACATTTGTAATGGTACTTATGCTTTATATCCTTGGTGTATCATCACTCAAGGAATTCACGCTTGCTCTTATGGTTGGTATCGTTGCAGGTACATATTCATCAATCGGAATCACCGGACCACTGTGGCTTATGCTTCGTAAATACATAGGTAAGGCTGACGAAGAACAGGAAAGTGAGTAAGCTCTTGAAAATGAAATAAAAAGTGCAGGTAAAAGCCTGCACTTTTTTCTTATAGGGGGTATTATGGACGCTGATTGGAGAATATATTCAAAAAGGGCGGATTTTAATGCTATAGCAAATCGTTTTAATATAGATCCGGTTGTAGCCAGAGTTATCAGAAATCGTGATGTAGAAAGCGAAGAGGAGATTGAGAGATTCCTGTACGGAACTCTGGACGACTGTCATGACGGAAATCTGATGAAGGATATGGATAAAGGTGTTTCTATCATATCCGAGAAGATTGATGCCGGAGAAAGTATAAGGATAGTAGGAGATTATGATGTTGACGGAGTGACATCGACATACATTTTATATGATGCAATAAGATGTCTCGGAGGAAAGGTCAGCTATGATATTCCTCACAGGATTACTGACGGATACGGAATAAATGTAAGGATCATCGAGCAGGCGGCAAGTGATGAGGTTGATACTATCATAACCTGTGATAACGGTATTGCAGCCTTCGATGCAGTAACACGTGCGAAGGAACTCGGGCTTACAATAGTTGTAACGGATCATCATGAGATTCAGGAAATGATTCCCGATGCAGATGCTGTAATAGATCCGCATCAGGAAGGTGATGCATATCCTTACAAGGCTATATGCGGTGCCGAGGTTGCATATAAATTCATAAAATGTCTCTATAAATATAGAGGTCAGGAACTTGAGGACAGAAAATACATAGATTTCGTTGCGCTTGCAACATACTGCGATGTTATGCCGCTTCTCGACGAGAATAGGATATATGTCAGGGAAGGCATGAAAAAAATTGCAGAAACAGATAACCGTGGACTGGCTGCACTTGTGAGACAGTGTTCTCTTGAGGGGGCTTCGATAACAGGATATCATCTCGGATTTGTACTCGGGCCTTGCATAAATACGGCCGGAAGAATAGGCTCCGCAAAGGAGGCCCTGCTTCTTTTTCTTGAGGAGGATGAGGCAGCATGTGCCTCAAAAGCTCTGGCACTTAAGATAGGCAATGATGATCGAAAGAGGATCACGGAAGAAGGAACGGCCCTTGCGATAGAGACTGTTTTAAGAGAAGGCTATGATAAGGATCAGGTCATAGTTTTATATTTGAACGGTGTACATGAAAGCCTTGCAGGAATTATCGCCGGAAAGATAAAGGAACATTTTTACAGACCGACGATAGTTTTCACAGATTCCGAAAATGAAGAGCTGCTTAAGGGTTCGGGAAGATCCATCGAAGATTATAATCTCTTCGAAAAGCTTTCTGAGGTAAAAGATATACTGTATAAATTCGGAGGTCATAAGCTTGCGGCAGGATTAACGATACAAAGGGATGAACTGGACAAGCTTCGGGAAGAGCTGAATAATAGAGCCGATCTGAACGAGCAGCAGCTGACTCCAAAGCTTATGATAGATGTTCCGATGCCGCTCAGATATGTAAATATGGGACTGATCGCTCAGCTTGACAGTCTGGAACCTTTCGGAACAGCAAATCCTCGTCCGCTTTTTGCCGAGGCGGGGCTCAAGGTGAATGGGCTATACATTTACGGAAAGAGGGGAAATGTAATGAATATCAGCGTTACCGACTCAAGAGGAGGGCGGTTTATGGTGATGACCTTTGATCCGGAGGGCGTTATAGAAGATATAAAGAAGTGGTTTACAGAAGAAGTTTGTGATAAAATGTTGAAAGGTGCATACACCGGTGTTATGCTGGATATTGCTTATCAGCCGCAGATCAATGAGTATCGTGGCGAAAGAAATATACAGTTCTTACTTAAAAATATGAGACCGCATACTGCGTAAGATTTCATGGGGTTATGGGAATCTGAAGGCGGAATGGTTAAATTGTTTGATCTTTAGATCAGGAGGAGGATTTCATGGCAAAGATTGAGGATTACATTATCACAATACCGGATTTTCCGGAACCGGGTATTATGTTCAGAGATATCACGGGAGTTCTCGACAGCGGAGAGGGCCTTCAGCTCTCTATAGACGAACTCTATAAGCTTATAGCTGATGTTGATTTTGATGTTATTGCCGGAGCAGAAGCAAGAGGTTTCATCTTCGGAATGCCGCTTGCATATAAGTTATGCAAGCCATTTATCCCTGTAAGAAAGAAGGGAAAGCTTCCAAGAGAGACTTATGAAGAGACCTATGATCTCGAGTATGGTACTGCCACCATAGAGATACATAAGGATTCGATCAAGCCGGGCCAGAAGGTTGTTCTTGTTGATGACCTTATTGCAACAGGCGGAACTATAGAAGCAGCAGCTAAACTTATTGAGAAATGCGGCGGCGAAGTTGTAAAGATCATTTTCCTTATGGAACTCGAAGGCCTTGAAGGAAGAAAGAAGCTTGCAAAATACGACGTAGAATCAGTTGTTAAGTATCCGGGAAAGTAAGACCAGGGGATTGCCCGAATGAAATGAGGGAGGGACCCGTGGCCGTGAGCTTCGAAGAAGCGAAACGGTGTGCGGCTGCGTAGCAGCGCCAAGACTTGCGAAGCAAGGCTTGCAGGATGTGCTTCGAAGAAGCACAGAATGACATCATAGTAGACCAGGGGATTACCCGAATTATAGAAATTTGAAAGGAGGAGTGGAGATGGCAGATCCAATCAAAGAAATAATCATTAATACGACCAGAAGTGATGAGCTTGCTACGCCTGATGATTTTACTTCACCGGACGAGATCTATGATATTCTGATTGAGAAGATCAAGGTTTACCACCCTTCTGACGATTTTTCACTTATTGAGAAGGCTTATCATCTTGCGGATGATGCTCATCAGGGACAGAAAAGAAAATCCGGTGAGCCTTATATCATCCATCCGCTCTGCGTAGCGATCATACTTGCAGAGCTTGAAATGGATAAGGAGACTATAATAGCCGGCCTTCTTCATGATGTAATTGAGGATACTGAATATACAAGAGAGGATATAGAGAAAGAATTCTCTCCGGAGGTTGCTCTTCTTGTTGACGGAGTTACAAAGCTGACGCAGCTGTCTTTATCTCAGGATAAGATAGAGGTTCAGGCAGAGAATCTTCGTAAAATGTTCCTTGCGATGGCAAAGGATATCAGGGTTATCATTATCAAGCTTGCGGACAGACTTCATAATCTCAGAACGCTCCAGTACCAGACTGCAGAGAAGCAGGTTGAGAAGGCGCGTGAGACTATGGATATCTATGCACCGCTTGCAAACAGGCTCGGAATTTCCAAGATTCAGGTAGAGATGGATGATCTTTGCATGCAGTATCTCTATCCGGATATTTACAGTGACATACGCTCAAAGCTCGATGAAATGATTTCCGAAAGAGGAGACTTTATCAACGAGATAATAGCTGAGGTTAAGCAGTACATTTCCGAGGCTGATATAGAAGCCGAGATAGACGGAAGAGTAAAGCACATCTTCAGTATTTATAAGAAAATGAAGACACAGGGCAAGAATCTGGATCAGATCTATGATATCTATGCCCTCAGAATAAAGGTTGAAACAGTCCGTGATTGTTATGCGGCACTCGGTATTATTCATGAGAAATATAAACCGATACCGGGACGTTTCAAGGATTATATAGCCATGCCGAAGGCAAACCTCTATCAGTCACTTCATACAACGCTGATAGGACATGGCGGAAGGCCTTTCGAAATACAGATAAGAACATATGAAATGCACCGCACCGCTGAGTTCGGTATTGCGGCCCATTGGAAATATAAGGAGTCGGGAAGTAAGGAAGTTTCTACCGAAGAGGAGAAGCTGAACTGGCTCAGAGAAATTCTTGAGTGGCAGAACGACAGTGATGACAATCAGGAATTCATGAATGCGGTTAAGTCGAGTCTTGATCTGTTCCAGGATCATGTATATTGCTTTACACCGGCAGGTGATGTAAAGACTCTTCCGAGAGGATCGAATACGATCGATTTTGCGTATGCTGTACATACTGCAGTAGGAAACAAGATGATCGGTGCAAGGATCAACGGACGTGTTGTTCCTATCGAAACAGAGATCAGGAACGGCGACAGAGTAGACATCATCACGTCTCAGAACTCCAAGGGACCGAGCCATGACTGGCTTTCGATGGTCAAGAGTACTCAGGCCAGAAACAAGATTAATCAGTGGTTCAAGAATGAGTATAAGGCAGACAATATCCTTAAGGGTAAAGCTGCCATGGAAGATTACTGTAAGACCAAAGGGATTAATCTTTCGGAGCTTCTGGTTCCTGAATATATGAAGAAGACTCTGAAGAGATATAACTATCATGAATGGGATTCTCTTATGGCTGCTGTCGGACACGGTGGACTTCGTGAAGGACAGGTAGTTAATCGTCTCCTTGAAGAGAAGAGAATGATCGAGGAGAAGAAGAGAACAGATATAGATGTTCTTGAGGAGATCCGTGAGAAGAAGGGTAACGACAGCTTTGAAAGTCCGAAGGGATCTATAAAGGTTCAGGGAATTCATGATGTTGCCGTTAGATTCTCCAAGTGCTGTTCACCTGTTCCTGGAGATGATATTGTGGGCTTTGTAACCAGAGGCCGTGGAATATCAATTCACAGAACAGATTGTATAAACGTTATCAGCATGAATGAAACAGATCGTGTAAGGCTTATCGATGCCGAGTGGGTTGAGGCAGAAGGCAAGCCTGATATGGAATTCACTACTGAGATACTTGTTTATGCTATCGAGCGTAACGGACTTATCTTCGAGATATCCAAGGTATTCAGCGAAGAAAATATCGGCATCAAGGCTATGAATGCGAGAACAAGTAAGCAAGGCAAGTCAACTATCGACATATCCTTCGGCGTAAAATCCAAGGAAGATCTGAACCGCCTGACCTCAAAGATTCAGAGCATCCAGGGTATTATAGATATTGAAAGGACACAAGGTTAGTACCAGGATACGGCTCGAAGAGCCGAGGTGCTCCTGGTATCCTGAGCGGAGCGAAGGACACCCGTGCGAAGCACGGAGCATACGCGAAGCGGATGCAATATTTTGCGAAGCAAAAGATTAGTGCAAGGTAGACCAGGGGATTGCCCGAGCAAAGCGAGGGAGGGACCCGTGGCCGTGAGCTTCGGAGAAGCGAAACGGTGTGCGGCTGCGTAGCAGCGCCAAGACTTGCGTAGCAAGGCTTGCAAGATGTGCTTCGAAGAAGCACAGATTGACATCACTTTAGTACCAGGATACGGCTCGAAGAGCCGAGGTGCTCCTGGTATCCTGAGCGGAGCGAAGGACACCCGTGCGAAGCACGGAGCATACGCGAAGCGGATGCAATATTTTGCGAAGCAAAAGATTAGTGCAAGGTAGACCAGGGGATTGCCCGAATGAAGGGATTATATAAATGTTCAACATATATGTTGCGGTTCTCGGACCGGTAGGTACGAACTGCTATATAATTATAAATGAAGAAACCAAGGAATCCGCCATTATTGATGCTGCTGCTTCGGCAGACAGACTTATCAGGGCGGCAACGAAAGACGGAACGGATCTGAAGTGCCTGCTGCTTACGCATGCACATTGGGATCATATAGGGGCTGTAAATGATATAGCCGCTCAGCTTCCGTCTCTTCCTATTTACATAGGGGAAAATGAAGTAGATCTGATAGAATCGCCGATGATGAATCTTTCTTCGTGGTTAACTGATGTTGCGGATTCAGTGAGCAGAGATAAGGTCAATACTCTTAAAGATGGAGATGAGATGACTGTTCTCGGAGAGACTATGAAGATTATTGAGGTTGCAGGACATACTGCAGGAGGTTTATGCTATTATTTCCCGGAGAGCGGGATATTATTCTGCGGTGATACTTTGTTTCAGGGCGGTCTGGGAAGATCTGATTTTCCGACAGGAGATGAGGAACTTCTTGTTGAGCAGATAAAAACCAAACTGTTTACACTTCCGTCGGAGACAAAAGTATATCCGGGACATGGTTTCGCTACGACCATTGGTGAAGAGGAAGAGAGTAATCCGTATCTGCAATAATCCGGAAACGGCAGCGTATGCGATGCTTACTATAACAATAATATAAGAGGTTTTTGTATGGTTTTGCTTGTTCAGAATATAACTGAATATGAAGCAGATCTTCGTGCCATGATTACTGCATTTTTCATGGGTGAGAAGCTTACCGTCATTCATCCCGGTGTTATAGGGGATTACAACAGGGATGCTTTTGCCGATTGGGATTTTGTATTCACGGCACTTTTTGATAAGGCGGAAACCAGACTCAAGATAGAAGAGAGGGGACATGTTATCTTCTCTGCATATACCTTCGGGGATTACAGTGATAAGAAGAGGTTCCGCAATAAGCTGAAGCTTGCTGCATATAAGCTTCTGAAAGAATATACGGGCAGAAGCCTTCCATGGGGAAGCCTTACCGGAATGCGTCCGACAAAGATAGCGACAAAAGGACTTGAAGCAGGGCTTGAAGAGGATGATCTTGTGGATTATTATATCCGTACCTACGATGCTTCTGAAGAAAAGGCAGAACTTGCTGTTGAAGTGGCAAGACGTGAGAGAAGGATACTCTCAAGTGTAGATCCGAGAAGAGACTACTGCTTATATGTCGGAATTCCTTTCTGTCCGACAAGATGCGTTTATTGTTCTTTTGCTGCTTATCCGATAATGGAATATGCAGGAAAGATAGATTCATATATTGATGCCGTGAAGACCGAGCTTGCAAACATTTCGCTTATGAATCACGGAAGAAGACTTGCAGCAGTATATATCGGAGGAGGTACTCCGACATCTATCAGCAAGGAACAGCTCGACAGACTTCTTACGGAGATCGAATACTCCTTTGATCTGTCGGATGTTGAAGAGTTTACCGTTGAGGCCGGACGTCCGGACAGCATCACACCTGAGAAGCTCAGAGTGATGAAGGCTCACGGAGTTACAAGGATAAGTATCAATCCACAGTCGATGAATCCTGAAACATTTAGGAAGATCGGAAGGGCGCATTCGCCGGAAATGATCATCCGTGCATTCAAGGAAGCAAGAGCTGCGGGCTTTGATAATATAAATATGGATATAATTGCAGGACTTCCGGATGAACGTCTGGGTGATATGGCACATACGCTTGATGAAGTCCTTAAGCTTGAACCGGAATCACTTACAGTACACAGCCTTGCAATAAAGAAGAAGGCCGGACTGAATGAGAAGTATGAGGACTATAAGAACAGCATTAACAACGATGTTGACAGGATGATCGAGCTTGCCGCAAAGCGTGCCAAAGCAGCCGGACTTATGCCGTATTATCTTTATAGGCAGAAGAATATTGCCGGCAATCTGGAGAATACGGGCTTTTCAATACCAAGCCTGGAATGCAGGTATAATGTGCTCATAATGGAAGAGCGTCTCGATACATTTGCGGCGGGAGCGGGAGCGATAACAAGACTGCTTTCGTTGGATGAAGAGGGAGAAACAGTACGTGTTGACAGAATTGAGAATGTTCGAAATGTCGATGAGTATATTGCCCGTATTGAGGAAATGATCTCCCGTAAAACAGAGGGAATCGCAGCTCGTTCGATATGAAACGGATGATCGGCCGATGTTTGAATTATATAAAGGATATATCACAAATATACTTTTTATATTTGTATTTAATTGATAATATTACATATTATTTAATGCTATGGAGGAAAATAAATTGGCAATGAAGAAGAAGCCGGTCACCGGTATGAAGGACATACTTCCGAGAGAAATGGAAATCAGGGATTATGCGATAGGTCTCATAAAGGAAACTTATAAGACCTTCGGTTTCACATCAGTTGAGACTCCGGCGGTTGAACATATAGAGAATCTCTGCAGTAATCAGGGTGGAGAAAACGAGAAGCTGATCTTCAAGATACTTAAGCGTGGTGAGAAACTCGACAGTGCCGTAACGGAAGTAAGTGCTGATAACCTGAATGTCCTTACTGACAGCGGACTGAGATACGACCTTACACTTCCGCTTTCGAGATATTATTCAAATAACGCAAATGATCTTCCGAGTCCTTTTAAGGCTCTTCAGATGGGACCTGTATGGCGTGCTGACAGACCTCAGAGAGGACGTTATCGTCAGTTCATGCAGTGTGATATCGATATTCTCGGAGAGCAGGATATTGTAGCAGAGATCGAGCTTATACTTGCAACAACCACACTTCTCGGAAAGCTGAATTTCAAGAATTTTACGATCAGGATAAATGACAGAAGAATACTTAAGGCTATGGCTGCTTACAGTGGATTTGCCGAGGACAGCTACGACAGTGTATTTATCACACTTGATAAGATGGATAAGATAGGGCTGGACGGAGTTAGGGAAGAGCTTCTCGGTGCAGGCTATCCGGCAGAGAACGTTGAAAAATATATAGAGCTGTTTTCACTTATTTCCGATGATTCAACCGATGCGGTTGCTGCACTTAAGGTTATCAGTGATAAGCTTGGAGATTTCCTCGGAAAAGATGTTTCGGAAAATCTTGATACAATTATTTCAAGTGTTGAAGGAGCCAAAGCAGCTGATTTCCGTATGAAGTTTGATCCGACTCTTGTACGCGGAATGTCATATTATACAGGCCCGATCTTTGAGATATCAATGGATGAATACGGTGGATCAGTAGGCGGCGGCGGACGTTATGATGAAATGATCGGTAAGTTTACAGGTCAGGCGACTCCGGCAGTAGGATTCTCTATCGGATTTGAGAGAATTGTAATGCTGCTTCTCGAAAACGGTTTTGAAGTTCCGGGTTCGGGGGAGAAGAAGGCTTATCTTATTGAGAAGGGAATGCCGTCCGATAAGATGCAGAAGATTCTCAGTATGGCAGCTGAGGAAAGAAAGGACGGAAAGATCGTTAACCTTTCTATTATGAAAAAGAATAAAAAATTCCAGAAAGAAAAAATGCAGCAGGAAGGCTACACGGAATTTGTTGAATTCTTTACCGACAGAGATTTCTGATCTTAAAAGGGGATTTCTATGCAGATACTTTTTATCATAATTGCATGTATATGTGCGGCAGTACTATATACATTCATAAATGTATTTAATCGAAGAACGGATGCCTTTATCCGTGCCAGGGAAGATTATGACGAGGATGTAGACGGCAAACAGACCAAGGCGGAAAAGGAAGCGTTCCTTGCCCGTAAGGAAGAGGAATCGAAGCTTACCCATATGCCGCTTAAGGATGTTTATAAGGAACGTCCGAAGAGATTCATTGCAGTTATTATATGGGGAATCGTTCTTACCGGATTTGCAACGTGGTTTTTCATTAATTATCCGAATGACATATCGGGTATGGGAGCTTTGAAAGACAAGCTGACCAGAACACTTGCACTGGTTGAGGATCCGAGTAAAGTTCAAACAATCGGAACAATTCTTCTCTTGATCCTGTATGCTATATATACGCTTCAGGCACTGATAGATTTTGATACTTTTGAATTGCCGTTTGAGTATAACATTATTATAGGAATACTCGGAATTATATCTATCTTTATCTGGCCGCATGTTACGATCCTTGAAAGAGTGATCGGCGTACTCTGTATCGCAGGTCCGCTGGCACTTCTCGATATGGTGATACCGAATGCGTTCGGATGGGGTGATATCAGACTTCTTTATATGTCCGGAATTCTGCTGGGCTGGAAGATTTTGGTCGCAGGCTTCTTCATAGGAGCTATAATTCAGGCGATCATAGCAGTCTTCTTCCTGATCACAAAGAAGAAGGACTGGAAGTCACACATTCCTTTCGGACCTATGCTCTGTCTCGGAATAATGATATCCACGATGGCAGGAACCGCCATACTTGACTGGTATATAGGTGTTCTTAGGACATCAATGGGAAATTATTAAAAATAAAACCATACAGCCGTACATTTTAAAATGTGACTGTATGGTTTTTTGTTTGTGAAATCAATCATCTGCATCGAAATGATCCGCAGCATTTACAGTATTTCAAGGATAGTATTTACCATCAGATCGTTCTGCTTAGGATTCATGAAGCAGAAACGTATGAACTTGTTTGAAAGACCGCGGATGTTATCGCATCTTCTGATTATGATGCCTCGCTGATTACAATGCTCGGCAATCGTTCCGGAGTAAACATCATCCTTCAGGATCTTAACAAGCATATAGTTTGCTTCCGGTTTGAAAAGCTTAAGATTCTTCGAGGTGGACATTGCAAGATATACGAGGCTTCGCTCAGTGTGGATCATAGAACGGCCTTCCTCAATATACTTTTCATCCTTAAACATAGCTGAGCAGGCAAGTGCCGTAAGTGAGGCTATGTTATTCTTTGTTGTTGTGATATCCACGAGAGTCATAAGCTCAGGGTTGTTCACTATCGCATAAGCAAAGCGAAGTCCCGGAACCGAAAAGAACTTGGATACACTTCTGATAATTGCGAGATTGTTATATTCTTCGGTCAGTGATATAGCAGTATAGTCTGCATAATCATCTACGAACTCTATATACATTTCATCCAGAATAAGGAAAATGTTCTTCTCCTTGCAGGCTTCAAGAAGCTTCTTGATATCCTCAAGAGGGATCATCTTGGAAGTGGGATTATTCGGGTTGCTGATCATTATAAGATCTGTACTTGCCTTAATCTTGGATATGAAAGCATCCATATCTATAACGAACTCCGATTCCTCAGAAAGTCCGTAGTATTCAACCTTACACTTATAGGATGCAAGAATACCTTCGTATTCCATAGGTCCCGGCGAAAGAAGAAGAGCCTTCTTCGGTTTTAAAAGAGAGGTGAACAGCTTATAAAGGTCTGCCGAACCGTTTCCCATGACAATTCTATCAAGAGTCATTCCGGTATAATCCGCTACAGCATTCTTCAGATTGTTGTAGTAAATATCCGGATATTTTGTTATGGAACCTATATTTTCAGTGATGGCAGTCTTTACCGATTCCGGAATTCCAAGCGGATTGAGATTAGCATTATATAAAACGGTCGGATATTTTTCTATTCTTAAATTTTGAGAAGCCACTTGCAACACCTCCAAAATCGACTTTAAAATAAAAGTTATATCTGATATAATAAGTTGATTAATTATCTTTTAAGATGGGCTAACCATCGGGTATATTCTACACGATAAAGTTATAAGTGTCAAAATAAACACGTTATTGTTACAGAGTTTTTATTGTTAGAGGGGTAACATGAAGGCAATTGTCGAACAGTATGCAAAGGGTCAGTTTATAATAGACAGACCCGAGGTTGTGATATCCGAGAGATATTTCAAAATTAATATCGAAGCCGGTACTGTATACTCGGGTGAATTCACGGTCGAGTCAAAGAATCAGTATCCTATTAAAGGTCTCGTATACGACAGCAGATATCTGCTCCGTTTCGAAGACCATTCCTTTGTGTCCAGAAAGTTCAACGTCAGATATTCCTATGACGCTACCTGCCTTGAAGCCGGCCAGAATCTCAGAGGACATATAAATGTTATCACCGACGGAGGTGAGTTCAAGCTTCCGTATGATATCAGCATAGTTCAGCCTTGTGTTAAGCATCATGATGAGAGAGTAGATGACCTCTTTAAGTTCGCAGCTCTTGCCGAAAGAAGCTGGAGAGATGCTACCCATCTTTTTGTAAGTGATGAGTTCAGAAGAACATTCATAGATAAAGATCCGCAGATGCGCAGAGTATATGCAAGCCTCCTGGACAGCCGTTCCGTGGATCAGGCTATGGAAGAGTTCCTTGTTATGGTTTCCAAGAAGAGAACAGTTACCCTCTCTGCATCAAAGGCTAAGATCGATATCGAGATGCCGACGGAAACCGAGAGCATCACTGTAGATATTTCAAAGAATACTTGGGGATATACATATTCGGATATCAGAAGTGATTCCGAATTTATCATACCCGCAAAGAAAACTATATCGTCACAGGATTTTACAGCCAACAAATGTGCTCTCAGAGTATACATTTCTCCGGAGCATGTTCCGGAAGGCGAGAACAGCGGAAAGCTTATCATCGAGAATATATATCAGAAGATAGAGATAGATATTCATCTTTCAAAACCGCAGAAGCCTCGTGACAACCAGGAAAGTCATATCAAGGAGCAGAAGTATAAGAAAGCAAAGGTTGCTGTTACAAGAGCTTACCTTGATTTCAGAATGGATATACTGAATCTTCAGGAGTATACTCAGAAGACTATGGATGCTCTCAGCATCCTGAATGAGCTCGAGTCCGAGGAGAATCTTTACAGACTCGGAATAATGCATATGAATATCCTGAATGGTGATTACAACAAGGTTGAGCAGGAATTTCTCAGGATTGAGGCGGATGTTGATAAGAGTCAGATGAGCAGCCAGCAGATGTGTTATTACGAATATCTGAGGGCGCTGATCCAGAGAGATAACGGATTTACAGAGGATGTTGCACAATTAATCAAGCAGAATTATAAGACTCAGAAGACTCAGAAGATGTTTTATTTCTGGCTGCTTCTCTTTGTTGATCCGGCATACAATGAGGATAAGACACTTCTCTATAAAGAGCTTTCGGATATGTATTATGAGGGTGAGAACAGCCCTATCATATATTTTGAGCTCTGCAATATCTTCAACGAAAATCCGATGCTTCTCAAGAAGCTCGGAGAGCTTGAGATGACAGTTATTAAATGGGGTCTCAGGCATAAATACATTTCTGATGATGTACTTCTTGAGTTTGTTAAGCTTGCCGGAAAGAACAGAGATTTTAATAAGCAGATATTTGATGCACTTCGTCAGATATATGATAAAAATGAGGAAGAGCTTCGTGCCGAGAGGATCAAGGCACAGGTGTGGTCCGCATCATCGCCTGTAACGAAAAATCGTGAAGAGCTTCTCGATATCCCGCTTGTTGAGACCGGAGTATCAGACAGTAAAGCTGAGGAAGAGCATGATAAGCTGAGTATAAGCTATAGTGCAGGATTCCCTAAGATAGAAGAGGAGAAGGAGCCTCAGGAGGAAGAGGAAGAAGACGAGGACGAGGATGAATATGAGGGCAGCGAGGAAGAAGACGAACTGATCGGTTCGGAGTACCTCTATGAATCGGAAACCTCCGGAATAGATAAGATACTTGCTTCATCTTCATACTGGAGAAGAGATGATGATGAAGTTGATGACACCGCTCTTGTAGATGCGGTTGAAGACAATCTGGTATTTGAGAGAAATGAGACACTTTCTTCCGAGGAAAGATTCGGAGAAGCTGTTCGTCAGGATGAGGCTGAGAAGCTTTCAAGAAAGGAAAATGAGAATCTGTCGGTGCTCAGTTCCATCTGTTCGATGCTCATTTCGGCAAATATGCTGGATAACAAGTATCATAGGTTTTATAAGGCTGCGATAGAGAGATCGCTTAAGTTTATCGGCCTTAATGAGTGCTACATAAGAAGTATGAATAAAACAAGGTATGACATCATACCTTCATCGGTTCTTATGTATCTGAATTATAAGAATACGCTTTCCGAAGATGAGCTTGCATATCTCTATGCAAACGTTATCTTCAATAAATCGGAGCATATGAAGATATATCATGAATATGCACCGACGATGGAAGATTTCATGGAGAAAATGATCGTGAAGGGAAGAGTCAATGATGACCTGACTGTTATCTATGATGAATTCCTTGAGCCGGACAGTGTAAGCTCCATGTATGCCGGAAAGCTTATCAATATCATTTTCAGGAGAAAGATTGTATGCTCTAACAAGAAGGTCAGAGCTGTCGTGATATCTCACGAAGAACTGCACGATGTTCAGAGAGTTCCGCTTGTAAACGGAGAGGCATATGTTGAGATCCTGTCAGATAATGCATCGATCGTTTTCGAGGATAACAACGGAAACCGTTATGCAGGATCTATTCCATATCATTTTGAGAGGATAGTGGATGAGAAGGCATATATGCCTATCTGCAGAGAGTACAGTCCAAGGGATTACAGAGTTCTTCTCTTTAATTACGAGAGCATAGGACCGTTTACCTATAAGAACGCAAAGGAAGTCAATGCTGCCAGAGATATCATCCAGTGCGAAGAGATATCTCATGATTATAAGCAGCAGGCATGCCTTAACATTATCGAGTATTATCATGAGAATCTTGATACGGATGTACTTGCCAAGTATCTTAACAGACTTGATATTGAATATCTGACTCATGCAAATGCGAGAACAATAATCACTTATCTTATCGACATGAATATGTTTGATAAGGCATTCCAGGCAGTTAAGCTTTACGGCTTTAACGAGCTGGATGTAAATGAGCTTTACAGACTTGCTGATTACGGTGTTACGGATTCGGACGGATTCCTCAACGAGGACCTGATGTCAATCTGCCTCAATCTTTATAAGACAGGTACCGTAAACGGTAATATCCTCGGATATATAACCTCGAACTTCAAGGGAAGTCTGGATGAGTTGTCATCACTCTTCAAGCTTGCGAAGGATAAGGTTTCGGACATCACTCCGCTTGCGGAGAATACGCTTGCACAGATGATGTTCTCAGGTTCATATCTTGAGTACATTTATGATATCTTCTCAACTTATTATATGGGAAGAAGCAGAGGTCTTGTTGTAAAGGCATTCCTCAGACTTTCAGCACATGATTATCTGGTAAACGATACTCAGGTTCCGAATCATATCATGGATGCTCTGTATCAGGAAATGTGGAAGAACAACATAGATGATGAGGTTTCGGCGATGGCACTTCTTCTCTACTTCAGTCGTCTTGAGAGATTTAATGATAATCAGAGAAGATGGATTGCGGAAAATGTCGAGCGGTTCGTAGATGCCGGAAAGATTATGCCGTTCTTCAAGAAGTTCAGCGGATTTATCAAACTTCCGCAGGATGTTTATCTTAAGACGTATCTTATATATAAGACTGAAAATGTCCGTCATGTATATGTTAAGTACAGTTTTGATACGGGTACACGTTCAAAGCAAAAGACGGAGAGGAAGAGACTTGAAGAGGTGGTTGACGGAGTATATGTAATGGAATTCGTTATCTTCCACGGTGAGAGACTGGTTTACTCCATCGAGGATGATCCTAACGGAAATGCCAAGATAGTTGAGAGCGAGGTTCTCAAGAAGAAGTCCTTCAACCAGAAGAATATCAACAGATTCGAAATGATCAACAGCATGCTTGTTAAGCAGGAAATGCGTGATGACAAGGCATTACTGGAAGATCTTGATGTTTATATCAATACGGTACATTTGTTTGAAGAAAACCTGAACGTATTGTAATTGAAATTCAGTTTGTGTATATCCTGTAAAGCAGGTGATATATGAAACTGCCCAACAGATATTTACAGAAAGGAACATATAATGGCGGAGTTATACTACATCGGAATGGATTTATGCTCGGATTTTACGCAGCTTTCGTATTATAACGATATCAAGCGTGAGCCGGAATCCGTAAGCCAGTTGAATAACAAGGATACATATCTTATGCCTAACATCCTTTTCTACAGCACTGAGTCACAGCGCTGGTATGTCGGAGGAGAGGCTTCCGAGGCCAGATTCTCAGAAGAAGGCATAATGGTGGATAATATCTTTGAGAATCTGAAGAGCGAAGATAAGGTAAAGGTCGGTGAAATCGAGTATTCTTATACAGAGCTTTTCGTTCTGATGGTCAGACTTCACATAGATTCCTTCCTGTACAGATATGAATCTGCAGAGATAAAGAAGCTTGTTATCTCCATCCCCGAATATGATCCGATGATCTTCAGACTTCTGTCGGGATTATACAGGGAAATGGGCGTGAAGAAAGAATGTATTGAGATCACCAGTCATCTGGACAGCGGACTTTTCTACATTTTCAATCAGCCGAGAGATCTGTGGAACAATTCCGTTGCGCTTTATGATTACAGCTCCGACGGACTGCATTATTACAGAATAGATATGTCCAGGAACAGAAAGCCGGAGACGGTAACTGTTTATCATGAGGATTATTCATCACAGATAACGCTTTCGAGATACGGAAATGATACTTATCAGATGGATATAGATTTCAGTAAGGTTGCGGAGTATGAGCTTAAGAAAGCATACATTTCATCTGTATTCCTTACCGGAGTGGGATTTTCAAACAAATGGATGAAGAAGTCAACCAACGTTCTCTGCCAGGGACGCAGAGTTTTCGTCGGTCAGAATATTTATACAAAGGGTGCCTGCTACAGAGCAGTCGGCGGAGAATATGCCGAGTTTTATAATGATTTCTTTGTTGAGACCAAGGAAAATGTGCTCTTTGATGTTGGAATCGCGCTGGATGAAAACGATACGGGATTTGTGCCGATCGTCAGCGGAGGAAAGCAGTGGTACAACACATATGGAAAGATATGTGTGATACTTGATGATACGGATAAGATTACGATCGTATATCGCGATCATCATACGGAAGAAGAAAAGAGAGAAACTGTAAGGATCCATGGACTGCCGAAGCGCCCGAACAAGACCACAAAGCTCAGTCTTGAGGTTGAATTCGACGATCCGCATTCGGGAGCGGTTATTATAAAGGATCTCGGTTTCGGTAAGCTTTTCCCGACTACAAATAAAATATACAGAAAGGAGTTCAGTATCTGATGTCAAAGGTAATTTTATGTACTTCCAAAACAGCAGAAACTCCGTTCACCTTTCTGAATACAAAGGTTGAGATTTATACATATGAGGAGCTCTGCTTCTACATTTTCAACAATACTGTACTGATCAGTAAGTCGGTACTTTCCGATAAGCTCTTTAACTTTATACGTGATGAGCTTGGAATGGAGGAACTTGCTGATAAGCTGATGGGTCTGATGAACAAGACAGCCTATGCACAGGATCTGCTTATAGAGATCCTGAATGCCGGAGATTATTATACTCCGGAGGAAATCAAGACCTATGCGGCTGCATGGCAGAAATATCGCAAGCTCAGCCCGCTTCAGAGAGCAAAGCTTAAGGCGGACGGATATCTTGCGTACAGAAGATATATCAAGGCAGCAACTCTGTATGATGAGATTCTTGATGATATCGGTGATGATGAGGATGCTTCATTCCTCGGAAATGTATATCATAACAGAGCGGTTGCGGCAGCGAACAATCTGGATCTTGATGATGCCAAGAAGTTTTTCCTGAAGGCATATGAACACAATAACAATCCGGAATCGCTGAAGGGATATTTCTATATAATCGCTACTCATGAGGATACATCAACCCTCAGAGAGGAAATCCGAGTCCGTGGCCTGGACGACAAGTACTTTGAAGAAATCATGGCAGAAATCGGTGATTCAAAGGCTGACGTTCAGGAGATGACTATCTTTGCTATGCTCCAGAGAGCAGTCTATAACAGACTTAACAAAGATATGACGGATTATGATAAGAGAATGGATATTATTCTTGCTCAGCTGAAAGATGAGTTTAGAGAGCAATCCATCTAGCGAAATATTAAGATACATAAGGCTTGATGATATATGTGTCAGGGACACCGCTCGCGCTCCGGTTGCGGACGTAGCGGATACTAAGCCCGCAGTACACCTGCGGCGCACTGCGGACTAAGTACCGACGTCCGCAAACGGTCCCTGCCCCATATACATGCAAGCCTATACGATAAATAATGTTATATAAGAATGTAAGAGATATGGGTTATATATAATCCATCGCTTAAGCGTAAGAATAATATGGGGATATAAACCCCCAAAAAGAAAATAGATGATTGTTCAGTGAGATACATCTTTCAACAGGTGCAAAAATAATTGGGTGTAATGCCCGATAGAATATAACAAATAGATGAGGAGAAATTAGAGATGGGTAAGGAACTCGGAAAGACATATAGTCCTGCGGATATTGAGGAGAGACTATATAAAAAGTGGATTGATGCAAAGTATTTTCATGCTGAGGTAGACAGAAGCAGAAAGCCATTTACTATAGTCATGCCGCCTCCAAATATTACAGGACAGCTTCATATGGGTCATGCCCTGGATAATACAATGCAGGACATTCTGATCAGAATGAAGAGAATGCAGGGATACAATGCACTCTGGCAGCCGGGTACGGATCACGCGGCTATTGCGACAGAGGTTAAGATTATCGAAGCTCTTAAGGAGCAGGGAATAAGTAAGGAGGACCTTGGAAGAGAAGGATTCCTCGAAAGAGCATGGGAGTGGCGTAAGGAGTACGGCGGACGTATCGTAAATCAGCTGAAGCGTCTCGGATCTTCTGCCGATTGGGACAGAGAGCGCTTTACCATGGATGAAGGTAACAATAAGGCTGTAAATACTGTATTTAAGAAGCTTTATGATAAGGGATGGATTTATAAGGGTTCAAGAATCGTTAACTGGTGTCCGGTATGTGAGACAAGTATTTCCGATGCTGAGGTTGAATATGTTGAGCAGGAAGGACATTTCTGGCACATCAACTATCCTGTAGTAGGTGAGGAAGGACGTTTTGTTGAAATAGCTACAACACGTCCGGAGACACTTCTCGGTGATACAGCAGTTGCAGTAAATCCTGAGGATGAGAGATATCAGGATATCGTAGGAAAGACTCTGCTTCTTCCGCTTGTTGACCGTGAGATTCCGGTTATTGCAGACAGCTATGTTGATAAGGAATTCGGAACAGGATGCGTTAAGATTACACCTGCTCACGACCCTAACGACTTTGAGGTTGGAAAGAGACATGACCTTGAAGAAATAAATATAATGAATGATGATGCAACCATTAACTGTCCGGGAACAAGGTATCACGGCATGGAGCGTTACGAAGCTCGTAAGGCAGTTCTTGAGGATCTTGAGAAGCTCGGACTTCTTGTAAAGGTTGTACCTCATGTTCATAACGTAGGAACACACGACCGCTGCAAGACTACAGTTGAGCCGATGGTTAAGCCGCAGTGGTTCGTAAAGATGAGCGATATGGCTATCCCTGCTAAGAAGGCAGTTGAAGATGGCAAGATCCGTCTGGTTCCTGAAAGAATGAATAAGATTTACTATAACTGGCTGGACAACATCCGTGACTGGTGCATTTCCAGACAGCTCTGGTGGGGACACAGAATCCCTGCATGGTACTGTCAGGACTGCGGTGAAGTTATGGTAGAGATGGAAGCACCTTGCAAGTGTTCTAAGTGCGGAAGCACCAATCTGAAGCAGGATGAGGATACACTTGATACATGGTTCTCATCAGCACTCTGGCCGTTCTCTACAGTAGGCTGGCCTGATACAGAATGTGAGGATTTCAAATATTTCTTCCCTACGGATGTACTTGTAACAGGCTATGATATCATTTTCTTCTGGGTTATTAGAATGGTATTCTCTGCTCTTGAGCAGACAGGAGAGATTCCTTTCCATACAGTTCTTTTCCATGGTCTTGTAAGAGATGATAAGGGAAGAAAGATGAGTAAATCTCTCGGAAACGGTATCGATCCGCTGGAGATTATAGATAAGTATGGTGCAGATGCCCTGAGATTTATGCTTATTACCGGAAATGCACCGGGTAATGATATGCGTTTTATCTGGGACAGACTTGATGCCAGCCGCAATTTTGCAAATAAGATATGGAACGCATCACGTTTCATAATGATGAATGTAGATAAGGCGCATGAAGAGGGACTTACCGATGAGATGATAGAGGGTGTAAGTCTTTCAGATCTTACAATGGCTGATAAGTGGATACTTTGCAAGGCTAATCAGGTTGCTAAGGATGTAACTGATAATATGGAGAAGTATGAGCTTGGAATCGCAGCTGACAAGATCCATGATTTCCTGTGGGATGAGTTCTGTGACTGGTACATAGAGATGGTTAAGCCAAGACTCTGGAATGCCGAAGACTCCACAAGAGCAGCAGCACTTTGGACACTTAAGAAGGTTCTCGGAATCGGACTTAAGCTTCTTCATCCTTACATGCCGTTTGTAACAGAAGAGATCTACTGCACACTTACAGATGAGGAGTCGATCATGATCTCCGAATGGCCTAAGTTTACAGAGGAATATCAGTTTACAGAGGATGCCGAAAAGGTTGATATCATTAAAGATGGTGTTCGTGCCATCAGAAATATCCGTACGGAGATGAACGTTCCGCCATCAAAGAAGGCAAGTGTAATCGTTGTTTCCGATAAGGAGAATATAAGAAATATATTCGAAGAAAGCAGCAGCTTCTTCGGAGCACTTGCATATGCGAGTGACATTAAATGTCAGGCTGATAAGTCAGGCATTGCAGATGATGCGGTATCAGTTGTAATCCACAATGCGGTTATATATATTCCTTTTGCCGAACTTGTTGATATAGCTAAGGAAAAGGAACGTCTCGAAAAGGAGAAGACCCGTCTTGAGGGAGAGATAAAGAGAGGCGAGGGAATGCTCAGCAACCCTAACTTCGTTGATAAGGCACCTGCTGCGAAGGTTGAAGCCGAAAAGGCAAAGCTTCAGAAGTATAAGGAAACTTATGAGCAGGTACTTGAAAGGATCAATCAGCTCGGATAGTATCCGTTTTGGAGATTAAAGTATGAGTAACGAGAGAAAACTCAAGGGAAAAATTAAATACCTGATTATAGTTCCGATCATACTTGCATTTATTCTTATGGGTATCTGCATATATGTTTTCGGCGTATATGCTAAGCAGACCATAATAGCTCTGATAGCTTTGTCGATATATATAATCATCGTGGTCATAGCATACGTAAGGCTCATGCCGGTGATCAATTCGACAATGGTTGAGTATGCACTCGAACAGGGCAAGATCCAGAATGAGCTGCTCAGGGAAATGGCAGTTCCATACGTTATTCTTGATACTGACGGACATGTAATGTGGGCAAATTCCAAATTCTATGAAACCATAGGTGTTACTGACAAAAAGCATATCAAGAAGCCGATAGATGCATATTTTCCTCAGCTTACTCCAAGTGTTTATGAGAATAATGAACGCGTGGAGATGGATATCGAGTATGGCGAGAAGATATTCAATGCTTATATAAGACGCATGGATCTTACAAATGTATTCCTCGAGGATAAAGAGGAACATAAGAACGATGAAGTTGTCATAGCTGTATATTTCTTCGATATCACAGAGCTCAGAAGACTCAAGAAGGAGAATGAAGAGCAGAAGCTGGTCGCAGGTCTTGTTTATATCGATAACTATGATGAAGTTATGGATTCGCTTGAGGATGTTAAGCACTCGATACTTACGGCACTTGTAGACAGAAAGATTAATATGTATCTGTCCAACGCCGATGCTATCGTAAGACATATTGAGAATGATAAGTATTTCTGTGTATTCAGACAGAAATATATGCAGATGCTCCGTGATGATAAATTTGCACTTCTCGATGAAGTAAAGAGTATCAATGTCGGAAACGAGATTGCAATGACACTCAGTATGGGACTCGGACTCGGTTCCGATAACTTTATAGAAGATTATGAATATGCGAAGGTCGCTATAGGACTTGCGCTCGGACGAGGCGGTGATCAGGTTGCGGTTAAGGCCGGTGATCAGGTTACTTATTACGGTGGTAAGAGTGCAGGAACCGAAAAAACTACGCGAGTTAAAGCCAGAGTTAAGGCACAGGCTTTTGAGGAACTGCTTGTCGGCAAGGAGAAGGTTATCATCATGGCTCATAAGAGACCGGATTCGGATGCCTTCGGATCGGCAGTCGGTGTTTACAGGCTTGTTTCGGCACTTGGCAAAAAGGCTTATATTGTTCTGAATGAAGTGACTGATGCCATCAAGCCGCTGGTTGCCACATTTAATAACAGCAATTACAGTGACATGCTTATCAATTCGGATCAGGCTATGTCGATGGTGGATTCTCAGACTATGCTTGTTGTTACGGACGTTAACCGTCCGAGCATGACAGAATGCGAAGAACTGATAAATCTTGTATCGACAGTCGTTGTATTCGATCACCACAGGCAGACAAGTGAAGCTATATCAAAGGCAACGCTTTCCTACATCGAGCCATTTGCTTCATCCGCATGCGAGATGATAGCTGAAATGTATGAATATATGTCGGTAACTCCGAAGCTTCGTCAGCAGGAGGCTGATGCAATGTATTCGGGAATACTCATAGATACGGATAACTTCCTGGTCAAGACCGGAGTACGTACATTTGAGGCGGCATCCTTCCTGCGTAAATCGGGAGCGGATGTTACAAGAGTAAGAAAAATGTTCCGCAGCTCTATGCTTGAAATGAAGGAAAGAGCTCAGGGAATCAGTAATGCAGAGATATATATGAACAGCTTTGCACTTTCGTATGTAGTTCCGGATCCTGACAGTGTTGATACACCGACAGTTCCGGTAGCCAAGGTTGCAAATGAGCTTCTTAATGTGGATAATGTCAAGGCGTCTTTCGTAGTTACGGAAGCGGAAAACGGAATCCTTTATGTATCAGCCCGTTCGATCGGCGATATCAATGTCCAGGTTATTATGGAGCGTTGGAGCGGAGGCGGACACGCAAATGTAGCAGGAGCACAGCTTGAAGGAAAGACAAAAGAGGAATTCTTTGATGAGCTGAAGGTAGTTCTGAAAGAGATGTATGAATCCGGAGAGCTTTAAGGATACTTCATCCGGCTGCTGCGAACTATCCTCCCCTTCGGGGGGAAGGCATGGAAATATTTAGAAAGAGAGAACATCAATGAAGGTAATACTATTAGTAGATGACAGAAAGCTTGGCAAGAAAGGCCAGATAATAGAAGTAAATGACGGATATGCAAGAAATTACGTCCTTCCAAAGAAGGTCGGTATTGAAGCAACTCCAAAGAATATAAATGACTGGAAGCTTAAGAAACAGCATGAGGATAAGATTGCAGCAGAGAAGCTTGCAGAGGCAAAGGCACTTGCAGAGGAGCTGAAGGATAAGCAGGTTACAACTTCGATGAAGGTCGGAGCAAACGGAAAAACTTTCGGCTCGGTTTCAACCAAGGAAGTTGCCGATCTTATCAAATCACAGCTCGGATATGAATTCGACAAGAAGAAGATCGTAATGAAGGACGCGGCAAGAGGTATCGGTGGTTATAAGGTAGAAGTCAAACTTCATCCGGAAGTAACAGCCGAACTTCTTCTTAATGTAACTGAGGAGAAATAATAATTATGGCAGAGGAAAATGCTGTAAAAAGAATCCCGCCGCGCGATGAGGAGGCAGAACGTAGTGTTATTGCCTCGATGATCATTGATAAGGAGGCAGCTTCGGAAATAAGCGCCATACTGACAAAAGATGATTTCAGCGTTGCGGCATACGGGATCATATATCAGGCATTGGTTGATCTTACATTTGCGGGAATGCAGATAGATGAGGTTATCCTTGCAAATAAGCTTAAAGAAATGGGGGCTCCGGATGAGCTTTGCAATACAGAGTATATAACAGATATCGTAATGCAGCTCACCACGTCCGCATTTGCTGTCGAGCATGCCGAGATTGTAAAGAATAAGTCGAATTTAAGACGGCTTATCAAGATATCCGAAGAGATGGCCAAGAGTGGTTATGAGGATCAGAAATCGGCTGATGAACTTGCGGCACTTGCTGAAGATAAGATATTTAAGCTTGTTCAGAATATGAATAACCGATCGGATTATGTTCCGATTAAAAATATTCTTATAAATGTAATAGGCGAGATCGAGGAAGCTACCCGTCATAAGGGAAGAGTTAACGGTCTTGCAACGGGATTCAATGACCTGGATACCAAGCTTACCGGACTTCATAAGGGCGAGCTTATACTTGTTGCGGCAAGACCGTCAATGGGTAAGACAGCATTCGTTCTGAATATCGCTCATCATGTTGCGGTAAAGGAGAAGGTTCCGGTTGCGATATTCTCACTCGAGATGTCAAAGGAATCACTTGTCAGCAGAGTTCTCTCCGTGGATTCACGTGTTGAAGCGCAGGCAATCCGTACGGGAGATGTAAAGGACAGTGACTGGATTAAAATTATAGAGAGTACCGATAATATATCACGGGCTCCGCTTATTATAGATGATAACAGTTCAATCACACTTGCGGAAATGAGATCCAAGTGCAGAAAACTTAAACATACCGAGAAGATCGGACTCATTATCATCGATTATCTGCAGCTCATCAATCCGGTAGGAAAAGTTGAATCCCATCAGCAGTTTATATCGGATATATCAAGAGCACTTAAGGGAATTGCAAGAGAACTTGAGGTTCCGGTTATTGCACTGTCGCAGCTTAACAGAGCAGTAGACTCAAGACCTGATCACAGACCGGTTCTGTCAGATCTTCGTGATTCCGGAGCGATTGAGCAGGATGCCGATGTTGTTATGTTCATTTACAGGGACGATTATTATAATCCGGATACTGAGAAAAAGGGAATTGCGGAAATAATAGTGGCTAAACAGAGAAACGGTTCGACAGGACCGATTGAACTGGCATGGCTCGGTAAATATACTAAGTTTGCAAACCTTGCAAGAATTCAGGATGATGGAGGCAAAGCCTCCGGAAATAAAGCATCCGACGACGGAGGAAAATAATGAAAAAAGCGGCGCTTATCACGGGAGCATCCAGAGGGATAGGCAGAGCTGCGGCTTTGAAGCTTGCCGAAAACAGTGATGCTTTAATTCTTGTGCTTAATGCAAGACACAGTAACGGGAAACTTGAAGAGCTTGAAAGCCTTATCAGGACAATAGCTCCGGAGAAGAAATGTATCATATCCTATGGGGATGCGGGAAATCTCGGATATGTAGATGAACTTCGTCAGAAAGTAGAAGCAGATCACGCTTCTGTTCAGATAATCATAAATAATGCAGCGGTTTCTTATGTAGGTCTTCTTACAGATATGACAGAGGAAGATTGGAATGAAACAGTTGGTACCAATTTGTCATCGGTATTTAACGTATGCCGTACATTTGTACCGGGAATGGTTTCAATCAAATCGGGAACAATAATTAATGTTTCATCGGTATGGGGCCTGGTCGGGGCATCATGTGAGGTTGCATACAGTGCAACCAAGGGAGCGGTTAATGCATTTACAAAAGCGTTGGCAAAGGAACTTGCGCCCAGTGGAATAAGAGTAAATGCTGCGGCCTTCGGAGTGATAGATACTGATATGAACAGGCATCTGTCCGAGGAAGACAGGAGTCAGCTCGAAGAGGAGATTCCGATCGGACGTATGGCGAGTCCCGAAGAGGCAGCTGATTTTATAATGAAACTGATAGAAATGCCTGATTACTTTACCGGTGAAGTGGTTAAGTTTGACGGTGGATGGATATAGAATAATGAAATGGGATCTTGATCGGTATTTCCGATAGATTAAGGTGACTGATTAATGGGTGGAGTATTTGTAGAGTTTTTCTCGGATGAAGCTCTTGAAAATGTAATGGCTATGCTTCAGTATAAGCCGGACAGAGTCATTTATCTCGGACATAAGCATACAATGGTTACCAAGAAGATAGAAAGTCTCAGAGATTTTACCGAGATGGTAAGTCCGAAAACTCTTCTTGAGTTCCGAGAGGTTGCACGTGACAGCCTGAATGATTGTATAAGCGTACTTCAGGAGGTCGCAGATGAGTATCCTGATGCGAATTTTGAGCTTACCGGCGGCGGAGAAATGATACTTATAGCCTTTGGTTATGTCAGTGCCAAGGAGCAGGATAAAGGAATCAAGCTGAATACGCTCAGAATAGATCCTTATACGGCAACAGAGGTTAAACTTGAAAGCGGCGCAATGAACAGAAGGCATGACGATATTAAGATCACCGTTGAGCAGAATATAGTTCTTCACGGAGGGCATCTGACGGATCAGACCGGAAGCTTTTCTACCTGGGATTTTAATGACGATTTTAAGCGTGATATCAGGACTATTTGGGCGGTTGCCTGCAGGATGAAGCATAAGTGGAACAATTATTGTTCCGTAATAGAGGATGTATTTAAGGATAATCCTCCTGACGAGGATGGCAGGGTCACCCTTCCGAAGAGCCAGCTCGGTTCGGCTGAAGACATGTTTGAAAAGCTGAACGAAGCCGGAATGCTGAGAAAATACAGAGTTGAGAAAAACCGGATAGAGTTCTATTTTAAGAATAATCAGATTAAAAATATAGTTACAAAGACCGGAAATCTTCTTGAACTTCATGTTTATGAGGTTGCGTCCAGAAGACCGGATATTTTTACGGATAAGATCATCGGAGCGGTCATTGACTGGAATCCGAAGAAGAAAGATGAGACTGAGGAAGACAGAGAATACAGGCATTATCTCAGAGCAAACTATGACACGATAAACGAAATCGATGTTGTTCTCATGAGGTCTACTATTCCGACATTCATTTCATGCAAGAGCGGAAAAGCCGGCAGCCTGGCGCTTCACGAGCTTGAAACGGTGACAAGCAGATTCGGAGGTAATTATGCCAAGAAGGTTCTTGTTATGGCTACTCCGTGCGACAAGTCACAGAGCGGTATGTCATTCTTTAAGCAAAGGGCTAAAGATATGCATATCTGGGTACTTGATAATGTTTATGAAATGAGTGATGAAAAGCTCCTGAATAATCTGATCAGGATTCAGGGAGTATAGATTTAATAATTCGGGTTATCCCGAATAAGCTGATCGAGTAGGAGGAAAAAAAAGTTGGGTAAAGAAGTAAAGAAGAAAAGCACAGCAAAGCTTTTCTTCAAATCATTCATGAAGGGTATGGTGGTCCTTCTGGGAATAGCCTTACTTGCGCTGGGAGCATATTTAGGAGTAATGCTATATAACGGATATGGTACCAAGACCGCCCCTCCGGCACCTAATTCAGAAGTCTTTAAAGATGGAAAGGTTGATCCGCTTCTTACGGCAGAACCAACAGAGGAAGTGACAGAGTCAATATATGTTTCGCAGTTTACCACAATAGATTTTGGAATCAGTATAAATGTGATCAATGCGACAGATACTTCAGGACTTGCAGGATATTGGAAGGAAAAGCTTAACGATATCGGATATACCAAGATAGAAACATCTGACTGCAACTATCCACTGGAAAAATCCAAGATAGTTATAACTGAGGAAGGAATTGCCGCAGAACTTAAGGAAATATTCCCAAAAGCGACATGGGAAGTGGGAAAAGTGACGGAAGAAGATATTTATGGGGAGACAGAAGGCGTAAAAGTGTTTATTTTCATAGGAAGTGACTATGATGAGGTGCCTAGAGAAGAGTAAAAATAAACCAAAATTTGTTGGATATTGCACAAAAAAATAAAGGCGAAATCAAATAATGCTTGATTTCTTTTGGTGAAAACGTCCAACAACTTTTGGGCAATATACAATCTTACTAAAACTTTTTGTGTATTTTCGTGCAAGAAACATATAGTATTCGAAAATGAAAAGTAATATTATATACGAAGTTGGTAGGAAAATCGCGGCTTGAGCCGCCTGATTAACTAGAGAATTAACTTATACAGGAGGTTACAAAATGTCTAGTTTACAGTTAAAGAACATTTACAAGATTTACCCTAACGGATTTAACGCTGTTAAGGACTTCAACCTTGATATTCAGGATAAGGAGTTCGTTATCTTCGTTGGTCCTTCAGGATGTGGTAAGTCAACTACTCTTAGAATGATTGCCGGACTTGAGGATATCAGTTCCGGTGAGCTTTGGATCGGTGACAAGATGGTTAACGACATCGAGCCTAAGGACAGAGATATTGCGATGGTATTCCAGAACTACGCTCTGTATCCTCATATGTCAGTTTATGATAACATGGCATTCGGTCTTAAGCTTCGTAAGATTCCAAAGGAAAAGATCGACAAGCAGGTTCATGAAGCAGCTAAGATCCTTGAGATCGAGCACCTTCTTGATCGTAAGCCGAAGGCTCTTTCCGGTGGACAGAGACAGAGAGTTGCCATGGGACGTGCTATCGTTCGTGAGCCAAAGGTATTCCTTATGGACGAGCCTCTCTCAAACCTCGATGCTAAGCTTCGTGTACAGATGCGTGTTGAGATCTCTAAGCTTCATCAGAGACTTCAGACAACAATCATCTACGTTACACATGACCAGACAGAAGCTATGACACTTGGTACAAGAATCGTAGTTATGAAGGATGGTATCATCCAGCAGGTTGATACACCTCAGAACCTTTACGATCATCCTACAAACCTCTTCGTTGCTGGTTTCATGGGAATGCCTCCTATGAACTTCATCGATTGTAAGGTTGTTAAGTCAGGTGCTGATGTACTTCTTATGTTTGGTTCACATTCAATCAAGGTTCCTGAAGCTAAGGCTAACAAGCTTATTGCCGGCGGATTCATTGATAAGGAAGTTGTTCTCGGTATCAGACCTGAGGATATTCATGATGAGCAGCTGTTCATCGAGTCTTCACCTGAGTCAGTTATCGATGCAAGAATCAACATTTACGAAATGCTCGGTGCTGAAGTATATCTGTACTTCTCAATCGATCAGTTCGATATCACAGCAAGAGTTAATGCTCGTACAACTGCTCGTCCTGGTGACACAGTTCAGTTCGCATTTGATCTTAGCAAGATTCATATCTTTGATAAGGAATCAGAAGAGATCATCGTAAGCTAGTCATTGCGTGATTAATATAATATGAAGATATTATGAAAATATGGGGAAATGCACTGTAAATGTGCATTTCCTCTTTTTTTCGGGAAGGCTTTTTGATATAATTATTTAGATTAGGTGTAACTTATATTTCACGTGGGGATTAGAAGAAACGGAGAGTGAAAAATGATATCAAATTCAATTTTACAGGAAACATTGGAGGGTATTAAGTCTATCACTCAGGTCGATCTGATAGTGATGGATGCAGAAGGAAGGACTATTGCGAGAACGATTGATGATGCAGTCCTTGAATATGATGATGCAGTAATTGCATTTGCTGAATCTGCTGCTGAAAGTCAATCTCTTCTCGGTTATCAGTTCTTTAAGGTTATGGATGATAAGCAGCTTGAATATGTGCTTATGGCTAAGGGTGATACCGATAGTACATATATGGTTGGAAAGATGGCTACATTCCAGATCCAGAATCTGCTTGTAGCTTATAAAGAGAGATCGGATAAGGATAACTTTATCAAGAACCTCCTTCTTGACAATCTGCTGCTGGTAGATATTTATAACAGAGCTAAGAAGCTTCATATCGAGACAGATGTTAAGAGATGTGTATTCATTATCGAGACAAAGACTGAGAAGGATACAAATGCACTTGAGACTGTACGTAATATCTTTTCAGTTAAATCCAGAGACTTTATTACAGCCGTTGATGAGAAGAATATTATTCTTGTTAAGGAAGTTAAGCCGACTGACAATTATGAAGAGCTCTCAAAGACAGCAAATATTATTGTAGATATGCTCAATACAGAGGCTATGATTTCCGTTCATGTAGCATTTGGTACAATAGTTAACGAGATTAAGGAAGTATCACGTTCCTACAAGGAAGCTAAGATGGCTCTTGATGTAGGAAAGATCTTCTACAGTGATAAGAACATCATTGCATACAGCAACCTTGGAATAGGACGTCTTATTTATCAGCTTCCGATTCCTCTGTGCCGTATGTTCATTAAGGAAATCTTCGATGGAAAATCACCGGATGAATTCGATGATGAAACTCTTACAACTATTCAGAAGTTCTTTGAGAACAGCCTGAATGTTTCTGAGACATCAAGACAGCTTTACATCCACAGAAATACACTTGTATACAGACTTGATAAGATCGAGAAGGCTACAGGTCTTGACCTCAGAGTATTTGAAGATGCGATTACATTTAAGATTGCTCTTATGGTTGTTAAGTATATGAAGTATATGGAAACTCACGATTTCTAAAATGATAATTAATTATTCATAAGGTTCGTCCTGAAGTACCTTTTGAATAAAAAAATAAATGAAGGGTTAAATTTGTAATGATTAAACTTGAAAACGTAACCATGAAATATCCTACAGGAACTGTTGCTCTGAAGGATATTAATCTGAAAATCGAAGATGGTGAGTTCGTCTTTATCGTAGGTAGTTCAGGTTCAGGTAAAACGACACTTATTGAGCTTTTACTCAGGGAGCTTGTTCCTACAAAGGGAAGGATCGAAGTAGCTGGATTCGACTATACAAAGCTTAAGAGGAGACAGATTCCTAAGGCACGAAGAAAGCTTGGAGTAGTTTTCCAGAATTTCCGTCTTCTGAAGGACAGAACGGTTTACGAAAATGTAGCATTTGCACAGAGAGTTATAGAGACACCGTCTCGATATATCAGACGTCAGGTTCCGGCAATGCTTTCTCTTGTAGGACTCGCCGATAAGTATAAGTCTTTGCCAAGACAGCTGTCCGGTGGTGAGCAGCAGAGAGTTGCACTTGCCAGAGCACTCGTAAACAAACCTGAAATAATTCTTGCCGATGAGCCGACCGGTAACCTTGACCCTAAGAATTCATGGGAGATCATGAATCTTCTTGATGAGATCAATGCTAAAGGAACAACAGTTGTAGTTGTTACTCATAACAAGGAAATTGTTAATGTTATGAAGAAGCGAGTTATCACCATTAAGAAAGGTGTCATAGTAAGCGATGTCGAGAAGGGTGGTTATATAGATGAGGATTAGTTCAGCGTGGTACAGCTTAAGACAGGGTGTTAAAAACATCCGAAGAAATATTCTGTTTTCACTGGCGTCAATCGGAACGATCATAGCTTGTCTTTTTATCTTTGGTCTTTTCTATATGGTGCTTGTAAACTTTCAGAAGTCTATCAAGAAGGTGGAAGAAAGTATATCCATTACTGTATTCTTTGATTATGGAATAACAGAGCAGGGTATAAATCTTATCGGAGAACAGATTAAGGCGAGACCTGAAGTAAATACAATAGATTTTATTTCAGCAGAGGATGCATGGATTGATTATTCAAATCGAACATTTGATGATCCGGAGGCTGCCAGAGCAGCGTTCGGAGATGATAATCCACTTGCAGATTCGGCATCTTATACTATTACACTTAAAGATGTCAGTAAGCAGGCCGATTTCGTTCAGTTCCTCAAAGAACTGGATGGAGTAAGAGATGTAAACAGCTCGTCATATACAGCCGATACTATTTCGGCTATCAATATATTTGTAGGTTATGCTTCATTAGGAATTATCGTTATACTTCTTTTGGTATCCGTATTCCTTATAAACAATACGATCACAATCGGTATTACAGTTCGTAGGGAAGAGATTAAAATAATGAAGTTGATCGGTGCTACAAACTCTTTCGTAAGAGCACCATTCATAGTAGAAGGTGTGATAATAGGAGTTTTGGGATCGGTAATTCCTGTAGTACTCTTATATTTCTTATATGATTCTATTCTTGGATATATAGCCGGAAAGTTCTCAATACTTAAGAGTCTTTTCGAGTTTATTCCACTGAATGATATGTTTAAGGTTTTGGGACCTGCAATATTGATCATAGGTATAGGAATAGGCTTCTTTGGAAGTCTGCTGACAACCAGAAAACATTTAAAAGTATAATTAAGTATATTTGGAGGATAGGGTATTGAGGCGAAGAATTTTTGCTATAACAATATTCCTGATTACGTTTCTCTTTGCAGGAACTTTAGTATATGCGTCCGGTTCGGATAGAAGGGCGTATATTCCGGAGAGAAGTGAGACTGAAAATCCTGAATCGGAGCAGCCTACAGAGGCTGCTCCTACTGATTCAGGGGATTCGAGCGAGACTCCTACAGAGGCGCCTACAGAAGCGCCTACAGAAGCGCCTACGGAGCAGCCGACATCTGAACAGCCAACGTCTGAAGAGCCGACATCTGAGCAACCGACGTCTGAGCAGCCGACATCTGAGCAGCCAACGTCCGAGCAGCCGACATCTGAGCAGCCAACAACCGAACAGGGTGGTAATCAGGGAGGCAATTCCGGTAATCAGGGGGGAAAAGCATCTGATACAGATGCAAAAAAACCAAAATTTACAGTAACGACAATTACAAGTCCTTCGGGAATGGTTGTTTATGATACGTCAGCCATAAATGCACTTAAACAGCAGATGGAGGCGACTAGAAAAGATAAGGTTGAAGTTCAGCAGCTTATAAATGAGCTGATGACTGCACAGAATGACTTCATCGAAAGACTCAGGGAACTGGATGAGCTTATCATTGAGTATCAGGATGATATAGATGCTTTAGAAGAGCAGCAGAAGATTGCTATTAATACTTCAATCGATCTGGAGGAGCAGCTTAAAGAGGCTCAACAACAGGAAGCAGAACAATATGAAAAGCTTAAGAATCATATCAGAGTAGATTATGAAAATAACAGATATACATATTTGGATGCTATTTTCAATGCAGTTGATTTCAATGCGGTTATGAATGAATTTGAGTATATAAATTCATTAGAGGATTATGATCAGCAGCTTTTCACGGAACTTGAAGAGAAAAGAAAATCCATTGCAAACAAGAAATTGATGATGGATGCACTGGATGAAGATATTGAGGCAATCAAGAAAACAAAGATTGCTCAGCAGGAGGCTATAGAGCTTCTGTCTGAAGAAAAGGTTAAGCAGATTGAGAGTTATAATACAAAGATAAATGATGCAAAGAATGCTTTAGCAACTATAGATCAGCTGCTTCAGCAGAGTGACGCTAAGCTTCTTGCATTAGAGCAGGAATACAGAAGAAAGCTTCAACTCTCATCATCACCGAATATTAAATTTGATGGTTCGCTTCTTTGGCCGATGCCATCCAGTACGCAGATGACTTCTCCGTTCGGTGGAAGAGTTAATCCTATCACGGGTGCATCGGAAGGCCACAGTGGTGTAGATATAGCTTGTGAAATGGGTTCGCCGGTTATAGCACCTGCTCCCGGAAGAGTATTCTATGTAGGATGGATGGGAACCGGAGGCAACTGTGTTCAGATTGATATAGGATCGGGCATGACAGTTTTCTTCTATCATCTTTCAGAGTTTAATTGTAAAGAGGGTGATATGGTTTCTGCCGGTCAGGTTGTCGCTTTTTCGGGAAGTACAGGTATGTCAACAGGTCCTCACCTTCATTACGGTATTAAGGTAAACGGAACGCCTGTTGATCCGCTGCAGTTCTACTAAAAACTATGTTGGAGATGATATAAATGAGATTATATGTCAAGAAATGTGCAGCAATTATACTTTCAGCAGGAATGCTGATGGGATTCGGTGCGTGCGGCACAGGAACCGGGGCAGGTTCGACAACGGAATCGGCAACGGCAAGTGAAGGAACACCTGAAGCCGGATCCACGGAATTTGATGCGAATTCTCAAAGAGTCCAGAAGAAGACAAAAGAGGTAGAAAAACTTATAGATCAGTATTTCTACTTTGAAGAGGATCCTGCTAAAAGAGAAGAGAATTATTTTGACGGAATCATGGAAGGACTTGATGATCCTTATTCCGTATATTATACACCTGAAGAATTTGCAAAGCTTAATGAAGATGACAGTGGCGAATATGTTGGTATAGGAGCTACTGTATCGAAGACTGTTGAAGATGGAAAAGTCTATGTAGTTAAGCCACTCCGGGGAAGTCCGGCTGAGGCAGTTGGTCTTCTTCCGGGAGACGTCTTTGTCAAGATAGATGATATAGATGTCACAACAGACATGGAGCTTGAAGAAGTAGTTAATTATATCAGAGGAAAAGAAGGAACGACCGCTCACCTTAAGATGTATCGTGAGGGCGAGCCGGATTTCCTGGAATTTGATATAACGAGAGCAAAAATCCAGAATATTACTGTTGATTATGAAATGCTCGATAACAAGATAGGATATATCTCTGTTGATCAGTTTATTGAGAATACACCTCAACAGTTTAAGGAAGGTGTTGATTCCCTGATAGGTCAGGGTGCGAGAGCGCTTATTATTGATATGCGTAACAATCCGGGTGGTCTGCTCACAGCAGTTAATGAGATGACAGATTATATCATTAAGGATGATGCAGTTGCAGACGGAGCGAAAGAGGCCGGTCTACAGCTTGTTGTTAAGGATAAGGATGGAAAGATCATTAACGATTACAAGTGTTCGGATGAACATTCCGTAGATATTCCTATGGCTGTACTCATTAACGGTAACAGTGCCAGTGCGGCAGAAATTTTTACTGCTGATATGAAGGATTATAAGCTTGCAACAATTATTGGTACTACTACATTCGGAAAGGGTATAGTTCAATCAGTTATTCCTCTTTCTGACGGTTCTGCAATCAAGATAACAATTGCAAAATATTTTACACCTGCTGAACATGATATTCATAAGGTGGGTATTGAGCCGGATATTGAGATAGATGTATCCGATGAGCAGAAGAGAATGGCGGAGATCCCACATGATGAGGATCCTCAGCTTCAGAAAGCTATTGAGGTTTTAACCAAGTAATGTTAGAATTAAGCGTCAAAATGTTATTTTGGCGCTTTAATCTATTTAAAAGGGGAATTAATATGAAAAGATTGGTTTTCTGTTTAGTGGCCAATATCATCGTTGGCATTAGTGTGTTAATGGCGTTTTTGGCTCAGCTTACATCATATAATTTCATTATGAAACAGTATAAGGACGGAGGACATGAGTCTTCTTTGAGTCTGGTAATTGGAAGACAGCGTATGTATCTTATTATTGAAGCGTTGATAATAGTTTTAATTATAGTATGTATAATATTTCTTGTTTCTCTGATAAACAGAGAAAGGAGACATGAGGAAAGTCGACCGATTGTGATCAATCAGAATGGTACGATAAATGATTCTCAGACTACATATGTTACACCCGGATATTCAGGTGGTGCGGGTCACAGAGTAAATCCGAAGGATTTTGGAGGAAGTATCAATGGATAAGGAATTGGTTATAGTTCTTGATTTCGGAGGACAGTATAATCAGCTGATAGCAAGAAGAGTTCGTGAATGTAACGTTTATGCAGAGGTTCATCCCTATACCATGAGCCTTGAAAAAATCAGGGAAATGAATCCTAAGGGAATCATTTTCACAGGCGGACCGAACAGTGTATATCTTGAGGATTCACCTTCTTACAGCAAGGAAATCTTCGAACTGGGAATACCTATTCTCGGAATCTGCTATGGTTCACAGCTTATGGCTCATTTACTCGGAGGCCGTGTGGCTACGGCACCTGTAAGCGAGTACGGAAGAACAGAGACCTATATAGATGGTGCATCCGAGGCATCCGATGAAAGAGGTGGATCACTTCTCTTCAAAGGTATCAAGAAGAAGATTACTACATGGATGAGCCACACGGACTATATAGCCGAAGTTCCGGAAGGCTTTAAGATTTCAGCACATACAAAGGATTGTCCTGCGGCTGCTATGGAATGTCCTGAGAAGGGCTTTTATGCAACACAGTTCCATCCTGAGGTTATGCATACCGAGCAGGGTAAGGAACTTATCCATAATTTTATCTATAATGTCTGCAAATGTAAGGGTGACTGGAAGATGGATTCTTTTGTAGAGTCTACCATTGCGGCACTTCGTGAGAAAATCGGTTCGGGCCGTGTGCTCTGTGCTCTTTCGGGAGGAGTAGATTCATCTGTTGCTGCGGTTCTTCTCGCAAAGGCAGTCGGAAAACAGCTTACATGTGTATTTGTCGATCACGGTCTTCTCAGAAAGAATGAGGGCGACGAGGTCGAGGCTATATTCGGACCTAATGGAAATTATGAGCTGAACTTTATCAGAGTAAATGCACAGGAACGTTTCTACAACAAGCTTGCAGGTGTTACAGAGCCTGAAGAAAAGAGAAAGATTATCGGAGAAGAGTTCATCCGTGTATTTGAGGAAGAGGCAAAGAAGATCGGTGCCGTTGACTTCCTGGCACAGGGAACTATCTATCCGGATGTTATAGAGTCGGGACTTGGAAAGTCAGCTACGATCAAGTCTCATCACAACGTAGGCGGACTTCCTGACTATGTTGATTTTAAGGAAATTGTAGAGCCTCTCAGAATGCTCTTCAAGGATGAGGTCCGTCGTGCCGGACTTGAACTCGGAATCCCTGAGTATCTGGTATTCCGTCAGCCATTTCCGGGACCGGGACTTGGTGTAAGAATCATCGATGAGATTACAGAAGAGAAAGTACATATCGTTCAGGACGCTGATGCTATCTTCCGTGAGGAAATGGATAAAGCTCTTGCTTCAGGACGTATCAAGCATCTTCCGAACCAGTACTTCGCAGCGCTTTCAAACATGCGTTCGGTCGGAGTAATGGGCGACTTCAGAACATTTGACTATGCTGTTGTGCTCCGTGCAGTCAACACAAGTGACTTCATGACAGCAGACTGTACAGACATTCCATTCGAAATACTTCAGAAGGTGATGAACAGGATCATCAACGAGGTTAAGGGTGTAAACAGAGTAATGTACGACCTGACGAGTAAGCCGCCTGGAACAATAGAACTCCTATAATGAAAAAACTACGGGAAGCCCCTAAAATAGGGACTTCCCGTTTTCTTCGTCTACAAAATGTCTATAAAATAATATTATTCCGTTTAATTCCACTCATATTCTGATAAATCGATATCATATTCATATAAGCTGTGCTTATAGTTGTTTTCAAACATTTCTATATCAAAATCATTTAACTTGTCTTTGTTTTTTAAAAAATCATTTAGCTTTATAATATCTCCTTTTAAGGCCATTAGAGGCGGGCATTGTATGATGTAAGATATCTGAGTACCCTTTTCGTTTGTTTTCATATTTCTAATATTATTAACTTTGTATTTTTCTAAAGATTGTAGACAGAAAAGAAAATTTGTAAAGGAATTAACAGCTGCTGTATTTGATTCATTCAATATTTCAGATAATAGGAAAGTGAGAACTAAGCAGCCTTCATTTGCCCCTATCAATGCTGTATCAGGTTCTATTGTAATTTCCGTTTCTATCATCGCTCTTATCTGAATAAGAAAATCTGATCTTTTCTTTATAGGTGGAAGAGTATCGCCAATACTACATACAAGAGGTGAATACATATTATCTAATTTATCAAATTGTTCTTTCCAGTATTCATTCAAATCTCGGGGGAAACGTCCCTTCCATTTTCTATATTCTACATTAGAATCATGGTCGTCTGGATCGATGGATTTATTCTTCGTATACCAGGCATACAGATAACTTGATAATGTATCCATTGTATCTATATCTTTATTTGAATTTTTAAATGTTAGTGTGGTTTTCTCTTCATCTCTATCTATCTTCATTCCTAATTCTTCTTCAAAGAAAAATAGAATATGCATTACATCCTCAAGGCTTTGGATGCTTATATCAGATAGAGCAGAAATATCTACATCGAGTTGTTCTGCAAGTTTTTGTCGGATATCATTCTTCGGCGCCATGATATCATTTTCATATTTTCTTATTCTGGAATCAGCAGTTGAAGCAGAAAATCCAACAGCCTTTCCAAGATCCTTTTGAGTCCAGCCTTTTAGGTTTCTAAATTTTCTTATTTTATCACCAAGAGTCATATTTTTATACCTTCCTATAGGTTAATCTGCCTATGATTTTACCATAATAGATATAAAAATGGAAGAAATAAAGAATAAATAGACATAAAAATATATCTATTACTATTGACAGACATTATATTATGATTTATAATGCAATCCAGAGACATAAAAAAATGTCTATACAAAACAAATTAGTCATCAATATAGAAAGGAGAAGGTATATGAATACAGAATTATTTGTCGGAGTAGATAAGGTAAAGTCTGATCTGGGTGTATCAAGAGCGAAAGCCTACGAGATAATTAAAGACCTTAATAGGCAGCTAAAAGAAGTAAATCCAAGAGCGGTAATAGTATCCGGTAAGGTCAATAGGATCTGGTATGAAGAAGCTGTAGGTTACCCTAACAGAATGGTAAATTAAAAAGCCCCAGTTAACTGGGGCATACACGCTATTGCTAGCATGTTCGTGACAAGACATATATTAGCATATAGTGTGTTTCTTTACAATAAATTGTGAAAGGGGCATATTATGGCAGTTTTAAAAAATAGGACACAGGCTAATTTCACAATTGTGAGTAACACTGTGTTAAGAGACAAAGGACTTAAAATGAAAGATAGAGGGGTCCTGTGTACTATTCTGAGTTTTCATGATAATTGGGAATTTAGTGTTGAAGGTCTGGCTTCGTTAGTTCCTGATTGTACAGATGCTGTACGAGATAGCGTAAAACGGCTTGAAGAATTAGGTTATCTAAGAAGAACACGGAAACGCAATTCAAAAGGGCAATTTGAATCGGTTATAGAGGTGACAACAGAACGGAGCAAGCCTGATCCATCAAGGAAAAACCGTGACGGTAAAACCGTGGAGGAAAACCCGCGACGGAAAAACCGTGGCGGTAAAACCGTGGAGGAAAAATCGGCACAATATAATACTGACAATATAAAACAGAGTAGTAATAAGGATGATATAAAATCTATCAATCATTCCGAAGATTTGAATGAATTACAGAATGAATTATTTATTCCGGAATGGTCACTAAATGGAACTAAGAGAAAAATTAATTACCAGAGGCTTAAGGAAGCACTATTACCTGAAGAAATAAAATATGTCGATAAAATACTTATGATTTTGGCATATAAGAGAAGTAATCCTAAAGGTGATAATGATTTGAAAGTTGGAGGTAAATATATTCCGGAAGATGAAAGAATGGCTCATATTCTTAAATATGGATATGAAGAAGTATATGCTGTTGCTAAGAATATGGCTAAAGGCAATATTGATGTCAATAAGCCTGATTCATATTATCTTACTGCACTGGATAGGCAGCTGCAGATAAACTCTCCGGAATCATATAATTCAATATCTGATGATGAATGAAGGGAGCGATAATAATGGCTGTATATAAAGATAAATGGAATGGTTATAAAGGGCAGACTTGGCGTGTGGCATGTTACTACACTGACTGGCAGGGGAAACGTAGAAAACATGATAAAAGAGGGTTTGCTACTAAGAAGGAAGCTCAGGAGTATGAGAGAGAATATCTCGCAAGCAGAACTAAGGATATAAATATGAGCTTTGATGCTTTCCTGGATATATATATGAGGGACGTGAAGCCTCAGATGAAACTGAATTCATATTCTACCAAGGAAAATATCATTAATACACATATAAGACCTTATTTCAAGAATAAAAGCCTTTCAGAAATCTCTGCCACTGATGTACTTCAGTGGCAGAATGAGCTTTTGGGAAAGAGAGATGAACAGGATAAAGGATATTCTATGACATATCTCAGGACAATACAGAATCACTTAACTGCAATATTTAATCACGCGGTTAAGTTTTATGATCTGCCGAAGAATCCCTGCTCTGTAAATAAGAAGATGGGTAAGGCAAAAGCTAAGGAAATGCTTTTCTGGACTAAGGATGAGTATCTGAAATTCAGTGAAGTGATGAAGGATAAGCCTATATCATACTATGCCTTTCAGATTCTTTACTGGACTGGTGTAAGGTGCGGTGAATTATTAGCCCTCACTAGGAAGGACTTTGATCTGGAAAATAGAAAAATGATAGTTGATGAATCGCTTCAGGTAATCAAGGGCGAAATAGTAGTAACCTCACCCAAGACTGAGAAGAGTAATCGTGTTATAGATCTTCCGGAATTCTTATGTGATGAAATAGAGGATTATATTGAGTCACTATATAAGGTAGAAGAGGATACTAGACTATTTCCGATTACGAAAAGCTTTCTACATCATGAACTTGATAGAGGTTGTAAGGCTTCAGGTGTTAAGAGAATACGACTTCATGATCTGAGACATTCCAGCTGTGCACTTCTTATAAATCTTGGTTATTCGCCGGTACAGATAGCTGAAAGACTTGGGCATGAAAGTGTAGCGATAACTGAACGGTATTCGCATCTTTACCCATCGGTTCAGAAAGAAATGGCTGATAAGCTTAATGAAGCTTTTGGAAAAAATAAGATGAAAGCGGGTGGTGGAGATGAGTGATGGAAAAGATAAGATATATCGTCGGTCCACTCAGTTAGGGGATACACCTATAAAGAAGAAGGATGAAAAGGCTCGAAAGAGAAATAATATTCTTAACTTTAGGGCGACCCCGACTGAGAAATCTCTGATTGAAAGAAGAATAGAACTATCCGGGTTGGATAGGGCAAGTTTCTTTATACAGAGCTGCATGTATCAGAAGGTTCTTGTTAGAGGGAATATTAAATCATTTGACAAGATAAAAAAGCGCATGGATGAGTTAGAAGAAAAACTGGTGGTACCTACTGATATATCAGATCTTCCTACAGAAGAAAGGGAGACGATAAGAATGATACTGGAAATACTTGATAAATTGTATGGCAGTAAGAATAGACTGCCGGAAAGTGAGGAATTATATGGCGACTAATAAAAGTTATGCAGAAAGAATAAAGATGCAGAAGGAAATAATGGAAAAGGCTGAACTTAAGATAAAGGAACTCGAAGAGGCAGCTAAGAGGGAAGAAGATGAGAAGAAGCGAAAGAGGATTAAAGATGGTTATAAAACAGGTTCAGCTAATAAACTTCATATCGAAAGAATAGATAAGTCGGCGTTACAATCGGAATATGTTTCGGGGGTTACGGTTATTTTCTGTGCAAAAAAGAATACAAATGAGACTGTGATTGTGGGATGGTATGATGATGCTCAAGTATTTGCGGTTAGAAAAAAAGTAAAAGATATTAATGGTGATCCGTGGGAATACAATATTGTAACTGATGCAGAAAATGCTCATTTAATTGATGAGAATAATCGTACATTTCAAGTACCTAGAACGAAAAGTAAGGATGAACCGGGATTTGGTTCAAGTAATATATGGTATGCAGATGATGATAAAAGCAGAGTTATTAAGGCTTCTGCCTTAGAATATATTGATTCTATTAGAAATAAAAATATAGTTTCTTTTGATGAAATATAAGAACAACCTCTTCGATGGAACGGCAGCTTGCAATCGTAGTTGATAAAATCCGCAATTCTCCAAATGAGAATTTGACATCAGAAGATTTAGAAACAGTAAGAATGATTTTGGAAATATATGAAAAAGTATTTGAAAATGGAGCATTCCTGTAATTCATAAATAGTGTCAATTGAACAGAAAGAGACCTAGCGTTAAGATTTAGGTGTTCATCTTGGCGGATGAAAAAACATCAAATCAAACCGGAGGTCTCATATGAATTATACA
>Ga0256405_10001250_pt1 | contig 71338 bp, 56 predicted proteins | sample RumenRJG_02DNA_FD_189096 | JGI IMG/M metagenome (GOLD analysis project Ga0256405, IMG submission 189096) | Bovine rumen microbial communities from Lethbridge, Alberta, Canada - RJG_02 | ecosystem: Host-associated > Mammals > Digestive system > Stomach > Rumen | place: Canada: Alberta...
AACACAGGGTACCATTCACGGAAACATTGCCGAAATATTTCTAATTTCAGCATTGTTTCTTCAGTAAATACATCTTTATTTATATCCTTTTTAGCCATATAGCCTAATCCACTCAATCTAATTATTCCAATTGCTTTCTATATACAGCATCTAATGTTTGGCCATCTTTATCTTTCCAGACGAGCCAACCGTTATTGCTACTACCAATGCAGAAGTCGGCAGCTGTGCTGGGGCTTGGGAAAGTCTTGTCTGATTCCAATTCCAACTTGTCACCATTGTTGATGGTATAATTCTTGAGAAGATTCTCACGTTTCTCTTTCCATGTAAACGATGGAACAGACGACTTAGCGATAATGCTACCCTTTAAAACCGTAAATCCATTGGCATCATAAAAACCTCCGGCATCACAGCCACGCCCCTTTGTATAGAACAGATGCTCTTCCTTTGGCTTTGCCACATCAAAGATGTTACAGCCAATAAAGGAAGTTAGAAACTTCACGTCTTCAAAGAATCCCTCCATATCATCCTTTCTGTATTCTGGAAGGTTAGGTGCCTTTGGTGTCTGTTTGTTCTCGTTCAACACGAAAGTGTTTGAAGCCTTTGCTTCAGCGATTGCTCGATGCTCCAAGTATTGCACATCAGCCTTTGTCATCGCAGCGTCTTTCGAGATAAACAGCAATGCCTTTTGCCAAAACGCTTTCTTGCTATCATGGTCTTTCACCCGTTCACGAAAGTTCTCCGTCTCACCAATATATGCCTTTGGCTTAGTCGCTTCATCTTCACCCAATAAAATATAGAAAGCAGGCGTCTGCAACTCCTGTCGCTCATTCAGAATAGAAAGATTAGAACGAGGAATCACATACATCTGGCAAATCTTATTGCTGATGAACACATACTGAGTCCCCTTCGGATCTCCATCTATCAAATATGTCGTTACTGTTTTGCCCATGAGACTATATTTCAATTTATGCGTTTCCAAAAATCTCAGATTCCAATTCTTTATATATTTGTGTATCTTCTGTAATTAATGGAGCTATTGTATCCCTAAGGAAAGCATCTTTTGTGTTTCCACATTTCGTTAATGACAATAATCGCTTTAGTCCTGTATAGATCTTTCCACTTGCAGATTTTATATCGTCTGTAGGATTGCCTCTTCCAATACTTTCAGTTATCGCTTGTTTTTTAAAGTTAAGGCACTCTGTAATTTTGTCTTCTTTACTCAGAGAAGTGCATAACTTTGTGATTATCTCGTCATCTAAAAGATAGCATTCTATATGTCGCTTGTTTAGTACTTTAATACCTTTTGTTTTCAAATCATTAATTTCTCCTTCACTTTTATCATCTCGATCTACAAATTTTATTATTGTAGAATTTTTAAGAACTTGTGAGATGATTTTCATACTAATATTGTTTTCATCTTCAAGTTCAGAACAAGAACCAATTGACACAAATGAAGTATCAGGGTATTTTGAGGCAAAAATACGACTATAAATCTGAGCATCAAAATTCTTATAGGCTCTTCCTTGTACAGTTCCTTCACAAAAAACAACTCTTTGTGGAGCAATCAATTTCGCAAAGTCACCAAATGCAAGTTCTAAGAATTTATTCCAGATAGTGGCATCTATAGTTGAAGGTCGAATAACGACAGAAGCATCGAAATCCATATCTGTAAAATTCAAAAAGCAAACAGTATTTGGATATTTTTCTTCCAATTCTTTTGCAGCTTTAAGCATTCCAATGGAATGAGTTGATAACCATAATTGGGAGTTATTAGGAATTAGATTGTACAATTCAGACAACAATTTTGCTTGTAAAGCTGTATGCATATGAGTTTCCGGCTCATCAATACAATATACGGTATTATCAAAATAAGTAGCCTTGATTACCAAATCAAGCAATAAATCAAAAGCCGATTTTTCACCAGCAGATAGGTTCTTGTAATGGAAACTTTCAGAACGTCCTTTCGTGAAATAGAAACTGCCATTAGCAAGTGGATCTCCGATGGAAGCTAATTGCAAATCATCAAAAACATTATTAAGCGAATTCTTTATTTTACCAGTCAATTCTTCTCTCAGGTCTTTTACAGACTTATTGTCATTCTTTGAGTTGAAGACTCCAGACAATGTATTTGACACCAACCTTTGGTAATTCTCTGATACGGACATGTCTGTATTCATCAAAGTATCAAATTTCATTTGATCTTTAGGATTACCGAGCCGTGATAAGCTTGATGTTGTAAAATCCGGTTCATTTCTATGGGCAGTACGAAAATAAAAACGTCCATGAATACTATTGCGATCATTCAAATCTGTGTCGTATGTCGATAACTGTACTTGATGAGAAAACCAGTCACCATTTTCTTCTGTCTCTATATCACTTTTTTTGAAGTAATAATCTTTATTACCAATATTGCCGAAACCGCGCAAATTATACCAATGATTTAAAGCTTCGAACACAGACGTTTTCCCACAACCATTAGGTCCTACAAGAATAACAAGCTTTGCAGTTTGAGGAATTCCTGTAATAGTTAGATCTGTAAATCGCTTGAACTTATTTAATTTGACTTCTCTTATTTTCATTCTTTATCCTACCATCTTTTTATAATGCGAAGAAATCTGTCTTGCATTATCTTTTTTAGTATTGGACATCATGATAGAGTCTTTACCTTTTCTACTTCAAATACTTATTTAAAATCTCCTGCTTCTTTATTATACATTCCTGCATTTTGCTCTTTAGTCCAGCAATCTCATTCTCCATGCTTATCAGTTGCTGAGCAACTTCATTTTGTGTGTCAATGTTTGGCAACATGATAGAGAGGGCCTTGACGCGTTCTGTTGACGCGCGGTTAGAACGTGAGAACCGTTCCATCTCTCCTGCTTTCATAAGAGGATAGACCAAATACCTTGGATTAACAACGGTTTCATCCAGCACTCTGATTACGCCACAATGGTCAGTTGGATTGAACGGCTTTCCTTCCTCTTGATAATTAACCATCCAGTCACCATCTATACCCCAAAGCACAGACGGCTTTGAGAAGTCATCGAGAACAGAGTGATTGGTTTTGCCAAACGGTTCAAACACATTAGCACTATACACGTCATATATTCCGTCTTTAACAATCTCAGACTTTAAGACACGGCGGCCAATAGATATTTCAAACAAGTCTACACGACTGAGATTGATGGATGTATGGGCATTCATTTGAGAATTCCGTAACATTTCTTCTATTTCTTTCTCTATTCTGATAATACGAGAAGAAGCATTATTAAAGTCAATATCTACCGTATCAAACTCTCCGACTAATTCGTCGATTACATTATTTGGAATATTGGGAATAGGCATTTGAACATAGAAAAATTCTGGAACACGTCGATGCCCACTCGCTCCTGTCATATTTGTCGCAGCTATTCTCCTAACCTCTTCTCTATTTAAATATTCAAAAAGGTATTTCGCTCTGTTTCTTGAAGAAGTCCTAAAAACATGATATTCGGTACTTCCAAGACCCAACCCATTAATTAATCCTTCTGCCAAGCAACATTTACCATTTTCCATACATGGAGTAATTTTGGCAATGAGTACATCATTCTCTCTAAAATTAGTATAACCACCAGAAGATAGTTCATGAAGAGTCTTATCTTCCATATAATCTATCCGGCCAAACCCTAATGATGACATTTCTATAAATGACACATGAGTTTGCGGGTCAATATCCCTAAATTCTTCCTTTGATGGATTAATTGCTGTACAGTATTTTTTTAATGGGATTATTTCGTACTTGCTTTCTACCGTCATTTTCAATGAAGCTTTCATCTTTATAGTTTTATCAAATGCGGTTTGTTTAAACTCCACAAGATCATATAGATTGCCCATAGTAACGGTCTCTGTCAAATCATCTGGTATGGAAATATCTTCTCCTATATAGTTAGCTCTAATTATAGAATTGATTTTAGAAATATCTCTTAAATCCATAGGATTGAATAAGGGCGTTTGAATTCCCTTTATACCTTCAATTTGATGCATAGTGTCATCGTCTTCTCCATTGCCTTCATCGTCAGAGGTACTTTGCGTTGAAACATTCAAATACTTAATACCCTCGTTGCCCTTGCTGTCACTCCATTCATAACCCAAGAACCGCTTAATGTTTGTTGTTCCTGAAGGCGACTTAACTATAACCACAGGATTGGGTGTAGTTTTTGCTAATATGAAATAATATACCTTCTCTTTCTCGATGGCAATGACGAATTGCAAGAAAGCTTTAGTTTCTTGCCTTTTCTTTTCATCCTCAGATTGTCTTCTATATGCTTGAGTATCTTGGCGGCTCTTGAATTTTGCCCTGATTTCCTTTGCCTGGTCACAAACTCCCTTCATAGCATTGCGTTGATTGCCAAAGAAGGCTGTCTTATAGGCTTGGATGGTATCATGCTCCATAAAGTTCTCCGTCATATTGCCTGAAAGAAAAGCAAGATAATCCTCCCAATTATAACCGCAGTGATCACAATATGCTTGCAGCAAATCTGTGTCATCATAGATGTCATTGGACTCGCACTTTTCATAATTACAGAACCAGCAATCAACTCTATTCTGATAGTGCTCTGCATCGGGCGTATTAGTATCCTTGCGTCGTAAGAACATCGTAACAGTATTGGTTCCTGTCTTGCCAAACGTTCCACTACCAAACTCTACCAAAGCCACGATGTCGAACTTTTGGAGAATTATTTCACGCCCCTTGGCATAAATACCACCTTTGTTTAGAACAGAGACAGGAAGAATAATTCCTGCCACACCACCAGCCTTTAACAACTGGGCAGCACGCTCGATAAAAAATATCTCAATGGCATTGTTCTTGGCAATATTAAGGCCATCATTGAAGAGAGAATAATGCTTTCGTTGACTCTCTGTCAGAGTCTCTAAGAAGCCCTTGACCGAATAAGGGGGATTGGCTATCAGAACATCGTATGAGCTTTCCTTAACATCTTCATTTGGAGTCAAGGCATCTGAGTAAATAATTTTCGTCTCATCATGGCCATACATGAAGGCAGAAACTTTAGACACCTTAGACAGGCGATATTCCTTTTCTATGCCTGTGATATGTGCATAATACTCATTCAATGGTATTGAGGGGCGATACATCTCCACGTAGTCTTTTATCTGTACAGCATATTCTGTCAGGAAATGTCCTGCACCGCAAGCGTAGTCAATTGCAGAAGGAATTTCCTCACTGTTCTGAATAATCCGTTCCAAAGGAAGTGAAGAAACGAGGAAGCGCACTATTGGCATAGGCGTGAAGAATTGGCCTTCGCTCTGCTTGACACCTTTATTCAGGAAACCTTCAAACAAATCGCCAAGCAACTGGTTTTGGTCAGAGTCTTTCAGTTTAATGTCCTGCAACATCTTGACCACCTTCAATAAAATGGCTGCATTCTGTTCAAAGAGTTTTTTATTGTGTACGCTGATGAAAGAAAAGTCGTTGTCAGAGAAGAACTTCAGGGCACGGAAATAGCTTTTGATGGTCTTTTTTGTCGCATCTGGGTCATTCTTGAATCGACGGAATGCCTTTTCAATCTCGCCATCCTCTATGTAAGTAACATCTTCATTCAAGAAGCGTTTCATTCCATCACGATAAAGACGCTGCAAGCGGTCTTGCAAACGGTAATAATCATCGTATGCAGAACCTTTCCAGTAGAAATTCAAGTCATCAGGATTGCTTGTCTCATCTACGACTTTTGCAAGGAAGAGGTTCACCAGTTTGTCAAAAGCATTTTCATACCCTCCAACATTGTGCTGGCGCAGAATCAGGGCGAACTCATTATACTTTTTCTGGATGGTGTCGTTGTCAACAGGCTTTAAATCCTTAGTCGTATATTTATTTTTGCCAATTCTGTAGGGCTCAATATCCTTTTCAAAAAGACCTCGAGTTGCGTAATCGTCGTGATATGTTTCATGCCAGACTCTATAAAGCTTTTTGTTATTGTCGGCATCTTTGTAGCTCTTTGCACCTTCTTCATTTGCAAGTTTCTCTTCGTTATCTTGGACGTTAATAAGGTGATAGTTATTTTCTATCTTTCCGTCAATGATATCAGCGGTGTAAAGACAAAGAAATTTTGTGGCTCTTTCCTGCTGGAAATAGCTAAAGAGCTGAGCACCGTCTTCTTTCGTGTCTGCCCATGCTCCATCAAACTCTCGTCCCCAAGTCTTACATTCAATAATCAACAAAGACTCCTTATCCTCGTCTGAGCCATCAAAACCACCATTTTTAAAGGTCCTGACCCAAACATCCGCATAGCCACCTTTGGCTGTATGTCCCAATTTCCATGCAGGTTCTAACTCGATATGAATAGGATTGTAGCCTTTCCATAAAAGGCGATCGACACAATGTAACACGACAAGATTTTCTGGTTCCAAGAGATTGCAAGTCGTTTCTCGACCAATAGAAATACCACATTCTCTATAGAAGATATGTCCGTCACCACTAATATCAACCTTTAGTGGCTCGTTAACATTCTCATATTTTTTGGTATATATGTTGCCATCGTGCTCAAATTCAAGCAAGTTTAGCAATTCTTTAATATTGTCTTTAGTCATATAGTGTGATTTTCTTATTCCGTTCTGTTTTTAGAGAAAATACATCTTTATTTATGTAATCATCCAATTTCGGCCGATTCAGATTCAGGTATAATGCCTCGTTCTGTGAACATCTTAAGCACTGCGGCATTATTATCAACATATTCCCGTGTGATGGATGCTTCGCCTTGGAGATTTTTTGATTGAATATTCACATTGGTCATTTCATTAGCAAGATCTTTTGCCATTGTGTCAATACTCGATGTAATTTTCTTCTCAGCATCGAACTCCACTTCCAGCAGATCTTTAATATCAACCTGAAGCAGGCGGGCGATTTCTACGAATTGTGCCATGGAGGGTTGTATCTTGTTGGTTTTCCAGCGGGAGACGGTCATGTCAGTGACACCCATCTGTTCGGCAAGCCAGCGGTTTGTGATTTGCTTGTCGGCCAACACCACTCTGATTCTGTTTTGACAATCTTTCTTCGTCATCTATTTTGATTTTAGCTATTTACATGTGCAAAGATAAACATATTTTGTTAAACAACATAACTTCATGTGCTTTTTTATTTCTTTTTTTGTATTGCACCACCGTCTGTACGCCCGACGTGGCTTCACTGTCTGTGCCGCTTTACGCAAATAAAACTTAAATGAAGAGGCAAAGCGTGGCGAATCAGAAAATTATTTGTATCTTTGCATGCAAACGAATCGATAAGACTAAGACTTATTCCTATACGATATATGAAGACAAACTACGAGCTGCGCTATGCAGCTAATCCTTCTGATGTGCGACATTATGACACGGCACGGTTGCGCCGTGACTTCCTCATCGAGCGGCTGTTCGCGCCCGACGAGGTGTCGATGGTATATTCTATGTACGACCGCATGGTGGTGGGCGGTGCCATGCCCGTCAGCGAGGCGCTGGCGCTGGAGGCTATCGCGCCGCTGCGTGCCCCCTTCTTCACCTCGCGCCGCGAGGTGGGCATCTTTAATGTGGGCGGACCGGGCAGTGTGACGGTGGGCGACGAGACGTTCCATCTTGGTTTCAAGGAGGCTCTCTACGTGGGCCGCGGCGACCGCGACGTGACGTTCTGCTCCGATGATGGCGCCCACCCGGCCTTGTTCTACTTCAACGCTACCACCGCTCATACGGCCTACCCCTGCCGCAGGGTGACGAAGGACGAGGCGCTGGTGGCCCACATGGGGTCGCTGGAGACGTCGAATGAGCGCACCATCAACAAGATGCTGGTGTCGCAGGTGCTGCCCACCTGTCAGCTGCAGATGGGCATGACCGAGCTGGCTCCGGGCAGTGTGTGGAACACCATGCCGGCCCACACCCACGAGCGCCGCATGGAGGCCTACTTTTATTTTGACCTGCCAGCGGACCAGGCCGTGTGTCACTTCATGGGCGAGCCGCAGGAGACACGCCACCTGTGGCTGCACACCGGTCAGGCGGTGCTCTCGCCGGAGTGGAGCATCCACAGTGGCGCCGCCACGCATGCCTACACGTTTATCTGGGGCATGGGCGGCGAGAACCTCGACTACTCAGACCAGGACTTCTGTCAGATAAGCGACCTCAGATAAGCAATAACTAACCATAAAAAAAATTGTGCAATATGACGAGTATGTTTTCATTAGAGGGTAAGAACGCCTGGATCACCGGCGCATCTTACGGTATTGGATTTAACATTGCGAAGGCTTTTGTGGCTGCAGGTGCCAAGACCATCATCTTCAACGACATCAACGAGGCTGCCCTGCAGCGCGGACTCGACAACTACCGCGAGGCTGGCATCGACAATGTGAAGGGCTACGTATGCGACGTGACCGACGAGAAGGCCGTGAAGGCGCTGGTGGATAAGATTCACGAGGAGGTGGGCCAGATTGACATACTGGTGAACAACGCCGGCATCATCAAGCGCATCCCGATGCACGAGATGAAGCGCGAGGAGTTTCAGCAGGTCATCGACATCGACCTGGTGGGGCCGTTCATCTGCTCGTCGGCCGTGCTGCCTGAGATGATGGAGCGCCGCGAGGGCAAGATTATCAACATCTGCTCGATGATGTCGGAGCTGGGACGTGAGACCGTGTCGGCCTATGCTGCCGCCAAGGGTGGTCTGAAGATGCTCACGCGCAACATCTGCTCGGAGTATGGCGAGTACAACATTCAGTGCAACGGCATCGGCCCGGGCTATATCGCCACGCCGCAGACGGCCCCGCTGCGCGAGCGTCAGCCCGACGGCAGCCGCCATCCGTTTGACTCGTTCATCTGCGCCAAGACGCCGGCCGGCCGCTGGCTCGACCCGTCGGAGCTGGGCGGTCCTGCAGTCTTCCTGGCCTCACATGCCAGCGATGCGGTCAATGGCCATGTGCTCTACGTGGATGGCGGTATTTTGGCCTACATCGGCAAGCAGCCGAAGTAAAGAGTAGAGCGTGCGGAAAAAAGAAATCGCCAGACCTTGCGGGGCCTGGCGATTTCTTTTTTTCTGGTTGGACGACTCGGATTCGAACCGGGAATGACAGAACCAAAACCTGTAGTGTTACCATTACACCATCGTCCAATCACTTTATTTGCGGCTGCAAAGGTAATGTTTTTTCCCGACATGGCCAAATATTTCGTTGCAAATTTGCTTAAACGCCATGAGTTAGGGTGGCTGGCAGGCGATGCGTGCGGCGGTTACTCTTTCTCAAGAATGATGTTGATGAGTGCGGTGATGTCGGCTACGTCGGTCTTGCCGTCGCCGTTGATGTCGGTGGTTGCCGTGTCGTAGGCAGTGCCTGCGGCGGGCTGCCTGCCCAGTATGATGTTCACCAGGGCCGTCACGTCGGCTATGTCGGTCTTGCCGTCGCCGTTGATGTCACCCCTCTTTGCCATAGGGCGGGCATAGACCTCGTCGAGGAAGACGCGCTTGTCTGGCGTGAAGGTGATGCTCACGTTGCCGCTGCCGGTCAGTGTGGCGCTGTAGGTGGTCCACTCGCCCTGCTTCATGGCAAACTGCGTCTGCGAGAGCGTGGCATTGCCGTTGACGGTCAGTGTCAGGGTGGTGCCGTCAGTGCCCCATGGTGCAGCCATGAAGGTAAAGACCGACGTGCCTTCGACGGTGAAGGTGGGCGTGGTGACCACGCCGGCAGCCTTGCCGCTGCCGAAGCGGGCACACCTGTCGCCGCCGAAATAGGCGGTGGTGACCCAGCCGTCGTTGTCGGGCTTGAAGGTAGAGGATGAGGAGGCCACGCCGTTGCCGCTAAACTGCCCGTCGTTGCCGCCCGTGCCCGAGCACTGGTCGAAGGTCTCGGCAAAGTAGGCTTCGGCCGTGTAGAAGACATAGCTGGCTGTGGCCACGGCACTCATGATGCCTTTGGGGCTGATGGCCACAGCTTTCAGCGTGGTGTTGTCGCCGATGGCGATGGGCCCGGTGTACATAGTGCCGCCGGTGGTGGGCGACGTGCCGTCGGTGGTGTAGCGTATGGCGGCGCCCTCGGTGGGGCAGGCTATGGTGACGCTCAGCGGCTCGCTGTAGACACCGCCGTCGGGCGAGAAGATGGGCTTCGCCACATAGTCGGGCTGCAGGGCCTGATAGCGGTCGTCGTCGGCGGCTGTGGTGATGGTTGTGGCGGGGTCGAAGGCCACGTCGGTGCTGTCGCCCCAGATATACTCAGCCAGATAGGGGAAGTCAACGAAGAGGTTGCGGTTGCCCTGTATGGTGGCCACGGCATCGTTGCGGTCGGTCTCCAGCTGGTCTACGGGGTCGTCCTTCAGCCACTGCAGATAGAGCGTGTAGGCCCACTGCTTCAGCGTGGGCCACGTGTTGTTCTCCAGCTGCTGAAGCCCTTCGGTGCCGCTCCATGTCAGGTTCTGGTAGGCCGTCGCCATATACATATAGGTGCGTGCGAAGTCGCCCTTGTACTGGTCGCCGGGCTCCCAGCAGTGGCGGCCGCTGACGCCGTCGATGGTGCCCGTGCCCACCTTGTCGTAGCCCTCTTCCTCCTGCGTCACCGTGGTCACGACGCCCATGGGGTAGTTGCTTTTCGAGGAGTTGGCTTTCGAGTCAGAGGGATAGAGGTTGTAGAGGTCTTTGTAGGCATTGACAGTGGTGCTCTTGCCCCACCAGCTCTTGGGAAACGAGTGTTCTATGTTCATGCCGCTGATGGCCGCCCCGCTGTTGCTTTCGGGGAAGTAGAATTTCTTGGCGCTGTAGCGGTTGACGCACTCGTTGGTCTCCACGATACGGTCGGTCTGGTAGAAGCCCCACCATGTTCTTGAAATGCCGCTGCCGTAGTCGAGTGTCTTCGGCGAGCCGATGAGGCCGTATACGGCCGTCTTCAGTTCGGCTTTCTTCTTGCCTTTCAGCAGGCTGGCCTGCTTCACAAGTTCACTGCGCTCGATGGCCGTGGCTGCTGTGACTACGGTCATGGCGATGAGTAGCAAAATAGTTTTTTTCATAATCTATATCTATGCCTTTGTGGTCATTTTATCTTGAATGGCTTTATGTATGACATCGTAGAGCCACCTCAGGGCGAAGTACATGAGCGTGCCGGCGGCGATGCCTGCAATGGCGTCCCAGAGGTAGTGGGCCTGTATGTAGACGGTGGCGAAGAACATGAGTGTGCCCAGAGGCAGAATGGTGAAGAAGAGCCAGCGGCAGCGCTCCTGGCGGGCCAGCCACAGCAGCACGGTGGTGACGCCCACGTGGCTCGACGGGAAGGCGGCCGTGGGGCGCTCGCCGGCGTTGTGGGCTGCTATGAGCAACTTGTGGAACAGACCGTCGGTCCATCCGGGTATGGGCAGCGACTCCTGGTGTTGGCTGAAGTAGTTGCCCATCTGCGGGCTGATGCCCAGAGAGGCCTGGTCGGTGCCTATGGCTTCGAAGTAGAACTGTGGCCCTGCCACGGGAAAGATGATGAAGATAGTGTAGAAGATGAAGAAGGAACCGAGGATGACGAAGGCTGCCTGCCTGATGCGCTGAGGCCTGGCGAAGAAGAAGTAGCACATGGTGAGCACGATGAGCGGATAGTAGCTCACGTAGCTCAGGGCCATCAGCTCGCTCACCACGGGGTGGCTGAAGCGGACGGGCCACACCAGCGACGGCTGGCAGCCGAAGGCGACGAAGTCCCAGTTGGCCACGAGGTGGTCGAAGTTGAAGAGCTCGCGGTTGAGCTCAAACGTGTCGGGATACCACCACCCGAGCCACAGCAGCTGGTTGACTACACGCGCTATCATGACCAGGCGGCAGGGGAAGAGGATGTAGGCGCCCAGGCCGATGAGCGTGGTGACCATGCACCACAGTCGGCCGCTGAGCATGCTGTCGGGGGTGACGTAGGCGTGCGGGTTTGACACAATGCAGGCGGTGGTCACGGCGAGATAGGCGAGCATGGCGATTTCAAACAGGCACAGGCCTTTGTATGACTGCCGGTCAGGGCGCACCAGGCTTTTAGTCAGCTTCAGCAGTATCATAGCCAGTTGTTCTCCTTATACCATTTTACGGTGAGCCTGACGCCTTCGTCGAGCAGGTAGCGCGGCTCGTAGCCCAGCTCGCGCCGCGCGGGCTCAATGTCGCAGCGCCAGTTGCGCTGGCGCAGAATGTGATACTTGTCGTTGTTCAGGGCCGATATCTTGCCCGTCAGCCGTCCTGCCAGGTCGCCGAAGAAGGTGACCACGCGCAGCACCCAGATGGGAGCCCTCAGGCGCAGGCACCAGGGTGAGCCCAGCTCGCGTATGATGAGGTCGCTGAAGGTGGTCGACTGGTACACCTGGCCGTCGCTGAGGAAGTACTTGCGCCCCGGCTGCCCTTTCTCGCAGGCCAGGAAGACGGCCTGCACCACGTCTTTCACGTAGACGAAGGTGATGTCCTGCCGCTTGTAGCCCACGGCAAAGTCGGAGTGCTGCCTGATAGACTTGGCCATCAGAAAATAGTCGCGCTCGCGCGGACCGTAGACGCCCGTGGGGCGCAAGACGACGTAGGGGAAGGGTTTCCCGTCCTGCAGGGAGAGGGGGAGCGCGTCTAAGAACTGCTCGGCCTCGAGCTTCGAGCGGCCGTAGGCGGTGTTGGGGTGGGGCGTGTCGGTCTCGCGTATCTCCTCGTAGGGCTGTTGTTCGCGGATGGCGCCAAAGACGCTGAGCGAGCTCAGGTACACAAACTTGCGCAGCGGCATGTGCAGCGCCAGCAGGGCCTGCACCAGATGCTGCGTGCCCTCGGTGTTGATGCGGCGGAAGTCGTGCGGGTCTATGCACTTCGTCACGCCGGCGGCATGCACCACGTAGTCGAACTCGTGGCCGCGTAGCTGCTCGGTGAGCTCCTGCTCGTCGTCAAGGTTGAGTTCTATGAAGTGTATGCGCTCGTCGGCGAGATATTTCTTCGAACTGGAGCGGCGCACGGCGGCCCACGTGTCCATGCCGCGGCGCAGCGCCTCTTCTACAATGAACGAGCCAATGAAGCCACTGGCTCCGGTGATGAGAATCTTCATTCCTTACTATTCTTCTGTTTTGTGTGCAAAGTTACGAAAAACGAGCGAAATGCAAAAGGAAAAGCTTGTTTTTCTTCTCTTTTCCGAGTACACTTTACTTCGGCAAAGCCAAAGTTACGAAAAAATACTGAGAAAAGTGCCGTCGGTATGTTTTTTTTCTTATCTTTGCATGAAAAAGCGACAACCTATGAAAAAGATATTGATGACGGTGGCCTTCGTGGCCGTGGCTACGGCCACACTGGCTCAGGGCAATGTGCACGAGCGGTCGGAGGTATACCAGTGGCCGCAAGACAGCCTGGTGGTGGCAAAACTCAAGCAGTGGCAGCAGCTGAAGTTCGGCGTGCTTATACACTGGGGGCTCTATGCCGTGCCTGGCATCGTGGAGTCGTGGAGCATCTGCGACGAAGACTGGATTACGCGCGACTCGACCATGACCTACGACGACTATATGCGCTGGTATTTCGGGCTGGCCGACCAGTTCTGTCCCACGCAGTTCGACCCCGCCCAGTGGGCCGGCGCCTGCCGTGATGCCGGCATGCGCTACATGATTTTCACCACCAAGCACCACGACGGCTTCTGCCTCTGGGACAGCCATCAGACCGACTTCACCGTCGCCCGCCATGCCTTTGCCGGCGATGCGCGGCGCGACGTGCTCAGCCATGTGCTCAACGCCTTCCGGCAGCAGCACTTCACCGTGGGCACCTATTTCTCGAAGCCCGACTGGCACTCGCAGCTCTACTGGTGGGACGTCTATGGCAAGAAGGGGCGCAACGTCAACTATCCCGTCGGCCAGCACCCTGAGCGTTGGCAGCAGTTTTGCCGCTACACCCATCGGCAGGTGGAGGAGCTGATGAGCGGCTACGGCCCTGTCGATATTCTGTGGCTCGACGGCGGATGGGTCTATCCCGACAACCGCGGACAAGACATCGACATGCCTGGGCTGGCCCGCATGGCCCGCAGCCATCAGCCGGGACTCATCATTGTAGACCGCACCATCCACGGGCCCTACGAAAACTATCAGACGCCAGAGCGCACCGTGCCCGACACGCTGCTGAGCTATCCCTGGGAGAGCTGCATACCGTTGAGCGACGACTGGGGCTATGTGCCGCGTCCGCGGTGGAAGAGCGCCCAGCGCGTCATAGGCACGCTCATCGAGGTGGTGGCCAAGGGCGGCAACCTGGTGCTCGGTGTAGGCCCCACGCCTGAGGGGCTGCTGCAGCCCGAGGTGACCAGTCGGCTGCATGAGATAGGGCAGTGGCTGCAGAAGTATGGCGAGGCCATCTACGGCACCGTGCCCACACCCCACTATCACGACGGCGACGTGTGGTTCACGGCGGCCCCCGACGGCTCCCGGCTCTATGCCATCTACCGCCACGAAGAGGGGCGCCCCATGCCCACGCAGATTAGCTGGACGGGCCATCGGCCGCGCCGGGCCGTCAGACTGCTCAGCACGGGCCGGCGTCTGCGCTATACGACGCAGGCCGGCGGTGTCGTCACCGTCAGCCTGCCTAAGGGGCTGCCTGCCGAGTCAGTGGCAGTGGCAGTAGAATAAAATAAAGAGAAGAGGCTTTATTCGCCGGCTTCATCTTCGGGCAGCTTGTCGTAGCTGCTGCCGTCGAAGCAGTGGGTACACACGCTCTCCTTGGGCAGTCCGATAGATGCCACAAGGTCTTCCACGTGGGCAAACTTCAGCGTGGTGAGGCCCAGGCGGCGTGCAATCTCGTCAACCATGCGCTTATATTCGGGCGAGTCGGTCTGCGAATACTTGTCGAGCTTGGCCTGGGCGTCGCCCTCAAAGTCGCGTATGATGCGCCGCGTGATAAGCTCCATGTCGGTCTTCGAGTTGGTGAAGCCGATGAAGGGACATCCGAACACCAGCGGCGGGCACGATATGCGCACGTGCACCTCTTTGGCACCGTTTTCGAAGAATTCCTTCACATTGTCGTGCAGCTGCGTGCCGCGCACGATGCTGTCGTCGCAGAACACGATGCGCTGTCCGCGCAGCAGGGCCTCGTTGGGTATGAGCTTCATCTTTGCCACCAGGTCGCGGCGGCTCTGGTTGCCGGGTGTAAACGAGCGCGGCCACGTGGGGGTGTACTTCAGCACGGCACGCTTATAGGGGATGTGTGTGCCGTTGCTGTAGCCTATGGCCATGCCCACGCCGCTGTCGGGTATGCCGCACACCAGGTCGGCCTCCACGTCGTCGTGGCGTGCCATCATCTCGCCGTTGCGCTCGCGCACATCCTCGGCGTTGATGCCTTCGTAGCACGAGGCCGGGAAGCCGTAGTAGACCCACAGGAAGGAGCATATCTGGCAGCGCTTGATGGCGGGCTGCAGCACCTCGATGCTGTCGGCGTGCAGGCGCACTATCTCGCCGGGCCCCACGTCGCGCAGCACCTTGTAACTCAGGTTGGGGAAGCTGGTCGACTCGCTCGAGGCGGCATAGGCCATCTCGCGCTCGCCGTTGGGCAGCAGCTCGTCCTTATGGCCTATCACGATGGGGGTGCGCCCCAGAAGGTCGCGTGCGGCGATGATGCCGTCTTCGGTCAGAATGAGCATTGAGCACGAGCCTTTGATGCGCTTGTAGACGTGGTTGATGCCGTCTACGAACGAGTTGCCCATATTGATGAGCAGCGCCACGAGCTCCGTCTGGTTCAGGTTGTTGGCGCTCTGCTCGCTGAGGTGCATGCGCTGTGCCAGCAGCTCGTCGGCAATCTCGTGCAGGTTGTTGATTTTAGCCACGGTCACCACGGCATAGCGCCCCAGGTGCGAGTTGATGATGATGGGCTGCGGGTCGGTATCGCTGATTACGCCCAGCCCCTGGTGCCCGCAGAAGTCGCCCAGCTCGTCTTCAAACTTCGAGCGGAAGTAGTCGCGCTCCAGCGAGTGAATGCTGCGGTTGAAGCCACGCTCGCGGTCGAAGGTTACGAGACCCGCGCGCCGCGTGCCGAGATGTGAGTTGTAGTCAGTGCCGTAAAACAAGTCGTTTACGCAGTCGTGTGTAGAGATGGTGCCAAAGAATCCGCCCATAAAAATAGTGTTCTCGAGTTTGATGGTTTGAAAAACGCTGCAAAGTTACAAAAAAAATGTCGGCTTACTGCAAACAAGTGCTATTTTTTTTCCTGATAGCATATACTTTCATCCCACTTTTCGTCTCAAACCTCTCATTTTCATTTCTCGTTTCTCATTTTTAAAAAAGCACCGGCTGCCGCGGCAGCCGGTGCTTTTTTCAGAAGCGTTCCTCCTCCTCTTCCTCCTCGTCGTCCCATACGGTGTGGCGGCGGCTCGGGTTGGTGGGCTGTTCTTCATTTCCCCCCACGCTGGGGAAACCGCCGGGATCGGGACCGGGCTTACTGCCGGCCATCAGTGTCTGGCCTTCCATTACTACAATTGATGTCAGTGGACTCACATACGTTTTTTTCATCATTGTCATTCTTTATTGTTTGTTTTTTTATCAAATTCACTTCACCACATATTTCTTGCCGCCCTTGACGTAGATGCCCTTGGCAGGCATGGCTTCCATGCGGCGGCCCTGCAGGTCGAAGAGCTCCTCGTCGGCCTGCAGACCCTTCACGTCAGGCGTGGCGATGCCCGTGGGTGTCACGTTGCCGCGGCCGATGCCGAGCTGGTCGTACTTAGCGTAGAGTGATGCGTCGAACGTCTTCACGAAGGCGCGGAAGGGAGACACCAGGGCCGTATCCTGTTTCACGAAGCTCGTGCCGTCCTCGTTGAGCATATAGCAGTCGGCCACCTGCACGTAGTAGTTGTAGGCGCGGAAGTAGTAGTTGTCGCCGTTGGTAGAGCAGATGTTGTTGGTCGTCATGCGCACGTTGTCAGCCGAGAAGGTAATCTCCTTGCCCACCATGTTCCACTGCTCGCCCCAGCGGTTGCCGGGCACGGCGATGATGTAGGGCTGTGTGGGTATGATTTCCTTGGCGTAGTCGTAGTTCAGCTGGCCCTCGTCGTCGCTGGCGAGGCTGAAGAGGTAGAACTTCTGCAGCTCCTGGCTCGTCTGGTCGTCGGCAGAACGGAACCAGTCGATGGGCGTCTGGTCGTCGCCGATGGTGACGGTCTTGCAGCTGAACGGCAGCATGAAGGTCTCCCAGCCGTCGCCCTTGCCCGAGTTGCCCTTCTCGAAGGTGCGCTTGAAGTCAATCTTCTTGGCGTTGAAGTCGGAGATGGGGTAGTAGTTGTAGCCGTCTACGAGCACCACGTGCTCAGCCGTCTCGCCCTTCACCAGGTTCACGTCGATGCCGCTCACGTTCTGGTCCTCCTTTGCATAGTAGATGGTGTTGGGGTTGCTACCCGGCTGTGCCACCACGTCGCCCGAAATCTCATCGAAGATTACCGACAGAGCCTCGTCGCTGGCCTTATAGTTCGTGGGATCCACGAAGCGCATGCCGCTGCCGGAATACTCAATGACGGCCTCGTTGCAGGTGAAGGTGCAGACGGTGTTGGCAAACAGCTTCAGTTCAAGCTGGGTCTTTGCGGCATTCACGCCATAGTAAGCGGGCTTTGCATAGAGCGTCTGACCATAAGGCATACCGCCGTTCACAATATTGATGTCGATGGTCGTCTCCTTGTTAGCTTCCACATTCACATCCTGGACAGAGCCGTAGCCAACCATGGAATTGGAGTTCTCAAGAGAGCCGTTCGGGTCGGTGAATACGAGTACATAGAAGGGGCAGTTGTAGCCGCCGGCACTGTTGCCGCGTACTTTCAGCTTGAAGTCGGCCGTCGGACCGAGATAAGTGTCCTGTGTGGAAGCGAACGACACCACGGTGGGCGTCTGGTACTGATAAGAGCTGCTTGAGGAAGAAGAAGCCTCAATGGTCACGTAGTCGCTGCCAATGACGTTCTTGCCTTGCGGGTCGGTGGTGACGACGAGGCAGCGCTTGCCTGTCTTCTGCGGAACATAGAAGAACTCCAGCTCCTTCGAGCCGCCGGCCTTGATGTAGGCACCCGTCATTGCGATGTAGGAGTTGCCCTTCGAGGTGGCCGACGTGCCGTCCCAGAGGTACATCATGCCGTTGTATTCCTCCTTGTTGTTGTTCGTCAGGTTCACATAGACGAAGTTGGCGGTATTGGTCTTCTTCGCACCATAGACCTCCATCGACTCAAACTTGAATCCGCTGACGTCCGGCATCTGCTTCACGCTGGTCACCTTGCCACCGCTTACCACTATCTCCACATAGTTGAAGTCGCAGCCGGCGCACTTGGTCCACTTGCTGTCGGTCGACTTCTTGCAGATGGGCATGGCTTTATAGGTGCCGTTGGCCAGGTTGCTGGTGGTGAACTTCCAGTAGACGGTCTGCATGCAGCCTTCGCCCGACTGGAATTCATAGGAGTCAAGAGAAGTGCTCCTGTTGTTGCTCATGTAGTAGACGCTGTGCGTGGGAGCCTGCGTCAGGTTGCCCTTCTCGTCTTCAATGCCGATGCTGAGGTTGAAGGTGCCCGTTGTGTTATACACGCTCCACACATTGTCGGTGGTGATGATGCAGTTGCTGAGCTTGTTGCTGCTGATGGTGCCCTCGGCGTTGAGTGCCAGGCCCTCGGCCATCAGATATTTGTTCGTGCTTTCGCCGCTGCCGCCCTGAGGCACCACGATAGTGATGTCCTGCGAGTAGGTGAAGCCGTCGTAGGTGCTGCTGGCGCCTGCACCCGAGATGTCCATCGGATTGAGCACCGAGAGCAGGAAGAAACCGTCGTTCTCGCCGCTCCAGCCCCAGTTGATGTGGAAGTAGCCGCTGCCGCTGTAGCCGTCGCACACAAACTCGTGGCCGCCGCCACTCGACAGGCCGCCATAGATGACGGGGCGTCCGGCATAGAGCTCATCCAGGATGACATCCTGCCAGCCCTCGGCCGTGAAATCGCTGCGCAGCAGATAGCGGGTGCCTTCGCCATAGCCGAAGTATTTCTTCAGTGCCGGAGCCACCTTGCTGGCCTGTGCGCCTGAGCCTAAGCCGTAGGTCATCTCCACGCTGGCGCCGCAGTAGTCCATCAGCGTAGCCACTGCCTCGGCATTCTCGTCCTCGTAGCCGTAGCCGTAGGTGTCGAGCATGTTGTCCCAATCGAAGGTGATGGCCCTCTTAGCCTTACGCGAGCCGGAATGGGTCTCATGGTTTTGGCTATAGTTGCTGTCATAGTAGGTATAGCTATATGCGGGAATGCCTTCGGGCATCTTTCCCTGCGGCCAGCGATGGTAATACATCACCTGGGCCATGGCCGTGGCCACACAGCCGGTGAAGGCGGTGCCCGATTGATATTGAGTATCCTGATATTCGGGCAGGCTCTGGTTGAAGGGCTCACCCTGGTCCCATGTGGTCGTCAGCAGTGCAGGCACGGCGTGGCGCATGGCACGGTGGTTCTTGGCGATGGCTTTGCGGGCCTGCTGGGTGGTGATGCCCTGCTCGTCCATCCATTTTATCTGGTCGGCATAGCCCTGCAGCCAGGCGCGCATGTTCTCGGGCATCTTCTCGTCGTTGAATGTGCCATGGTCGCTGTAGCCCAGCACCTCCTCGGTGCGGTCATCGCCCGATACGACCACGAAGCCTTCGTTCTCACCTACGTTGAAGGCATAGTAAGCGGGGGTTGCCTTGCCGGGCATCATCATGCGCGATGATTGTGGCAGCTGCGACAGCTGCGCAGCGATGCCCCGCTGACTGAGGAACTGGCGTGCAGCATTTGTGGCGCTCTCTTTGGAGACCGGTGCTGCCGTCATGGCTGCGTTTGCCATGACGAAAAGTGCTAGCATGCAGAGTGCTCTCTTGCTGTTTCTTCTCATAATGATTCTATTAAATAGTGTATATTGTTGCTTTGGATTTTGTGGTGACAAAAGTACAAAAAAATTGTGAATCACCAAAGCTTTTTGAAAGAAAATAGCAGAAATATTTGTCAGGAAGGAGTGAAAAGGTTGTTGAAAGTAAAAATATTGTTAATAAAGTAAAAATATGTCGAAATAATATCATCGCTTTATCTCTGACCGAAAAAACAATTGTAATTTTGCAGCGAAACTACGCTATTGGTTAAAAAATTACTACGAAAAAAAAGAAATGAGAAAAAGTTTAATGTTGGCAGCTGCTTTGTTTGCAACGAGCACGCTGCTGGCAGCACCTATCACAAAAGATGCTGCAAAGACAAAAGCTGCCAGTTTCCTTCATCAGAAATCCGCTGTTAAAGGGAAAAGGCTGGCTACGCAAAACATGTCGTTGGTAAGCGAGCAGCCCGAGAATTCGGCTTACTACATCTTCAACAACGAGTCGGGGCAGGGGTATGTCATTGTGGCTGGCGATGACACCTTTGGCGAAATCATTGGTTACAGCGACGAAGGCTACATCGACGTCAACCAGATGCCTGTTGCCTTGGAAGCCTCCCTCGATGAGTATGCCGAGGCCATGAAGTTCATGCAGAAGAACAACATCAACATCCAGCGCGGTCCGCGCAAGGCTGCACGCAATGACATCCCTCATTTCGTGAACTTCGCCTGGAACCAGAGCGGCAAGTACAGCCAGAACTGTCCCACCGACTGCTCAACAGGATGTATGGCCGTGACCACCGCTATGATCATGGCTTACTACAAGTATCCTGAGACGCTTCCTGCCGTCTACAATTCCAACGTAACGGAGCAGGCATCCGCTGAGGCTTGGAGTCCGAACTACAATGCGCTTCTTTCATCTTACGGGTCATATACTTCCGTTGGCGAGATGCCCCGTTTCATGCGCCACGTGGCTGACGCACTGAACACGAGCTACAGCACCGGCGGATCGGGTGCACTGGCCGGCGCTTTGGTGCCTGCTTTCAAGACCTTTGGCTACGACCCAGGCATGCGTACCATCATGCGCGACTCCTACAGTCAGGAGGACTGGGATGAAATCATCTATGAGGAGCTGGCTGCCGGTCGCCCTGTATCATTCTATGGCGAGCACAACCAGCTGGGTGGCCACTCCTACATTGCTGACGGCTATCAGGCCAGTACCGGCTTCTTCTACATCAACTGGGGATGGGGTGGCCTTTGCAACGGCTGGTTCGACATGGGCATCCTCAATCCTTTTGTTGATTATTTCTCCAGTTGGAGCGGAATGAAATACGATTGCCCACCAGCAGGTTTCACTGGAGGTCTGAATGCTGTCATCGGCATCCAGCCCAAAAAGGAAGGAACTGTGACAGAAGAAGTTCTTGTACTGAACTGCGAGGATATGCGCCGCAACGGTTCCAGCATTCAAGCAGCTATCTTTAACCGCACAGGCTCTGGCTATCGCGGATCCATTCGCTGGGCTGTGCTCAATACCGACGGAACGTTCACGCTCGTCGATGGCAATGAGACTTCTTATGGATATTCTGACTCATATAAGTATGTCAACCTGAATCCTAGCAACCTTACACTTGCCGATGGAACTTACCGTCTGGTTCCAGTTTGCAAAAAGAGCGATGAAACCGAATGGAATCTCTGCACAGGCTATCGCCAGCGCTATGTCGATGTTACAATTGAAGGTGGCACGGCGACGAATGTTGATGTTCATCCCATTCGCAATGTTAAGGTTGACGATGTGTGCTACTATGGCACTACGGGGTCTTCAGAAGAGCAATATTTGGAGTACATTCTGACGCTGAATAACCTGGGTGACGACGTGTATAGTAACTTGATGATTTCGGCCGTACGCAGCGATGGCACCCGCGTTGGTGGCTCGTCGATGTACGTGGGTCTGACGGCCGGTCAGAAGAAGACCATGTCACTCTTCCTTGAGAAGGGCTCCGGCTACAATTCGCTCACCAATCCTACTTACGAGGTGACCATCAAGTATAATAATGAGACCATCTGGACAGGCACCGTGACAGACGCAAATAACTATGCCAACTACACCACATACACCGGTGTTGACTTCGAGGACTATGAATATGTCGATGGCAATGCTTATCTTTACAGCACTTCTTTGACAGGTTCAATTAATATTATCAATAGCTCATATAACAGCTGGTCGGGGTCTTATAGTCCGTCCAGCTATATATTCAATGGACCGGTTCGCATCACACTAACGGATGAGAACAAGGAAGTCATTGGTGAAACTATTCAGCAGTTCGTCGTTCAGAAAGGTGCCGAGCAGGCTTATCCTGTGAACTTCGAAGGCCTGAAGTCGGGCAAGAAGTACTATCTGACCTGTGAGGCTCTGACCTCTACCCGTAGCAGTAGCACCTACTCTCAGAAAGTCGACAAGTCATACTTCAGCAACTTCGAAATCATGGTGAAGGTGGGTATCCCCTACTACAACGAAAATGGCACGCTGGAACGCGTCATGCCTGAGGATGCTGAACCCACCGACCTGCCCGCCAACACCGCAGCCGTAGACTTCAGCAAGTTCGATGCCTCAATAGTCAATCTGAACAGTATCACCAACCCCAACTGCCTCTATATCTTCCCCGCCGGCGCTGAAGTGCCTGCCGAGCTGGAAGGCAAGAACGTGGTCGTGGGCGACGTGGCTGCGAAGCTCACGCTGACCGACGGCTCGCCCGTGGTGTTCCCCATCGACTTCACCGCCGAGGAGGCTGTCTACACGCGCACCTTCACCAACTTCAACAACGGCACCGATCAGGGCTGGAACACCATCGTGCTGCCCTTCGAGGCCAAGGTGAGAATAGAGGGCGAGAGCAAGGACCTCGACTGGTTCCACTCGAAGAGCGACAGCGGCCGCAAGTTCTGGCTCCATAAGTACACCAACGGCGTGGGCGGAACCGTCTACTTCGACTTCGAGACTGCCGCCACCATGCAGGCCAACACGCCTTACCTGCTGGCAGTGCCTGGCGACAAGTGGGGCGAGAAGTACGACCTGCACAACAAGCCGTTCACCTTCTACGGCGAGAATGTGACCGTCAGCGCCACCACCACGCCCGCAACAGCCAGCGGCGAATACGTGTTCAGCGGCACCTACACCAAGGCCGACTGCGCCGGTGGTTACAAACTGAACGAGGTTGGCGACTTCTTCGAGCTGCAAGCCGAGGGTGCCACCGAGCTTCCCTTCCGTGCCTACTTCGTTACCGCTGACGGCCGTGCCAACAACATCCGCGTGCTGCGTGTGGCCAACAGCGAGACCGACGGCATCGACAACCTCAATGCTACGTCTCAAAATGGCGACGACAGCATCTACAACATCAACGGTCAGCGCCTGCAGCAGCTGCAGCGTGGAATCAACATTGTCAACGGAAAGAAGATGATTATCAAATAACTAAATCGACAATACACAATGAAGAAGACAACATATATCAAGCCTTTTGCAAAGGTCAATCACTACGACATGCAGCCGCTGATGGCTGCCAGTGGTCCCATGGGCGGCGACGCCACGCTGCCCGGCATGACCGAAGATGGCGACGACGGCCCTGGTGCCGGCGACCATGGCGACACCCCGGGATTCGACGACATGTTTCAAACCAAAAGCGTATGGGAGGACTAACATTATGAAGAAAATAGCTTACTATATCAGCATCTTCATGGCTGTGATGCTCAGCACAACAGCCATGGCAGGCCCTGTCGACAGTGAGGCAGCCAAGCAGAAAGCCGCCGCATTCCTGAAGCAGCAAGCCCCGCAAGCCAAGAACGCACGCCGCGCTGCCGCCCTGCGCACGCCGCAGCTCAACGAGGCCGAGGCCTTCGGCAGCGCCCTCCACGTGTTCAATGTCGCCGGCGACAACGGTTTCGTCATCGTCTCGGGCGACGACCGCACCGAGGAAATCCTCGGCTACGTCGAGGGTGGCCGCTTCGATGTGAACTCGCTCCCCTCCAACATGCGCTTCTGGCTGCAGATGTATGCCGACCAGATCCGTTCGCTCGGCAACAGCAATGTGCAGCGTGGTCCGCGCCGCGCGCCTAAGGCTACCATCGAGAAGCTTATGACCACAAAGTGGGACCAGTCGAGTTCCTATCGCTGCATGCTGCTTGACGACGTCGATGAGGAAGGCGAGCCCGACAACCTTTCTTATTATAAGGAGCGCATCCTGACAGGTTGCGTGGCCACGGCCATGGCTCAGGTGCTCTACAACGAAGCCAAGAACTACAAGGCAAAGCATGGCTCTTGGCCCACTTTCCAAACCAACGAGATTCCCGCTTATAAACCCGCAGAAGGTTCGCTGACAGGACACACGCTGCCAGCATTGCCACCAATCACCTTCGATTGGGCAAACATGATTGACAACTACTCAACCATCGTCACCAACACTATCACCGAAGAGCAAGAGGTGGCAGTGGGCCGTCTGATGCAGTACTGCGGTCGCAGCGTGAAGATGGAGTACTTTGATGTCTCTGGTGCACTCGTCATCGACGTGCCGCCAGCCATGAGCCAGTATCTGAACATGAATCCTTACGTGCAGAGTGTCGACCGCGCCTACTTCAACTCAGAGGAATGGGAGGACATGCTCTACAATGAGTTCGCCAATGGCCGAGCTGTGGTCTATGGTGCAACAGTGGGTACGTCGTTCTCGTCGGAAGGCCACTGCTTTGTGCTCGACGGCTATAAGGACGGACTCTTCCACGTGAACTGGGGATGGGGCTTGGCCGAGGCCATCAATAATGCCACTTACGATGGATTCTTCAGTCTCTCAGTGCTAAAGCCCTCCGGCGCAGGCTCAGGTGCAGCTTCAGTGGCCGACGCTGAGTATAAGTACAACCAGCAGGCCGTCATCAACATCTCCTACGAGAAGCCTGCTGAGGTGAATGCCTCGCTGAACTTCTACTGGAAGAGCAAGACTTCTGTCTATGCAAGCAGCATCCAGGCTTCCGCTTGGGGTACTTACAACGTGTTCGGTGCACCTTTGAACTTCGATGGTGGCTGGGCCATCCGCAATGCCGATGGCTCGCTGGAGTTCCTGCATCAGGACTACAACAACCAAGCTTTCGGATCTATCCAGACTGCTGACGGTGTTACGACCTATATGTCTGACCTTGGCATTGCCTCGAAGGCTGATGGCGACTACGACCTTGTACACGTTTCACGTGTCACGGGTACTGACAAGTGGAATGCTGACAATGGTACCGACAAGAACTACATCACAGTCACAGTGGCAGGCGGTAGTGTATCGAAAGTGCTCGTCCATCCCGTTGATCCTGCTAACGCTCAGTTCAGCGTGACCAACATTGAGTTTATCGGTGACATGGAAGCCAACAAGGAGAACATCGTACGCGTGACGATCAACAACACTGGCGATGACTACTTCGGAAAGATCTCCATGGGCTATGGCACTGGCACAACAGCCTCTACCGTTCTGTCAATGCTGGCAACGCTGAAACCCGGAGAGACCACTCACGACTTCACCGTGAAAGCTGCCAAGGGCGAGTACAACCTTTGGTTCATGTTTGGTGACAACTCGTCGAGCAATGCCTTCGGCACAGGCAAGATGTTCATCGGCTACGGTGCTGATGCCAACAAGATTAAGGAAGACAAGCTGGAGTTCGACGGACAGGAAGGCGCAGCCACGCTCAGCGTGAAGAGTGTCAATGGCCAGTTGGCTCCTGTGACGGGTACGTTCGAGATTGTCAACAGCTCGTCGAATAAGTACACTAACACCTACTATTTTGCCGTCGAGAAGGGTACAACAACTTATGCCACAGCATCGGTGGTCGCTGATGTTGCCGCCAATAGCACCGAGACCATCAGCTTTGATCTTGGTACCGTCACCGGACTGACCTCCGGAACCACCTACACCATCCGTCTTTATAAGAAGAATGGTGATGCCGAGGTGAACGTAGCAACAAAGGAACTGACTCTGCAGCCGTACTTCCGTTACTGGAAGGCCGATGGTACAGTGGTTGAAGCCATGGAGGGTTACTACGATCGTACAAATTGGACCCCGGTCTATGCTCCTGATGCCACAGGTAAGGCCGAAGCTGTAGCCATAGACCTTCGCGGTGTTTCCACCACCTATATGCAAGAGGCCACGAATCCGAACTGCATCTATTACATGACAGCAGCACAGAAGCCATCCTCTTCTTATGGAACATTTGCAAAGACCAACAACGTCATCGACGGCACTGTCGAGAAGATGACCATTGACGGCAACTACGCCTTCTATGCTCCCGAGGCCTTCACGGCGCAGGAGATCACCTACACCCGCACCTTCGCCAATGGCAACAACAACGACGGCAAGGGTTGGGAGACCATCGTGCTGCCCTTCGAGGTGAACTCGGTGAAGCAGGGCACAAAGAACATCTCGTGGTTCCATTCTGCCACCGACAAGCGCAAGCACTTCTGGCTGATGGAGCTCACCGGAGCCGACGCCGACGTGCTGACGTTCGACTATGCCACGGCCTTCGAGGCCAACAAGCCTTACATCATCTCGGTGCCGGGCGACAAGTGGGGCGCCAACTGGAACCTCGTGGGCAAGCAGATCACCTTCCGCGGTGTCAACGTCGAGGTGCCCGCTACTGAGATGAACGACATTGTTTACAATGGCTACACTTTCGCAGGGACCTATGCACCAACTACCGTTAATGGCTGGATGATGAATACAGAGGGTAACAAGTTCGTGAAAGGCGAAGGTGAAGTGCCGGGATACAATGCATACATAGCAGCTAGCAATGGTGGACAAACCCTCCGCATTGTCGTTGGAGACAAGTCGACAGATGGTATCATCACGATTGGCACCGAGGATGTCGACGACGGCACCGTGGTGTACAACCTCAACGGTGTGCGCGTGGCTGCTCCTCAGAAGGGCATCTATGTGAAGAACGGAAAGAAACTGTTCATAAGATAAGTCAAAGAGAAGGATAACGCAAACAATAACTTTTTCGATTCATACATTTTCTTTTGCCGCCCGGATGCTGACACACCATTCCGGGCGGCGTTTTTTTTACTACGAATGACGCGAATTATACGAATTCAACGGATAAGGACTACGAATGACGCGAATTATACGAATTCAACGGATGAGGACTACGAATGACGCGAATTATACGAATTCAACGGATGAGGACTACGAATGACGCGAATTATACGAATTCAACGGATGAGGACTACGAATGACACGAATTATACGAATTCAACGGATGAGGACTACGAATGACACGAATTATACGAATTCAACGGATGAGGACTACGAATGACGCGAATTATACGAATTCAACGGATGAGGACTACGAATGACGCGAATTATACGAATTCAACGGATGAGGACTACGAATGACACGAATTATACGAATTCAACGGATGAGGACTACGAATGACACGAATTATACGAATTCAACGGATGAGGACTACGAATGACACGAATGGCACGAATTCTGCGTATTTCTCATTTGTAAATTTGTGTAATTCGCGTCATTCGTGGTCTATGCTTCTTCGCGACATTCGTAGTGCCGTTTGTCTTCGTGTCATTCGTGTAATTCGTGGTGTCGTTTATCTTCGTGTCATTCGCGTAATTCGTGGTCAATGCTTCTTCGCGACATTCGTGGTGTCGTTTATCTTCGTGTCATTCGCGTAATTCGTAGTGTCGTTTATCTTCGTGTCATTCGCGTCATTCGTGGTGTCGTTTGTCTTCGTGTCATTCGCGTCATTCGTGGTTTGGTTGGCAGCCGAGACTATTTCACCTTGATGGCCACAGCCTTGAGTTGTTGCCAACCAGCACGGTCGGTCAGCCGAACCATGAAGTGGTAGTCACCCGTTTCCACATCATCTGGTATCTGGATGTCAACTCGCGCCGTATAGGTGCGCTGACCTGCAGGGATGGCGTAGTCCTGGTTGAACACCCATGCCTTGGGACCAGCCTCTTTCTTAGTTTCCAGTTCACACTCTACGGCGGAGCCTGAATGTGTGTGATGGTCGAAGTTGTTGTGAATCTCGATGTTGTAGTTGCCCAGTTCCACATCGTCGGTGAAAACATAGTGGAAGGGGATGACGTCGCCGGGATGGTATTGCTGGCACTCCACGGGGTTGGCCGTGATACCTTGTTCAGAGATGACAGGCAGCGTCATATCGCGCGAATCGTTGTCGTCGGAACTGCTGCACGCACATAGTGCGCACAGCAGTGAAAGTGAGGAAATGAATTTCTTCATGTCGTTTGTTGTCTCAGATTATTTGTGGTGATGCTCATGATTCTCATTGCCATCATCTTTAATGACCTCGAGGTGGCTCTCGGCAGTTGTCTGCTGGCCGCGCTGGTCGGTCACGGTGAAGTGCATGTGATACTTGCCAAGGGGCGTTTCGGCAGGAATGTCGATGTGCTCATGGAACTCAACATTGCGGACTCCAATGTATTTGCCCTGGGTAAACGACTGCTCTATCTTAAACGAGCCGCCGCCCTCCTGGTGTATCTCAATGTCGATGCGCTTGATGATTCCTTCAGCCACAACTTTGGCCTCTAAATGCAAGTCGTGGCCGGGATGAGCATGTTTAGCGTTGGCGTGTCCCACTTCGGTCAGGTTGACGACAGGCTTGGCAGGTGTGTTGTCGTCGTCGCTGCTACAAGAGGTGAAACCAATAGTCATTACACTCACGAGAGCCATCAGAAGACTCATATATTTCATTTTTTTCATTGTTCTTTTAATGTTTGATTTTTTACTATAAACTTTTTACACTCTTAAAACTCCAGTCCCACCCTCACGGCAATGTTGCGCCCAGGTTCGGGCACGTCGATGAGGCGGTAATAACTGGTGTGGTTGTAGTAGCGGCGGTCCAGCAGGTTGTCTGCGTGCATCGCCACACTGAGGGTCGTGCTGCCCTTCAGCGGGAACTGCTTCCCGGCAGAAAGGTTCAGCGTCCAGTAGCCGTCGGTAGGTTTCTCAGGGGGTACAATCTCATTTTGCCGGCCAACGATGTGGGCATGCAAACCCACGAAACCCTCGCCATGCCAGTCGAAGAGGTACTTCAAACCGCCATCTACCGACCACGGCGTGGAGAAAGGCAGGGTGTAGCCCTTTTTCTCGCCCGACTTCTGGCGGGCGTAGAGGTATTCACCCTGCACGTGGGCCTGCCAATGCTGCGTGATGTGGCACGTGGCCTGAGCCTCCACGCCATAGCGCAGCACACGGGCCTGGGTATGGTGGTAGAGTTGCAGGCCCTCCACATACTGTGCCGTGGGCGTCAGGTAGATATAGTTGGGAAACCAGTTCAGATAAGGCTCAATCCCTACCTCCCACATGTCGTCGGCCCAACTCACCGAGGCATCTATCTGGTAACTCTCCTCGGCGTCGAGGCTGGCGTTGCCACGTTCGTAGCGGAAGATGTGGTAGTTGATGCCGTCGGCACCCAGTTCCTTAGGGATGGGCACACGAAACGACTTACCCACGTTGGCCTTCATCACCCACTGGCCCAGGCTGTAGTTCACGCCTGCCGACCAGGTGAGACTTGTGAAATGGCGACGCCGTTCCTCAGAGCGCTGCTGATAGACGGGTGTGCCGTCAATGGGCGTTGTGTACCAGTCCTGATAGCTGTGGATATGCGTCTGAGCATAATCGAAGCGCAGTCCGCCGTTCAGTATCAGGTTGTCGCGGAGGGTATAGCGGTCCATCACATAGCCGCCCACACTCCCCGTCTCGAAGTCGGGTATGATGAAGCCCCAGCCATCGCGACGATTATGCTGATATTCACCGTTCAGCCCACCCTGCAGGACATGGCGCCCCAGCTCATAGCGCAGCGACAGTCCTGCCGTATAGGTATTCTTGTCGAAACGACGTTCCAGTGTGCCGTAGGGCTTTGGCATATAGCCGTGGCTGACAGGCTCAGACAGTTCTTCGCGCACGTTTTTTTGGTAGGCCAGGTTCAGCTCGGCAGATACATCATCGTTGCGCCACGTGGTGTGGCTGAGCACCTTCAGATGGTTCACCCACTGGTAGGGCAAGTCAATGTCACGCCGTGAGCGGTCGTAGTCAATATCCGAGAGTCGCACTTCCAGTCCGTGGGCATTGGCAAAGAAGCCGCTCTTCGAGTAGCTGTCGCTTACCCTGACGTCTGTGTGGAAGTTATACCCCTGATAGCCCAGCATCACGCTGCCGTCACGCTCGCAGCCTGCCGTGTTACGCAGGCGTTGGTCCTTCAGCTTTATCCAATAAGAATAATACTGAATGCTGTCGGTTGGCACTCGGAAGTCGGCATAGTCTATCAGCGTGGCGTTGGCGCGAAAGAAGAACTTTCCCTTGCGTCCGCCAATACGAGCCGAGAGACCAAGCTGCTCGTTGTTCGAGCGTCCGAACAGCTGCACGCTGCCGCTGAGCGGCTCCGTCGGCACATGGTTGGTGTAAAGACTGAGCACACCGCCGATGGCGTCGCTGCCGTAGAGCAGGGCCGCCGGGCCTTTGATGACCTCGGCGCGGTCGATGGCAAACTGGTCAATCTCCAGTCCGTGGTCGTCGCCCCACTGCTGTCCTTCGTGCTTGATTCCATCCTCCACCACGGCCAGACGGTTGAAGCCCAGACCGCGGATGACGGGCTTCGACTGCCCGGAGCCGATAGCCATTGCCTTCACGCCGGGAATGCCCTCGAGCGTCTGCATCAGGCTGCCCGCAAAGTTCTGGTTCAGGTATTCTCGGTTCACCTGCACGGTGGTCTGCGACGAGCGCATCTTGTAGTAGTGGTGCTGTTGTCCGGTGACGGTGACGGCATCCAGCGTGACAGTCGTATCAGCTGGCTCCACAGCGAACAGCGTGGCAGCCAGTAATATTGTAATCATACTGATTGTCTGTTTGAATATTCTACATAAATGAAATTGTACCCTTACGGAGAATATGAGCAGACGGGGGGAGCACGCGGCCGGATAAGACCCTGCAAGCCTGCTTGTGTCGTTTGTCGGCAAGCAGGGAGCAGGGTGATGAGAATACTCTGGTTGATAAAAAGCGTGCCTGCCAAAGGTGCCATAAAGGGCACATGGCCCAATTGGCAGAGCAGACAGTCGCAAATCGCGGCCTGGGCCACGCTGAGGTGTCCGTGATGAGGCAGGTGGTGGGCACACTCGTAGCACTCGCCCTCGCCACTGTACACCCTTTGGTGGACGTGTAGCGACAGGCACACCAGCATCGGCAGAAATACCGAAAGCAGGATGCGGGCTGCAAGCGCGCGTTTATGTTCCAGCTGCTTCATGACTTTTTTTCTCCATTAAAATCCATCATTGGCCAGCACTCCACACTGGGGCGGGCTGGCAATTAAATACGGGCGGACTAAAGGGAGAAAAACGGGGGCGCGCGAAGGCCGACCACGCCGATATGAGCTACGCAAACACTGCGTCGGCACATTTGAGGCTCGGCCTTATACACCTTATTATATATAATGAGCGTAGCAACCGCTACGGCCAGCATGGGCAAGGTGAGGAACTGGCAGAGCACGCAGGCATGCATCGAGGTGGTCTGCTGTCCCAGGTGACCTCCGCAATGATGATGCACGCACTCGGCGCATGCAGACAGGGAGGAAGTGTTTGGCTGATGGATATGGAGCGACGCGAAAACGAGCATTGGCACAAATACTGCCAATAGCACCCAAGCGGCAAATTGTCTCTTCGTTTTCTTGTTCACGGCAGCAAAGGTACTAAATTTCTTTCATATTGCAATACTTTTAGGTGTTGAAATTAAGTTTTATCAGCAAAAAATAGCATTTTTCCTCATGATTACCTGTCATGGCGGCAATCATATCCTTCATCCTCCACTTATCATCTCGCCAGTTCGTTCACCTCTTTCTCGTAGTTGAGTGTCACGGTGCGGCCTTGCTGCATGGAGGCCTTCACGTCGATGATGCGCTGGTTGCGGGAGCCGCGGAAGACGAGCGTCTCGTCGCGCTGGGCCTTGATGAACGGGCCGTCGACGAGGACGTCGATTTGCTCGAGCAGGGCACGCTGACGGGGATTGCTGACGAGCGCCTCGTAGGTGAAGCCCGTGTAGCACCAGATGTCTTTCGTGGTGCGCTCGTGGATGGCGCGGGCCAGCTCGGCGAAGCCCTCGGGCTGATACATAGGGTCGCCGCCGGAGAAGGTGACGTTGGCGTAGGGGTCGGCCTCGATGACACGCATGATGTCGTCGGTGCTCATGGCATGGCCGCCGTCGAAGTCCCACGACTGCGGGTTGTGGCAGCCCGGGCAGTTGTGCCTGCAGCCCGCGCAATAGATGGAGGTGCGGAATCCTGGTCCGTCGACCATCGTGTCTTCTATGATAGAAAGTACTGAAACCATGGACTAAAACAACTTCTGCTCGCCGTCGTCGATGTGGGTGACGCGGTCGTTCAGCTCGGCCAGCTTGCCGGAGTTCCAGCGGTCGGTGGTGCCCACGAGATAGCCCGTGATGCGCTGCAGGCGGTCTATGTGCTTCGAGCCGCAGCGCGGACATACCTCCAGGTTCTGCGTGGCATTCTCGTAGCCGCAGTCCATGCAGCGGTTGCGGTTGTGGTTCACCGAGCCGTAGCCCATGTCGAGGCGGTCCATCATGTCTACAACGCTCATGATGACCTGCGGGTTGTGGGTGGCGTCGCCGTCGATTTCCACGTAGAAGATGTGGCCGCCACGCGTCAGGTTGTGGTAGGGTGCTTCCACCTCAGCCTTATGGCGCGCCGAGCACTTGTAGTAGACGGGCACGTGGTTGGAGTTGGTGTAGTAGTCGCGGTCGGTGACGCCCTTGATGACGCCGAACTCCTTGCGGTCTTTCTTCGTGAACTTACCGGCCAGTCCCTCGGCGGGCGTGGCCAGCACCGAGTAGTTGTGGTGGTAGCGCTCGCTGAAGTCGTTCACGCGGTCGCGCATGTAGGTGATAATCTTCAGTCCCAGTTGCTGGGCCTCTTCGCTCTCGCCGTGGTGCTTGCCGATGAGGGCCACGAGACACTCGGCCAGTCCGATGAAGCCGATGCCGAGCGTGCCCTGGTTGATGACCGACTCTACCTTGTCGTCGGGTCCCAGCTTGTCGGCGCCAATCCAGAGGCTCTTCATAAGCAGGGGGAACTGCTTCACGTAGGCCGTCTTCTGGAACTGGAAGCGCTCGTCGAGCTGTTTGGCCGTCACCTCGAGCATCTCGTCGAGCTTAGCCATGAAGCGGGCGATGCGCTGCTCCTTGTCGCTGATGTCCATGCACTCCAGCGCCAGGCGCACGATGTTGATAGTAGAGAACGAGAGGTTGCCGCGGCCTATGGACGTCTTCGGCCCGAAGCGGTTCTCGAAGACGCGCGTGCGACAGCCCATCGTGGCTACCTCGTGCAGGTAGCGCTTGGGGTCGTCGGCCCGCCACTCGGCGCTCTGGTTGAACGAGGCGTCGAGGTTGAGGAAGTTGGGGAAGAAACGCCGTGCCGTCACCTTGCAGGCCAGCTGGTAGAGGTCGAAGTTGCGGTCTTCGGGCAGGTAGTTCACGCCGCGCTTCTTCTTCCATATCTGTATGGGGAAGATGGCCGTCTCGCCGCCGCCCACGCCCTCGTAGGTGCTGAGCAGCAGCTCGCGCATGACGCAGCGTCCCTCGGCCGAGGTGTCGGTGCCGTAGTTGATAGACGAGAACACCACCTGGTTGCCGCCGCGCGAGTGGATGGTGTTCATATTGTGGATGAAGGCCTCCATGGCCTGATGCACGCGTCCCACGGTCTTGTTGATGGCATGCTGACGCACGCGGTCGATGCCCTGCAGGCCGTCGAGGGGCTGTTTCAGGTAGTCCATCAGCGGCTCGTCGTAGAGTTGCGAGAAGTCCTCGCCGTAGAGGTCCTCCAGATATTTCACCTCTTCTATATAAGAGAGGCGCACGAAGGGAGCCAGGTAGAAGTCGAAGGCGGGGATGGCTTGTCCGCCGTGCATCTCATTCTGGGCGCACTCCAGCGAGATGCAGGCCAGCACGGAGGCCGTCTCGATGCGCTTGGCGGGGCGCGATGCGCCGTGGCCGGCAATGAAGCCGCAGTTGAGGATGTTGTCAAGCGGGTGCTGCACGCAGGTGAGCGACTTGGTGGGGTAGTAGTCCTTGTCGTGGATGTGCAGATAGTTGTGCTCCACGGCCTCCCGGCTCTCAGGCGACAGCAGGTAGTCGTCGACGAAGGGCTTCGTGGTCTCCGACGCAAACTTCATCATCATGCCGGCCGGCGTGTCGGCGTTCATGTTGGCATTCTCGCGGGTGATGTCGTTCGACTTCACGTTGACGATGTCGAGGAAGATGTCGCGGGTCTTGGCCTTGCGGGCTATCGAGCGCTGGTTGCGGTAGGCTATGTATTTCTGTGCCACGTCCTTGCGGGCGCTCTTCATCAGCTCCATCTCCACCATGTCCTGTATCTCCTCCACCGTCATCTGCGTCTGCCCACGCTGGGCTATATGGTCGGTGATTACGTTGAGCAGCCGCTCGTCCTCGCCTTTGTCGGTGTGCATCATAGCCTTGCGGATGGCGGCCATGACCTTCTGTTCGTTGAAGCCCACGACGCGACCGTCGCGCTTCACCACTGTCTGTATCATAAAAATGCGGTTATTTGGGGTTATCATTTAACGTGTTGCAAAGTTACGAAGATTTTCCTAAAGTTGTACGTTTTGGAAAACTTTTTTCAAGTTAAATAATGTCAAATCGCTGAAAATCAGTAGGTTGGAAAAAGTTTTGGAAAACTTTATTGTTTCACAGACTGCTTTTCTTTATCCCATTTCGGTTCTTTACGGATGCTGCTGCTGCATGAGCCGCTACGCTTCAAACCGCTATGACTTAGCAGGTTATTGCAGATAGAATCACTTTAACATCGTCGCCGATTGTCTGCCGTGAAACTTCTGCTTCCCCATTGCCTTGCGACAATAGGGCAGAGCGGCGGGAATAGCATGGAATTTTGGCCGGAATTGAATGGATTTTGGCCAGAATCAATTCAATTTTGGCCAAAAAAGGGGGCGGGCACTTTGTCGGTGTCCGCCCTCCTTGGCTTGCTTGCGCAGGCTGCAGGCCTGCTACTCCTCCCAGACGTCGTGATGCTGCTGGCGCACAGGCGTCGTGTCGTCGTCGTCGTCCTCGGCCTCACGGTCGCCCACGCCCGGGGTGTTCGGACCGCTGACGGGCAGCTGCATCAGACTCTCGATGTTCAGTTCCACCACTTCTGTCAGTGGCTGGCAATATGCTGTCTTTTTCATATCCTTGGATGCTTATTTGATGATGACTTTCTTACCATTCACAATGTAGAGCCCCTTCGAAGGTTGAGCCACGCGGCGGCCCTGCAGGTCGAAGACCTCGTTGTCGGCAGTGCGCTGCGCGTCGTGCATGGACATGATGGCGGTGGCCACATCGCTGTTGTCGCCGTTGTCGAAGACAATCTTCAGGCGGCGGCTGCCGGCGCCCGGCTGGGCAGCCTTGTCGCGGAAGTAGGCGCTGAAGGGCTTCACGTTGGTCGTGGCGGCATAGTCGAAGTTGTCGCCGGCTTCGTTAAGCACGAAGGCATTCTCTGCCGTGGCCTGTGTGGTGGTGCCCACGAACGAGAGCTCGGAGGTGCTCACCTGGATGCGCGGCGAGGCAGCAATCATGGCATCGGTGCCGCTGAAGACGACGGGGCGGTGGTTGACCATCTCGTTGTAGACCATGTCGTCCCAGGCGCGGATGGTGAAGCTGGCCTTGTTCTTATAGGCACAGGCGCCGTCGTAGCCGAAATACTTCACCACGGCGGCAGGCACATCCTCAGGCAGCGAGCCGGAGCCATTGTTAGAGTAGCCCATCTTGATGGCTGCACCGCAGTAGATCATCAGCTTGGCCACGGCTTCTTTCTGCGCGCTGGTGGCACCGGCTTTGTAGTCGTCGATCATGTTGTCCCAGTCAATCGGTGAGCCTTTCTGCTGCTGCTGAGCTGGGTTAAAGCCCGTCCCCCAGGAGATGGTATAGGTTGAGGTGGTCTCCTGCAGCGTGGTGATGCCCTGGGCCTTACTCTGCTCACGGTGGTAGTAGAGCACTTATGCCAAAGCCGTGGCACCGCACCCTGTGGCGTTGAGGCTGACGCCCCGCGCGGCGAGGAAGTCGCGTGCAGTGCTCTGAGCTTTCATTCGGTCTACGGGTGCTGCATGCAGCGTTGACAAGACGGAGCACAGTCCTGCCATACATACCGTAAGTAGAAAAAACTTTTTCAATTAAGCGTGTTTAGATTAACTGCTGCAAAAATACTCACATTTTCCTGCAATGTCTCTTTGGGAGTTTCAAATTTAAGAAAAAAGAACTATTGCAGAGGAGGAAGATGGAAAGATGAAGAGTTGAGGAGTAAGGACTCCCTCCTCAACTCCTCAACTCCTAAAAAAGCAATCATAGCTCGCGGTGGATGGTGCTGCCGTTGGCCTGATGGGTGGCCAGGATGAGCACCTCGGCAATCTGCACGTGCTCGGGGGCACTGGCGGCGAAGAAGGCTACGTCGGCAATATCGTCGCCCGTGAGGGGCTTCACACCGCGGTAGACGTTGGCGGCGCGGTCAGTGTCGCCGTGGAAGCGCACATTGCTGAAGTTGGTCTCTACGAGGCCCGGCTTGAGGTTGGTGACCCGCACGGCCGAGTGGGCCACGTCGATGCGCAGACCGTCGGACAGCACTTTCACTGCTGCCTTCGTGGCGCAGTAGACGTTGCCGTTGGCATAGGCGGCATCGCCGGCCACCGATCCGATGTTGATGACATGGCCGCTGTTGCGCTCCACCATGGCGGGCACCACGAGGCGCGTCATGGTGAGCAGGCCCTTGATGTTGGTGTCAATCATGGTTTCCCAGTCGTGCCAGTCGCCCTCGTACTCAGGCTCGAGGCCCAGGGCCAGTCCGGCGTTGTTGATGAGCACGTCGATGGCCTTCCACTGCTCGGGCAGACTCTCCACGGCAGCAGTGGCAGCCGTGCGGTCGCGCACGTCGAAGGCCAGCGTCAGCACATCGGCCTGCAGGGCTTTCAGTTCGTTTTCGATGTTGCGTAGTTTCTCTTCGTTTCGGCCCGTCAGGATGACGGCATAGCCGCCCTTGGCGAACTTACGCGCACAAGCCAGTCCGATGCCGCTTGTGGCGCCTGTAATCATGGCGATTTTCTTCATTGTCTCTTGGAGTTTGTTAACGGGTGGCAAAGTTACGAAAAAACGGGCGAAATGCAAAAGGAAAACCCGTTTTTCTTTTCTCCCGCAACATCATCTTGGCGCATCGTCGGTATTGGAGAAAGAGTAGGGGGCGGCATCGGCCGACGTGGCGCGCTGGCGGTTGGGGCGCTCCTGCATCTGGAAGCTGATGGTGCCGCCGCGCATGAGGGTGGCGTGGTCCAGATAGTTGCGGTCGTAGGGCTGGCCGTTGAGGGTCATGGAACTGATGTAGCGGTGGTGTGGGCCGTTGTCGTGGGCGGTGATGGTGAGCGTCTTGCCGCCATGTAGATGGAGCGTCAGTTTGTCGAAGTAGGGTGTGCCCACCACATACTGTCCCGAGCCGGGGCAGACGGGATAGAAGCCCATGGCCGAGAACACATACCAGGCCGACGTCTGGCCGTTGTCCTCGTCGCCGCAGTAGCCGTCGGGCTGTGTGGTGTAGAGGCGGTCCATCACCTCGCGTATCCAGTACTGCGTCTTCCAGGGTTGTGCGGCATAGGCGTAGAGATAGATCATGTGCTGGATGGGCTGGTTGCCGTGGGCATAGTTGCCCATGTTCATAATCTGCATCTCGCGAATCTCGTGGATGACACTGCCGTAGTAGCTCTCGTCGAACAGCGGCGGCAGGGCAAACACCGAGTCGAGCATGGCGGTGAACACGTCGGGGCCGCCCATCAGGCGGATGAGGCCCTCGGGGTCGTGGAATACCGACCACGTGTAATGCCAGGCATTGCCTTCGGTGAAGGCGTCGCCCCACTTCAGGGGCGAGAAGGGAGTTTGGAAGGTGCCGTCTTGGTTGCGACCGCGCATCAGCCTGGTCTGCACATCAAACACGTTTTGGTAGTTCATGGCGTTGCGGCGGAAAGGCTTTAGCTCGCGGTCCGACTTGCCTAAGGCGCGGCCAAGCCGGTAGATGCACCAGTCGTCGTAGGCATACTCCAGGGTGCGTGCCACGTTCTCGTTGATGCCCACGTCGTAGGGCACGTAGCCCAGACGGTTGTAGTATTGGTAGCCCAGGCGTCCGGTCGACGGCACGCTGCGGTGAACGGCATTGGCGCCATGCACCACGGCCTTCCAGAGCGTTTCGACGTCATAGGAAGTCAGGGGCGGGGCATCTGCGGGCCCGCCGGCGTCTGTCGGAGGGGCAGCCGACAAGAGGGGTGCCAGCTTCAGCCAGGCATCGGCCACCACCGACGCCGAATTGTTGCCCACCATGCAGGCCCGGTGGCCCGGGCTGGCCCACTCCGGCAGGAAGCCGCTCTCCAGATAGCAGTTGACGAGGCCGGCCTGCATCTTAGCGTTCATTTCGGGGTAGAGCAGGTTGAGCAGCGGAAACAGCGAGCGGAACGTGTCCCAGAAGCCCGTGTCGGTGAAATAATAGCCTTGGCAGAGGCGGCCTGTATGCGGGCTGTAGTGTACGGGCTGCCCCTGCGCGTCGATTTCGTAGAACGAGCGCGGGAAGAGCACCGAGCGGTAGAGGCAGGAGTAGAACGTGCGCAGGTGGTCAACATCATCGTCGGCAACCTCCACACGCCCCAGCACGTCGTTCCAGCGCTGCCGGCCCTGTCGGCATACCTCGTCGAACGTATGGCCGGCCACCTCGCCGAGGTTGCGCCAGGCCTGCTCCTCGCTGATGAACGACGAGGCCACGCGCACCACCACCTGCTCGCCCCGCTCCGTGGCGAAGCCCACCACGGCCCCCGAGTGTTTCGAGTGGGCCTCAGTCAGCAGGATGTTAATCTGCGCGTTGCTGACGGCAGCGGCAAAGGTGAAGGGCTTCTCGCTCTCGACGACGAAGTAGTTGCGGAAATTATGGGGAACGCCGCCGCTGTTCTTCGTGCTGTAGCCCACGATGTGGCGGTCGTCGACAATCTTCACGTACGAGCCGTTGTCGAAGGCATCTATCACAAGGCGGGCCTCGTCGGTGGCGGGGTAGGTGAAGCGCATCACCACGGCCCGCTCCGTGGGCGTCATCTCGGCCACGATATCGTAGTCGGCCAGGTACACCTTATAATAATATGGGCGTGCCGTCTCGGCCTTATGGGAGAACCACGAGGCGCGGCTGTCTTCGTCGAACACGGTGCGCGTGGTGGGCAGCAGGCTCAGCTGGCCGTAGTCGTTGATCCACGGCGACGGCTGGTGGGTCTGCTTCAGGCCGCGTACCTTGTCGGCATCGTAGGTATAGGCCCAGCCGTTGCCCATCTTTCCCGTCTGCGGCATCCAGCAGTTCATGCCCCACGGCAGGGCAATGGCGGGATAGGTGTTGCCGGTGGAGAGCGTGGGCTTCGACTGGGTGCCCACGAGCGTCGACACATAGTCGACGGGCTGTTGCGGCAGTGTGGCGCCGCGGGCTCCTGCGGGGAGCGCGGTGAGGGCGAGGATGAGGATGGCAAGATGATGGCGCATGGTGTTGTCTGAATGCTAATAGTTTCAAAATGTGTTCAGTGGCCCACGACCGTCTTCCTGACTGTGCCGTCGGCCTGTCTTACGATGACGATGCCGCGGTGATTGCGGCTCAGGGCCTGACCTGCCACATTGTAGCGGCCGGCGGGAGCCACATCGCGAGGCTGGCCGACGCTGCCGAGGGCCGACGGCGCAGAGCCGTAGGTGAGTCGCGGCGTGATACACATCGACACGGGGTCGTCGTCGTTGCGATACCAGCTGTAGGTGCCCAGCGGCTGGCCCGTAGTCATGTCTTCGTCGGCCAGCAGATGGTAGGTGGTGGAGCGGGCTCCCTCGTCGCGGCGCAGGCTCATGATGCTGATGGCCTCGTCGTCAGCAGGCTGGTCGAAGGGCCCTATGGTGACGAAGAAAGGCTGGTTGGTGGTCACTGCGGGCGAGAGCACGAAGCTGGTGGGCACCACGTCGGAGGTGCTGCTGGCCAGGCTGGCAGCTGCCATGGTGGCCGAGGCGAGCACATGGCCCGGCAATCCGTGCTCGTCGACGTCGCACAGCTGCACCGTGATGTCGCGGCCGGCTGCAGTGCCGATGTCGGTGCGGTAGAAATACACCTGCACGGTGTCGATAGTGACGGTCTCAGCCGGCTGGTCGTAAAGCTCGGCAAACGTCTGTATGCCCAGGTAGTTGGAGCCGGCATAGAAGCCGTAGAAGCCCAGCTGCAGCTCGCCCAGCTGGTCGTATTCGTCGATGTCGATGTTCCACACATACTGGCTCCCGCCGGCCTGCAGGGCACGCACCATGAAGTCGTTCGACGTGCCCACGCTGTTCTCCACCTCGAGCGTCATGCCGTAGAGGCCGGGCTCTTCGTAGATAACCACGGGGTGCTGCTCGCTGCTCTCAGCCGGTGTGCCCCCGGGGAAGGTCCAGTGCCACGAGGTAGGGTTGCCGCTTGACAGGTCGCGGTAGTGCAGGGGCTGGCCGGTGGGCACGAAGCGGGCCACCCAGGGCGACAGGTAGCCCTCGGCAGGCAGGCCGATGAGGGCCTGCGGGGCCTCTACTCCTACGTGCACGTAGCCACGGCGTACGGCCGTGGCACTGCCGTCGGCCGTGGTGATGGTCAGTTCCACGTCGTAGTCGCCGGCCGTGGGGTATACAACGGTGGGCGACGGGTCGCCCGAGGTGGCGGGCTGACCGCCCTGGAACCTCCACTGGCGGCTCGTCACATCACCCTCGGAAAGGTCGATGAAATGGACCGCCTGACCCTCGGCGATGCTGATGGTGCCGTCGGTGCCGTCGCTCAGCTGCGACAGACGGAAGCCGTCGACGGCCAGGTCCTCGCCGCCGGTGTACTGGAAGGCGAAGGTGGCCTTCATGCCTTCAAAGGCCGACAGGTCGATGGTGAACTTCTGCCACGACGGACCGGTGTAGGCGTTGTTCTGTGCCCAGAGGAAGCCGTTGAGCTCGTAGGCTATGCTGTCGCCCTCGGTGTCGGTGATGACAAACTTCCACGGATGGCCGAGGAGAAACACGGAGCGGAAGCAGGTGTAGAACTCAGCGACAGAGCGGGCCTTTATCTCGATGGCAGGCGAGGTGGCCACCTCGTCTTGCGTGGCATTGTCGTTGTAGCGGGCACAGAGCGAATAGCGGCTCTTGGCGTCGATGGCGCTGAAGGCCTTCTGTCCTGCATAGGGTGGATTAGCCTCCATATACCACGTGAAGCGGCCGCTGGCCGTGGCCTTGTAGGTCCAGGTGGCGCTCTCCTCCTGGCTGTCCCAGCCCATCTCGTAGTAGGTCTCCATGGCCTCTTGGGCCGAGAAGCGTGCCGTCTGTGCCCCAGTGTGGACGAGGGCACAGACGGCGGCGCAGAATGATAACACGGTTCGTTTCATAGAATGGCGTTAGTTGGTGGATACAGTTATTAACTGGCGGCAATCAATAGGCGTGGTCAGACTGCAACTCGTCTTTGTCGAGCTGTTTCTTGTCGATAGCCCGCCAGCAGTAGACAATGTAAGCCAGCACAAAAGGCACAAGAAGCGACACCCAGAACATGGTGCGCAGGGTGAACTCGCTCGACGAGGAGTTGGCGATGGTGAGCGACGACTGCAGGTCGGCCGTCGAGGGGTAGTAGGCCGTCATGTTCCATCCTGCACAGAGCAGCAGGCAGAGCACGGTGAGCACCGTGCCGCAGCCCGTGAGCCAGATGCCGTCGTTATTGCCCTGCAGCGCGTTGCGTACAATGCCCCATAGCACGAAGATGATGCCTGAGACGAGGAATATCAGCACGACGGGCATGTCGAGCAGGTTGTGCAGATACTTCATGGGCTCCACGACGATGGTGCCGTCGGCAGTGTAGGCATAGCCATCCTTCAGCAGCAGGTGTATCAGATAGGCCACAAAGAGCAGGACGAAGGGCACCGACGTGCCGACGAGGCGGACGGAGCCGCGCGAGCGGATGTCCTCGTCGGCCACGTTGTTCATCACGTAGAGTGTGCCCAGCGTGCGGGCCAGGAAGACCACGGCCAGGCCAAACACCAGCACCCAGGGGTTGAGCAAGGCGTCGAGCCCGTGCGATGCGTTGGCCCAGCGGCTGATGGCCTCGCCCGAGCCTTCAGCGAGGAGGGGTGATGTCATCGTGGTCTTGTCGACGATGAAGTTGCTGCCCTCGAAGAAGGTGGCCACGGCACCGCCCAGCAGCAGCGGCCCCACAAGGCCGTTGAGCACCAGGAAGAACTGGAAGGGGCGCGGGCCGAGGAAGTTGCCCAGCTTATGCTGGAACTCGTAGCTGACGGCCTGCAGCACAAAGGTGAAGAGGATAATCATCCACAGCCAGTAGGCACCGCCGAACGAGGTGCTGTAGAACAAGGGGAACGAGGCGAAGAAGGCGCCGCCGAAGGTGACGAGTGTGGTGAAGGTGAATTCCCACTTGCGGCCGGTGCTGTTGATGACCAGCCGTCGGCCCTCGTCGGTCCAGCCGAGAGAGCGTATCATGGAGTTGGCTCCCTGCACGAAGAGCAGGAAGACGAGCAGTGCACCGAGCAGCGATACGATGAACCACCAATAGTGTTGCAGAAATGTGTAGGTCATATATGAGTCTTGGGTTTTAATGTTTGGATAATCAGCCTTCGTAATTCTTAATCTGCTTCAGCAGGATGTTGATTTCCACGGCCAGCATTGCGGTGAAGAGGACCAGGAAGAGACAGAACGTGATGATGACACTGCCAGAGTGGAGGTCGCTGACGGCAGCCCAGATGGGCAGCATGTCCTGAATGGTCCAGGGCTGACGGCCGAACTCTGCCACCAGCCAGCCGCTCTCAGAGCAGATGTAGGCCAGGGGCACCAAGGCGATGGCCAGCCAGTAGTGCCACTTGGGCAGACCGCTGATGTCGTGCATGTCGGCATGCGTCTCAGGCAGCAGACCGAAGGCGGCCAGCAGGCGCCGCGTCAGTAGCGACAGGAAGGGAACCTTAAACGACAGCAGCGTCATGACGGCAAAGAAAAGGATGAACACGCAGCCCAGGCCTACCATGATGCGGAAGGCCCAGAAGTTGACGGGGACATAAGGCACGACGTCGTGCTTGTCTTTGATAAATCCATAGCCCATGTACTGGATGTTCTCTTGCAGGGCTCCGTAGTATTCGCCCGCCATGTCGTCGCCGTCTTTGACGGCCTGGCGATAGGCTGCGAGGGCGGCAATAGCTTCCTTGCCGCGCTCCATCTTCTCCTCGACAGAAGGCTCCACGGTGCCGTCGGGGGCAGTGTAGCCGTTGAGCAGGTCGTTGATGCCAGGCACGAAGCCGTGCGGGTCGTTCGTAGCCATGATGCTCAGGGCATAGGGTATGTCGAGCTTCAGCGGGGCCTCGGCCTCGTTCTCATAGTCGGGCTGGCGCAGCGGGTTGAGCCATGCAATGGCCGTCAGCCCCTGGTCGGTGCCGCCGTTGTAGAGAGCCTCCATGGCAGCCAGTTTCATGGGCTGCACCTTGGCCACCTGCTGACCGCTGATGTGGCCGGTGAAGGCTGCGCCGAGCGAGGCGATGAGTCCCACGACGACCGCAATCCTGATGCTCTCCTTGGCCAGACGCACGTGGCGCCGCTTCATGAGGAACCACGAGCTGACGGCAACGACGAAGACGGCGCCGATGATCCACGATGAGATGACCGTGTGGCAGAATTTGCCCACGGCGAAAGGCGAGAAGGCCACGGCCAAGAAGTCGACCATCTCGTTGCGCATGGTGTCGGGGTTGAACTCGCAGCCCACAGGATTCTGCATCCAGGCGTTGGCCACCAGAATCCACCAGGCAGAGATGGTGGCGCCCAGGCCGGTGAGCCACGTAGAGGCTAAGTGGAAGCCACGGCTGACCTTTTTCCAGCCGAAGTACATCACGGCCACAAACGTCGACTCCATGAAGAAGGCCACGATGCCCTCGATGGCGAGCGGGGCGCCGAAGATGTCGCCCACGAACCAGGAGTAGTTCGACCAGTTGGTGCCAAACTCAAACTCGAGGATGATGCCGGTGGCCACACCCATGGCGAAGTTGATGCCGAAGAGGCGTTGCCAGAACTGTGCGGTGCGCTTCCAGAAGTCATCACCCTTCTTGTAGTAGATGGTCTCGGCGATGCCCATAATCACGGCCAGACCGAGCGTCAGCGGCACGAAGAGCCAGTGGTAGATGGCCGTCAGGGCAAACTGAGCCCTCGACCAGTCGATGGTACCGGCGTCGATGCTTAAAAGGATGTTGTGCATAGTGTTGATTTTTATTTAGTTTGTGATTTTCTGCAGTAGTCAGCGGGCCGAGCGGTCTACGAGCTCGGTGGCCACGTAGACGGCTTCACCGCCCTCATCAGCGTGTTGCTTCAGGAAGTCGGGAAAGAAGAACACCTTCAGCACGGCGAAGATGATGAAGAGTTTGATTAGGATGATGGCCCATAGCGTGCGCCCCAGCGTCATGCTGCGGAACCCATCGTAGTAGAGGTGGAAAACGCGATAAAGAAAGCTGTCTCTTCGCATAGGCCCTATAGTTTTGTTTTTAGTTTACAGCCACAAAGATAGGTATTTTCTTTCTAATCGCCAAAAATATATTGCCTTTTGTGCAAAAATATTTCTTTTACATGCTTTGGCCGAGGCCGTGCCGCCGTCGCGCTGCCTTCGTTTTGCAGTATTAGTTGTCCTTTTTTTCTATAAATATATTAATTAAGGTTTAAGAGAAGGGCCTTTTCTTTGTCGATTCGCAAAAAACTTGTAATTTTGCAGTCAAAAAACATACAAAATGGAGATGAAAAAGATATGGATAGCAGTGGCCGCCCTGGCCATTATCGCTCTGGCCATCGTAGCCTTTATGCTGCATCGCAGCAACCGGCAGCTGGAGCAGGAGAAGCAAGACATGCAGGAGCTGGCCGAGCTCGACAAGCAAGAGATGGAGAACGAGTACGAGCGCTTTGCCCTGCAATATAGCGAGATGATGACCAGCATCAACAACGACTCGCTCATAGCACAGCTCACACAGGAGCAGATGCGCACGCAGCAGCTGCTGGAAGAGCTGAAGCAGGTGAAGGCCAGCGACGCCCGCGAGATTGCCCGCCTGAAGAAGGAGCTGGCCGCCGTGCGTGAAGTGCTGCGCTCATATATACGCCAGGTAGACTCGCTGAACCGCGAGAACCAGAGCCTGAAGCAGGAGAACCAGCGCGTCAGCGACCAGCTGGCTGCCAGCAACCGCACCAATGAGGGGTTGCAGCAGGAGAAACAGTCGCTCACCGAGAAAGTAGCCATCGCCGCACAGCTCGACGCCACCGCCATCAGCATGACGCCACTGAACAAGCACTCGAGGGCTGCCAAGAAGATGAAAGACTGCAAGACGCTGCAGGTGAGCTTCAACATAGCCCGCAACGTGACGGCGCAAAACGGCAACCGCACCCTCTACGTGCGCATCCAGACGCCGGCCGGCACCGTGCTCAGCAGTGGCGGCACCTTCCCCTATGAGAACCGCCAGTTGGAGTATTCGATGAAGAAAACCATTGAGTACAGCGGCGAGGAGACCCCCGTCACTACCTACTGGCAGGTGAGCGAGTTTCTCGACGCCGGCGACTATCGCGTCAGCATCTTTGCCGACGGCAACATGATTGGGTCGCGCACGTTTAGTTTTAAATAATTGACCATTGACAATCGGAGAACATGAAAAAGTGTTTTATCATCGGGGCTTGTCTGATGGCCATGGGCACCGTGCCTATGGCCGGACAGCGGCTGCTATCGCTCGACTCCTGTCGCGCCATGGCTCTGCGCAGCAACAAGCAGATGAGCGTGGCCCGCGTGAAGCAAGACGTGGCCACCAATCTGCGTAAGTCGGCCCGTACCAAGTATCTGCCCCATGTGTCGGCACTGGGCACCTACCAGTGGACCAGCGAGGAGATATCCATTCTCAACGACGAACAGAAAGGCTTCCTGTCGCATCTCGGCACTAATGCCGCCACACCCCTGCAAGGCCTCGGCCAGGGGCTGCAGACGCAGCTCGGCCAGCTGGGTCAGCTGCTGGGCCAGCTCGGCGTGCCCATGGAGGCCTTCCAGCAGATGGCCGGACAGATGCAGCAACAGATGGGCCAGACCCTCACCAACACGGTAGGCCTGCTCGACACCGAGGGGCAGAAGATAGTGGATGCCTTCCGCACCGACACACGCAATATCTTTGCCGGATCTATCCTCGTCACGCAGCCTGTCTTCATGGGCGGCGCCATCAAGGCGCTCAACCGTCTGGCCGACATCAACGAGGAGATGGCCGACAATACCGCCGAGACCCGCCGCCAGGCCATCATCTATGCCATCGACCAGGCCTACTGGCAGGTGGTGTCGCTGAAGCATAAGAAGCGGTTGGCCGAGAGCTATCTGGAGCTGATACGCAAGCTCGACGGCGACGTGCAGAAGATGATTGACGAGGGCGTGGCCACGCGCAGCGAGGGGCTGAGCGTCAGCGTGAAGGTGAACGAGGCAGAGATGACCCTGCAGAAAGTAGACAACGGACTGACGCTCTCGAAGATGCTGCTCTGCCAGATGGTGGGTCTGCCCACCAACGAGCCCGTGGTGCTGGCCGAGGAAGATGCCGACCATGTGGCTGTGGTTACGCTGCGCCCTGAGCTCGATGTAGACCAGGCCGTGGAGAACAGACCCGAACTGAAAATGCTGGGCAACGTGGTCGACATGACGCGCCAGGCCACCAACATACTGAAGGCCGCCAACCTGCCGCAGGTGGCCCTCACGGGCGGCTATGCCGTGAGCAACCCCAACGTGCTCAATGGCTTTGAGAAGAAGTTCGGCGGATTCTTCAATGTGGGGCTGCTCGTACGTATACCCATCTGGAACTGGGGCGATGTGGCCTACAAGGTGCGTGCCTCGAAGGGTGCCACGGCCATTGCCAACCTGGAGCTGGAGGAGGCCCGCGAGAAGATAGAGCTGCAAGTCAACCAGTCGTCGTTCCGTGTCGACGAGGCCAACAAACGCCTGGCCCTGGCCGAGGCAAGCATCAAGCGTGCCGACGAGAATCTGCGCACGGCCAACCTCGGTTTCAGCGAGGGCGTAATAGCTCCCACCGTGGTTATGGAGGCGCAGACGGCATGGCTTCAGGCCCGTTCGCAGAAAATCGACGCCGAAATCGACGTGCGTCTCTCGCAGTCGGATTTGCAAAAGGCCCTGGGCACTTTACAATAACCACCTTTCCATCGTAATACCGTAATATCGAAATATCGTTATCCCGAAATCTCGAAAAAAGAAAAGAATATGACCACTCAAGCAAAAAAACAACATAACAACATCCTTCTGGCCATCCTCGGTTTTGCAGCCGTGGTGGCCATCGTAGCTATCATCGGTTTCTTCGTGCTCGACCGCGACCCCGAAATCATTCAGGGACAGGTGGAGGTTGGCGAGTATCGCGTGTCGAGCAAGGTGCCCGGACGTATACTCGAGATTCGTGTCAAGGAGGGCGACTTCGTACATGCCGGCGACACGCTGGCCATTCTCGATGCACCTGAGGTGCAGGCCAAGATGGCTCAGGCCCGTGGCGCAGAGCAGGGCGCCTCGGCCCTGGAGCAGATGGCGAAGAACGGTGCGCGCAAGGAGCAGGTGCAGGGCGCCTACCAGCTGCTGCAGCAGGCCAAGGCCGGGCTGGAGATTGCAGAGAAGTCGTATGGCCGTGTGCAGCGCCTCTACGACGAGGGTGTGATGAGTGCCCAAAAACGCGACGAGGCGCTGGCCATGTATAAGTCGGCCCAGGCTCAGATGAGGGCCGCCCAAAGCCAGTATGACATGGCCGTCAACGGCGCACGCCGCGAGGAGAAGATGGCCGCTCAGGCTCAGGTGGAGCGTGCGCGCGGCGCCGTGCAAGAGGTGAATGCCTACATCGGCGAGACGGTGCAGACGGCCCAGATGGACGGCGAGGTGAGCTCTATCTATCCGAAGGTGGGCGAGCTGGTGGGCACCGGCAGTCCTATCATGACCATCTCGCTGATGGACGATCTCTGGGGCACGTTTAATGTGCGCGAGGACCAGCTGGGCGACATGCAGGTGGGCCGCGAGTTTACTGCTTTTGTGCCCGCATTCAACAAAGAGGTGAAGATGAAGGTGTATCACCTGAAAGACCAGGGCAGCTATGCGGTGTGGAAGGCCACCAAGGCCAGTGGCCAGTATGACCTGAAGACTTTTGAAGTGAAAGCCCGTCCCGTAGGCAAGCTTGAAGGGCTCCGCCCGGGAATGAGCCTTGTGGTGAGATAGTTGCTTAATTGATTTTGAGAAGAGGTTAATGAAGCGATTAAGGCAAATACTAAGCGTGGCCCTGCGCGAGTTCGGCTTCCTAAGGCGCAACCCCGTCTATGGGTTCTGCATGGTGGTCTTCCCCCTGCTGGTGATATTCTTCTTCACCTCGCTGCTTCATGACGGCCAGCCGCAGAGTCTGCCTGTGGGTATTGTCGACCTCGACAACACGTCGACCACGCGCTCGCTGGTGCGCAACCTCGATGCCTTCCAGAATTCAGAGGTGGTGGCCCACTATCCCAGTGTGGCCGAGGCGCGCCATGCCATACAGGAGAACGAGATATACGGGTTTCTCTACCTGCCCAAAGGCACCACCGATGCACTGCTGGCTTCCCGTCAGCCCAAGATTTCGTTCTACTACTCGCAGGCATCGGTCACCAGCGGCGCCCTCGTCTTCAAAGACATGAAGACCATCTCTACGCTGGGCTCCGCCGCCGTGGGGCAGGCTACGATGCGGGCGCGCGGCTTCACCGACGCGCAGATACAGGCACTGCTGCAGCCTATCAGGATTGACCTCCACCAGATAGCCAATCCGTGGACCGACTATAACATTTATCTCACCACGATGATCGTGCCGGGCATCCTGATGCTCTTCATGTTTCTCATCACTGCCTACAGCATCGGCACCGAGCTGAAGTTCGGCTCTTCGAAAGAGTGGCTCGCCATGACCGACAACAATATCTACATGGCCCTCTTCGGCAAGCTGCTGCCACAGACGCTTATCTGGCTGCTCATCGCTTTCGTGTATGCCTACTACGTCTTCGGCGTGCTGCGCTTCCCCCATCCCGGTGGCGCGTGGATGATAGCGCTGCTCTGCGTGCTGCAGGTGTTTGCCTCGCAGGGCTTCGGCGTCTTCGCCTTCGGACTGATGCCGTCGCTGCGTATGTCGATGAGCATCTGCTCACTGTGGGCCGTGCTCAGCTTCTCGATGGCCGGCTCGGCATTTCCCGTCATGGCCATGGACAGTCCGGTGCAGGCCCTGTCGTGGCTGTTCCCCCTGCGCCACTATTTCATGATCTATCAGACCTGTGTCTTCAACGGTTTCCCGCTGCTCGAGTCCTGGTTCCATTTCGCTGCCCTCGTAGCCTTCATACTGTTGCCCTGGATGGTAGTGAAGAAGATAAAGAATGCAATGCTTAACTATGTCTATATTCCGTAACATATACGAAGCGATGCTCGATGTCGCCTATATCTGGCGTCAGGAGATGCGTCAGATGGTGCGCGATGAGGGCGTGCTCATTTTCCTCATCCTTGTGCCCTTGCTTTATCCGCTGCTCTATTCGTGGATATATAATAACGAGGTGGTGCGCGAAGTGCCTGTCGTGGTGGTCGACCAGAGCCATAGCAGCCTCTCGCGTGAGTTCATACAGAAGTGCGACGCCGCGCCCGATGTGCGCGTCATAGGCCATGCCGCTGATCTCGACGAGGCCCGCTCGCTCGTCAGCCGGCAGGTGGCCAAAGGAGTCTATCTCATCCCCTCCGACTTCGATACCCACATCAACCGCCTCGAGCAGGCCACGGTCAGCGTCTATTGCGACATGTCGCTCATGCTGGCCTATAAGGCCGTGTACCAGACGGCCCAGACTGTAAGCCAGCTCATGGGCGCTGAGATTCAGACAAAGTTGGGGCAGCACTTCACGGCCCGTGAGGAGCAGATAGCGGCTCGCCCGCTCGACTTCGACGAGGTGCCAATCTTCAACCCTACGGGTGGCTACGGCTCGTTTATCATCCCTGCCGTGCTGATGCTCATCATCCAGCAGACGCTCGTCTTGGGCATCGGCCTCTCGGCTGGCACGGCTCGTGAGGATAACCGCTACCAGATGCTCATTCCCATTAACCGCCACTACCACGGCATGCTTCGCATCGTCTTCGGCAAGGGTCTGGCCTACTTCATGCTCTATCTGGTCATGACGGCCTATCTCGTGCTCGTCGTGCCCCGCCTGTTTCATTTCACGGCCATCGGCCGATGGCCCGACCTGCTGGCCTTCCTGCTGCCCTACCTGCTGGCCTGCATCTTCTTCGGCATGACCGTGTCGTGTATCATCCGCTATCGCGAGAATGTCATGCTATTCATCGTCTTCGTCACACTGCCGCTGCTCTTCCTCAGCGGCGTCAGCTGGCCGCAGAGCAGCATCCCCGGTTTCTGGCAGGGCGTGTCGTGGCTGTTCCCCTCCACCTTCGGCATCCGGGGCTTCGTGCGCATCAATGAGATGGGCGGCACGTTGAGCGACGTCATCCCCGAGTATCGGTCTCTCTGGCTGCAGGCCGCTGTCTACTTCTCTGCTGCCTGTCTTGTCTACCGCTATCAGATTGGTCTGGCCCGTCAGGTGGCGCGCGACCGTCTGGCTGAGATGAAAGAGCGGAAAGCGAGACGGCTGGCGAGCAAGGAGTGACGGCAGACAGGTGGCATGCCATGCCGAGGTGTCTCACTTGGGTGGAGAAAAGATAGCAATGGGGCAGCCTGAATGCACCATATCCAAACAGCCGGCGATGCAGCGAGGGGCAAGACGGAATACGTTTTGCCCCTCGCTGCATGTTTAGGGTAAGACACTGAGGGGCGATGTTTCACCTTGTGGCGTTTCTATGCGTATGTAAAAATAGATAGGGATGCTTTTTTTTAATAATATTTAGACAAAAGAGTAACATGATATTCGGGAAATTTGCTTAATTTTTCGGCCGTAAAACAACAAAATGTTACTTTAAATCATGTATAAACAAATTTTTTTCAGTGCCTTACTTGCCATGGCAGGAGGCACATGCTGAGCGCAGAGCATAGCCGAGGTGCGTGCCGACTACGAGCGGCAGCATCCCGCACCGCTGAGTGTCTCACCCAACGCCGTGCCGGCAAGAAAAGCCGTCAAGAAGGCTTCTGAAGTGGTCGCGCTGCCTTTCTTCGAGACGTTCGACGCCGACCTGGGACTCTTCACCACTCAGAATGCCAATGGCGATGCCTACACCTGGGAGTGGAACGACAGTCAGCTGGCCGGCAACCAAGGTGCAGCCCACATCTCGGCCATCCACGCCGCAGCCGACGACTGGATGTTCACGCCCGGTCTGCGCATGCAGGCCGACCGCACCTACACGTTGTCGTTTCAGGCATGGTGCTCAGCCTATGGCTACTATGTGCAGCCCGAGCTGATGGAAGTAAAGGTGGGCATGGCCGCCACGGCCGAGGGCATGACCGAGACGGTGGTCGACGAGACGACATTGGAGTGGAACATGGCCGACCAGCGTAGCCGCTTCAGCGTGGTGTTCCATCCGCAGGCCGACGGCGTCTACTACTTCGGCTGGCACGGCATGTCGCCCTCTAACAGCTGGAGCCTCTTCGTAGACAATGTGGCCGTGGAGCAGGAATCGATGCTCACAGCACCGAAGGCTGTGGAGAACCTCGAGGCTGAGGCCGGCGAGGAAGACCGTCTGGAGGCCACCGTCAGCTTCACGCTGCCCACCGAGGCCATCAATGGCGACAAACTGGATAAACTGACGCTCGTGGAGCTCTATCGTGGCGATGCACTCATCCACAGCTGGACCGACCAGCAGCCCGGCGCTCAGCTGTCGTTCACCGACACGGGTGCCCAGCAGGGCAACAACGTCTACCTGGTGAAGGTGTATAACGCCGAGGGCGACAATGGCCTGGGCAAGCAGGCCCTGACCTCCGTATTCTGTGGCATCGACGTGCCGCAGCGTGTGCATGCCGTGCTGAACGACGACGGTCAGACGCTGACCGCCACGTGGCAACCTGCCGGCACCGTGGGCAAGAACGGCCACTATGTGAATCCCGAGCAGGTGCGCTATGGCATCTACGAGGTGATGACCAACGACGAAGGTCAGTCGTGGGCGCAGATTATCGACACGACGGCCGTGGGCGTCACCACCTACGACTTCGGCATCAACCCCGACGAAGGCCAGCAGAGCAAGGCCTGGTATGCCATTGCTGCCATCAACGAGATGGGCAACAGCGGCATCTACGGCTTCGACAACATCCTGGTGAAGGGCCGTCCCTACACGCTGCCGTTCAACGAGACGTTTGCCCGCATGCAGGGCAATGGCTCATTCTACGACGTGCAGTATCGTGCCGACTCCACGCCCGACCCCTATATTGCCGATGTCAGCCACGACGAGGCCAGCGGCTCTGGTTCGCTGATGTGGAAGCCGCGCGGCGATGACGCCCTTTATTTCTACACAGGCAAACTCACGGTGGCCCATGCCCTGAAGCCCACGCTTACCTATGCCGTGCGCGGTCTGGCCGGCGGGCTCAACAGTATCAACGTGGTGGCCATCCGCCAGGGCGGCGAGGAGGTAGAGCTGCCCAGCGTCAACTTCGTGGCTGAGGAAGGCAACGACACCGTCTGGGTGGTGAAGAACGTCGACCTGACTGAGCTGAAGGATGCCCGCTACTTCCGCCTGCTCTTCCGGTATGAGAGCCTCGACGGCGAGAGCGGCAGCATCGCCCTCGACGATATCCACGTGTTTGACAACATAGACAACAATATGCTGGTGCGCGTGCGCTGCCAGCAGTCGGCCATTATGCCCGGACAGACCACCAGCATCGTGGCCAGCGTGCTCAATGCAGGTCAGAAGCCTGCCTCCGGCTATGTGGTGGCTATCACGGCCGACGGCACCGAACTGCTGCGCGAGCAGCTCGATGAGACCCTGCAGCCGGGCCAGCAACGCCAATATCTTCATGCTCGACGACGTGACCTACTATGCCAATGCCGGCGAGATTGCGTCTTACAATATTTATGTAGACGGCGAACTGGTGGCCAACGTGGGTGCCGACAACCTGCAGTATGAGGTGGAAGGCCTGGCCGAGGGCGAACACGAGTTTGCCGTGACGGTGGTCTATGCCGATGGTCAGCAGTCGCAGCCGGTGGTTGCCACGGTCATGGTGGCTACAGGCATCGTCACAGTGAGCCAGCAGGCTGCTCAGGCTGAGATGTTCAATCTGAAGGGCCAGGCTGTCGGCGGCGGCTATCACGGCATCGTGGTGAGTGGCGGTAAGAAGATTGTCAGATAGTCTTTATCACGCTATATATATAATTAAGGAGGAAACCGTCGGGCATCAACTTGATGGTTTCCTCTTTTTTCGTAGGCTATTGTTTGGCGGTAAGGATAATAATTCGTACCTTTGCATACATAAAATATGAAAAGCTATGCAAAGAGAAACAGATAATGAGATGGGTGGGCTCCCCAGGTTTGACGATAAGCGGGAGCTGCGCAAGTATGTGCGTTCGCTGAAGGGCAGGTATAGCGCGCGGGAGTTGGAAGAGCTGTCGGTGGCGGTCGTCGAACGGCTGCTGGCGCACCCGCGCATTGTGGCCGCCGGTAGCGTGATGATGTATTATTCGCTGCCCGACGAGGTGTGCACCCACACTGCCGTCGACAGGCTCCTGAGCGCCGGCAAACGGGTATATCTGCCCGCCGTGACCAGCGAGACGGAGATGGAGCTGCGCTGCTATGAGAGCGCGGCCGACCTGCAGGAAGGGTCGTTTAAGATAAAAGAGCCTGTGGGGCGCCCCTTCACGGCCTTCAGCGAGATTGAGATTGCCGTCATTCCAGGCATGGCGTTCGATGTCAGTGGTAATCGGCTGGGTCGTGGCAAAGGCTATTATGACCGTTTCCTCAGCCGTATACCGCAGGCTTACAGGCTGGGGGTATGCTTCCCATTCCAGCTGCTGCCAAGTATTCCGGCTGAGGAAAACGATGTCAGGATGGACGAAGTGCTCTGTTAGTGAGTCTTCACAATCTTTGTCTTGGGCTGCTCGCGGTTGCGGCGGTTCACCACCGTGACCACGGCCTGTGCCAGGTTGAGGAAGGCCATGCTGGTGGCCGACTCCTGCTCGCGGGCTGCGGCGGGCACGCCGTCGTCGCCACTCTCGCAGATGCTCTGCACCAGCGGAATCTGTGCCAGCAGAGGCACCTGCATCTCTTCGGCCAGCTGCTTGCAGCCCTCACGGCCGAAGATGTAGTAGCGGTTCTGCGGCAGCTCGGCCGGCGTGAACCACGCCATGTTCTCCACCAGTCCGAGTATGGGCACGTTCACCTTGTCGTTCCGGTACATGTCGATACCCTTCCGGGCATCGGCCAAAGCTACTTGCTGCGGTGTCGACACGATGACGGCACCCGTGATGGCCAGTGTCTGCAGCAGCGTCAGATGGATGTCGCTCGTGCCCGGCGGCGTGTCGAGGATGAGGAAGTCGAGTTCGCCCCAGTCGGCGTCGGCGATGAGCTGTTTCAGCGCGTTGGAGGCCATGCCGCCGCGCCACAGCGTGGCCGTGGTGGGCGATACGAAGAAGCCGATGCTCAGCATCTTGACGCCATACTGCTCGATGGGCTCGATGAGGTCACGGCCGTCTACGCTGACGGCATAGGGTCGTGCGTCTTCCACATGGAACATCTTGGGCATCGAGGGACCGAAGATGTCGCAGTCGAGCAGGCCTACGCGATAGCCTAAGCGTGCCAGCGAGATGGCCAGATTGGCCGATACGGTCGACTTGCCTACGCCGCCCTTGCCCGAACTGACGGCCACGATGTTCTTCACGCCGGGCAGCAGTTTCTCTACGTCGGGGCGCGGCTTCGACTTAAACTCAGTGACAATCTCTACCTCCACGTCGGGCGACACGTGGTAGTGGATGGCTGCCTCGGCAGCCTTGACGGTCGACTTCAGGAAGGGGTCGGTGTCGCGTGGAAACAGCAGCACCACTCTGACCTTCATGCCGTTAATCGACGGCGTGTCGGCCACCATCTCGCTCTCCACCAGATTTTTCTTCGTGCCCGCATACGTGACCGTGGCGAGCGCGTCCATGATTAGCTTTGGATATAGTGTCATGTTATGTTGTTTTTATTTGTTCTTCTTCTGTTCCTTTACCTCGTAGCCTATTTTCTTGAAGCCGGCGGCTATCTTTTCCGTCGTGGTCTTCTCCGCGTCGTACTCGATGGTGACGGTCTGCTTCTCTACGTTTGTGTCGATTTTTTTTACGCCTTTCACGAAGCGCACGTTGCTCTTTATCTTCTGTTCGCACTTCTGGCAGTGCATCTGCGGCTGTGTGGTGAATACCACGGTCTTGATGTCTTTAGCCGCAGCGCTCAGCGAAGTGAGGGCCAGGGCGGTGATGATGAATGCTTTCTTCATTTCTTCTCTAAGTTATAACGTAGTCCAATATAGAATAGTGGTCCGTGGACAGGCCCCCAGACAAGCGTGGCATCGAAAGCCTCGCCCCAAGGGTCGTCGGCTCCTCTGACGGGATTCTTCTGGCGGAAGTTCGTCAGGTTCTCGCCGCCCACGTACACAGAGATGTTGCGGAAGTCGCGCGTCACCTGAGCCTGCAGCTGCTCGTAGGCATGGAACCGCTCATGGCCTACGATGCGCCCGCCGCCGTTCAGCTGCAGCGTGGCGTCGAAGTGCCACAGTTGCAGGCCGGGGGCGAAGCTCAGCGAGAGCAGTCCTTTGTAGCGTGAGGTCAGTGGTCGCTCCAGTCGTTCGTGCTTGCCCGTCAGCATGTTGACATAGGTGCACTTCACGTCGTTCCAGCGCCAGGCGGCCGTCAGTGTCAGTCCTTCAGCAATGTTCATCGTGCCGTCCACCTGGATGGTGTGCGAGTAGCTGCGTCCGTGCAGGTTGCTCACGACGATGCGTGCCGGTATCTGTTGCAGGGCATCTCCCGTCGCGCTGTAGCCCTCCTGATAGTCCACCACGGTCTGTTCGCTGAAGTCGGTGTAATAGTATTCAGCATTCAACTTCAGTGTGCGGCCCCTCAGCGGGATGTTCCAGGCGGTGTTCAGCCCCATGTTCCAGGCTTCCTCCTGTTTCGGATGTTCCTTGAAGTATATACTGCGGCTGCTGGCCATCAGGAAATGGTTTTCTACATAGAAGTGGGGCGTACGGTAGCCTTTACCTGCCGACAGGCGCATCGTCAGCAGCTGGCTTGGTGCATAGCGCAGATGCAGTCGCGGCGTGACGAACCAGCCCCACACGTCGCTGTGGTCGCCGCGCAGTCCGGCCATCAGCGTCAGCTTTCCGGTGTTCAGCGTGTACTGGGCGTATCCGCCTGTCGTGGTCTCCTGCTCCTTTATCTGGCCTCTGTACCATTGGTCGGGGCGTACGGGTTCCAGCGTGGGAGTCGCAGTTCCCATGTAATATTTGTTGAAGGTCTGCTTGCTGTAGTAGTGGTTCAGTGTCGTGCCCACCGACAGCTGATGATGCTCGCCGAGGTTCGTCTCATACATCAGCTGGGTGTTGAGTGTCTTCTCGTTGTTGCCGTATTGTTGCAAGCCATACTCCGCGTCCTGCAGGTGCAGCGAGCCGTTGGCCATCAGGGCTAAGTTCGACTGACGCTCGGCGCTGAGAATGAGCGCGTGCTTCATGTAGCCCTCGTAGCGGTCGGCCTCAGTATTGATAGTGTAGAGGGGAAGAAAGGCTGCGTGTTGCGTCCCTCCGTGTATGTGCTCCGTCTGGCCGCCCGTGCGCTTGTCCTTCAGTGCCGACAGGCCGGCGTGCATCAGGTAGCGACCGGTCACCAGCTTCCAGCGATTTGACAGGTGATATTGTTCGCGCTTAGGCATGTCGAGAAAACCGTCGCCGTTGTCGTCGTGGTTGGCGAAGCTCTTCTCGGCGTGGCCTAAGATGATGGTCGACAGCTGCGGCGAGAGGTGAATATTGCCGCTGACGTTAGCCTCCAGGCGTGCCTTGCTGTCGGCATAGAGGTTGGCGTTCAGCTGCTCGGTGTCGTTAGGCTTCAGGAATTCAATGTCAATCTGGCCAGTCATCGACTCATAGCCGTTCTTCACCGTCGAGGCGCCCTTCGACACCTGGATGCTCTGCATCCATGGGCCGGGCACGTAGTCGAGCGAGTAGGGCAGGGCTGCCCCCTGCAGGTTGGGCAGTTGTTCGGTGAGCATCTGCACGTAGGTGCCGCTCAGTCCCAGCAGCTTGATTTGCTTTGCCCCTGTGGCAGCGTCGCTATAGCTCACGTCGACCGAGGGGTTGGTGGTGAAGCTCTCGCCTAAGTTGCAGCAGGCGGCCTTGAAGAGCTCCTGCCGTCCGATGCTGACGCCGTTCATAGCGCCACCCATCCGCCGGGTGGTTGCCCCAGAGGTCACGGTGACTTCCCTGACCATGGCTTCCTTGTCAATGCTGTCGCCCCGTTCGCTCGGTGCCGTTGCATTGGCAGAGTCGCCGCGCCTGTCCGTGGTCTGTGCTGTCGTCCCAATAGATGTGATAAGGTACAGCCCCAGGCATCCTGCAAATCTCTTTCCCAGTTTCATAGATTCCTTTCTCCAAAGACTCTTACATCTGCTCCACAATCTGCGGCATCTTGCCCCACGACTTGTCGTTGCGGTAGTTGCTTCTTGAGCCTTTCGGCACGATGATGCGGCAGGCACTCATCACCACGCCCTTGAACGTGCTGTGAGTGAACGATGGCGGCAGCGGTGAACCGAGCACCAGCTCGCGCAGCGACACACACTTGGTGAAGGCGTTGCCGCCTATCTTCTTCATGGCGGCCGGCAGCTCTACGCGCGTCAGTCCGCTGCATTCGCGGAACGAGCCGCTGCCGATGGTGGTGCATGCGGCCGGCACGACGAGTGAAGTGAGCGACACACATTTCTCGAAAGCGTTATCGCCGATGCTCGTCACCGATATGGGCAGGCTGATGTCCTGCAGCGAAGCGCACTCCTGGAAGGCATTGTCGCCGATGCTCTTCACCGACACTGGCAGAAGCACCACGCGCAGCGAGTGGCAGTAGCGGAACAAATCGCTCTCGAGCTTCTCTACGAAGCCCAGTATGTTGACGCTGTCAAGCGACGTGCAGTTCTCGAAGGTGTCGCTGCCCAACTGCTTCACCAGGTTGGGTATGGTGATATGCTTCAGGCTGGCGCAGCCCTCGAAGGCATGGTCGTTGATGCGCGCTACGTTTTCAGGCAGGTCGATGGCTGCCATCGACTTACATTCAAAGAAAGCCTTCGTGCCGATGGCCTTCACGGTGGAAGGCAATGACACCGTAGCCAGGTTGGTGCATCCGGCAAACGTCTCGCTGCCGATGGTCTGCACGTTGCCGTCGATGGCGACGTTGGTCAGTCCGCTGCAGTCCATGAAGGCTGCATTACCTATGCGGTCGGCACTCTCTATCTCCACAGAGCCTAAGTTGGAGCATCCCTTGAAGGCATTGCTGCCAATGCGTATGGCGGTGGCCATTTCGATGGCGCGCAGGTTGATGCAGCCCTCAAAGGCGCTGTTGCCTATCTCGACGATGTGGTCGGGCATCTGTATCGACTCCATGGCGGCGCAGTTCTTGAAGGCATCGTTGCCGATGACCGTCACCGACAGCGGCAGCGCCAGCTCGCGCAGCTGGCTGCATCCGGCAAAGGTGGCATTGCTGATGCGGGTAATCTCGCAGTCGAGCGCCACCCTCGTCAGGCTGGAGCAGTTGGCAAAGGCGTTGACGTCGATGAGACTGACCCCCTCGGGAATGTCGATGGCACCGAGTGCCGTGCAGCCGTCGAAGGCATGGTTCTCGATGGCTGTCAGGTCGGCCGGCAGCTTGATGTCCCTGAGACTGCTGCATCCGCTGAAGGCATAGTCGGCAATGAGCGTGGTGCCGTCAGGTATGACCACCTCCTTCAGGCTGACGCATCCGCTGAAGCAGCTGCGGCTCACCTCCTGTGTGCCGTTGGGCAGCACGACGCGTTCCAGGGCTTTGCAGTTGAGGAACATGGCAGCCGGCAGCACGTCGGCGCGTGTGCGGAAGCTGCCCTTGCCCTCGGCAATGGTGGCCTCCGACAGGTCGAGGGCCGTGAGCACCTGGTCGGTGGGTTTCTTGGCTTTCAGACGGTTGGTGATGAGCTGTATCACTTTCAGGTCGCTGCCGTTCAGCGGGCCGCATATCTTCAGGTCCTGCATGGTGTAGCGTACGCTGTCGGGCAGCATCTTGGCAAGCTGTCCCACCGAGTCGGTGGTGACGGTCATCTGCTGTGCAAGGCAGAGGGTGAGCTGGCAGACGATGGCCGTGAGGCTTGCCAGCAGTCGTTTCTTGTTCATGTGTATCTTCTTTTCTTTTCGGTATTCGGTATTTATTTCGCGGTGTCGAGCGAGCTGCGCTTCGTGCGGTGGTAGCTGCGGTAGTCGTCGAGCGGAATCTCCACGTCGGGCTCCTGTAGCTGTGCGTCGTGGGGCAGCTGAAACTTGATGTACTTGATGTTGAGCCCGCGGGCCAGCCACATCGACTCATAATAGGTCTGTATGGCGGCGGCATGCTGCAGCTCACCCTGACCGGCGCCAGCCTCATGGTAGAGGTCGGTTGTCATGGCCGTCACGGGCAAGTGGTTCTTCTCCACCATCAGGCGGGTGTAGGTGAAGAGGAAGTTGGAGTCGGTCTTCAGGTGGATGATGCCGCGGTCTGTCAGGAAGCGGCGGTAGCGCTCCATGAAGTAGGTCGACGAGAGGCGCTTGCGCGGGTTCTTCATCTGCGGGTCGCTGAACGTGAGCCATATCTCGCTCACCTCATCGGGTCCGAAGAAGCGGTCGATAATCTCAATGTTGGTGCGCAGGAAGGCCACGTTCTTCAGCCCTTGCTGCAGGGCCAGTGTGGCGCCGGTCCACATGCGTGCCCCCTTGATGTCTACTCCCACGAAGTTGATGTCGGGATAGAGCTTGGCCAGCTCCACCGTATATTCGCCCTTGCCGCACCCCAGTTCCAACACGATGGGGTTGGCGTTGCCGAAGTATTGTTCGCCCCAGTGGCCGCGCATGTCGAACGGAACGTCGCTCACCACCGAATAGGGGTATTGAAACACGTTCTCGTAAGTCTCCATGTCGGCAAACTTAGCCAGTTTTCCTTTGCTCATAGTTCTGAATAATATCAGCCTGCAAAGTTACGAAAAAGAATTTGTATGGCCAAAAACTAACCGAATATTTCAACGTTTTCTAACAAATGTCGGCACGTAGGGAGAAAGTGGAAGGCAGAAAGAAAAATGAGTGCCGCGTCTGGGTCAACTGGCTCAGGCGCGGCACTCTTAGCGTAGAATCACTTCCCGTTGTATTTGCCCATGAAGAAAATGACTCCAGTGGACTGCTGGTAAATGATGTAGACAAACGGCGACCGGGCATGGAACAGACGAATGTCTGGTTGTTCTTCACCTGAAGAAGAATATCTCCATGTGGAGGTGATAGCTGCTGCCTCCGTGCCATCCTCGTCGACCTCGATGGCAGCGACGTGTTTGATGTCGTCGACAGACGTATTGCCGTTAGCAGCGTCATACATCGGCGAGAAGTCGGCATCAGAGGAAAACATGGTGTTGATGCCCAGGTCGTTGAGTATCGGTCTCAAGAATTCATCTGTCTTTGCCGAGAAGACGGGCATCAGGATGTCTGCATAGGTCGTGACCATGTTTTTCCTGATGTCGTCGAACTGGCTTCCCGACAGCGAGCCGATGAGGTTGTCAATATTCCCCGATGCAGGCATGGCCAGCAGCATCTGGTAGTTGCCGTCGCCATAAGGCATGCTGATGGCTTTCACTTCGCTGTCTTGCATGAACAGCACCTCGTCGGTCTTTCTCATCATGGGTATCAGTTGCCTTGATTCATCGGCCTTGGTGAAGTACAGCTTCTGGGTGTTTCTTTCATCGAAAGCTCTGGACCATGGGCCACTGAAGTAGGTGCAGCTCAGCAGTACGTTGGGCCAGGTGGCATCGAGATTGTTTTCAAGTCCGATGCTGTTAATCATGCCGTGGCTGCTGGCCTCGCACCATTCGTTGATGCGCTTCACCGTAGCCTGTGTCTTGCTGAAGTCGCAGTACTCCACCAGAGCCTTAAAGTAGTCTTGCAGGTTGGTCTTGTAGGCTTTCGACAGTGTGACGGGGAAGAGCGTGTTGCCGAAGAAAGCGTCGTTTATCTCAAGCTTCACGTCTTTATCAACGTTTGGTGCATTCAGGATGATGTTGGCGTAGAAGGTGTTTAGTATCTGCCGGTTCTTTCCTGTGGCCCCCAGGGCGTTGATTATCTCGGCGCGGGTGGCGCCGTCGGCACCATCGGCGACCATGCCCAGCAGGAAGCTGATGCTCATCGGCGAGAACACGAACCCGTCTTTCTTCGTGTCATTGAACTTTTGCATGGTGCGGAAGGCAAAGTCGTTGCCTTTGGCCACCAGCTGTTTCTGCGTTGTGGTCAGCTGTATCTCGCCGGGTGTCAGCTGCACCATAATGTCATCGACAGTGCTGTTGTTGTCGTCGTCGGAACTGCAGCCCGCGGCAAGCATGCCAAGTGTGAATAACGCAAGTGTTGTCTTGAAAAGTTTATGCATAGTAGTTAAGTTTAGAAATATGTTCTTGTTAGCTGTTGCAAAAATAAATAAAATATAAAAGCGGAGGACGTGCAGGAATGTTTTTTATGCTATATTAACATGTGCAGGCTGCTTTTAACTTTTTAAAATGCCGTTGCGACGTCGTTCTGCCGTCAGGCTGACAGGTGGTCCGTGCCGCTGAGATTCACACTCCCAGCAAGTTGCGCAGCACGAACCATGCGACGATGCCGCCGGCCAGCGACATGGTGGCCGTGCGGCCCTCTACTGCCTGGCGCAGACGCAGTTGCGCCGAGCCTGTGAGCACCAGGCGCTCAAGGGCGAACAGCATGGTGTAGATGACGACCAGCGGCAGAAAGGCGTTGTATGTGACGGCCTCCAGCGGATGGCCGTTGGCCAGGGCATGCACAAAGCGCTGCATGCCGCAGCCCGGACAGCTGAGCCCCGTCAGCCGATGGAACAGGCAGGGCGGAAATAACTGATACTCCATAGGGTTGAACCTACGGAGTATCGTTATGACTGCAATAACGACTGCTATTGCAAGAGTTAGTCTCAGTTTCAAAATGCGGTGGTGCTTATTGCAAGTTCTCAAGCATCCGCATGTAGCCCTCTACGCCACCCATGGCGAAGAACATCACGGTCTGGATGATGGTACATACGGCCATGACGCCGATGGCAATCCAGGCGAACAGACCGGCGCGACGGCCCGACTGCTCGGCCAGTGCCTGCTGGCCCATTTGCTCGAACTTTCTCACATCGTTTGACTTCACCAGTGCGATGATGGCCAGCACGACAGAGAGAAGATTGCAACACAGGATGGACAAAACCAGTGCGACGATGGCCAGCACCTTGTTGTCCTTGACGGGCATCATGCCCGCATTCTGATTCTGATAGTTTTCCATATTATATAATTTTTTTTAAAACTACTCGATGACTACGCGTGTCCAGCCGTGCTTGTCCTCGATGGTGCCATACTGGATGCCGCGCAGCGTGTCGTAGAGCTTCTTCGAGATGGGGCCGGGCTCGGCGCCGAACTCATAGCGCTTGCCGTTCTCCAGGTCGTCAATGTAGCTGATGGGCGAGATGACGGCAGCCGTGCCGCAGGCACCTGCCTCCTCGAATGTGGCCAGCTCCTCCTCGGGGATGGGGCGACGCTCCACCTTCAGGCCCAGGTCCTCAGCAATCTGCATGAGCGAGCGGTTGGTGATAGAGGGCAGGATAGAGGTTGACTTCGGGGTGATGTAGGTGTTGTCCTTGATGCCGAAGAAGTTGGCGGCACCACACTCATCCATGTATTTCTTCTCCTTGGCGTCAACATAGAACTCAGCAGCGTAGCCCTTCTCGTGGGCAATCTGGTGAGCGCGCAGCGAAGCGGCATAGTTGCCACCCACCTTGAAGCAGCCGGTGCCGAGGGGAGCGGCGCGGTCGAACTCGCGGATGATGACGTAGGGGTTGGTCTGGAAACCTCCCTTGAAGTACGGTCCAACGGGCGTGACGAAGATGAGGAACAGGTATTCGTCGGTGGGAGCAACACCCACCTGGGGGCCTGTGCCGATGAGCAGCGGGCGCAGATAGAGCGTGGCACCGCTCTCGTAGGTAGGAATGAACTCCTGGTTGAGACGCACCACCTTCTCACACATCTCGATGAAGAGGTCGGTGGGCACTTTTGCCATGCAGATGCCGTCGGCCGTCTGCTGCAGGCGCTCGGCGTTAGCCTCGGGACGGAACAGGCGCACCTTGCCGTCGGGGCAGCGGTAAGCCTTCAGGCCTTCGAAGCCCTCCTGGCCGTAGTGCAGGCACGAAGCGGCCATGTGCATCTTGATGTACTCATCGGAGCAGACCTCAATCTCGCCCCACTTGCCATTGCGATAGTAGCAACGCACGTTGTAGTTGGTTGGCATGTAGCCAAAGGGAAGTTTTCCCCATTCAATGTTCTTCATAATTATTTTAAAATAGGTTTAGATGTTGTTCTGTTGTTCTTAACCAAGATGCAAAGTTAGACATAAATTCTGGAAGGAGCAAATTTTTTAGTTCTTATTTACCTTTTTCGAGAATTTTCTGTATTTCAGCATCGGTTTTGGTCAGGCGGTCCTTGCATTTCGCAATGAGCGTCTGGGCAGTTTTCAGTTGTGCGGCGAGCTCGTCAATGGAGTAGTCGCCCTGTTCCATCTTCTGAACGATGGTTTCGAGTTGGCGGAGAGATTCTTCGTATGTCATTTTTAGTCGGGGGTATTTCGTTATGATGTTATTACGTTATCGGGCTCCCTCGTTGTGGCGCTGGGGCGCCGCAATGCTGCGCGAGTGGAGGGTGCCGCCGGCCAGACGGGTCTCGAGCAGTGTGCCGGGAGGTGCGTCGGCGGGGGTGCGCAGCGCGTGGCCGTCGGCCATGGTGATGCTGTAGCCGCGGTTGAGAATGAGCTGCGGGTCGAGTGCCTTGGCACGCTGCTCCAGCAGCTGCAGCCTGTGGCGCTCGCCGGTGAGACGCAAGCCAATGGTCGGCTGCAGACGGGCTTCGAGTGTGGCCAGCCGGTTGTGCTCACGCTCGAGACGCCTCAGCATGAGCTCAGCCAGCTGCAGGCTGATGTGCTCCAGACGGGCTTCGTGGCGTGCCTTTGCCAGCGAGAACAAGGGCGGTATGCGCTCCGTCAGCCGCAGCAGTCGCAGTCGCTCCACCTCCATGCGGCTCAGGGCGCTGCGCACAATGCGCTCCTGGCCGTCGTTGATGCGCAGCAGGAGCTGCTCGTGGTGGCTGATGAGATACTGGGCGGCGGCTGTGGGCGTCTTCACGCGCAGATGGCTCACCATGTCGATGATGCTCTCGTCGCGGTCGTGGCCGATGCCGGTGATGATGGGCAGTGGAAACTGCGCCACATTCTCGGCCAGCGGCAGCGTGTCGAAGCCAGAGAGGTCGGCCGTGGCGCCGCCGCCGCGTATGATGACCACGCAGTCGAAGGGTAGATGAGGGGGCTTCTTTAATCCCTCATTTACGCGATATATCTCGTTCAGTGCCTTGATGATGCTCTGCTCCACCTGCGCGCCCTGCATAATGGCGGGGAAGAGGGTGGTCTCGAAGCGGAAGGGAGAGTCGGCCAGCTGGGCGGCAAAGTCGCCGTAACCGGCGGCCGTCTCGCTGCTGATGACGGCTATGTGCAGGCAGAAGGGGGGCAACTGGAGCTGTTTCTGCAGGTCGAAGATGCCTTCCTGGCGCAGCTGGCTGATAATCTGCTGCCGGCGTCGCGCCATGTCGCCCAGGGTGAATGTGGGGTCGATGTCGGTGACGATCCATGAGAAGCCGTAGGCCTCGTGAAACTGTGCGTAGACCCTCAGCCTCACCTTCAGTCCGGCGCGCAGCGGCTGGCCGGCGGTGCGCTCGAAGTAGGGTTGCAGCATGGCCCACGTGCTGCGCCAGCAGCGTGCCTGTGCGCGGGCCACGGGGGTGTTGGAGCCTGCATCTTTCTCGATGAGCTCCATGTAGCAGTGGCCCCTCGACTCGCGGCACTCCGACAGCTCGGCCTCCACCCAGTATTCGCGGTTGAGGCTCTGCTCGATGGTCATGCGAACCAGCGTGTTCAGTTCCAGCAGTGTCAGTGTCTCATTCATACTCTATTGTTTTTTCGGCATGCGAAGCGTGCCGTTCTCAGCGCTTCGCCGACTCTCGGGCTTTCCAGAAATCGGGGATGCCATATCCGAAGATGTTGGTGGGCTCGGCATACTGCGAAGCCGAACGGCGGACGAGGTCAATAATCTCGAGTGCCGTCTTGTCGGGCAGTGCCTGCCACAGACAGGCTACGAGGCCGCAGACGATGGGGGTGGAGAACGACGTGCCCATGTCGTGCACCAGCGTGCCGCGTCCGGAGATGAGGGTGGCAGGTGCGCCCATGGCCACCACGTCGGGCTTCACGCGACCGTCTTGCGACGGGCCGATGCTTGAGAAGGCCGCCAGCTGCTTGTCTTTGGTGATGGCTCCCACGGTGATGATGTCGCGGGCGTCGGCCGGCACGCCGATTTTCTTCCACGGCCCCATGCCCGAGTTGCCGGCCGAGTTGCAGAGCACGATGCCCTTGGCCGCCAGCATCGAGGCCGAGCGCGAGATGAAGGCCGTCAGCCCGTCGAGGTCCTGCAGGCGATAGCTGCCGCGGTGGCCGTCGTAGTCGTAGTAGCCCAGGCTCGAGTTGATTACGTCGGCCCCCAGCGAGTCGGCCAGTTCGGCCGCCATGGTCCAGAAGTCTTCCTCCACGGGCTGCTCAAAGGCAGGCTCCTCGCAGCGCAGCAGCCAGTAGTGGGCGTCGGGCGCAGAGCCCATGGCCACCTCGGGTGCCTGTGCGGCCATGGCCGAGAGCACCTTGGTGCCGTGGTCGATTTCCATGGCGGGGTTTACCTTCGTGCTGCGGGTGCTCAGCACAGGCGGGATGACGTCGCGCAGGCCTAAGACGACGGCCTTCTGCAGGGCGGGGATGCGGTCGTAGTTTTGGAAACCGCCGTCGAGGATGGCCACTACGAGTCCCTGCCCGCGGTAGCCGGCGTCGTGCAGGCGGTCGCCGCCCAGCATCTCAATCTGCTGGCGTGCCATGCCGTAGGGGTCGTTCTTCACCGAGTCCCACTGGTTGAAGTGCTCGTGCACGTTCCAACGTATGTCTTCAGCCTTCTCGATGCTGTCGGGCGCGATGAACACACACTGCCACCGACTGACGCAGGGCAGCGATGTCAGGCGGTCGAGCAGCAGCGAGTCAGTAGAGCTCACCAGCACCGAGTTGTGCCAGCGGCTGGTGCCTACCACGGTGGCGCCGCCCTGCTCAAACAGCCTGACGTATTTGCGGCTGACGGGCAGGTCGGTAGAGTCGACGGCCAGTCCCTGCCTGGCGCGGCGCTCCAGGCTCCGCTTCGATAGAAAGCGCTGCGGCTGGCTGAGGGAGTAGTCGCCCGCCCGCTTGTCGCAGAGCATATACCTATATATGTATGTCTTAGGTCCTGGCCGCTTCACTTTTGATGCACTCACCAAAAGGCATGTCAGTACCATTGCCAGCAATAGTGTGATTCGTCGATTCATCATTGGTTGGTTGATAATAGTGGGGCAAAGGTACATAATTTTGGCCTAAATTCAATAAGTTTTGGCCATAATTCGTCAGATAATGGCCAAAATTTGTGGTAAGAGCGAGCCAATCGTTTGGCGGTATCGCAAAAATTGTTTACCTTTGCAAGCACATTATGGACAACAAACAGAAAGCTTTGGAGCTGGGGCAGAAGCCGGTGGGCAGTCTGCTGGCGCAGTATGCCCTGCCCGCCATCGTCGCGATGACGGCCTCCTCCCTCTATAACATCATCGACCGCGCCTCGATAGGTCAGGTGGTGGGAGCCGATGCCATCAATGGTCTGACTGTCACATTCCCTTTCATGAACCTGAGCGGTGCCTTCGGTGCTGCCGTGGGTGTGGGCGCCTCAACCTGCATCAGCGTGAAGCTGGGACAGCGCGACTACCAGACGGCTGAGCACCTGCTGGGCAACACCGTGACGCTCAACCTCATCGTAGGCTTCCTCTTCATGGCCGTGAGCCTCGTCTTCCTCGACCCTATCCTGCGCTTCTTCGGGGCCAGCGATGTCACGCTGCCTTACGCGCGCGAGTTCATGGAGGTCATCCTGGCCGGCAATATGATTACCCACATGTATTTCGGCATGAATGCCGTGCTGCGCGCCAGCGGCAAGCCGCGCCATGCCATGTATGCCACGCTCTTCACCGTGTTCATGAACATCATCCTCGTGGTGTGCTTCGTATGGTGGTTCCGCTGGGGCATACGCGGTGCGGCGCTGGCCACCGTCACGTCGCAGACGCTGGCCCTGTGCTGGCAGATGTGGGTGTTCTCAGACAAGCGCGAGCTGCTCCACCTGAAGCGGGGCATCTATCGGCTGAAGGCCAACCTGGTGCGCAACATTATCAGCATCGGCATCTCGCCCTTCCTGATGAACGCCACGGCCTGCGTCATCGTCATCTTCATGAACAATCAGTTTAAGCGCTACGGCGGCGACATGGCCGTGGGCGCCTACGGCATTGCCAACACCATGGGCATGCTCTTCTTCATGTTTGTCATAGGCATCAATCAGGGCATGCAGCCCATTGCCGGCTATAACTACGGTGCTAAAAAATATGACCGCATGATGCGCTGTCTCAACCTGTCGATACTCTCGGCCACGGCTGTCATGACCTTTGGCTGGCTGCTGGCCATGCTCTTCCCGGGAGCCATGGCCCGCATCTTCACCACCGACCAGACGCAGATACAGATGGCTGCTGAGGGCATACGCCTCAACATGGTGCTCTTCCCCGTGATAGGTTTCCAGGCCGTGATTACCAACTTCTTCCAGTGCATAGGGCGGGTGAAGATCAGCATTTTCCTCTCGCTGTCGCGACAGCTGCTGTTTCTGCTGCCGCTGGTGCTGGTGCTGCCCCTCTTCTGGGGGCTGCGCGGAGTGTGGGTGTCGCTGCCTGCCAGCGATGGTGTGGCCTCGGTGGTGACGGCCATTGTGATGTGGAGATATATGAGTAAAATAAAAGCCAATGGATAAGCATCTGATTATCAACGTGGGTCGCCAGATAGGCTCCGGCGGACGTGCCGTGGCCAAGCTGCTGGCGCAGGCGTTCGGGGCGCAGTTCTACGACCGCGAGATACTGGAGCTGGCCGCCCGGGAGAGCGGCTTCGCACCCGAGTTTTTCGAGAAGAACGACGAGCATAAGGGCTTCCTGCGCTCGCTGTTCAACCTGCATGCGCCTAACATGGGCAGCAGCACTTTCTACACCAGCGACTTCTCGCAGGAGGGGCTGTTCAAGCTGCAGAGCGACGCCATACGCAAGGCTGCCGAAGAGGCCGACTGCGTCTTCGTGGGCCGCTGTGCCGACTATGTGCTGCGCGACAATCCCGCCTGCTTCAACGTGTTCATCACTGCGTCGATGGACTTCCGCATCGACCATGTCTGCGAGCGCCACGGCTGTTCGCGCGACGAGGCGCGCCGCATGATTGAGAAGGGCGAGCAGGAGCGGGCCTCCTACTACAACTACTACACGGGCAAGCGCTGGGGCCATGCTGAGAGCTATCACCTCTGCGTCGACGCCTCGCTGCTTGGCGTAGAGGCCACGGCCCGGTATATTGCCCAGTTTATTGAAGGCTACAACAAATGAAACGCATAGGCATCATCAGCGACACCCACGGCTACTGGGACCCGAAGTATCTGCACTACTTCGAGCCCTGCGACGAGATATGGCACGCCGGCGACATAGGCTCCGTGGAGGTGGCCGAGAAGCTGGCGGCCTTCCGCCCGCTGCGCGCCGTCTGCGGCAACTGCGACGGCGGCGACCTGCGGCTGATGTACCGCGAGCTGAACCGCTTCAGGTGTGAGGACGTCGACGTGCTCATCAAGCACATCGGCGGCTATCCCGGCCGCTACGACGCCAGCATACGCGCCACGCTCTTTGCCAATCCGCCGCAGCTCTTCATTGCCGGCCACTCGCACATACTAAAGGTGCAGTACGACAAGACGCTCGGCCTGCTGCATATCAACCCGGGAGCGGCTGGCATGCAGGGATGGCACAAGGAGCGCACGCTCGTCAGACTGACCGTAGACGGCAGTCAGTTTAAGGATTGTGAAGTAATAACTTTAGGCAGCGATGTATAGATACTCGGTCATGGCGCTTTCCACAACGGTTGTGTTCGTTGTGATTTACGTGTTGCTCGACCTGCTCTTCGGGACGGCAATCAGCTGGGGCTCCGTGCTGTTTGAAGGTGTAGTGTTCGGCCTCCTGATGACGGGCATCCAGTATTATAAAGAAAGGAAAAACAACAATATAGAATAAGCTATTATGAAAAAAACTATCGTAATCACCGGCGGTGCCGGATTCATAGGCAGTCATGTGGTGCGACTCTTTGTGAACAAGTATCCCGACTACCACATCATCAACCTCGACAAACTTACCTATGCCGGCAACCTGGCTAACCTGAAGGACATAGAGAACCGGCCTAATTATGAGTTCGTGCGCATGGACATCTGCGACTTCGAGCCGTTCTACCAGCTCATGCAGCAGAAGCATGTAGACGGCATCATACACCTGGCCGCCGAGAGCCATGTGGACCGCAGCATCAAGGACCCCTTCACCTTCGCTCGCACCAATGTCATGGGCACACTGTCGCTGCTGCAGGCTGCCAAGCTCTACTGGGAGAGTCTGCCGGAGAAGTATGAGGGCAAGCGCTTCTACCATATCTCCACCGACGAGGTCTATGGCGCCCTGGAGCTCACGCATCCCGAGGGCATCGAGCCGCCCTTCACCACTAAGGCGTCGTCGGCCAGCCATCATCTGGCCTACGGCGAGAAGTTCTTCACCGAGGACCTGAAGTATCAGCCCCACTCGCCCTATAGCGCTGCCAAGGCATCGAGCGACCACTTTGTGCGGGCCTATCACGACACCTACGGGCTGCCCACTATCGTGACCAACTGCTCGAACAACTACGGGCCCTACCAGTTTCCTGAAAAGCTCATCCCGCTGTTCATCAACAACATCCGCCACCGCAAGGCGCTGCCCGTCTATGGTAAGGGCGAGAACGTGCGCGACTGGCTCTACGTGGAAGACCACGCCCGCGCCATCGACCTCATCTTCCATGAGGGTAAGGTGGCCGAGACCTACAACATCGGCGGTTTCAACGAGTGGAAGAACATCGACATCATCCGCGTGCTCATCAACACCGTCGACCGCCTGCTGGGCCGACGTGAGGGCGAGGACATGGACCTCATCACCTACGTCACCGACCGTGCCGGCCACGACCTGCGCTACGCCATCGACTCAACGAAGCTGCAGCGCGAGCTCGGCTGGGAGCCAAGCCTGCAGTTTGAAGAGGGCATTGAGAAAACCGTGCGCTGGTATCTTGACAACCAAGACTGGCTCGACAACGTCACCAGCGGCGACTATCAGCAGTATTACGAAAACATGTACGCCCACCGCTAAAAACCTCCTCGTGAGGTGAGGCGCCGCCTCACATCTCCTTCTCTCAGAAAACAGAAGAAATGGACTCTCTAACCCGTCCCCTGAACACCTACCTCGTCGCCCTGGCCTATGAGGGCGCCACCCACGAGCAGGAGCACCAGATGGAGCATCTGCTCGCCCTGCTCGACCCCGACGACGAGGAGGTGCTGCTCCACTACTACGGCCTCTTTGGCCACGAGCGCCGCTCGCTCGACGAACTGGCAGCCATGCGCCGCGAGGAGCCCGACGCTACGCTGGCCGCCATCAGCCGCCTGCTGCGCCGCATCGCCGTCACCCCAGAGTGGCAGATGATTCAGCAAGAGATGAAGCAATGACTGTAGACTCGCAATTTAATATTAAGACGATAAGGAAAGAGCTCGGAGCCTTCGTGCTGGCTGCTGCCGGTCTCGGAGGTGTCTTTCACAATTTCTCTGACGCTGTCGAAATGCTGACTGCGCTGATATTTATCCTCGGGCTGATGGCGCTGGCCGCTATCTTCTGGCTCTCGCGCCTGAAGCGCGTCGCAGTGTGGAACGACGGCATTGAGGTGTCGTCGCTGCTCTGGCCTTTCAGCAAGCGTGAATATCGCTTCGCTGAGTTCGACTATGTCGTCATTAAGAATGAGGGCACCGACAGCGAGCGCATGGTCTTTGTGCGCAACCTCAGGCGCGACTTCACGCTGAGAGCGGCCTGGTATCTGAACTATCAGGAGCTGAAGCAGGCTATCCGTATCCCGTTGAAGGAGAGTGTGGCGGCTGATACGTCGCGCGAGATCAGGTCGGCCTTCTTCTGGTGGACGCCGCTCATCTTCATCGGTGTGCTGTTTCTTGTGCTCATCGGTTTGGCTGTACCTCTGGCTGAATATCTCGACACGGGCAG
>Ga0256405_10001252_pt1 | contig 71176 bp, 50 predicted proteins | sample RumenRJG_02DNA_FD_189096 | JGI IMG/M metagenome (GOLD analysis project Ga0256405, IMG submission 189096) | Bovine rumen microbial communities from Lethbridge, Alberta, Canada - RJG_02 | ecosystem: Host-associated > Mammals > Digestive system > Stomach > Rumen | place: Canada: Alberta...
TCTGCTACTATGCTATTTTATTTATCTGTTCTCAAACTCTAAGATTTTCTGAAACATCCAAATATTTGAGATTATTATTTCACTCAGAAACTTGGCTCGGCGTCGCCGCGAGTGTAAACGGTCTCGCCGTCAACACCGTTGGGAACAAAGCCGCCAGTGAAACTGAGCGTGGTTTCGTCGGCATGGATGAAGAGGGCGTTCAGGTCGTAGGCGTAGTAAGTCCTGTCATGATTTTCATCAAAGACAGCCGAGAGCCAGAGCCTGTTCGCGCCGGGCGCACCTTCTTTGTCGCGCTCCCACGACAGCTTCCACGTGCCCGTGAACGTCCCGTTATAGTCCTCTTTTTCCTGCCAGTCCGTATATTGCTCCTTGCCGTCGATGGTGACGAGTTTGCGGGTCTGCCATTTGCGCATTCCCGTGAAGGTCCCGTCTGCGCTGAAAGTCAGCCGCTCGAAGAAGCGTCCCTTGTCCTTGATGTACTCGACATGCCACGTCCCGGCGATAATCGGTGTGTACTGCTTCCGCAACTGTTCCGTCTTCTCGTGCGACTCTGGGTCAGCCCATTGCGGTTCGTCGCTGCTACAAGAAGCGAGAGAGAAGGCTGCAAGTATCGCAAAGGCAACTCTCCATAGGTTTATCATTCTCATTTCGTATCAATGATTTGTTGTTTCTTACTTTTTTTTATAAACGCTCACAAGGCGTAGATATTGTGACTGGCGACATTAAGTCCTTTTCAGATTGTCCATCAACCGATAAGTGTCCTTTATTGTTTCAAGAGTTGAAATGACGTGGCTATCATGATGTTCAACGGCTTCCACGAAAGTGGCCAATTCATTGTAATATCCTTGCGAATAGACCTGATTGTTCGCCAATATCGGAGTGAAATTGTTTCGCTGATAGAGATATTCCACAGTTGTTTTGTGAGGGCACAATTTCTCCATCGGGATGCCTGCGATGGTCTGTGACGAAGGGATAAAAGAGAGTTCTTCCATTTGTGAAAGGCGATAAATGCCAGAACAGGTGCAAACCTTCAGCGACTCTTCTGCTTCTGTCCATGAATAGGCCGTTGAGAGTTCGAGCATGCCGACGATGTGCGGATGCTGGAGCATGAGGATGTAGGAGTCCTTGGCGACCTGACGGCAGGCAAGGATTCTGGGCAGGCCGAATAGATGACAAACAAGGTCGAGGGGATGGATGTATAGGTCGAGTAGAGCATCACCCCCTGGGTATGCTCCTGTTAGGTAGTTCAGATCATAACTGACAAGATGCTCTTTTCGAATCCGACGCTTCAATAGTTGGATGGCTGGTGCATAACGCTTTTGCATACCCACCATTGCGACGCGAGAAAGGCTACGGGTAGGCGAGCTGTTCTCGGGAATGCCATATTGTTGCTGCAAGGCAATGAGCGTATCGAGTTCTTCTAATGACTGGCAGGGAGGTTTCTCAATGAAAAGTGATTTGCCACTGCGGAGCACTTGCGAAGCTATGGAGAAATGAGCTGTTGGGTAGGCTGAAACGAAAATGCCTTTGATTGCATCATCGTTCAGAATCTCGTTGAGTGAGGTCGTGGCTTTCACATTAGGAAACTTCTGATCTATCAGTCGGGCTTTTCTTGCCGACGTGACGCAGATGTATTTCAGTGGCACTCCGAGGTAATGAAGAACGGGATAGAGATTGGTTAGCGAGTGCTGCCCCATGCCTACGAAGGCATATTGATATTGATATGTTTGGCGCAGGAAACGCTCTGTACGCATCTGCTTGTATCGTTTGATGAGTGCTTGTATCATTGTATTGCTTTTAGGTGTTTGCGGTATGTTTGTTTAGGGTCTGCCGTCCATTGATACGGACCATAGATCTTCTCAATGAGCCATTTGGGCAGTATTCGCTCAAAGTTGCGCACGAGGATAATGTCATACTTACGGTGGAAGTTTATCCAGCACTCATTGCAGTCCTTGGAATACTGGCATTGGACCTGACATGCCGATGCACCGTTGAAAATCTCGTCGAGAGATTGCTCATGGATATTCCCCAGCACCACTTCAAGATTCTGGCAGAGCGGTATGTCACCGTTGCTATGAACTACAAGACAACTCATGATGCTTTGGCAGCGCAAACGTAAATGCCCGTTACGCCACTGGTCGTAGAGTGCTACAAAGTCGAAATTCTCTTGTGTCTGGTGTATGCTTTGCGGTATCTGCTTCACGAAGTCCGAAGCCGTCAGCAGTTCGCTTGTTGTGTCGAAGAAGGCCATTGTTCCATAGATGCCGATGCGAACGTCTATATCGTAGTGCTTGGCAACGTCTATGACATATGCCATATCTTCGAATGTGTTCCACGGAGACAGACAGAACATCAGCGATAGCGGCACCTCGTCTTTGAGCGCTTCAACCACCTCAATCACTCGGTTGTAGCCATCGCAGCCACGCATTCTTTGGTAAGTCTCGCGGCCACCGTCGAGAGAGACATACAGATGTCGGGGCTGATAGCGACGGACGGCATCTATAACACGACGGGGCGCGAGACAATTTGACAGCAGCGTATAGTTAGGGTGATGCTCACGGAACCATGCCATGATTTCATCAGCCTGCGGGTGAAGGATGAACTCGCCGCCCTCCAGTCCTACAGTAGTTCTCTGTGTCACGCATCGGCTCTGCATGATCCGCTGAATGTCATTGAGCGAAAGATGCTCCACAGGACGCTTCTGCCAGATGTTACAGTGCTTGCATTTCGACTGGCAGAGCGTGGTCGAATAAAACATCAGTTGCGATAGGCGCTTGTGCTTTGGCCTCATGACGTTGTTCAGATAGAGTAGCCCATTATAGGCGTAATCATAAATACTATACATACAATTCGTTGCAATTTTGTTCTCTACTTATAAAGTCCAAAATTGCAACGAATGACTGCACGGGGGCGTGAGGTTATTTCCTCAGTTTGCCTTTACTTTCCAAGTAATCGGTAAACGCTTTCCACTGTTCGACTCGCTTGTTGCGGTTATTCTTCGTCAGTTCTTCGTCGACAAATTGTTGTGGATAGCAGTCGTAGAGGTAATAGCCTACGCCCACCTTTTCATCGTTTTCCCACGTCCAGTCGTAGTACAGAACGAGATCGAAATAGGTTCGTGATAAAGTAGGGTTGACTAGATTGTCAACTTGGAAAAGAACGTCATCACCCAAACGGAATTCCATGCGGTCTAATGTTTCAAGCCGTCTGTGAATAGCCTTTGAGTCAATGCCAAAACGTAGTTCGCGTGTGTTCAGATCAAACCACTCGATGTCTTCGTCAGTGAACACAGCCGTCTTTGCTTCACCGCCAGAACGTGTCCCTTGAGAGTCGATGGCATAAGCGGCGAGCATGGCGGATTGCCCCACATTCTCCTTACCACTGAGTTCATTACTCACTTCGTTGTCATCACTACTGCAAGCCGTCAATGACATTGCAAAGCTGGCAATGGCTATCGCCACAGTCCAGAAGTTGTTTCTCTTACTCATAATTCTATTGTCTAAAGATGTCTCTCTACTTATTTAGTCCATCGAACAGGGAAAAGACTGCACCAATTACCACGTAAATCTAATGCCTAAAGGCAAAGAGAAATTGAATGGATGCTCTGTGCTGTATGTTTCAATTTGTGTACCCGTCGGAATGTAGTATTGCAGGCTTGGTTCTGCGAACAGTCCGATGTTGGGAGTGAAATTGTACTGCACGCCAAGACCTGTACCAACTGACCACTGCCATGGAGCGTGGATGGTTGACTTTTCGGTAGCCTCCAATATGCCGTGCAGGTAGTAACTTGTGTTGAGCGGCGAGTGAACGGGGATTTCTATCGACAGGCCGAGGCTACCATAGAGGCTCCACATCTTTCTATTGTATATGTTGTAGATGCCCTTCACAGGGATGCCGAGATAGTGGATGGTCTGCTGCTCATTGATAGTATTACCATTTGAACCCATCTCAAATTCCGACTTCAACCTACTGTAGGTCAGCCCTGTCTCCAGTGCAAAACGATTATTCAGTCTGTACTTTAACGCCAACGAGAAGTTAATGGGCATGTAGTGGTGACTCTTTCGGATAATCTTATCTGTGCCTGTACCTGGAGCATCGCCTGCATTGTTCAGGGCAATGTTCATTATAACGCTGCGAGTATGACTGGTGCCGTCGTCGGGATTGTCCGCCAAGAAGGCAGCATAGTCGCTCCAGTTCTCAAAGGTGACAGGCGATGGGGGCTCACCCGTCGGGGCTATCATCGGTGTTTCCGTGAAGCCATAAGGACGATTATAATTCTGTTCGCCAAAACTTCCAACGTATGCAAGATCCACCGACCATTTTTTCAGACGATGGATGCCCTTGGTTGGCTTTTGAGGGAACAGGTCTGCCACATCGTAATGCGGAATCTCGGCCTTGCGTTTCGTCTCGGTCGTGTCGGTTGCAATGGTGTCAGGGATTATCTGCTCCTGAGCTATCATATTAGATAAGGTATCAGACACGACAGAATCCACAGCTTGGGCAATGACCGATTGCAGGGTGTCTGTGGCAATGATGGTGGTATGATGCACAGGCAGATGAACAATCACAGGCACCTGTGGCTGCTCCGTCCGAGAATCTTTCTGCGATTCTTTTGGCGTATCTTTCTGTTTCGCCACAACAGGCTTTTCATCCTTGACCGCAGAATCTCCTTTCCTGAGCAAAAAGAACGTAACAGGGACAAGTAGCAATAGAAGCCCAGCCACCCAATACTGCTGCATCATCTTGCGCAGCATCTTCTTTGCCCGTGCCAGTTGCGATGATGACGAATGTGGTTCGATGTCTAAAATGTCTGCAATCTCCTTGTGTGACAGGCCTTCAAAGACAGACAGTCGGAACACCTTGCCGTATCCCTCTGGCAACTTGTCTATCAGCTTCAACACTTCTTCCAATGGTACACCTTTCACTGTGGTCTCTTCATTGGGAGCCACCAGCGACTCTGCTTCCTCCAATGGAACAAAGGAAAGGCTTTTCAAATGATCTTTGTATTTCGATGCTACATTCCTCGTTATCGACATCATCCACGATTCAGCCTTTCGATTGTCTCGCAGACGGTCAAACGAAGTGAAGATAATCACAAAAGCATCGTGCAGCACATCTTCCACCGCCTGTTCGTCACTGACATAACGACGGCATACACCCTTCATTCTCTGGGCGTATGCCTTGTACAGTTCTCCGAGCGCATCTGCATCGCCCTGTCTGCACCGTTCTATCAGCCGTGTTATCTCCATCGTGAACATAACGTCTCTAACTATTATGTCCGAAAATCACGAAAAGACTGCACGGGAACAGTTACTTTTTTTCATTTTTCTTGTTTTGACTACTAAAATCGAGTGCAAAGGTACTGAAAATCCTGCTGATTGATCCTCTTTAAATCATTAAACCGCAAAAAAAATATATCCGTCAAACTAAGTGTTGACAGTTGAAATCCCATAGAGGTTTTCAACTTGTCAACGTTAGAACTTGACAACGGATAAAATGATAATCTCTTGCAGAATCCTTTGGGTGTTAATTCTGCAAGGATATGGGTACAGGTGGTAGAAGGGTGTTTAAAAAACGGGTGCAAAATGGGTGCAACTTTGAAATGTGAGAAAAAGAAAAGTCCCGTAAATTATTGATTTACAGGACTCTTTCTATGGCGCTTCAGGATGGGCTTGAACCAACGACCCCCTGATTAACAGTCTCTTTGACACCATTTTCTGTGATTACTACTGAATATATTAGTGTCTCATTATCAGCGAATTACTTCAACCGTTATATTTCTATGACTGCCTATGAATTGCTATAATTCGATGGCAGCGTGTTCCCGTGGTGTTCCCATAAAGGTAGTTAATCGTTATTGACAATTTCTTCTGCAATCCGTTCTGCTTGTTTCAGTACGGTTTCCGTTGCCAACAGTTGCATGTCTGGTGGATAGCCATAACGGCGTAACAGTCGTTTGACGGCTACTTTCATCTTGGCTCTTACATTCTCCTTGATTGTCCAGTCGATAGAGGCGTTCTTGCGGATGGTCTCTGTCAGTACGACAGCCAGTTCACGCAACTTGTCCTTACCCATCAGTTCCTTGGCACTCTCGTTGTTGGCCACAGCCGTATAGAAAGCATACTCGTATGTGCTGAGTCCCATCTTCTTCGCATCTTCGTCCTTCTCTACGATGGTCTTGCTGAGTTTTATCAGTTCTTCGATGACCTCCGCAGCCGTAATCACCTTATTGTGATAGCGGGTGATACTGCGGTCAAGCATCTCCATCAGCGACTGGCTTTCCACTACGTTGTATTTCGAGCGGGCTTTAATCTCGTCCTCAAGCAATTTGCGAAGCACTTCCATCGCAATGTTCTTATGCTCCATGCCTTTCAGTTCCATGAGGAACTCTTCTGACAAGATGGAGATATCCGGTTTCTTAATGCCAGCCGCATCGAAGATGTCAATGACTTTTTCCGACACTAAAGCCTTGTCGATGACCTGTCGGATGGTGGTTTCGATTTCCTCATCCGTATGTCCTGTGCCTCTTTCGTTGAACTTACACAGGCGGGCTTTCACGGCTTGGAAGAAGGCCACCTCGTCCTTTACGTCCATAGCCTGCTCATTCGGTATGGCAATGGCGAAGGCTTTTCCTAAGGCTGTCACCTCATTGACAAAGCGCTTCTTACCATCCTCCAGACCAAGCACAAAGTCTTCGGTCTTCAGTATCCACGAGAGTTTGCCCGATGTGGTTTCCTTAAAGTATTGCTGATAGTCCAGTCCATGAAGCATCTGCTCCACCACCTCTAACTTCTCTTGCATCAGAGCCACCGCCTGTTCCTGTTGCAGTGTCGGATCGCCCTTGCCGCCAGAGTCGGAATAGAACGACAAGGCTTTCTTCAAATCCGAAGCGATGCCTAAATAGTCAACTACCAATCCGCCCGGCTTATCCTTATAGACACGGTTCACACGGGCAATGGCCTGCATCAGATTGTGTCCCTGCATGGGCTTGTCGATATAGAGCGTATGCAGACAAGGGGCATCAAAGCCTGTCAGCCACATATCGCGGACGATGACCAGTTTCAGTTCGTCCGTCGGGTCTTTCATCCTTTCGGCTAATGCATGGCGTTGCTCTTTGGTGGTATGGTGCTTGGCTATCTTCGGCCCGTCTGAAGCCGAAGAGGTCATCACAACCTTGATGGCGCCTTTGGCTAAATCATCCGAATGCCATTCAGGACGCAGTCTGACGATTTCCTCATATAATGCAGCAACAATCCTTCGGCTCATGGCGACAATCATCGCCTTACCCTCAAACACCTTCTGGCGTTCCTCGAAGTGTTGCACAATGTCGGCGGCGATGTTCTTGATGCGGTTCGGACTACCGATAAGTGCTTCCAACTGTGTCCACTTGGCCTTGGCTTTCTGCACATCGTCCATCGTTGCCGTATCCAACTCCTTATCCAATTCTTCCACTAACTTTCGTCCTTCATCGCTTAGTGCTACCTTTGCCAAACGGCTCTCATAGAAGATGCGTACCGTGGCACCGTCCTCAACGGCCTGGGCAATATCATAGACATCAATATAATTGCCAAATACGGCAGGCGTGTTGATGTCTGTCGATTCGATGGGCGTACCAGTAAAGCCGAGATAGGTGGCATTGGGCAGGGCATCACGCAGATACTTGGCAAAGCCATATTTCACTTCCGAGCCAATCACCTCGTCGGCTTCGTTCTTCACATCCACCGTCTTTGCCTTAAAGCCATACTGCGTACGGTGGGCTTCATCAGCTATCACAATGACATTGCAACGGTCTGTCAGTTGTTCATATACATTGCCCGTCTCAGGCTGGAATTTCTGAATAGTCGTAAAGATAACACCGCCAGAGTTCACCTTCAGCAATGATTTCAGATGTTCACGGTTTTCAGCCTGCACAGGAGTCTGGCGCAGTAACTGACGGGAGCCTGCAAAGGTGTCAAACAACTGGTCATCCAAGTCGTTGCGGTCTGTAATCACCACGACGGTAGGATTATTCAGCCGTTGTACGATCTTGCCCGTATAGAACACCATTGATAATGACTTACCACTGCCTTGAGTATGCCAGACGACACCAGCCCGATGGTCGCCAACAGTTTGTTCCTTCACCGTTTTAAATCCGAAGTTAGTAGGGGATTCGGCAACCTTATCACCGCCGAGATTGATGCCTGTGGCCCTTAATGTCGATTCCACTGCTTTGTTCACGGCATAATATTGGTGATAGGCTGCAATCTTCTTTACCGTCTTAATAGTGGTGATGCCTGTCTTCAGGTCTTCTGTCTTCTGTTTCTCAAACACAGTAAACGAACGGATGATGTCGAGCAACGTGTCTTTCTCCAACATGCCGTTGATCAGCACCTCCAACTGGCTCATTAAGGGCGATGCTATATGTTCTCCGTCCTCACTTTTCCATGCCGTAAAGCGGCTAAAGCCTGCCGACAGAGAACCAGCACGGGCTTCCAATCCATCGGAGATAATGATCAGTTCATTATAAGTAAACAGCGATGGAATCTGCTGTTTGTAAGTTTCTATCTGCCTGTAGGCACTCTCAATGGTAGCATTTTCATCTGCTGCGTTCTTCAATTCGATGATGACTAACGGCAGACCGTTCACAAAGAGCAGCACATCAGGACGGCGGTTGTGTCCATTCTCGATAATCGTAAACTGGTTGACCACCGTAAACTCATTGTTCCACGGGTCTTCAAAATCAACCAACCAAACCCTTTCACCCCGTTCCATACCGTCTTGATAGATAGAAACGGGTACACCCTCTGTGAGCAGCCGATGGAACGCCTCGTTGTTTGCCAGCGTATCAGGCGAGGCAATGCGCAGCACCGTTTTGATGGCTTCATCACGCACTTCCTCTGTCAGCGTTGGGTTCAGTCGCTTCACTGCCTTTGCCAGCACCTCCTTCAGCACCACCTCGTCTAATGATGTCCGCATCGGCGTCTCTCCATCCGGCGCAATATCCGGCCCATAGAGATAGTTCCACCTCTTCGCCTCCAGCCGTTCTATCGCCAACTGTTCAATGTCAGATTCTAAGAGTTTGGTCATGCTGCATTCTTTTTATAATACTGAATTATGGTCTTGTCTATAAAATCTATTAGAGATTGTGGAACCCGACTTCTCGGAGCAACAGTCTCCATTATATCTCGGTTGCATAGGCATCTTCCTTTATGCGTCTTTTTAACACCAATAGCTGTGCAATCATTATATATTGAATTGCAGAATAGAACAAAAAATGAGGCTAAATATTTACCGCGAACAATTTGCTTGCATAATCCCTTTTTGTTTACTTCTGTTACAATATTATTTACTTCTTTTTCATCTTGTTTCGAATAATCGACATTGCTATGAGTATATAAAATCTTTATAGTTTCTTCTTCTGATGTTTTGAATGAGAGAATACCGTTTTTAACGGTAATTATATCTTCTATTTTCAAATTATTATAATTTGCAGGATTATAGGCCCTTCTTTTCCACAGAATTATATTTGCCATTATGGGCAACATTTTATTTTCAAAACTACGGAGTTGCTGATTGTATATTCTTTGTATCATATGTAGTTCTTCCATTGGAGTTGCACAGAATCCTAGAAGATCTTGCATAATAGAAACTAAAGTGTCCTCATTTAAAATATCATTTTCTATCGAGTAATTATCAGTTATATATACATATGGGTCATTAATTATGTTTGAGTCATTGATGATACTGGATAGGTCTCTATCCATAAAATATACAATTTTATCAATAGGATAATTTCTACGTCGGATTTCGTCATATACATACTTTACGACTTCCTTTCCATCTGATGGATATAAAACCACAAAACAATCCGAGTCTATTTTCTGCTTAATTATCGTTCTATAATAAGATGGATCATCTTTCCCTTCTACAAAGCCATAATATACTTTGGGGGAGTCTTTTTTAAAATCAGAGTAAAATCTTGAAAGAGGGACTGTTCGCCCATTTCTTTCTAACCTTAAAATGTCAACTGTGCCCATGGTACTAATTTTTAAATTCCTCTATTCCGTGTGCGTACATATCCAATTCATTATCAAATATAAAAGGAGAATGAGTTACTGCTATTAAGCCCCTGCAAAATGTTCCTTTTCTTACATCCTGCAAAAAGAGCTTTTGCCATTTTACTGATAGAGATAATTCTGGTTCATCTATCAATACCAAATAGTTACTTTGGTTTGATAAATACAAATGGCTAAACAATGAAACAATTTGTTTTTCTCCAGATGACAACTGGAATAGTTTAATATCATGACCATCATAATTTGATGTAATACTGAAATCAAAATTGGGACTGTCATAATACATTGTCTTATTTTCTAAATATCGATTACAGACGGTAACAAAATCTCTGATAGTTGCTTCTTTTTTATTCAGTTCTTGGTGAGATTCATATAATTTAAGAAAGTAATGACAAACCACTTTGTCATGTTCTTTTTCAATTTTACCCTGTTTTTTAACGTTCTGTAATGTGTTAAATAGCTTTTCTTTACGGTCTTCTGAAAGGATAGAGTCATCCACCCTATTCATAATTTGGTGTATTGTCTCATCATCAATGTCGCTAATTTCTTTGGTGTCTGTTGATTTGTATTCTTCATCTACAATATCTCCCAAATAACCTAATGTCAGTTGATTAAGATTTGCTCTTGAAGAATCTTTCAAATTTGTCAAAGTATCGTTAATTGCTGCGTCAACATCACGCATACCGAATTCTATGAGTTCTGTAAAATTACTTCTTTCTTTAGATCGCATTAGTCGACGGCTTCTAACATCATCTTCGTCAATTCGTCCTTCAAGTACAACCCTCAATTCTTGTTCAATTCTTCGATAGGTCGGCAAATAGAGTATATGAATATCTTCAACTTTTTTCCTGAGTGCATGTAGCGATTCTAAAAATTGGGAGCGCTTGTTCTTTTTGTTAGTTGGTTTTGAAAATAACGTGGGGTTTTCTTCTATGCTTAATTCTTGGAGTATGTATTCTACGGGGATGTCATAATGTGTGCAGATATCCTCTAATCTTTGTAAATCTATTCTGTCATCTCGTTCAAGCATATTCATGATAGTTCTTCTCACTGGAATGGGAAGCCTTCTTAATAGTCTATCATCTATAGCAACTGATGACAGAAAGATATCATCTTTGTTTATTTGGAAAGTGTCACTATCAATGCTGATTTCAACACTCTCAAAATTGTATTGGCTTAATTTACCCCATTGTAACGACAACGTATAATATAACATCTTAATAATTGTCGTTTTACATGAACCATTTTCACCTAATAATATTAGGGTATTGTTTTCAAACTTCAATTCAAAATTTAAAGAATCGTGTAGCTTGTTGATTTTGAAACTTTTAATCTCCATAATTTATAGTTTTATTTCATTAGACATTAGTTTGGGTAATAATCTATCTCGTTGCTCTGTAAGAGTATTTATTTGCTTTTGGTTTTCTCTTTGCTTTAGAAACAATGGTTCTACGATTTTATTATATTTGTTTATAACATCTATATCCAGATACGGACATGTAAAGGTAAATATTGACTTAGGATCAATTCGTTGATGACTTCCACTTGTTCCACCAACACCAGATGCAATTTCTTCGTAGTTCTCCTTATTTGTAAGCCATCCGTACAAGAAATATAGGAATTCCGTTTCTTTAGGTTTTACTATTTGAAATTCTGTCGAGCATATTGCATTGGTTGGTACATTGTCAAGTATCAGCCATATCCTTTTATCTTTATGTGGGTTAAGTTTCGAGAATAGAATACAATTGGAAGGAATGATATATTTACTACTTTGTATTTCCTCGCCCATTTCATCCATTGGCTTCTTTCCATTGTCAAAAGCGGGAATACTATAATGCCAAAACATTGTTGTTGGTTGTTTTTGAGGATTTATAGATTCTTTATAATGGTTTGCATACATTTCAATTGTACTTTCCTCCCAATCTTCTTTGGCCTCTTCGATGAACCATTGACGGAAGAGGGCTTCTGCCATTGCTTCAAGTGTCGCATTCTCACGATTCAGCAAATCTATCTTGTCATCTAATGAACAGAGAATAGAGGCTATTTGCTTTTGTTTATCCAAAGATGGCAAAGACAAAGGAACTTGTTGCAATATAGAAGAATTTAGGTTGGGCATAGTTGTTCCGACAGCATTATTACTAATCCAACTTTTCATGTCTTCTGTAGAAAGATAATAGGCAACAAACTTGGGGTCTGCATGAGTAGAGTCTATTCTAATCCTAAGACAACCAGTTCCACATAGCCATCCTGCTTCATCTTCATTTATATATGCGCATTTCTCAACATCGCCTCGGCGACTATACACAATATCACCTTTTTGAACACGATAACGAGACAAACGCATGGCATCCTCTTCTGTGATATAGACAATCTTCTCTGTGGAAATATTCATCCTGTCGCCGATATTTACTGGCATAATAGAGGGGATACCTACATCAACATAGTCCGATTGATGTAGTTGACTACCAAATGGTCCTGTTTGCACATCGGCAATCTCTCCCAACCTATATTCTTTCCACTCGCACATTGGCCTTTTTATTTGTTTTCTTTTTTAAACGAAATAACAAGAAAAAGAAAGATGCGTTGATTATCAAACACTTACAATTTTCTTTTTTCGTTTTTATTTTTATTTCTTTTTTTTTATGCCACTAATTCTCTATTTTGTGTAATGTATCTATATGACAACTAACATGTATACGATTTGGCATTTTTGTATACATGTTATCGGTATCATGTATAGGAAAAGCTGTTTTCATATACATATTGGCAATATCATGTATAGTATATTCACGAATCATATCACTATCTATTTACCGATTCTATCTGCTCCGTTTGTTTTAATGATAAAGTGTTGCTATTACTCAATAATTCAATGAGAGGCATATTTAAGTAGTAATTGTATTTGCCATGCTTTACCTTATACAAGAGCCCAGCATCTACCAATTTATTTAAGTACTTTGTTGCTGTCAGACGAATAACACCAGTTTCTTCCATAACATATTCTATTTTTGTATATGGATGGCTGAAAAGGTTATTCAGCAGTTCATGGCTATATGCCTTTTTTAGAAGGTCTCGCACTCTGACCTTATAAATTAACATTAACTTTGAGATTTCTTTTACCAGCGTGATGGTCTGACCTGCCGTTTCTTCGATACCTTTAAGTATAAATAATATCCATTCTTCCCATTTGCCTTCTTCTCTGACAGACTGAATAAGTCTGTAATACTCTGCTTTATTGGTAATAATGTATCGGCTTAGATAAAGTATTGGCAAATCAAGCAAGTCATTAATGACCAGATACAGCACGTTAATAATACGTCCAGTTCTACCATTACCATCATAGAAAGGATGAATGCTTTCGAACTGATGATGAATAATGGCCATTTTTATTAATGGATCTAAATCACACATAAATTCATCATTGATGAATTGCTGTAGATTATCCATGTAGTTCTCTATCACAGCCTTGTCCTGTGGAGGAGTGTAAACGACATCACCTAACTGATTTTGAAGTGTAGTGCCGGGTACACTTCTAAAACCTGCCGTATTCTTTTCTAACCGTTGCTGAATGCTTTTGATGTTGTTGAGCGTTAAAACTTTATTGTTTCTAATAAGTTGAAAACCGTATCTTAAAGCTTCAGCATAGTTTTGTACTTCCTTTGTCGCAGCAGAAACAGTGAAGTTATCCATATTCAATTCTGCTTTATATAAGTCATCATGCGTTGTGACGATATTTTCAACAGCAGAACTGTCTTTGGCTTCTTGAAGAATCAAAGTGTTAATCAAGATGTTTTCATTCGGAATCGTTAATGCAACTCCTTTCAATTCTGCTAATTTACGATGAGCCAAACTAAGTTGTCGTAGAACAGCTTTTGATTCTACGTCTATTGTTAAAGGCAAGTTGGGTATTCTGTATTCCATATACTTATCTTATATTTTTATCTTATTTAGATTCTCAATAATCAATTTATTCAGTCGCTCTTCTTCTTTCAGTTGTTTCTCAAATTCAGCTTTAAGGGCGGTGAAGCGCTCGGCGAAATTGAAATCATCTTCCTCTTCGGGCAGTCCGACATAACGGCCTGGGGTGAGGACATAGTCCAGTTCGGCTACGCGACTGACGGGAACGGAAGCGCAGAAACCGGGAATATCCTGATAGTCATTGGACTCTTCGCGCCAACGGTGATAGGTCTCGGCAATCTCTTTGATGTCTTCGGCAGTCAGTTCACGGGTGCGACGATTAATCAGACGACCTTTGTCGCGGGCATCGATAAAGAGGATTTCATCAGGATGACAAGTACGATTACGAGTAACAAACCACAAACAAGCAGGAATCTGGGTGTTTAGGAACAGTTTAGCGGGCAGGTTGACGATACAGGCAATGAGCCCTTTGTCTATCAATGCCTTGCGGATATCGCCTTCACCACCAGTCTTTGAGGTGAGCGAACCCTTTGCCAAGACGAAGCCGGCTTGTCCTGATGGTGCCAAATGATAGATGAAATGCTGAATCCACGCGAAGTTGGCATTGCCCGTAGGAGGTACGCCATAGAGCCAACGCTTGTCATTACGCAACAGGTCGCCGCTCCAGTCACTATCGTTGAAAGGAGGATTGGCCATTACATAGTCAACCTTTACATCCTGATGGGCATCGTTGAGGAACGAGCCTTCGGTGTTCCATTTTACATTTGAGGCGTCAATGCCACGAATGGCAAGGTTCATCTTGCAGAGTCGCCAAGTGGTCTGGTTGCTCTCCTGCCCATAGACGGAGATATTATCGATGCGTCCCTGATGCTCTTTGACAAATTTCTCGCTTTGCACAAACATTCCACCAGAACCACAACAAGGGTCTAATACACGACCTTTATAGGGCTCCAGCATATTGACCAACAATTCAACAACACTACGAGGTGTATAGAACTGGCCGCCCTTCTTACCTTCTGCCAAAGCAAACTCGCCGAGGAAATATTCGAAGACATGCCCCAATAGGTCGGCACTGCCCGTACTCATATTTGACAGCGTACTATTGCCTATCAAGTCTATCAATTCTCCAAGACTTGTTGGGTCGAGGTTCGGACGGGAGAACACTTTTGGCAATACGCCTTTCAGCGACGGATTCTCACGTTCAATCACATCCATCGCATCGTCGATGTATTTACCAATCAGCGGATTCTTAGCCTGACTAACCAGATAGCTCCAACGGGCATTAGCGGGCACAAAGAATATGTTTTCAGCCTTGTATTCCTCTTTGTCTTCAGGGTCTGCGCCTTCATCTTTCAACTTTACCAACTCCGCATATAGTTTCTCAAAAGACACGGAGATATATTTCAAGAAGATGAGTCCGAGTACCACATGCTTGTACTCGGCTGCGTCAATATTCTTGCGCAACTTGTCGGCTACCTTCCACAACTGCTTTTCTAACGGCTCTTCTATCTGTTCCTTCTTCTTTGCCATGTTTTTAGTAATATTTTGGCCCAAAGGTACAAATTATATTTTATATTTTCAAGAATAAGAGCGTGAAATAAAGATTATTTAATCAAAAGCCTCTTGATATATAATGGAATCACATACTTTGTGAGGGCTACATAACAAAACATTCCGTGTTCCCGTGGTGTTCCCTATTGCAAAAAAGGAGTTAGATTTCTCTAACTCCTTGATCTTTCTTGGGCGCTTCAGGATGGGCTTGAACCAACGACCCCCTGATTAACAGTCAGGTGCTCTAACCAACTGAGCTACTGAAGCAAGATGCGCTCGTTTTCTCGATTGCGGGTGCAAAGGTAAGGAGTTTTTTCGAATTGAGCAAACTTTTTGGTGAAAAATTTCATGATAAGCGTATTTTTTTGTACTTTTGATTAAAATCGAAGGTACTCCCGTTCGAAAAAGCTCAATTATTTTGGCTTTTTACTCACTTATTCGTACCTTTGTCGCGTAAAAAGAAGAAAATAAGTTTATGAAGAAGACTTTTATAGTGATAATGCTGTGTATGGCGACCGTAATGGGCGCCTGGGCACAGGAGAGTAAGAATCACAATCTGGAGGTGGCGAAGAACCTGGATATCTTCAATGCCCTTTATAAGAATCTGGACATGATGTATGTCGATACCCTTGATGCCAATAAGGTGGTGAAGGTGGGTATCGATGCCATGTTGCAGTCGCTGGACCCTTATACGGAGTATTATCCTGAGGAGAAGCAGAAGGAGTTGAAGCAGATGCTGACGGGTAAGTATGCCGGTATCGGAGCGCTGGTGCGCTATCATCAGAAGTTGAAGAGGGTAGTCATTGAGGAACCGTATGAGGGGATGCCGTCGTCGGAGGTAGGCCTGAAGAAGGGTGATATCATTCTGCAGATTGACGATTCGGTGATGACGGACAAGAACGTCAGCTATGTCAGCAGCCACCTGCGTGGTGAGCCTGGCACAACTTTCATGCTGAAGATTTTGCGTCCTACAACGGGCAAGAAGATGGACTTCAAGATTACGCGTCGTAGCATCAAGATGCCAGAGATTACCTATTATGGTATGCGTTCCAATAATATCGGCTATATCAGTTTGAACACGTTTACGGGCGAACCCTCTAAGGCGATGCGCCGTGCTTTCCTCGATTTGAAGAAACAAGGTGCTGAGAAGTTGGTGCTCGACCTGCGTGGCAATGGTGGCGGTTCGCTGGCGGAGTGTGTGGACATCCTGAATATGTGGATACCGAAGGGCGTGAAGATAGTGGAAACGAAGGGTAAGATGAAGCGTGCCGGTTCGGAATATAAGACCCGCCTGGAACCTATTGACACCGTGATGCCGTTGGTGGTGCTGGTGAATGGTGAGACTGCCTCGGCCTCAGAGATTACCTCTGGTGCCTTGCAGGACTTGAAACGTGGCGTCGTCATCGGTACGAAGACCTATGGCAAGGGACTGGTACAGATTCCTAACGTGGACCTGCCCTATAACGCTAATCTGAAGCTGACCACCTCGCGCTACTACCTGCCCAGTGGTCGTGGCATCAAGATGAAGGAGGGCATCACGCCTGATTTGGTGGTGAAGCCCGACACGATGGCTAATATCACACTCTATCTGGACCGTCTGGACTCTACGGAGGTGATGTTCGACTATGTGGTGGACTATATCTCCAAGCATCCCACGTTGGTGCCTGCTGTCAACTTCCATCTGACGGATGCCGACTATCAGGACTTCAAACAGCGAGTCGTCAAGGCTGGCTTTACCTATGACCAGGTCAGCAAGAAACAGTTTGAGGAACTGGTTAAGACCGCCAAGTTTGAGGGTTACTATGATGATGCCAGCGCTGAGTTTGAGGCGTTGAAGGCTAAGATAGACCATCACGACCTGGGTCGCGACCTCGATGCACATCGTGAAGAGATCCAGCAGATGATAGAACAGGACATCGTATCGGCATATTATTTCCAGGCTGGTCAGATGCAGGTAGGGCTGAGAACTGACAAGACACTCCGTGAGGCAGAGCGTATTTTGACCACGGAGGGTGAGTATGTGAAGCTCTTAGGACATGCACAAAAAGCGGCAAGTGAGCAATCTGTCGATGAAAATACCTCGAATAGCGTTAAATAATTCAAAAACGGGAAAATTTCCCTGCTTTTATTTGCAAATGTCAGAAAATTGTTTGTACCTTTGCAGTGCACACAACTAGTAATTTTAATCTATATTTATCATTTTCCTCGGAGGGAAGCTGTCTGTGAAGATTGCTTCCCTGTTTTTTGTTGTGTGCCTAATCCTTCATGAGCAGTTCGCTCAACTCACGCATGCCAGCCGATGCACCTTTCTGAATCTGGGTGATGTTACGACTGCCCGCACTGATGGGGTTGGGGTCAATGATATAGACGGGAACACCAGGACGAACGTAGTGGATGAGTCCTGCTGCAGGATAGACAGCCAGTGAGGTGCCGATGATGATGAAGATGTCGGCCTCCTGACATTCTTCTGCGGCAACAGTAATCATGGGCACGGCCTCGCCAAAGAATACGATGAACGGACGCAGCAAAGAACCGTCACCAGCCTTGGTGCCTGGTTCAACCTCACAGTTCTCTGGCGTCAGCAGTTGCTGATAGCGTGGGTCGTCAGGGTCGTTGCTTGAACAAACCTTCATCAATTCACCATGCAGATGGATGACCTTCGACGAGCCAGCCTGCTCGTGCAGGTTATCAACATTCTGCGTCACCACCGTTACGTCATACTTCTTCTCTAACTCGGCAACCAGCTGGTGGCCCTCGTTAGGTTTGACACCCCAGCATTTCTTGCGTAGCATGTTGTAGAAGTTAGTCACTAGGGTAGGGTCGTTAAGCCAGCCCTCATGGGTGGCAACCTGCTGTACGGGATACTCTTCCCACAAACCGTCGGCATCGCGGAAAGTCTTCAAACCGCTCTCCACAGACATGCCTGCACCTGTTAATACGACAATCTTTTTCATAAGCTAAGTATTAAGAATGCACAAAAATAGTAATTTTTCACGAAATAACGCACGAAAATCATGGAATATTTGTAACTTTGCAGCCGTTTTTATAATAATAAGGTATAAACAGACATGGATAAAGTAAGTTATGCATTAGGTATTGGCATTGGTCACCAGTTGGCAAACATGGGTGGTCAGGAACTGAATATCGACGATTTTGCACAGGCTGTCAAGGATGTTCTTGGTGGCAAGGAATTGAAAATAAAGAGCAGCGATGCCCAGCAGATTGTTCAGCAGTTTTTTGCCGAGCAGGAGCAGAAAATTCAGCAGCAGCGTCAGGAAGCAGGCAAGGCTCACAAAGAGGCCGGCGAGAAGTATCTGGCTGAGAATGCCAAGAAGGACGGTGTCATCACCCTGCCCAGCGGTCTGCAGTATCAGGTGCTGAAGGAAGGTAACGGTAAGAAGCCTTCTGCTAAGGACAGTGTGAAGTGCCACTACGAGGGTTTCCTCATCGACGGTACCGTGTTCGACAGCAGCGTACAGCGTGGCGAGCCCGCCGTCTTCGGACTGCAGCAGGTCATTGCCGGCTGGACCGAGGGTCTGCAATTGATGCAGGAGGGTGCGAAGTATCGTTTCTTCATCCCTTATCGCTTGGCTTATGGCGAGGGTGGTGCAGGCGGTTCTATTCCTCCCTATGCTGCTCTCATCTTCGACGTGGAGCTCATCCAGGTGATGTAATGAAGATGAAAGATTAAAAATGAAAAATTAAAATTTTAAGATTAATAAATTACAGAAATGAAAAAGTTTACTTTTGCTGCTATTGCAGCAGTTGCTGCCATCATGATTTCTTCATGTGGCAACGGCACTCCTAAGGCTAACCTGAAGAGTGACATCGACACAGTCAGCTATGCTATCGGTATGGCTCAGACTCAGGGTTTGAAGGATTATCTCGTAGGTCGTCTGGGTGTTGATACCGCCTACATCGACGAGTTTATCAAAGGTCTGAATGAAGGCGCCAACGCTGGTGACGACAAGAAGAAGGCCGCTTACTTTGCTGGTGTCCAGATTGGTCAGCAGATTTCTGGTCAGATGGTTAAGGGCATCAACCACGAGCTGTTTGGTGATGACTCTACCAAGACTATCTCTCTGAAGAACTTCATGGCAGGTTTCGTTGCCGGTACTACTGGCAAGGGCGGTCTGATGACTGTTGACTCTGCTTCTGTTGTTGCTCAGAACATGATGCGTAGCATCAAGGCTAAGGTTCTGGAGAAGGAGTTTGGTGCTAACAAGAAGGCTGGTGAGGACTTCCTGAAGGAGAATGCCAAGAAGGAAGGTATTGTTACTCTGCCCAGCGGTGTTCAGTACAAGGTCTTGGTTGAGGGTAAGGGCGCTATTCCCGCTGATACCTCTCGCGTGAAGGTTAACTACGAGGGTCGTACTCTCGATGGTAAGGTCTTCGATAGCAGTTACAAGCGTGGTCAGGCTACCGACTTCCGTGCAAACCAGGTGATTAAGGGTTGGACAGACGCGCTGACTCACATGCCTGCTGGTTCTACTTGGGAGATTTATGTTCCTCAGGAGCTGGCTTACGGCGAGCGTCAGCAGGGTGCTGATATCAAGCCTTTCTCTATGCTTATCTTCAAGATTGAACTGCTGGAAGTAGATCCTAAGAAGTAATGAAAAAACTATTCATAGTGGCACTCGCTCTCGTAGCGGGTGCCTCTTTGTCTACTATTCAGGCAGGCAAAAAGGACAAAAAGGCGCCGAAACCCAGTGTCCAACTGGTTACTGGTAGCGATTCGCTGAGCTATACTGCCGGCTATGTGTTGGCCGACATCGTTCGTGAACGTTTTCTGGCTGGTCTGGCTAAGGAAGTAGAGGGTTCTGCCGACACTCTGCAGTTGCGTCTGGCCTATCAGGGCTTGTTTGATGCCCTGAATGGTGATACCGTATTGTTTAAGACCCAGCCCGCTGAGAAATTCCTAAGCGAGCGTGTGTCAGCAGTCCGTAAGGCTAAGGAAGAGAAGCTGAAGAAGGCTGGTAAGGACTTCCTAGAGGAGAATGCCAAGAAGGAAGGTGTCGTTACGTTGCCCAGCGGCTTGCAGTACAAGGTGCTGAAACAGGGCAATGGTGCTGTTGCCAAGGTTAATGACAAGGTGACGGTGCTCTACGAAGGTCGTCTCATCGATGGTAAGGTCTTCGATTCTACCGAGAAACATGGCGGTGAGCCTGCAACTTTCTCCCCTAGCCAGGTCATCAAAGGTTGGACGGAGGCGCTGTGCATGATGCCTGTTGGTTCTAAGTGGCAGTTGTATATCCCTCAGGAGCTGGCCTATGGTGCTCGTGGTGCTGGTAGCGATATTCCTGCCTATAGCACGCTGGTCTTCGACGTAGAAGTCCTTTCTATTGAAGAAGAAAAGAAAGAAGAAAAGAAATAAGACATGCAAGAAACAAGACAAAACAAGATAGCCCGTCTGCTCCAGAAAGAACTCTCACTGATCTTTCAGGAGCAGACGCGTGCCATGCATGGTGTGATGGTCAGTGTGACACGTACGAAGATATCGCCCGACCTGAGCATCTGTACGGCCTATCTGAGCATCTTCCCCTCTGAGCGTGGTGAAGAGCTCCTGCAGAACATTACCCGTAATGAGAAGCAGATTCGCTATGAGTTAGGCACCCGCATTCGTCATCAGATGCGTATCGTCCCTGAGCTCCGTTTCTTCATCGACGACAGTCTGGACTATATTGAGCGTATTGATAAGCTCTTAAAACCCACCCCCAACCCCTCCCATACAGGAGGGGAGTCTGAATAGTTCTTCCGAATTTTTCGATATGGGGTTGTTGAGTGTGTTGACTAATTTTATCCCCCTCCCGTTTGGGAGGGGAAAGGGGTGGGTGTCATTTTACATCGCACGGCGCTACCTCTTTTCCAAGAAGTCGACGAACGCCATTAACATCATCAGCGGCATCTCTGTGGTAGGTGTCGCCGTTGCTGCTATGGCACTGGTCGTCACGCTGTCGGTGTTCAACGGATTCCACGACCTGGTGGCGTCATTCTTCACACAGATGGACCCACAGCTGAAGGTGACTCCCCTGAAGGGTAAGACAGCTTCTGCTACTGACCCCATCCTGACACAGATTCGTCAGTTGCCAGAGGTAGAGGTGGCTACTGAGTGCTTGGAGGATCAGGCGCTGGCCGTCTATGGCAATCGTCAGATGATGGTCAAGATCAAGGGCGTGGAAGACAATTTCGACTCGCTGACGCATATCCGTGAGGTGTTGGAAGGCGATGGTGAGTTCGAGCTGCATGCTGCAGACATGCATTATGGTATTCCTGGCCTGGGCATTGCCTATCAGTTAGGTTTAGGCTACACCTATCCAGAGCCGCTGAAAATCTATGCACCTCGCCGTGAGGGACAGCTGAATATGGCCAATCCTACTGAAGGCTTTGTGGAGGATGACCTCTATTCTCCTGGCGTCATCTTCTGCATCAAGCAGTCGAAGTATGACAAACAGTATATCCTGACATCGCTGGCCTTTGCGCGTAATATCTTTGACCAACCCAACCGTCTGACGTCCTTGGAACTGCGCTTGCGACCAGGTAGTGACTTTGAGGCGGTAAAAGAGCGGATGGTGCAATTGGCTGACGGTCATTTCCTTGTTCAAGACCGCTATGAACAGCAGGACGACACCTTCCGCATTATGAAGGTGGAGAAGCTGATGGCGTATATCTTCCTGACATTCATCCTCGTCATTGCCTGTTTTAATATCATTGGGTCGTTGTCGATGCTGATTATCGACAAGCGTAACGATGTAGTTACCCTGCGCAATCTGGGCGCCAATGACCAACAGATTACGCGTATCTTCCTTTTTGAAGGTCGTATGATATCATTGATGGGTGCTGTTATCGGCATCCTGTTAGGACTCCTCCTGTGCTGGCTGCAACAACAGTACGGCTTGGTACGCTTGGGCGACAGCGAAGGCAACTTTGTCATCGATGCCTATCCCGTGAGTGTGCATCCCTGGGATGTCGTCCTCGTCTTCCTCACGGTCATTGCCGTAGGATTCCTCAGCGTGTGGTATCCCGTACGCTATTTCTCTAAGCGACTTTTATCCTAACGTAACATTCTCTACCTCGATGTCTTCATGGAGGAAGAGTTTGGCTTGTTCCTTGAATTTCTCAGGATTCTCGGTAGTCAGATAACGGGTCTGACCATTCTTTGTGCAACGCTGTTCCATATCGGGGTGGCGCTGGAAATAGCTTTGTAGCGAACTCGCTACATATTCTCCCTGTGCGATGATGCGGACGCCACGGGGAATGTATTTGTGGATTTTAGGTAGTAGGAGGGGGTAGTGCGTACAGCCCAGAATGACGGTGTCTATCTGTGGATCGAGGCGCATCAACTGGTCGATGCGCTTCTTGACGAAGTAGTCGGCACCAGGAGAGTCTGCCTCGTTATACTCTACCAAAGGTACCCAGAACGGACAGGCGACACCGCTGACTTGTATGTCGGGGTAGAGCTTGTGAATCTCCATGTTATACGACTCACTCTTGATGGTTCCCTCGGTGGCAAAGATGCCGACGTGGCGGTTGTGGGTCAGGGAACCGATGACCTCTGCCGTAGGACGAATGACGCCCAAGACTCGACGGTTGGGGTCGAGCTTGGGCAGATCATTTTGTTGTATCGAACGTAATGCTTTTGCTGAGGCTGTGTTACAACCCAGAATGACGAGGTGACACCCCATCTCAAAGAGTTTTACTACAGCTTGGCGCGTGAACTCATAGACCACCTCGAACGAGCGAGTGCCGTAAGGTGTGCGTGCGTTGTCGCCTAAGTACAAGTAGTCATACTCAGGAAGCAACTGACGGATGCCATGCAGAATGGTCAGTCCGCCATATCCGCTGTCGAAGATGCCGATAGGTCCTGGCTCACTGCTCATTTTTCATCTTTCATTTTTCATCGCTGCAGCTGTGCTATAACAGTTGCAGTGATGTTCTCACCCAGCGAGGGATTCAGCCAGAGGGCCACTTTCTCGTCGATATTAACGATGAAGGCATAGCCACGCACCTTTCCGATGGCATCAAGCGTTTCTGCCAGACGGACCATAACAGGTGCCATAGCATCCTCTTCAGCCTGTTTCAGCAGACGCTGGCTTTCCTTCTTGAAGGCGATGTTCTTGTCGAGCATCTCCTGCAGCTCGCTCTGTCGCTTCTGCAGAATCGTCTTCGGGTAGCTCTTCTGGCCGTCGAGGAACTCTTCGTACTTCTTGTTGAAGTCGTCCTCTACGCGCTTCTGCTCAGCCTCATACTTCTGGCGCAGCTCAGCCATACTGTTCTGCATGGCAGCATACTCCGGCATGGCTTGCATGACGGCGTTGTAGCTCAGATAACCGAACTTCAGCTCGCTCTGTGCCAGTGCGGGCATGGTAGCCAGCAGAAGGAAGAAAAGGATGAGTTTCTTCATAACAGATTAGATGCCGAGTTTCTTCTTGACTTCTGCAGTAACGTCGGTAGAGAGAGTGGTAGAGATATAGGGTACACCACTACCCATATCCATGATATAGATGTAGTTGCCAGCCTGACCTACAGCCTTGATAGCGTCCAGCACCTTGGTAGTGATGGCGTTCATTTTCTCCTGCTGAGCCTGAGCCAGTGCCTGCTGGTTGTCCTGATAGTTCTGCTGGATCTTCTGCTGCATCTCTGCAAGCTCCTTCTCACGGCGCTCCTTGATATTAGCGGGCAGGGTAGCCTGCTCTTTCTCATAAGCCTCACCCTTCTTCTGCAGTTCTTCGTACATGCTCTTCAGGTCAGCCTCATACTGCTTGGTAAGTGCCTCAATCTCGGTACGTGCCTTGGAGAACTCTGGCATAGCCTGGATAATCTCCTGAGAGTTGACGTGTCCGAACTTCTGTTGTGCGTTAGCGGTGGTGAAACCACAGAGTGCGCAAATAGCGCAGATAATCAATTTCTTCATAGTTGTTTTCTAATATTAATTTTTCATTTTTAATTTTTCATCTTAATTGGAGTAGCCAAGCTTCGAGAGCACCTCGTTGGAGATGTCCACTTTCGGAGAACCGAAGATAATGCCACTATCGCTGGCGCGATCCAGGATGAGCTGGTAGCCACGCAGGTCGGCAATGTCCTTGACGGCATTGTAGACCTCTTCCTGAATGGGCGACATCAGTGCGGTACGCTTTTTGAAGAGCTCACCCTCTGGACCGAAGTATTTCTTCTTCAGGTCAGCGGCCTCTTTCTCCTTAGCAACGATGGCATCCTGCTTGGCTTTCTTCTGTTCCTGTGACAGGAATACTACCTCATTCTGGTAGTTCTTATACAGCGTCTGCGCCTCTATCTGGATAGCCTCTACTTCAGCCTGCCATTTCTTCGAGATTTGGTTCAGCTGCTCGTTGGCACGTTCGTAGGCAGGGATGTTCTTGAAGATATAATCCATATCAACGAGTGCAAACTTCTGGGCGTGCATCGACAATGCCGATACCCACATTAAACATATTACTAATAACTTTTTCATCTTTGTCTCTTTTTAGGGTTATATCTCTTAGACGTGGAAACTTTCCAAAGGTTTCAAGTTTTCACAACTCTTAACTCTTCACTCTTCACTCTTCACTCTTCACTCTTCACTCTTCACTCTTCACTCTTCACTAGGCCGCAGGCCGCTTAAAACTCCTGTCCCAAGATGAAGTGGAACTGAGCTCCACCGATCTTGCTTGAGGTTGCATAGGGCTTGTCGAAACCGTAGGCCCAGTCGATACCCATCAGACCCACCATCGGCAGGAAGATGCGCACACCGACACCGGCAGAGCGCTTGATATCGAAGGGGTTGAAGTTTCGAGTTTCGTTCCATGCGTTACCACCCTCCAGGAAGCCCAGACCATAGATGGTCGTGTTACCCAATAGGATAGGATAGCGCAACTCCAGTGTGAAGCGGTCGTAGGCATAGCCCTCAGCACGATATGGTGTCAATGCACCGTTCTCATAACCACGTAGACCGATGGTCTCCTCAGCATAGCTGGAGCTATAGCCGCTCATACCGTCACCACCGACATAGAAGGTCTCGAACGGTGACTTGTTATATTTGTTATACGAACCCAAGATACCCAGTTCTACGCGGGTCATCAGTACCAGACACTTCTGACCTTCCGTCAGGGCGGTGAAGGTTCTGGTCTTGAACTTCCACTTGTGGTATTCTATCCAGCGGTACTTCTCCTGTAGTTCTGCATTATACTGGTCGACATTCTTTGCGTAGGTCTCTGCTGTAGCCAGATTCTTGTAGTCCTTGCTATTGAAGAGTGACCAGGGTGGCGTCAGTGTTACCTGCATCATGAATTCTGAACCACGACGTGGGAACAGTTGGTTGTCCGTAGAGGTACGTGACAGCGTGATACCGAGGTTGATATTGTTACAGTTACCGTTAGAAATCAGGAAGTAGCTCCAGTCACGCAGCATATAGCGGGTGTAGGACAGCTGTGTTGACAACTGGAAGTAGTCATCGGGCCAGCGCAGACGCTTACCCCAGCCAAGGCTTACACCGAACAACTTGATGTACTTGTCCTCATCCATCATGGATGTGTAGTCATAGTAACCAGAGTTATATGAACCGTAACCACCATAGTAGTTATAGTAGTTGTTCATCCATGCCGAGTTACGATAGGTGCTGGAGATATCACTCTGCTTAGAATAGAAGGCGTTGATGCTCAGTGCGTTAGGACGCTTTCCTCCAAACCACCCCGTAGAGTAGCCTGCTGATACCGAACTGTAGTAGCTACCGTTTGACTGGAATGACAACGATACCTGCTCACCGTCACCGATAGGCATAATACCGCGGTGCATCTTGTTCTTACCGAAGAGGTTACGCATGGAGAAGTTGTTCAACTTGACACCGATACGTCCGATGACACCTGTCTGTCCCCAACCTAATGAGAATTCCAGCTGGTCGTTGGACTTCTGCTCCAGTTCCCAGTTGATATCTACTGAACCGTCGTCGTAGTTAGGCTTGATGTCGGGATTCACCTTCTCTGGGTCGAAGAAACCTGTTGAGGCAATCTCTCGTGCAGAACGCTGGATGGCATCCTTGGAGAACAGGTCACCAGGCTTGGTGCGCAACTCACGGCGTACAACCTCCTCGTAGAGTCGGTCGTTACCATAGATGCGAACATGACTGATATGGGCCTGTGTACCCTCCTGGATACGCATTTCCAGATCGATACTGTCACCCACGATGTTCACCTCGGTAGGTTCCAGCTGATAGAACAGATAACCGTTGTTCCAATAGTAGTTACCGACGGCATCTTCATCCTCCTTCAGTCGTTTGTTCATCAACTTCTGGTTGTAGATGTCACCTTTCTGCATACCCAATGCTCTGTTCAGGTAGTCAGTGGTAACTACGGTGTTGCCCACCCATGTGATGTTACGGATGTAGTATTGCTCACCCTCGTCAATCTTCACATAGACATTGACATGCTTGTCGTCAATGGTCCATACGGAGTCTTCCAGAATGGTGGCATCACGATAACCCAGCTCGTTATATTTCTCGATGAGCAATGACTTGGCTTCGTCGTAACGCTCTGGCGTGAACTTCTTGGCCTTGAACATGTTCTTGAACTTGCCGGCCTCGTTGATTTTGCCGAAAGCACCCTTCTTGAACATAGAACCGGTCAGCTTGCTCTTCGATAGTTTTCCGTTGCCGTCAAAAATAATCTCACGAACTTTCATCTTCGACTTCTTGTCGATAGATACGTCAAGGATTACCTCGTTCTTACCCGTCACGTCGTCGCGCTGGGTGATATCTATCTCGGCATTGTTGTAGCCTTTCTCGTCGAAGTATTTCTTGGCAAGAACTTTGGCACGGTCAATCATGTTAGGCGTAATCTGACTGCCTTTCATGATACCGAGCTTAGCCTCCATATCTTCTTTCTCGCTCTTTTTCAGACCATAGTAGTTGATGGTGCTGACACGCGGACGGGTGGCCAGATGGATGCAGAGATACACCTTGTTGCCTACGATGGAGTCGGCAGAGATTGCCACTTTCGAGAACAGACCATGCTTCCAATAGCGCTTGACAGCTTCGGTAATCTCTGTACCTGGCACGTCAATCACCTGACCTATCGACAGTCCTGATAGTCCGGTCAGTACATAGTCTTCATAGCCTTCTACGCCTTTGACAGCCAGTCCGCCAATCTCCAGTTGGCGTGGCGTACCGGCATAGGATATGTCGGGATTGATGATGACGTCCTGTGCGCTCGTCTGCACGGTAACACTTATCAGTGCCAACAGCAGCACGGCAATATGCTTCATTGAATTCATCTTCTATTGTTCGTTTTCTACTTGTTCTTCAGTTTTTCCGTAACGGCGCTGGCGCTTCTGGTAGCTCTCTATAGCCTTGTGCAGGGCAGCCTCGTCGAAGTCTGGCCAGTAGGTGTCGCAGAAGTACAGCTCAGAGTAAGCTATCTGCCACAGCAGGTAGTTCGAGATGCGCAGCTCGCCGCCTGTACGGATGAGCAGGTCGGGATCTGGCATGAAGTTGGTGGTCAGATGCTGGGAGATGGTCTCCTCAGTAATGTCTTGTGGCCAGATGCCGCCGTCGACGAAATTCTTCAGTGCCTCCAGTGGGTTGTCGAAGCGCTCACGCACCTCGGCTACAATCTGCCGTACGGCCTCCGTAATCTCCCAACGGCTCGAATAGCTCAGCGCCACCACCATGGTCATGGCGTCGTTCTGTGCGGTGTGTTCCTCTGTCTCGCGCAGCTTCTGCTGTACGGCGTCGGGCAGCCGCTTGACGTCGCCAATGACGCGGAAGCGTACATTATTCTTCATGAATATCTCGTCTTCCAGCGAACTGAGTACCAGTCCCATCAGGGCGGCTACTTCGTCGGCAGGACGTCCCCAGTTCTCAGTGGAGAACGTGTAGAGCGTCAGGTATTTGACACCCAGACGGGTACACTCTGCCGTTATCTTGCGCACAGCCTCTACACCGGCCTGGTGTCCGTAGCTGCGCTCTTTGCCTCGTTCGTTGGCCCAGCGCCCGTTGCCGTCCATGATGATGGCGATGTGCTGGGGGATGTTGTTAGTCTCTATCATTGTGACATGTTTTACATTTCGCCCATAAGTCATAGGTCACTGACAGCCGTAGCTGGCTGAAGCAGTCGGTATTCTTGAAAAGCCCGTGGCTCCTGATACCCAAGGGGTTGCTGGCGCCATCCAGACGGTCGGTGTTACTGAAGTGCATCGCCCATTCCAGTGCCATATTCACACGGTCGGCAGCTTTATACTTCACGCCCAGTCCTATGGGCAGGTTCATAGTCAGCTGCGTCTTGTCGTCCTTGAAGACGGTAGTCCCCAGACCTAAAAATATATAAGGTGTAAGCCTTTTGGCTCCACGATATTCCATTCCTGTGCCGAATGGCCAGAAGTTGTATTCCAGCCTAATACCCACGTCGCCGAATTTCTCTTTAAACGAGTAGTTGGCCCATTCCTCTGGTACATACGACGTGACATTTTTTGCTGAGCCTTTCAGCGTGCCGTAGCTGATGTTCATGGCCAATGCCATACGTGGGTTGAACTTGTATTTTCCCAAGAGCGAGAACATAGGCTGCATATTCTTGAAAAGATTGCCATTGAAGTCGCCTTGATATGATACCATGCCAACGCCTCCACCGATTTCCAGTCGGTACTCCGGCTCCGTCTGCGCCTTAGCGCTTACAGCCAGCATCAGCAGAATGGCAACGACAGCGTTTCTCACCTCTTCTCTTTTACTTATATTGGTCCCACGCCACTTTGTTTAGTCGGCCGCGCCAAACCTCGCCAGTGCCTGCACAGACGATCCATATGTTTTCCGCGTCGTCGACCACTGTCGAGAAACTGGTTGCGGCATTATTGAACTTGGTGGTGCCGTCTATTGGAGGCATTGAGTATTCTACGTCTTGCTTCCAAGTGATGCCGTTGTCACGACTGCGCCAGAAGGCTGTCAGCGGTTCGATGAAGTTATCGTATGACCGACCGCCAAAGGCAAGCAGCTCGCCTCCATAGTAAATCACTTGCAGGTCATGCAGTGCTGGCAGCTCATAGAGACGGTTGCTGGAACGGTCAATGTATGTCCATTGACGTATCCATGAAGAACTGACAGTCTCACTGCCCGACATGGCTTCTTCGATAAGCTTCTTCAGTTCACTGAGGATTCCCTGCTCACTATAATCTACGATGCGGCGCCATGTGTGTCCGTGCCAGACACCGTCAGTCTGTTTGGTGCCAGCCATCACGACGTAGTCAGTGCTGTCGGCATATGCCATCGGATAGTAGGTAAAGGTGAAGTCTTCAGTGGGCAGGTCTTCCGTGTTGAAGTCAGACTCAAAGTCGGCTGGTATCCAGCTTCCCATGTCAAGGTTACCTCTGTATTTCGTCATCAGCATACCGTTGTTGGAAATTCCATAGATTTCCTGATCGCTGGCGCCTATCAGTTGGTTAATTTTGGTACCATCCAAGACGATGCTTTTGTCCTCATCCCATGTGACAAGGTCCTGGGTACGATATATCTTTGTGCCGCCCATGATATAGAGTGAGTCGATGGTGGCTACGGTGTTCTGCCAAGTGTCGGCATCGGCCATCGTAGGTAGTTGAACGGGAGTCCATGCACTGCCGTCCTCTGTGGTATAGGCCTTCGTCGTACCTCCCTCGTTGCCAAAGACGTAGATCCGGTCGTTGAACTTGATGGTGCAAAGATCATTCATCACGGGGATGTCGGCCATCTTCTTCCAAACGAAGGAGTCGGGATCCTCCTTGTGTACATTGACCTTCACGGTATAGTCCGTATAGCCGGAACCATTGCTGGAGAAGACGCGGAAGGTGCGGGGCGTGGTGAAATCCAAGCTGTCAGCACTTGAGTGGTAGTTCATATATGTACCGTCTTTGCTGACGACGTATGCCATGCTGTTGTTGTAGGTTGTCACTCCACAAACAATGTGAGCGACATCGGAACCCTTGGGCAGGGAGTCGGCGTTGTAGATAGTGTGGCTGTTCTGGTCAATGTTGAAACGGTATTCGCTACCCTTGATTGTGCTCTTGTAGCCATCTACATAGCGGTTTACCGTGCCCAATGTAAAAGAAGTGATAGCGGCATCGTCGTAGAGTGTTACATCCGAGTCGCTCATCTTGCTACATGCTGCCAGACTGCCTAAGAGTATGGCTAACAGCAGGTATGTTGTCTTTATCTGTTTCATCAAAATGTGTCTTTTTTCCAAAATTCCGTGCAAAGTTACGCACAATTCCCGAATTTTGAGCAATTTTCTACCTTTTATTAAGTTAAATATATCAATATTCCACCTATTTTATGTTTTATAAACAAAAAAGCACGGTATGAATCGCTCACCCCGTGCTTTTTCTTAACGTATGTTGGTATTGACCAGCGTGATGACGCTTAGGATGGTGGCAGCGGCCACCAAGGCCAATAACATCGTCGTTTGAAAATCTAATAACATAATCTTTACCTTAAAATCAATTTAACTACTAACCTAATGAAAACAAATGCAATCGTCTCGATTGCGAGTGCAAAGGTACGATGAATAATTGAGAATGGAAATAGGAGAAATGAGAATTTTCTGTATATCGATACCTTTTTGACTTATATCAAAAAAATGACCACACCCTTTATTTGGTTCATGGTTCAGGGTTCATGGTTCATGGTTTTCATTAAGCATTATGCATTATGCATTATTTATTGTTTCCCTTTTTTAAGGACGATCTTCTGGCTATAAGCGTTGCTGACGGTACTGAAGAACTCGGCAAGCTGTGGAAACAGCGATTTGTCGAAGGTGCCAGAGCGTTTCAACAGGCGATTCTTGACGTGAATGGTGTTGCCCACAACCTGTAGCGTAGAGGAGAACGTGGCAAAGGGGTACTCCATGCTGACATCCTTGGGACGGGCCTCAATGACGTAGCCCTCGGGAATGGTCAGCGTGATATCGTCTTCATCCAGATAACCATGATTCATCCAGATATCCTCCTGACGCCCATCGCTGCTTTTGGGAACGGTATATCCCTGATGAATAGGGCAGACGGGCACAAAGAGGCGCTGGCCGGTGCGGGTGGCATAACTGTTGCTCTTGACCTCGGCTTCGAGCGTCATCTGTGGACTAGAACCGTTCTCGCTGACCTGCAGGCTGCTGATGTCGGCCTGTGGCACATGCACCATGCGCCGGAAGACACGCAGGCGGTCCTTGGCGTCCATGCGCAACAGGGGGCGCTGGTCTTCATACTGCTGGTTGGTGGTCTGCTGGTGGACGCTGATGGCAGCACTGCCGTCGGCCGTCATGCGGATGTCGATAGTGCTATGCATGGCGTTGGCACTGTCGGCATAGACCGGCAAGCGTACCAGCCGGCCGCCCTGCTTGCTGATCTCGATGGCGTCGTGGCCGGCGATGTCGTCGTGGACATAACCCATCGGCAACTGGGGGTTGGTACACTCCAGCCATAGCGTGTCATTGGCGAGGGGAACCTGCAGAATGACGTGGTTCATCTGTCCTACGCTGGCAAAGTCAGGCAGGAAGCGGCGGTTGGTGGTGCTGATGGTGGTGTAGTGGGAGTCGATGCCCACCTCTTTCAGCATGGCTCGCATGTAGTTTGACAATCCTTTACAGTCGCCATAGCCACTCTTGCAGACGCTGGCAGCCGGAGCGGGCTTCTGTCCACCGATGCCTAAAAGGATAGCCACGTAGCGGGTGGTCTTTTCCAGCCGTTTGTAAAGAGCCTCCACCTTCTGATGGGCGGTGGGCAGTGGGTCGGTCAGTTGGTGCAGTTCCTGGCACACGTTCTCCGGCAAGGCGTCGAGACCGTTGATGAGGCTGTACTCCCATTGGCCGTAGTCGTTCCACGTGGCGAGGCTGCCCTTGGTGCCATAGTAGACGAAGTCGGTGGGGGCAAAGCAAATCATTGGCATACGCTCGCGGAACGGACGGCCATAGGGCTCATAGCGGAGCATGGGCATGTCGCTGACATCGACGGCGAAGAGTTGGGTGTAGGCCGACATATCGCTGACCGCCACCTGAGTGTCCAACTGCTGAAGGGCATAGCGGACATTCATGTCTTTGGGCACTTTCAGCTGGTAGCTGGCTTTCTTGACGATGATGTCGTAGTCGCTCTGCGGGCAGAAACGGGGAAACTCCAACAGGTTGTCGTGACTCTCGATGGTCCATTCGTAGCTGATGGTGACGGGGTAGACGGGTGGTGTATAGTCCAAAAACATCTTATAGTCGTCGATGGCCAAGTACTGCGAGTACTCAGTCTTCTGCAGCTCGCTCTCTTTGAGTTTCCTGATGACGCGGCCAGTGGCGTCAGTGACCAGACCCTTGAAGCGTGTCAGTTTGTCGTTCTTGCTACATGAGCAGACGAAGGAGGCCAGAGGCGCTCCCTGCTCCGTGAGAATGGTGGTTACCTTGCGGAAGTGCTGGATGGCGTGGGTGGGTTTGTCGCAGTCTACGTCAATGGCATACTCTTCCACCACGGCTTTCTGGCCGTGGGCGGTGAACAAGGCACACAGCAGGGCTGTGAGTGTGAATAGTAGTCTCTTCATCATATAGAAGGTTATTGGGGAGTCTTTTTCGTCAGCGTGACGATGTTCTTACAACTCTCTACTTGTTTGTCTAACAGTGCCTTCATGTCCTGGTACTGCTGTTGGGTAAAGAAGGTGCGGCTGACGTTCTCCTTATAAAGCACCGTCAGCTGGTTGTTCTTCTGCTGATACATGATACTGGCCGTGATACCATCGAAGCGCAGAATGATGGGTTTGGGCGTCTCCTCCAGTTGCCAGCCGTCGGGCAGCGTCAGCGTGACGTTCAATGTGGTGCGCTGCTTGTAGGGCAATTCGATGGGCAGGTTGCGCGTCTCGGCGGTGAAGGGGTTTTTGGTGATAGGGGGAATGACCAGCGGGTTCAGGTAGATGATGTCGCCGGCCGTGGTACACTGTTTGGTAAACTGTATGGTCTCACGCAGACGGGGTGAGAAGTCGTAGCGCCCCTGCAAGCGGTAGTCGCTGATCTCGATGCTTTTGTCCTCCTGCATGTCGTGGATGACATCGGCACTATCCTTGGCGGTGCGCCACCGCTTACGCACGGCGGCAGCGGCTTCGCCGTCAAGGGCTCTTGACAGGGTACCGCTGAGCTGACCGTCGGCGGTGAGCGTGGCCTGGATGAAGGAGCGCTCCGTGGCGAGTGCCATGTTCTGCAGGTTCACCCAGTCGCTGGTATGGTCTTTGCGGATGATGCGGGCACGGTCTACCGACAATACTGCCGGCAATACGTTCAGGTAGCCGTCTTGTGCTGAACTGTCAAAATAGGCGGTCGTGGAGTCGTTCAGCTCGACGGCCACGACGAAGGTCGAAAGATACTTCATGCTGGCATGCGACAAGGGCAGCCGGCCGCGGTTGCGCAGTCGTAGGACAACGGGCGACGACTCGATACCGGCGTCGTGCAGCATGTTGATGAGCAGGAAGTTGATGTCGGCATTAGTGCCGGTGCCCTCTTTCAGCACCTTGTTGCCCGACTTGGCCCAGAAAGCGTAGCTGCCATTCCAGCGGACGCGCTTTGTCAGCATCTTCCAAATGGCTTCGAAACGCTCGCGGCTGTCGGCAATCTGAGGAATGCCAGCTGCCAGGATGTCGTCCTTCAGTGGACTGCTCTTCTTGATGCGGCCGCCAAACTCGTCGTCTTTCTCCAAGCGCTCGTCAATGTCCTTCCAGGTCGACGAGTAGTTCTTATGGACGTAGCCGGGGATATAGATGCCCTGTAACTCGTGGGTCACCTTGCTGCCATAGTCTTCGGCGCGCCAGACGTAGTCGTCGTCTTTCAGCGCAGGCAGGTTGCGGCCGATAAAGATGCGCTCTTCGGTGTTGACATGTTCTTCGCCTACGGTCAGCGAGTTGCTGTCGGTCTGCTTCTCCAGTGTGTTCATGCCTGACTCCTCTATATGGAAGCTCAACCACTCAGGAATAGATACGGAATATCTGGTGTAGAGCACTGGGATGTCGCTCTGGGCGTACCAGTCGCGCAACTGGTAGTAATAGTCGCTCTCCAGACGGTACTCATACTCAATGACAGTGCCCACTCGGACCTGCGGCACGCTGAACTTCAGCAGTTTGTCGTTGGTGTCGAGCTCCTCTTCATGGACTGAAGAACTCTCCATCTTGGTCTTCACCACCTTACCGTTCTCCAGGTTATAGGCAGTGGCTTTCAGACCGCGTACCACTTCGTGGGTGTCGTTGCTGGAGTTGCGCCAGATGAGTATCTCACCGTCGGCCACATGTTTGCCCTCAGGTTTCAGCACCTTTAAACGGCATTTTACATTGTTAATAACGCGGAAATCACCATTGATGAAGGCATAATACACATTCACATCACGAAACAGTTCCACGGCATCAGCATCTTTGTCTGCTGCATATTCCGTCATCGTAAGCTCTTGTTGTGTGGGCTTGCCCCATTTCAGATTAGGTTCAATTGTCGCCTGTGCAGAAACGGTCATTGCCAGCCAACAGCACAGCACAAGAAGATAGTTTTTCATTATTCTATAGGATTGTGTGTTTTGTTTCAGCCTGCAAAATTACAATATTATAATCATATAGACAAAGAATTGTACAAAGATTTTGTTATATATATTACAATCCCAAAAAATAATTAGTATCTTTGCACGTGCAAAGATGTCTGTGCCATGGATTGGGAAGTTTTTGAGAAACACAAAGCGTTCGCAGGAGAGAAGAAGCCTTCTATGCTCCGTCGGCGTATTGGTCACGACTGGCTGAGTATATTGCATCACTCTGAAACGCATATTTCAATAAAAAATGGCCGCACCTTTCGGCGCAGCCATTAATTATGCATTATGCATTCTTAATGATGCATTTTTTACAGCTTTGGACCTGCAGCGACGAGTGCCTTACCTGCCTCGTTACCCTCGTACTTCTTGAAATTCTTGATGAAGCGGGCAGCCAGATCCTCAGCCTTCTTGTTCCACTCAGCAGCGTCAGCGTAAGTGTCGCGAGGATCGAGGATGTTGGTATCTACGCCCTCGAGCTCTGTGGGAACCTCGAAGTCGAAGTAAGGAATCTTCTTGGTGGGAGCCTTCAGGATAGCACCACCCAGGATAGCGTCGATGATACCACGAGTGTCGCGGATAGAGATACGCTTGCCAGTACCGTTCCAACCAGTGTTGACGAGGTAAGCCTTAGCGCCGCTCTTCTCCATCTTCTTCACGAGCTCCTCAGCATACTTTGTGGGGTGCAGCTCCAGGAATGCCTGGCCGAAGCAAGCAGAGAAAGTAGGAGTAGGCTCAGTGATACCACGCTCTGTACCAGCCAGCTTAGCAGTGAAACCAGAGAGGAAGTAGTACTTGGTCTGCTCTGGAGTCAGGATAGATACTGGGGGCAGTACACCGAATGCGTCAGCAGAGAGGAAGATAACGTTCTTAGCCTCTGGACCAGCGCTCTTGCCGTTTACCTTCTGGGCAATCTTCTCAATGTGGTTGATAGGATAGCTTACGCGGGTATTCTCGGTAACGCTCTTGTCAGCGAAGTCGATCTTGCCGTTAGCGTCAACGGTAACGTTCTCCAGCAGGGCGTCGCGACGGATAGCGTTGTAGATGTCGGGCTCGCTCTCCTTGTCGAGGTTGATAACCTTAGCGTAGCAACCACCTTCGAAGTTGAATACGCCCTCGTCGTCCCATCCGTGCTCGTCGTCACCAATCAGCAGACGCTTAGGATCGGTTGACAGCGTGGTCTTACCAGTACCAGACAGACCGAAGAAGATAGCGGTGTTCTTACCCTCCATATCGGTGTTAGCAGAGCAGTGCATAGAAGCGATACCCTGCAGGGGCAGATAGTAGTTCATCATTGAGAACATACCCTTCTTCATCTCACCACCGTACCAGGTGTTGATGATGCACTGCTCACGAGAAGTAGTGTTGAAGGCTACGCAAGTCTCTGAGTTCAGACCCAGCTCCTTGTAGTTCTCAACCTTTGCCTTAGAAGCGTTGTAGATTACGAAGTTAGGCTCGAAGCTCTCCAGTTCCTCAGCGGTGGGCTGGATGAACATGTTCTTTACGAAGTGAGCCTGCCAAGCAACCTCCACGATGAAGCGAACGCGCAGACGGGTAGCCTCGTTAGCACCGCAGAAAGCGTCAACAACATACAGATCCTTGTTGCAGAGCTCCTTGATGGCGATGTCCTTAACGGTCTTCCAAACCTCCTCGCTCATGGGGTGGTTGTCGTTCTTATATTCCTCAGAAGTCCACCATACCTTGTCCTGGCTCTGTGCATCCTTCACGATGTACTTGTCCTTAGGAGAACGACCGGTGTAGATACCTGTCATTACGTTTACAGCGTTCAGCTCGGTGTTCTGGCCCTTGTCGAAACCAGTCAGACCAGCCTTTGTTTCCTCCTCGAAGAGGAACTCATACGACGGATTGTGTGCAATCACCTTTGAACCGGTGATGCCATACTGAGTTAAATCTAACTTTGCCATAATTGTTTTAACTGTTTATTTAGTGAATTTTACTATTACCTATTTTGCGACTGCAAAGGTACGAAAAAGTTTAGAGTTAAGAGTTAAGAGTTAAGAGTTTTTTGCACTTTTCTCCCTCTTTTTGCGTTAAAGTATATAAAAAGGAGCTATCAGCCAACATTTTTGCCAACTCTGTATTACATTTTCAATTTTAATGCTTATCTTTGCAGCATCATAAAAACTGAAATCTTATGCAAGTAATCAATTTCTCAGAGCAGAACAGCGTGATGAACCACTATATGGCGGAGTTGCGCGACAAGAAGTACCAGCAGAACCGCCTGCTGTTCCGTAACAACATCAAGCGTATCGGTCAACTGATGGCCTACGAACTGTCGAAGACGCTGACCTACAAGCCCAAGACCGTTACTACGCCGCTGGGCACCCTCGATATTCCCCTGACCAAGCAGGAGGACATCGTGCTGGCCACCGTTCTGCGTGCCGGACTGCCTTTCCACGAGGGCTTCCTGGAGATGTTCGACAACGTTGACAACGGCTTTGTTTCTGCCTTCCGCATGTACATCAACCGCGAACATACCGAGGTGGGCATCCATACGGAATATATCGCTGCCCAGAGTGCGAAGAACAAGACGCTCATCATCGTTGACCCCATGCTGGCAACGGGTGGCTCGTTAGCTGCCGCCATCGAGAGTTTGATGGAGGCTGGCAAACCCAAGAAGATTCACGTCTGCTGTGTCATCGCTGCTCCTGAGGGCATCGAAGTCGTCAAGCAGGCTCTGCCTGAGGACAGCACCATCTGGTGTGCTGCCATCGACCAAGGCATGAACGAGCATAAATACATCGTTCCTGGCTTCGGCGACTGTGGCGACCTCTGCTACGGCGAGAAGCTCAACAGCTTCCGTAAGCAGGCCGAAAAAGAAAGAACAAAGAAATAGGACCCAAGGAATTCTCCTGAGTCCTCATGTCTTTAAAACAAGTATCACTGTCACGCCTAACACGCTCAGTTGTAGTGTGTTAGGTGTGACACTTGTTTATCGGCCAAAGCGCTTATAGACATAGATGCGACCAATCTGCTCACGATAGAGCTTGGGCTGACTGCCTTTACAGAGGTCTTCCAGCAACTTGCGAGCATGATAGTTGGTAGTACTCAGGTCGTACTGCACGTCGCGAACAGTAACAAAGCCCTTTTCCTCGGTCATCTTATCAAGGTACTTCAGCAGTTTACTAATTGAAATGGGTGTCTGGTGACGTGTCTTGGCACGCTCGAAGGGCACACCGGGCTTCATCAGCGTGCGGTTCCACTTAGGATCGGCACGGAATCCGATGCCTTCTATGCATAGGTCGCGAGCGGTAATGGCATCTGGGTCTGTAAACTTCTGCACATACCAATGGCCACTGGCGTCTTTCTTGCGACGCACGCCTATCTTCAGATAGAATGTGCCCATGCCACGGATGTGGACGCTCTTGTTCAGGAGCAATTGCTGGGGTATTTCCTGTATCAAGGCTTCAATCATCCCCACAAACTGCGACGAGTTGATGCGGGTATTGCGCTCCAGGTAGTCTTTCAGCTCATTGTCATTCATCTGATTACCGTAAGTCACAGCACGAGGGTAGAACAACTGCTCATGGTCCTCGTCAGGGGTCGGCGTGGGATATACGTCGTAGAGAATTGCATTCTTCTTTTTCATCCTTTCAACTATTTTTTGTTATTAGTCATTGTTTTTCGCCACAAAGATAGCACTTTTCTTCCATACCACCAACACTTTTCGCCATTTTCTGCTATGCCATAATTTGCGATGGCTGTCGCAAATATCCGCGACGGCCGTCGCGGATATGTTTGACGGCCGTCGCACATAACAAAAGTTACGTCTTTGGAAGGTCGATACAGCTGTCTTGGGCGATAGATGTTGTATCTTTGGAACTTATTGATAATGAGGCACTTTTGTTTGCAAAACGCTTGGAAATCGGAAAAATATTTCGTATCTTTGCAACGCTCAAATGGGCAAAAAATAAGCAAAAATTAACATTCGTTTTGATTTACTGTCAAGAAATCGGAACTAACTGATAATTAATAGCTTATAAGGGAGAATGGAGATAATTAATAATAAAAAAGAAAAACTAATTAAAATGGAAGAAAAAGACAAATTTACCCAGAACTACGAACAGCGCAAGCAGTACTTCCTGATGCCTGTTCGCGAGATGAAAGAGTTTGTGGCCAACACCTTCGAGGTACGCCACAATGTGATTACCGATGTCTATGAGTTTCGTCGGAGACCGAGCGATTCATCGCTTGGAACGGTGACGAAGGCGCAGGAGGCTGACGGGGACACGTGGCGCCCACTCGATGAACGCGGGTTCAATACCATTGCCTGCGGCATTGAAGAGGCCAACATTTTCTGCCTCGACAGTCGCATCAAGCACTGGTTGCGCTCTGACTTTGCCAAGGACTATCACCCTGTGCGTCAGTGGCTTGACTCCGTTCGCGGGAAGTGGGACGGCGTGGATCGTACAGCGGATTTGTTCAGTCGTATCTCGCCCTACCGCTATTGTCGCGAGATGGGACGCATCTGGCTCCGCGCCGTCGTCAGCCAGTGGTTAGGCTATGACGCCGCGCACGCTAATGCCGTCATGTTGCTGCTAGTCAGTCCGCAACAGGGCCTGCACAAGAGCACTTTTATGCGCGAACTGCTGCCTCCGGAGTTGCGAGACTATTACACCGACGATTTCTCACTCTCGACGAAGGGCAATGCCCAGCGAAAACTCGTGGAGTATGCCATTGTCAACATCGACGAGTTCGACAAAACGAATCCTAAGAAGATGCCGGAGTTGAAGACCCTGATGCAGACCATGAAACCCTCGTTCATCGGGGCGTACAAGAAGAATTTCAACCGTCTGCCACGCATCGCCTCGTTCGTGGGCACCAGCAACTCGCGACAGTTGCTCTACGACCACACGGGCTCGCGCCGTTTCCTCATCCTGGAACCCAAGGAGATGATTCGCACGGGCGGCATCGACTACGAACAACTCTATGCCCAGATGATTCACGAGGTCGAGGCGGGTCTTCCCACCTACTTTACAAAGGCTCAGGAGCGCGAGATGCAGCGCCGCAACCTGCGCTATATGGTGAAGGACGATGTCGAGATGCTTTTCAGCACTTTCTTCCGTCCTGCGCGCGATAGCAAAGAGGGCACACTCATTACTGCCGAGGAGGTACTCAGGAAACTGTCTTCCCAAGATGAGCATGTGGTACGCCATTTCTCACCTACCAGTTTTGGTCATCGTCTGGTTGATATGGGGCTTACTCCGCGCCATACCCGTCGTGGTAGTGTCTATCGTTTGGTAGAACTCTAAAAACAAGTGTCACGCCTAACGTGTTCTATTGCAATGTGTTAGGCGTGACAGTGACACTTGCTTTTAAGTAAAATCTTTCTTAAATGCGATGATTTCTAAAGATTGGGGATGTTCCTCTTTATCCATAACTTAAATATAGGATCATTGAAGGAAATAACAGTTCCGTCAATATCTATTATGTCCTTTTTCACTAATGACTTTTTGATTCCTTGTACGTTAGCAGAACTTTCAAGCCTGTACTTCCTGATGACATCTTTTTTAGTTAAACCAGTATCTACTCCATTGGCAATCGCCTTCAGCAGGTTGAGTTGTAGTTCTGTTAGCCCTTCAACCTCTCTTTGGAAAAACAGGCTGCCCTGCTCCAGAAGTTCATTTATAGCGACATCTATCATTTCATTAGTTGTTACAGGTTTAGCTTTATACCAGATAATCCATGACAGATGCTGCACATATGAAGAGAGATTTTCTGTTACCTGACAGATTTTCTCAGCCTGTTTTTCTGTGATGGTCTTCCCTGATTCATGGTACTTCCGACAGATAAAAGGAATCCACTCTTCTGTGGGAATCTTCTTCAGAAACATCATATCCCCAAATTTGTAGAAGGGCATGTTCGAATTACTGAATATCTCCATCATCAGATGCCGTTTACTGCCGAAGAGGCAATAAGAGACATTTTGTTGGTGCTGCCATACAGAGCGAAGTTTCTTTTGGAACGTAATGGAGTCCTGAAATTCTGCGACCTGTTGAAACTCATCGATACAAATGGCAATGCGAATGTTTTTACTTTGAGCTATCCGTTCAGGAAGCTGTAGAATATCTGTTTCTGATTCTTCTTTGCCAGGAAACTCAAAAGAAAGAGAATATTCTTGGATAGAATCAGGACTGAAAGATACTTTGGTAATTATTTTCGACAGGAAATTCTTAGCCGTTGTCATCCATTCTTCTATCCTCGATGATGTCTGTTGTATGATGGCCATTGCAAATTGACGATAGAAATCATATTCAGACTTACATGAGAAGACATCTACATATACTATCTTCATGTCAGGTCTGGTAACATTTGCTATTACTTTTTTTACCAACGATGTCTTTCCCCATCGACGTGGCGAAATCAGAATCGTGTTGATACCATGCGTCAGGTTGGCCTCCAGATGCTCTGCATCTTTTGCTCTATCCGTAAAATAGCTACCCTCAACAGCTTTACCAAAGACAAAAGGATTCTCTTCCATATTATCTGAATTTCTAAAATTTGCTGCAAAGATAGTAAAAAATAATTTAGTAACAAAGTTTTTACTAAAAAATCTTTTACCCAGATGGTGCGTAAATATTCCAACTTCGGGGCATGATGCTTATTCTTGATGTTCGTTCATGTATTCGCGGGGCGACATGCCGTACATCTTCTTGAAGACGGTGGAGAAGGAGGCGGCATTGCTGAAGCCGCAGGCATACATCACCTCTGAGACGTTCATGTCGCCGGAGGCCAGCAGGCTGGCGGCTTTCTTCATGCGGATATTGCGGATGAAGTCGTGGGGCGTCTGTCCCGTCAGTTCCTTCATCTTACGGTGCAGGTGTACACGGCTGATGCCCACCTCGTCGGCTATCTTGTCAACGCTGAGTTCGGCGTTGTTCAGATTCTGGTTGATGGCCGTCATGACGCGCTCCAGTAGCTTCTCGTCGGGTGACTTCATCTTGATGTCGTCCACCAGTTCCTCCAGTTGGTCGTTGCGTCCGAACTTCAGCTGTAGCGTGTGGTGCGAGTGGATGAGGTTGCTGATGGTGCGGCGCAGGATGTCCATATTGAAAGGTTTCACGATATAGGCGTCTGCACCCGTCTCCAAGCCTTCCAGCTGGTCTTCCTCGCGGCTCTTGGCTGTCAGCAGGACGACAGGGATGTGGTTTGTAGCGTTGTTCGTCTTGATCTTCGAACAGAGCGTGGTACCGTCCATTTCCGGCATCATAATGTCCGAGATGACCAGGTCGGGCATCACCTTCAATACTGCTGCCAAGCCTTCCTTACCGTTCTCACAGCCCGTGATGTCGTAGTCCTCAGACAAAGCCTCTGTCAGGTAGTTGCGAATCTCGCTATCGTCCTCAACGACAACGACTTTCTGGCGTTTACCGACCTTCGGCAGGTCCATTGCAGCAACCGCTTCTTCCTCCTCTGGCTCCTCTGCAATGATATGCTCTTCGAGCTCTGTCTCTTCCTGCTCGTCTATCACGATTTCTTCTGGCGACAGGTGTTCATCGCCTAATGGTATCGTTACCGTGAACTCACAGCCAGGGCCGTCCGTGTTGTTGTGCGCCTCGATGGTGCCGTGGTGCAGCTCTACCAGCGAGCGCGTCAAGTCCAGTCCGATGCCTGTACCGACGTTACGGTCGTTGGCACTCGATGGCGACTGATAGAAGCGTTCAAAGATGCGTTCCAGCTTGTCCTCAGGTATCTTCTCACCATTGTCGAAGATGTTGATGATGGCCTCTTTCTCGCTCTGTTTCAGTGATATACGTATCTCACCACCCGTCGGTGTGAACTTAAACGCGTTAGACAGGATGTTGATGACAATCTTGTCGAAGTTGCCGCGGTCTATCCAAGCCATGATGCGCTCTTCGTCGCAGTCGAAGTGGAACTGGATGTTCTTGTTCTTCGCCTGCTGGGCAAACAGCTCGTAGATGTCGCCGATGAACGTCACCAGGTTGGTCTCGCGCATGTGCATCTGCATCTGTCCCTTGTCAATCTTTCTCAGATCCATCATCTGGTTGATGAGACCCAGGATTCGCTCGGCATTGCGGCGAATCGTATCATAGACACCTCGGCGGTGTGGGTCGTTGTCCTGCTTGATGAGCGACTGCAACGGCGCTACGATGAGCGTCATAGGCGTTCGTATCTCGTGACTGATGTTCATGAAGAAGCGCAACTTAGCGTCAGCCATCTCCTCGGCGTGGATATGCTGTTGCAGGCGCAGGTTGTCCTGCTCCTTGCGGTGGCGTCGCTGGCGATATTGTAGGAAGAGCACCACCACTATCATTATATATATAAGGTACGCGAGGGGGGTCCGATACCACGGTGCATGAATAATCACCTCAAAGCAGCGCTCTGGGGTAGGGGTGCCGTTCTGCTCGGCCACCACGCAGAAGCTGTAGCTGCCCGGTTGCATGTGGCTGAACGTAATCTCGTTGACGCCTGGTGGCATGCGCACCCAGTCCTCGTTGTTGATGCGATAGCAATAGACAATATGCTCTGGATTATCGTAGGTCAGCGTTGACAGCTGTACGGCAAAGGTGTTGTCGCTACTGCTGAGCACGAAGCGGTTCGAGGCAATGACTGTGGTGTCTGTCACCTGCCACACTCCTGACATCGTGCCAGGACTGACTGGTTCGCCGTTCACGGAGAATCCTGTCAGCTTAACTTCTGCCCTCCAGGCACGCTCGCGGACATCGGAAGGGTTAAACCACGTCACACCGCCCAGTCCTGCAAACACCAGATAGCCGGTAGGTGAGGCCCATGAGGCGCCGTCGCTGAACTCGTTCGACTGCAGACCATTGTCCACGAAGAAGTTGCTCGTCTTGCCCGTCTTCGGGTCAAGGCGGCACAGTCCGTGGTCCGTCGCTATCCAGAGTCGCCCGCCCTTATCCTGTTCGATGGAGGCGATACCGTTGTCTGCCAGTCCGGTCTCTACGGCCAGTCGGTGCTGTTTGCGCTGTTGCAAGTCGTAGCAGAGCAGACCGTCGTTCGTGCCGATATAGAGCATGCCGTCGAATTCACGCGCAATACGGATAGGTGTACCGTAGTTGATGCAGTTCTTGCCAAAGGTGCTGAGCCAGCTCTCTGTCTCTATCTCCAGCGCACAGACACCCATCGTTGTGGCGACATAGAGGCGCTTGCCGTCGGGCGAGAGCGACAGTTGTGAGATATAGTCGTTCACGAGGCTGTTCACCTGGCGGTCGTCTGGAGCCTTTGTGTGCTGCACGTAGGCTTTCACGTTACCACTCTCTGGGTCTACACGTAGCAGACCATATCCCATGGTAGCCATCCAGAGGCGCCCTTGTCGGTCGCAGATGACGTCGAAGATGCTGACATCCGGACCTTGTGGCAGCTTGAACGGATGGTATGTCAGCGATTTGCGGTCAATCCAGCCGCAGCCTTCTCTGAAGCTGCCTATCCAGATGTTGCCCTTCGTGTCCTCGCAGGCTCCGAGGATGGTAGCCGGGAAGTTCTCCTTGAAGTGCTTGATCATTTGGAAGTCCTCGTTCTGTACGTAGAGACCGTCGCGGTCGGTACCTGTCCAGCGCCAGCCCTGTGAGTCGCCGGTTACGCTGGTCACGCAGGCCGTTCCTAACACGTTGCGCACCCCTAACTTCGGTCCCATATAGCCAAAGCCCATCGTGTGACCGGGTTGCATGAAGATACCTTTCTGCAGGAGTCCCAGCCATACGTTGCTGTTCTGATCCTCACAGATAGAATAGACTTTCGCGGTACTCAGGTCCACCTCACGGCTGTAGTAGGGGTTTTCCACCAGTCGCCCGTTCTGCGGGTCGTAGATGCCCAGTCCCATGCCGTCATATCCTAACATCAGGTGGCCGCGACGGTTGAAGTAAAGCACGGAGATGTGTCGGTTGCCCGTATTCTCGATGTGGATGGCGTTGCCGTTCTCTAATCTATAGAGACCGTGGTTAGAGGTGGCGACATAGATTCTTCCGTTGTCACCCTCACAGACGTCGAGAACGCTGTTGTGCATGCCGGCTTCCTGGAAATACTTCTTGATGGTCTTGCCATCCCAGCACCACAATCCCTGCGTCTCGGTGGCCAGCCAGATTTGCTGTCTGCGGTCTTCCATGATGCGGTGAACACCGTTCAAATGGCTGAAAATGTCGCCCATCTGGTATGCTTCGCGGTGCCCTTTCATCTTGAGCAGTCCGTGTCCGGAGGTGCCAATCAGCATCTCACGGTTCTGGCGTTCCAGCAGGCAGGTGACATAGCAGGGGATGGATTTCTTGTCCAAGTCGTAGGTCGTGACACTGCGGAAGCGCTGTCCGTCGAAAATCTGCAGCGCGCCGTACATACCTATATAAAACCTTCCGTTATGGTCTTGCGTCATACAGTTGACGTAGTTGCTGGCCATACCGAGGTCTTGGCGACTCTCCTTTTTATATATACGGAACTGATAGCCATCATAGCGGTTCAGTCCGTTACGGGTGGCTATCCAGATAAAACCGTCTTTATCCAGGTAAATTTGTGTGGTAAAGCTGCTCGACATCTGTTTGTCCGCATCGAAGAGCTTTCCCATTTGGGCATTAGCAGCAAGGCTGTTCATTAGGCATAGTATGCCGAATAGAACTTTTCTTATCATAGGTTATAGTTTGTTTCGTGTTACAAAAACGCTGCAAAGTTATGTTTTTTTACCCAAATCACCAAATAAATGTAACAAAAAATAAAGTTTAGCCCCTTTATTTAGGGTTTTGGTTAATATGTGTTACAAAACATAAAGTTTGTGATACAGCAGAATGTCTATAATATGAATATTATTAGTACTTTTGCATCCGAAAAACGTTTACATACGTATAGCTAACTAACAAATAGCGAGTATAACTAACTAACAAAATAACAACAACAATTATGAATCAAAATCTGTCAAAATGAAGAATCTAAAACAATTGATCAGACAGACTTTCCCGACCATCCTGATGTTGATGGCGTTCTGTACAACAGTGCAGGCCCAGATCACAGTGACTGGTAATGTCACAGACGGTGCTGCGGACCCATTGATTGGTGCCTCGGTTATCGTGAAGGGAAATGCCTCTTTAGGTACAGTGACTGATTTCGACGGTAATTTCCAGCTGAAGGTACCCTCGGAGTCTTCCGTGCTGGTGATTTCTTATGTTGGTATGACCACCAAGGAAATCAAAATCGGCAAGCAGCGTAGCTTTAAGGTAACGTTGCAGGACGACACCCAGCTGCAGGAAGTCGTAGTAGTAGGTTTCGGCCAGCAGAAGAAAGCCTCTGTGGTGGGTGCTATCACCCAGACCACGGGTGAGGTGCTGGAACGTGCCGCAGGTATCGGTAGTGTGGGTGCAGCCTTGACGGGTAACCTCCCTGGTGTTGCAACTATCGCTACTACCGGTCAGCCTGGTGAAGAAGACCCGCAGATCTACATTCGTGGTGCTGCTGCTTGGAACCAGGATGCTCAGCCGCTGATCCTCGTGGATGGTGTGAAGCGTGAGATTAAGTCAGTGGACATCACCTCAGTCGCTACGATCTCCGTGCTGAAGGACGCATCTGCTACTGCCGTTTACGGTGTGGAAGGTGCTAACGGTGTTATTCTGATTACCACCAAGCGTGGTCAGGAAGGTAAGGCGAAGATTGACTTCGGTTTCAATGCTACATTGAAGACCGTGTCTAAGCTGCCTCGCAAGTACGACTCTTACGATGGTTACATGTACCGCAACCAGGCCATTGAGAATGAGTTGGCTATCGGTGGCGATGCATCTTGGGCTTACTATCGTCCCCAGACCTTCATCAATAACTTCATCAACCAGGACCATACCGTCAGACCAAACTTTGATGCTAATGGTAACTACCTTGGCGACTATAGCCAGGCAGAGCGTTATCCAAATATCGACTGGCAGGATGAGATGTTCAAGAGCACAGCGTTCTCTTATAATACGAACCTGAACATTTCCGGTGGTACCAAGGCCGTTAAGTACTTCGTATCATTCGACTACCAGAACGAGGGTGATATGACCCGCATCTGGGATAACCGTCAGGGTTATGAGGGCGGTTATGCCTACAACCGTTTGAATGTACGTTCAAACTTGGACTTCCAGATTACGAAGACCACACAGTTCAAGGTGAACCTCGCTGGTTCTAACGCCCAGCAGAAGACTCCGCGTTATTATTATGGTAATAGCGGTGAGTTCTTCCAGCAGCAGAACTGGGCCGGTGCCTATGGTATGCCACCCAACGTGTTCCCCGTACAGTTCTCTGATAATTCATGGGGTTACTATCCGTTGGTTTCTAACATGGCCAACTCTCCACAGAACGTTGCTTTGTCAGGTTATGAGTTGAAGACTATCACACGTATCTTCACTGACTTCTCTCTGGAGCAGGATCTCGGTTTCATCACGAAGGGCCTTATCGCCCGTGGTACCATCTCTTGGGATAACCAGTTCAATGAATCTGCCCGTGGTATTGACCAGGCCGGTGGTGGTCACACTCCTAAGAGAATGTATATGCTTCCTGAAGACGGTGTACTCCATCCTGAGAACCAGATTTACACCAATACCGGTTTCGACTTCTATGAGAAGGTGGACTGGAGTACCGCAGGAGGTAACGTAAGCTATACCAACCGTGCTACGGAAATGTCACTCCAGTTGTTCTGGGCTCGCCAGTTCGGTAAGCATAATGTAACCCTGATGGGTAACTGGAAGCGCCGTATCCAGGCTGGTAATGCAGAGCTTGAGAATCGTCGTGAGGACTGGGTATTCCGTACTACCTATGATTATAATAGCAAGTACTTCGCTGAGTTCAACGGTGCTTACAACGGTTCACAGAAGTTCTCTCCCGATAACCGTTTCGCATTCTTCTGCTCAGGTGCTGCAGGTTGGATGATCTCTGAAGAGCCCTTCATGAAGAAGCTGAAGGAGAAGAGAATCCTCGATATGTTCAAGATTCGTGGTTCTATCGGTGAAATCGGTGATGATAACGCCGGTGCACGCTGGGCTTACATGAATCAGTGGGCAGTAATAAATAAGGTACACATGACCCTTACCGATGGTGAGAGTCCTTTCCAGGGCTATAAGGAGTCTGTTATTGCTGCTCCCGACCTGAAGTGGGCTACCGTATTGAAGAAGAACCTCGGTTTCGACTACGCATTCCTCGGTGGTATGTTCGCAGGTAGCTTCGACTGGTTCCGCGACGATCGTAAGGATATCTTCGTATCCGGTGGTAACCGTTCTGTACCTTCTTACTATGGTGCTGCTACCGTTCCCGATATCAACAAGGGTGAAATGAAGAACTCCGGTTTCGAGTTTGAAATCCGTTTCAATAAGGTGCTGAAGAATGGTATGCGTTTCTGGGCAAACTGCAACTACACCTATGCTCATAATGAGATTAAGTTGAAGGATGACCCCGCATTGCTGCCAGCTTATCGCCGTGCACAGGGTTATTCTCAGGGTCAGTACCATTCATTTATTGATAATGGTTTCATCGGCACCTATGATGAACTCTACAGTACGCCAAAGCGTGAGAAGGACGATACGCAGGTTATGATTGGTGACCACTATATCGTTGACTTCAATGCCGACGGTGTCGTTGATGAGACATACGACCAGGCTCCTTACGGTTACACTGGTAACCCAGAGCACACCTACAATGCAACTATCGGTTGGGAGTGGAAAGGCTTCAGCTGGTTCGCTCAGTTCTATGGTGTAACAGGTGTTACCCGTGACGTAGGTCTGGCTTCTTTCAACAACAAGCTGTTGACCGTATATGATAATGGTGATTGGTGGAATCCTGTTGCTGGTGACGGTGACGTTGTTGTTCCTCGTTTCACTACACAGGTTGCATACAACGATGGTACTCAGTACCTCTATGATGGTTCATACTTCCGTCTGAAGAACGTGGAGGTGGCCTACACTTGGACGAAGGGCTGGATTAAGAAGCTCGGATTCTCAAGCTTGAAGATTTACCTCAATGGTAACAACCTCTTCATGATTACCAAGATGCCTGATGACCGTGAGGGTAACGGTAACTTCAGTGGTGGCGGTGGTGCTTACCCAACTGTTAGACGTTTCAACCTCGGTATAAAGCTCAACATCTAATCATTTGGAATTCGTAATTCGTAATATATAAAGATATGAAATACATTATTAATAATATAAAGACCCTTTTCTGTGGTACGATGCTGCTGCTGGCTGGAGGTGCTTCCCTCACTTCCTGCACAGACTGGCTGGATAAAGACCCAGACTCCATCGTGGCAGAAGATGAGGCATTCAAGAACTTCCGCAACTTCCAGGGATATGTTGAGGAAATCTACAGCCTGATTCCCAGTAAGGAGATGGTCAACTATTGTACCGCATGGAACTTCGGTGACGATGCTGTTCATAACCCTGAGGGCTATGCACACATGGACCATCAGGTGGACCTGGGTAACTATCGTAACTGGTACACTAACACCCAGTGCTGGCTGAACGGTGACAGAAGCTCACTTTGGAGAAACTCTTGGTACTCCATCCGTAAGTGTAACTTGGGTATCGAGAATATTGGATCACTTATCGGAACGGATGAGGAGCGCGATATCCTGCTCGGACAGATGTATTTCTTCCGTGCATGGTGGCACTTCGAGCTGATGTGCTATTTCGGTGGTCTGCCCTATATTGACAAGACTTTCGTCGATGGTCATATCCCCGAACTCCCCCGTCTGTCTTTCCAGGAGTGTGCAAGACGTTGCGCTGAAGACTTCGAAAGAGCATATAATCTCCTTCCATTGGATCCGACGGACTGGGACGCTACGCTTGTCGCTAAGGACAACAATACCGTTAACAATAACTTCTTACGTGTCAACAAGTTTATGGCACTCTGCTACTTAGGCAAGTGCTATCTGTGGGCAGGTTCTCCTCTCATGAAGGAGTTCGAGAAGTGGAACAAGGGTGGTCAGCCTGTGCTGTTAGGTGCAAGTCAGGGCGGTGCCAATGCCAAGACTTACGATTATGATGAAGATTTCTGTAAGAAAGCTGCTGAGGCGCTTGGTAAGGCACTTGACATGGTCAACAAGGGTCAGGTTTCTTACAAACTGGCAGAATTCAAGTATGCAAATGTGTACGATCATGAAGAGTTGAATGAGGATTTGAAGAATAAGACATACTCAGGTATTTTCTATACTGAGGGTGACCAATGGAAAATGCCAGGTGTTGACGAGGTTATCTTCCGTGGTGCTCACCCAGGTGCCAACTCTTCCAACTGGAACTGTGCTAAGATCTTTGGTCCGAAGGTTGCCGGTCTGGTGGAGTATGATAACATTATCCATCACCCCACAGGTAACCTGATTGACCAGTACGGTATGGCCAATGGTCAGCCTATCTACCTGGTAGAGAATGGTCACTATGTATATAACCCGAAATCTGAGTGGGATCCCACACATCCTTATAAAGGCCGTGACCCACGCTTCTATCACGATATTGTATTCGACGGTTTCCACTATGTCATCAAAACAGAGAATCTGAATGATGCTCAGAAACCGCTTGAGTATTGCTCGCTGTACACCGGTGGCGCTATGCGCTCTGTTGATAACGGTAGTAGCACAGGTTACTTCATCCAGAAGCTCGTTCCTCACCAGTGTAACATCGGTGACAAGTGGTATGATTGGGGTCATTATCTTCAGACGTATTTGCCTTATATGCGCCTGGCTGATGTCTATCTGATGTTTGCTGAGGCCATGGCTGCCTTCTCACATGATGTGAAAGATTTGAAGATATCTTCTCTCTATTGTCCTTCAATGTCTGCTGTTGGTGCTATCAATGCGCTTCGCGACCGTGTAGGTATGGAAGGTGTACAGGAGAACTTCCTGGATACCCGTGAGCATTTCATTGATGAGGTACGTCGTGAGCGTGCTGTTGAGCTGTCCTTTGAGGGCTTCCGCTGGTGCGACTTGCAGCGCTGGCTCCTCCTGACAGAGGCTCCATACTTGGAGAAATATTCACATGAGTTTGAGCGTATGCAGAAGGATTCTTGGTTCAAGAAGAACAATCCGAAGGATGCTGAAGTAGCTAATTTCCATCATGAGACCTTGATCAAGCGTCCATTGGAGGCAAAGCACTACTGGTTCCCATTCCCGGAGAAGGATGTGTATCTGTATGAAGGATTTAAGCAGAACCCAGGATGGTAAAAGAGTTAAGAGTTAAGAGTTAAGAATTAAGAATTATGAAAAGTATAAAAACAAACATATTTCTTTTAGCCATGATGGCAGTATCGCCACTGACGGCTGGCGCCCAGACCGCTGACGATGCTGATTCTACCGTGGTGAAAAAGAAGGTTCATGTTGCTTACCGCGACGTGGATGCCGACCATCTGCTCGGAGGTGTCTCTTATATAGACATGGAAGAGTTGTCTAAGAAAGACTATACTCAGGGCAGCCTTGAAGACGTGTTGAGTCTGGTTGGTGGATTGTCTTCCAATAACATGACAGGTATCAACCTCTGGGGTATGGATAACGACCGTCTGGACAACAACGATAACACCAACATGCCGCTTGTAATCATTGACGGTGTAAAGCGTCCTGCCAACAACGTGCTGCCTTCTGAGATTGAGCAGATCACCTTCCTGAAAGGTGCACAGGCAGTCGTTCTCTATGGCTCTAAGGGTGCTAAAGGTGCTATCTTGATTACTACCAAGCGTGGTAAGGTGGATGGCCTGCAGATTGAGGCTAATGCCAACACCGGTTGGCACTTCGCCAAGCGTTTCCCCGAGTATATTGGTTCTGCAGAGTATATGACGCTCTATAACGAAGCAGCAATCAACGATGCGCTTGGTCAGGGAAATACTCTTACGAAGTTGCCCTACTCTCAGCAGGACATCTATAATCATGCGTTAGGTGCAAATCCTTACCGTTATCCCAATGTAGACTGGTATTCTGACGAGTATGTCCGCAAGGCTTACAACCGCTCAGAGGGTACGTTGGAAATCCAGGGTGGTGGTACGCGTGCTCACTTCTACACGAACATCAACTACTATCGTGCTGAGGACCTCATCAACTTCGGTAAAGCCAAGGATAATTACACCGACCGCTTCAGCGTACGTGGTAACGTTGACCTCGTTGTGAACAAAGTCATCACTGGTTGGGCAGACGTTAGTGCTACCTATTATAATGAGTATAAGAACAAGGGTAATTTCTGGGGTGAGGCCGCTACCATGCGTCCAAACTTCCCGCAGGGTGCTTCTCCATTGCTTCCTCTGAGTATGGTTGACCCCAATGCCACTAAGACGCTGGCTACCCTCGGCAAGTCACTGAACCTGCTCGATGGCCAATGGTTCCCCGGTGGTGGTACGGACAATGCGCAGACGAATGCCATTGCAGACTGCTATTTTGGTGGTGAGACCCAGAAGGTAAGCCGTCAGTTCCAGTTCGATGCTGGTGTCAACTATGACATGAACAACTTCGTTAAGGGTTTGACCTTCAAGACGCTGTTCTCTATTGACTATGCTGCCAGCTACGATTTGGCATACAACAATACCTACTCACTGTTCTTCCCCACTTGGAGTAACTATAACAATGTAGATGCTATTGTTGACATCAAACAGCCAAAGGATGAGGTGGTAACAGGTACGATGACCATGTCAAATACTGCTTATCGCCAGACTATTACTTGGAACGGTCATTTCGATTACGAGAATACCTTTGCCAACAAGCACCATGTTACGGGTATGTTGCTCGCCAGCATGTACACCACTACGAAGAGTACTACTTCGTCGAATAAGAATTACCACCGCTATGCCAATGCCAACTTAGGTCTGCAGGCTGGTTACGACTACATGAGCCGTTACTTCTTCGATATGTCATTGGCTGGCGTACATTCAGCGCGTCTTCCAGAAGGCAACCGTGAAGCTATCTCTTATGGTTTCACCATCGGTTGGAACATCGCCAAGGAGAAGTTCATGAAGAACACCTTCGTAGATGATCTGATGATTAGTGCATCTCTCAGCAGACTGAATGATGATGCGGATGTATATGTAGACAGCCCCAAGTACGAAAACTTCTATCTCTACGACGCTGTGTGGGCGAACGATGGTCCGACCTACGCTTGGAATGAAGGAGGTAATTCTGCAGCTTCTACGTACTCTACCAGTGGTACCAACCCTGCGCTCGACTTCATTCATCGCAAGGAATTCTCGCTGTCACTCCGTGGCTCGTTCTTTAAGAAGCTGATTTCAGCTGAGTTGACTTACTTCAATACGGATATGGATGGCTACATTACTCAGGATCCCACTTCTTATCCTTCACACCTGAAGAATGGTCTGAGCGGAGGTTATAAGTTCACTCCTACCATGAACAATAACATCCAGAACCGCAAGGGTTTCGAATTTAGCATCAAAGCCCAGAAGCAGTTTGGTCAGGTTCATGCAGAACTCGGTTTTGTTGGTACTTATTTCAAGACCGAATGGAAGAAGTATGATGAAATCGCTGATCCGAAGTCTCCTTGGCTGAATTCAACTTCAAAGAAGGAACTGATGCATGAGGGTACTCCTTTGGATGTTATCCAGGGCTACAACTGCATCGGTTTCTACACTATCGATGATTTTAATGTTATCAAGGATGCTGAGACCGGCAAGGTTACCTACGAGTTGAAGACTGGTAAAACTAGTTATGGACTCGGTGGTATTCCGATGCCTGGTGACTTGAAGTATGAAGATGTCAATGGTGACGGTAAAATCAGCAACTTGGACCAGGTAGAGCTGGGTAAGGATGGACGCTATGGCGCTCCTTGGACCATCGGTCTGAACCTCACGCTGAAGTATAAGAACTGGACCCTCTTCGTATTGGGTAATGGTCAGTTCGGTGCTTCTGCCCTGGCTAATGGCTCTTATTACTATATGTCAGGTAATGCCAAGTACTCTGTGAACGTACGTGACCACATCAGTTATACTTATGACAACAATGGCGTTATCAATGGCTTTGTGAATCCCGAGGCTTCTCATCCTCGCTTGAGTGTTGCGAATACGCCTGCTAATGGTGTGACTTCTACTTACTGGTTGTATAGCACCGACCGCTTTAACCTCCGTAAGGTACAGCTGACCTACGACTTCCCGAAGGAAATGTTCGAGGGTAAGTGGGTAAAGGCACTCTCTATCTATGTGAACGGAAACGACCTGCTCACGATTTCTAAGAATCGTAAGATCATGGAGACTGCTGTTGGCTATGCACCACAGACTCGTTTCTATAACCTCGGTGTTAAGGTAACCCTCTAAAACTACAAGACAATGAAGACAAAAAATATTTTATTCTATCTTATCGGTATTCTTTTGTTCAGCTCGTGCGATGATATGTTCGAGCCTGCAAAAGAGAACACCAGACAGTTGGAGACACTGATTCAGGAGACCGACTATGTGTATGGCCTGCTGATCTATGGCTATAATCGTCTTCCTTATATCAGGGTAACTACGACCGATGTGGCTACCGATGACGCTGTAACCAATGTTGCCGGCGATGCTTATAAGAGCATGGCTCAGGGTACATGGACTTCGGACAACAACCCGATGACCCAGTGGGACGCTTGTAAGGATGGCATCCAGTATGTCAACTACTTCCTCAAGTACGTCAATGACGTAAACTGGGCACAGAGTGCTAAGTCTAAGCAGCAGATGTTCATTGATCGCCTGACAGGTGAGGCGCTCGGTCTCCGTGCTATCTTCTACTATCATTTGCTGGTGGCTCATGCCGGTTACGACAATGATGGTAATCTCTTAGGCGTACCCTTGCTGACAGAGCCTGAGGATGGTAGCTCTGACTACAACCAGCCACGCGCTCCTTTCGCTGACTGCGTCAAGCAGATCTTCTCAGACTGCGATCAGGCTGCATCGTTGCTGCCTGACCAGTATAAGGATCTTGATGATATTGAGAATATCACCAAGAACAAGAAGAAGTATATGGATCTGGGTGTTCAGCTTACTGGTTATAACCTCGTGTTTGGTAATATGGCCAGGAATCTGGTATCCGGCAAGATCGTTGAGGCCGTCAAGGCACAGACTGCTTTGCTCGCTGCAAGTCCTGCCTACCGCAGCCAGAGTGGTGTCTCTTCTGCAGAGGCTGCCAAGATTTGTGCTGATGTACTGAAGAATGTAGAATTCGACGAGAATGGTAACCACTGGTATAACGATGTGACGAAACTGGCATCAAGTGCATCTGTCATGCCAGAGATCCTTTGGCGTGCTGACTGGGACAAAGCGAGTTGCGCACAGGAGACTGACAACTTCCCTCCATCACAGAATGGTCATGGAAAAATCAATCCCACACAGAATCTCGTGGATGCATTCCCCATGGCAAACGGTTATCCCATCACTGACAGCAGATCTGGTTATGATGCCAATGATCCATACGCTAACCGTGACCCACGTTTTGAGGATGATATCATTCACGATGGCTCAATCTTCAAAGGCGCTACTATTATAACAGGTACTTATGGAGATTTGAAGAATAAGGACAATATCAATAATTCTGGTTCTGAACATTCCCTTACGGGCTATTATATGAAGAAGCTGCTCCGTGATGATGCAGGTCCATCAGCAGGTTCAATTTCAGGAGCAAACCAGCCGCACATCTTCCCACGTATCCGTTATACGGAGTTGTACTTGGCATACGCCGAGACTGCCAACGATGCTTGGGGACCGAAGACGGATGGCGCAGGTTTGGGCCTCTCAGCTTACGATGTCATCAAGATGATCCGTAAGCGCGGCGGTATCGGTAAGGATGCAAACGGTGACTATCAGGGTGACCCCTATCTGGACGAGTGCGCAGGCGATCAGGCCAAAATGCGTGACTTGATTCGTAACGAGCGTCGTATTGAGCTCTGCTTTGAGAACAAACGCTTCTGGGACATTCGTCGTTGGCAGTTGCCACTCACAGAAACAGCGAAAGGTGTACAGGTTGACATCATTGATGCTACAGGTAGTGCAGTGCCAGGTAACCTCAAATATATCTTCCTGAATGTGGAACCTCGCCAGTTCGAGTCTTATCAGAACTTTGGTCCCATTCCTAACAGTGAAGTACTCCAGTGGAGTGAACTGAAGCAGAACAAGGGATGGTAATTGCAAAGTTTAAAGTTTAAAGTTTAAAGTTGAAAGTTTAAAGTTTTACAATGATGAAACTGAAGAAATATATATACGGTGTAGCCTTGGGAGCCCTTGCGCTCACAGTCGCTTCTTGCTACAATGCAGACAAGGACTTCCCTGACTACGAAGGAGGTACAAAAGCCTACTTCGCCTATCAGAATCCAATTCGTACACTTGTATTGGGTAACGATATCTATGACAACTCACTGGACAATGCCCACAAGTGTCGCATCTGGTCTACCATGGGTGGTGCCTACGGTGGACGCGACGCAGTGGTCAATGTTATCATTGACGAGACATTGTGCGAGAACCTCTATTTCCTGGATGATGGTGGATATGAGCGTGCTAAGGTGCTCCCTCTGCCTCATGACTACTATAACTACGATGAGGTGAAAAACGCTGTCATTAATTACAATGGCGATTCTCGTGGTTATCTGGAAATCCAGTTCACGGACAAATTCTTCCAGGATGCTAAGGCTACCTCTAACGACACGACCTATGTGATTCCTGTTAGAATGACAGGTGTTTCCGGTATTGATGCCCTTCTTTCAGGTACGCCAAATACTGCTAACCCTGTTCGCCAGAACGCAAAGGACTGGACTGTACTTCCTATGGACTATACACTCTACTGCGTAAGATTTATGAACCCCTGGCAGGGTAAGTACATCCGCCGTGGTGTTGACCAGGTGACAGAAGGTGGCACGACCACCAAGGTAGTTCGTAAGGATTTCAGCATGTACAATTCTGACATCGAGCGTTATAGCAAGATGGATCCTTCGAACCCTGTGAACCAGAATGACGAGGTTTGCGGTATCAAGACCAAGAACCTGAACCAGGCTATCTTCCCTGTATCATTCAAGACCTCTGGCGCTTCGATTCTGTGTAACCTCATTCTGACCTTCAATGGTAATACTTGCACCATCTCTACTGACGATGAGAACGTGACTGTTACTGGTTCTGGTGAATTCATCGCCAAAGGAACTGAAAGAGCTGAATACAAGGACTATCAGTGGGGTAACATCGAGGGTACTCCCGTTCAGCGTGATATCCTCCGTCTGCAGTATAATGTAGACTTCAGCGCCACTGGTAAGGACATTCAGGTTTCAACAGCTGACACACTGGTTGTTCAGACACGTGAGTCGAACAAGAGAGAGTGGTTCGATTACAAATACAATGACCAGCCTGTTGTTCTTTCAGGTAATTAATAATAGGAGGCTAAGAATATGAATAAGATTTTTAGAAATGGACTGATGATGTTGGCTGCAGGAGCACTGGCTGTTTCTTGTGCTGACTATAATGATTTGGGTGGCTTCTCTGCTGAACCAGACCCCGCCTATACCAATGAATATGGTGGTCTGCGTGCTGTTAAGACGTATATCAATAGGGAGAAATATCCTAATATGTCCTTGCAGACATCTATGAACTTGGCTACCTTCAACAAGCAGGGCTTGGATCATGCTGTGGCAGTCACCAACTTTGATGGTGTTGATTTCGGCAATACTTTCATGCCGGATAAGTTTGTCAGCAAAAAGGGTTATATGAACTTCATGTCTTTGAAGGAAGCCCTTGGCCATGCTGCAGAAATCAATCTTCCGGTTTTCGGTAGTCCTATCGTGGCTAATGAGAATCAGTCTGATGAATGGTTTGATGCGCTCACTGCTCCTATCGAGATTCAGGTGCTTCCCATTAACGATGTGGATTTAGACTACACTTATGTTGATGAGTTCACGGGTACGGCACTGAGAGGTAAACCCGCTATTGTAAAGAATTTCGATGACAAAGGTAATGCCTTGAGAATTCCTAAGAAGTCAGAGGTATATATCGTTGAAGGCTTCGATCTCGATCCACAAGGTTTTTACACCGTCACTTTCTCTGTAAGAGCATACAAAGATGACAAGCCGACAGAACTCGCATCTGATGAAAACATTAACTGTACTTTTGCAGATAGCTTGGTGAATACCGGTAAGGATAAAGAGGGTAATCTTATTGCCAAGAAATTTAATATCAGACCTGGTGGATGGCAAACCGTCAAGGTGGAGTGGGTTCCTGCAAAGGCTGCTACAAAGGGTTACTTGATGATTGAGGGTAACTTGAACGCCATCCTCTATATCCGCAATGTACACGTGGAGCATACACCAGACAATCACCGCGCGCAGACCCAGGAGGAGAAGAATGATACTATTCAGTATGCAATCAGAAAGTGGTGCGATGGCTTGATGGAAGCCAATGCTGGACGTATCAAGACGTTCGTCCTCGTTGACAAGGCGCTTGATACAAAGGCCCTTGATGGCGTTACCTATGAGGGACAGAATGTACTCGACCTGAAGCATTCTACTGACAAGATCTTCTGGCAGGATTATCTGGAGGAAGGTGGCATCAGCGGTAGTGAGCTGTATGGTGCAACCGTATCGAAGGTGGCAAAGGCTGCATTCGAGAAGCATGGTGGCAACTCTGAAGCGTTGAAGTTCTTCGTCAGCGAAACAGGTTTGGATAATCCGCAGAGATTGTCAAGTCTGAAGTACTGGATTAGCAAGTGGGAGGCTAATGGTGCCAAGATTGATGGTATCAATGCTGAACTCAACTTGACCTATAGTGAGGATGCTACCACGCAGGCTGCTAACGAGGCTACGCTGAACACCCTTCTGGAGAAACTGGCCGAAACCGGTAAATTGATTCGTCTCTATAACTTCGACATCAAGTATCAAGATGCTGAAGGCCTTGATGTGAAAGCCGATAAGATTACAAAGACACAGCGTCAGGCATTGGCCGACTACTATGGTCGTGTCATCAAAGCTTACATGGCTAAGATTCCTTCAAATCAGCAGGCTGGTCTCTGTAAGGGCAACTTCTTTGATGCGTCAGATCCTGTAGGCCTTTGGTCAAAGGCATCAAATGGTGACTGGATCCGTAATGCTACATACGAGGGATTCTGTAAAGCCCTCAGTGGAGAATAGTACGAACTGGGAGATAGCTGCCAGTGACAAAGGGACACGTTCTGATGGTCCTGGCAGCTGTCTTTCAAAAACCTCTCGAAAACAGAAATTATCGAATTATTCATTTTTATTTATTAACTAATTATTATTAATCTAAATTTTTTTCTATTATGAAGAAATTATTTACACTTGTTGCTCTTTTGGCAATGGTCCTGGGAGCAAATGCAAAGTGGGGTGACACGCCAATCTACACGATTGACTACAGCACTTATCAGGGCTTCCCCTTCTATGTAATGGGTTATGTACCAGAGTTTGACAATGGTTGCATGACCGACTTCGGTGCTGGCTTCGGTTACAAGACCGATGACGAAATGGCAGATTTTACTGGTGGTACTGAGGTTGGTACTGTGAAAACTCAGGGTGGTACTGTGTACCACAAGGTTCAGCTGGATGCTCCCGCTTGGCACCAGTATTTCATTGCTGATGGTATCTCTACTAAGATTGATGGTAAATACAAGGTAGTCGCAAAGGTAAAGGCTTCAGCAGCTGTTAGCATCAACGTTAACATGGGTTGGGGCTGGGGCTCTGGCGAGCAGGCTAGCCAAACAGTTTCTATCCCCGACGGTGCAGACTTCCAGGAGGTAACATGGGAGTACGAAGGCATTGGCGGCGCAAGCTGTAACCTCGTTGCACAGCCCGGTGGTAGCACTGAGACTATCGAATGGCTGAGCCTGGAGGTCTATCAGTGGGAGAAAGAAGGTGGCCGCATTCCTGAGTGGCTTGAGGACATCGAGAACGGTGACGCTGAGACTCCATGGACTGCAGAGCAGGCTGCTATTGCATACAACGATATGGAGAAGAACTTCACCATCTGCGCTTGGTCAAAGGAGAAGGGTCACAATATGAACGAAGAAGGTACAGGTTGGAATCCATTCGTTGCTCCTATCGTAGTTGACCCATTGGATGAGAATAACCACGCATTCCTTTGCGATGGCCAGGCTGCTACTACTGAGGGTGATGCTTCTGCATGGGACAACCAGTTCTGGATTCAGTCTAAGCACGCTTGGAAGTCTGGTCTGACTATGAAGATCAAGTTCCGCTACATGGCTTCTCAGGATGTTACTTGCCAAACTCAGTTCCACAAGCAGACTCCTTCTGACTACCTCATCTGGCACTCTATCGGTGACGTTACCTTCTCTCAGGCATGGCAGACCTTCGATAAGGATATGTCTATTGGCGACGATATGGCAGGTGGTTGGTCAATCGCATTCAACCTGAACTCAAGTGTTAAGGATGCTGTTAAGTTCTACTTCGATGACCTCTCTTGGAAGTACCTGAAGCTGGACGAAGGCTTCTTCCTGGCTGGTATCAACCAGAACAAGACTAAGGATTACGATGATCTGGACAATGCTATTCCGTTCGAGGCTACTAGTGCAACCGATTTTGAGGCTACAATTGGTACAAAGGGTGATGCCAATACTTATGTTGACCAGCTGATGGTTTCTACCACTCGTGGTGACGATTCTGCTTTCAAGGGTGCTACCCTGATGCCTAGTGGTAAGATCCACAACGATGCTGAGGAGTGGCTTGACTATGTCCAGTCTGCTAATAAGAGACTGGATGTTCCTGGTCTTGGTGTTTGGACGGTTTACATTGACACTAAGTACAATGCTATGGCATTTGAGATGCTCGAGGGTACTCCTTATGACGAGCAAGATCCCGTTGCTGTTTATACCTATGCAGATGAAATCACTGTAAACGGTCAGGAGCGTGAGTACACTGAAGCTGAGGCTGAAGCTGCTGGTATCGAGAAGCCAGAGAATCCTGGTCAGCCTTGGGACAACCAGTTCTTCATTGTTGCTGATCGTGTTGTAAATGCTGGTGAGGCAACTACAATTAAGTTCCAGTATAAGGCAACTGTTGCTGGTGCTACAAGTGGTACACAGTCTCATGGCGAACCTGGCGGTTACATCCACTGGGCAGCTATCGGTAGCCTGACCTTTGAGGAGGAATGGCAGGACTTCGAGAATGACTTCACTATCCCCGCTGAGTGCGATGGTTCTGAAGGTAAGCAGTTCAAGTCTATCGCCTTCAACCTGGCTGAGATCAAGGGTGCTTGCGACTATAGCTTCAGAAATGTTCAGTGGTATCTGAAAGATGCTTCTCTGGATGAGGGTCTGACCTATGAGAACCTGATCAGTGGTTCTACCAACTTCTACAAGAAGGAGGGTGCAGGTACGGCTCCTTACACTGGTATCACCAACGTAACTGCTAAGAACGCTAAGGTTTCTAATGTAATGTACAACCTCGCTGGTCAGCGTGTATCTAAGGACTTCAAGGGTATCGTTGTTAAGGACGGTAAGAAGTTCGTGAAGTAATTATTGTCAATACAATTAATTACATATTCTAATCGTAATCGGGGGCGTCACTGCTCCCGATTACTTTTTTCTGTTAATGTCATTGTTACATTAGGAAAAGAATATGAGACATGTGCTGTGCGGATGTCTCATATTTTTTGTTTACCTTTGCACCCGAAAATATAAACTTTTAAATATACTATGTACAAGAACCTATTCATGACAGCAGCCCTTATGGTGGCTAGTCTGCAAGTTAATGCACAAACAGCTGCACCAGACTTTAAGGGTGCGGACAACAACAACCCTATCAGTGCCAATGTCTTCTGTGCTGACCCTACAGCACTAGAATACAACGGACGTTTGTATGTCTATGGCTCTAACGACCACCAGGAGTTCCTCGCCAATGGTAAGAAAGGCGATAATACCTATGGTAACATCAAGTCTATCGTGGTGTTCTCCACTGATGACATGGTGAACTGGACGTTCCACGGCACCATTGATACGAAGAAGATTTGCGCAAGTTGGACCAATAATCCATGGTACGTAGGCTATGGAGTTTCATGGGCACCATCAGTAACTTGGCGTCATAATGAGAACACAAACAAGGATGAGTTCTTCCTTTACTTCTGCAATAGCAGTCATGGCGTAGGTGTACTGAAGGCCGAGTCACCCATTGGCCCTTGGACATCGCCTAACAACAAGTTGATGGTTACCTACGATACTCCTGGTGCCAATAAGCAGGGTACCAATGCCAATTTCGATCCAGGTGTGACGATTGATGACAATGGCGTGGGCTGGCTTTCTTTTGGTGGCCTTGGCCCAGGTACGTTGATGCCTGAAGCTGCTCGTATTGTCAAACTAAAGCCCTCGATGACTGCAGTAGATGGTTCGGCGGTCAAAATACATGCCCCCTACCATTTTGAGGCCAACGAGCTGAATTATATTGGTGGCAAATATGTCTATACCTACTGCTCGAACTGGGCATCACGTGATGATTGGAATACTTACAAAACTGAGCACGGCATCACAGCCAGTGCGCCAGGTGGTGGTACCATGTGCTATATGGTCAGTGACAATCCCTTAGATTCTGACTCATGGGTTTACAAAGACTATTATGGCCCTGGAGTAGGAGGTAACAACCACTCACACCTGCAGAAGTTCCAAGGTAAGTATTACCACATCTACCACGATCATGGAAGTATCCTATTGGATGCCATGAAGAGCGCAGGCGTTGTAGATGCCAGTGCCGGTGACTACCGTTCTATTTGTGTAAACAAGGCAATCGTGAACGAATCTACAGCAACTATCAGCCGTGTCACACTGAACCATGAGGGTGTTGCACAGATTAAAAACCTGAATCCTTACGAACTGCAGCAGATGGAGACCATGGCCAACTGTAGCGGTGTGGAATATGAGGATATTACCAACATTAAGAAGAATACCAAAATCAGCACATTGGGTAACGACGCTTCGGAGAATATGCAGGTGAAGATGAAGGCCACTTCCTGGATTAACGTACGCAAGGTGGACTTCGGAACAACGGGTGCTGATAGAATCATGCTGCGCGCCAAGGGAACAGGTAAGATTGATATCCGCACCAGCTTTAGCCCTAAAGCGACCATTGCTACCATTGAATTCTCGTCAACAGAGATGGAAGATCAAATCATAGAGCTTCCCGCTGACAAATTATCAAAATTCATGGGTGTGAAGAATAACATCTATTTCATTGTCACTGAGGCTGAGAATTTCTATGTAGATGCATGGAAGTTCCTTGAGACGGGTTCTACAGCAATCCAGACATTGTCAAATAGTAAATTGTCCAATAGTCAATTGTATGACTTGTCTGGTCGTCGTCTCACTGGTGCCCAGCAGCATCGTGGTATTGTGATTGAGCAATATACTGATGAGAACGGCGTCAAGCACAGTCGCAAGGTCTTGGCTGATTAAGGAAATATAGGATCATATAAAACGGGGTTGGTGTTCAAAACCAACCCCGTTTCTATTTTGTTATTTGATCATCTTATCTTATCATGACTTTTCTTGCCTGTCCATTGGCGCTTCTCTCAATACAGAGACCATGGGGCGTATCCAAACGACGTCCGTGGAGGTCGTAATACGTCTTGGTCTCATCGTTATCGAGAAGATTGACATTCTCAATGGCTGTGCTACCATTATCGAGCATGAAGATATAGGTGTTCAGACTTTTTGCAGGCATCTCGCAAAGATACTCGTTTGTTGACTCTGGAATGTCGAGGTCTGACTGCTGACAGAGATTCGCTGACTCGTTACCTGTTGATTGCCATAACATACCGCTCTTCACGTTGTAAGGCAGCGTGATTTTCAGGTCACGAGGGTTATCTGTAGCATTGATAGCCATCACGATGATGGAGTCACCCTTGGAATAAGCCGAGAATTCGTAGTTTGCAGGAATCTCCTCTTTCGTACGTCCCTCAGTCTCGTCTTGTGAGGTCTTCAGGCGGGTGGAACCAGTGACATTCTTGGAGAAATGAGACATGACGAAGGCACGGGGCAGCAGCTCATCCTTTTTATTTTCCGGGAAGTTGATGCTCTGACCATTATGTTCCCAAGCCTGACCTGTGCCGGCGAATGCCCAGTGTGCACGCAGATACCAGTAGATATAGCCGGTGCAGCCAGCCAGCATACACTCGTTGAGCTCCTCGGCAAAAATCAGATTGTCGTCCCAGTTGGGCATGTGATCGATGTTGTCGGTTACAGAGTGCTCAGTCATCCAAACCTCCTTGCCTAATGGGAGTGCTGTGTTGGCAACAGGCTTGATGTATTGGAGTGGCATGTGTCCATAGATGTGTCCAGCAAAGATATCGACCTGCTCACGACAGGTCTGGTCGTTCAACAGCGCATCGTAATAGTCTTTCCGATATCCCAATGGCTCGGCGCTGATGATACGCACACCGCCGTATGTTTCGCGGTCAAGTAAATGGGCATAATTCTTGATAAGGTTGACCTGTTCCTCTGGTTCATAGAGACAGCCGGAGTAGCTGACCCACCAGTCGGGCTCGTTCTGGATAGACACGGCATCCATGACGACGCCATGATTTTTCATCCACTTCAAGAAGGTGTTGAACCACGGGAAGAACTTGTCATAGCAGTCCTCACGCAGCTTTCCTTTCTGGTTGCCCTGACTGTCAGCATTACCACCCTGTGCAGTACCGTTGGTCTTGTATTCACCGGGAGGAGACCAAGGAGTACCGAAGACAATACCGTCACGCTGCTTGACAATCTTGACTGAAGGCAGAGAGCCATTCCAGTCATAATCGCCCCAGTTGTCGCCGGTGAAACTCGGCGAGATTTCCATACGCATGATGTTCAGTCCGATTTTAGACTTAGCTCCGTAGAGCTTACTCACACAGGCATTGTCTGTGCCAAACGGCTTCATGGCACCGTCGCAGCAGGCGCCACCAAAACCTGTGATGGTCTGTTTCTTGGTGTCGTACACTTTTAATGAAGTACGAGGCTTGGCTGCCTGGACAGCAGTAACACCCAAGAGTACAACAAGAGAAAGTAAAATTCTTTTCATTGATAATAATGTATTAAATAGTTGTTAGTATCTTCTCTTTGGTTTTCTGGGCGCAAAGTTACGAAAAAATAGGTGTAGGACAAAATGAATTGCGGCTTTTCATTATGCTATAATGATGAATTGATACATTAGGAAAAGATTATGTGACATTTGGGGCTCGCTATTACATATATTATGAGTATCTTTGCAAACAAATAAATAATAACAACCAATCAATTACTAACAACAATGAAAAAGACATTCATTATCAGCTTGCTTTTAGCTGTTCTGCCTGCTCTCAAGATGCAGGCTGCTGTAGACCCTAACTTCTACATTTTCCTTTGTTTCGGACAATCTAATATGGAGGGTAATGCCCGTCCAGAGGCTGCCGACCTGGCAAGTCCCGGTCCTCGCTTCCTGCTGATGCCCGCCGTGGACTTCCCTGCTGTTGGCGATCGTCCTGCTCGCAAGATGGGTGAGTGGTGTGAGGCTTCGGCACCCTTGTGTCGCCCAAATACGGGTTTGACTCCTGCCGACTGGTTTGGCCGTACCATGGTGGCTTCACTGCCTAATAACATCAAGATTGGCGTCATCCATGTAGCCATTGGTGGTATTGATATCAAGGGATTCCTGCCCGACAGTATCAAGGAGTATGCTGAAAAGAAGGCCCCAGGTTGGATGAAAGGTATGCTGGCCGCTTACGATAACAATCCTTACAAGCGTTTGGTAGAACTGGCCAAGAAGGCACAGAAGGATGGTGTCATCAAGGGTATCCTGATGCATCAGGGTGAGACCAATACCGGCGACCCCAAGTGGGCTGGCATGGTGAAGCAGGTCTATGAGAACCTGTGTGGTGACCTGCAGCTGAAGCCCGAAGAGGTGAACCTCTACGTGGGTAACATCGTACAGGCTGGTGGCAGAGGTGTCTGCATCGGTTGCAAGAAGCAGATTGACGAACTGCCCCAGACCATCCATACCTGTCAGGTTATCTCTTCTGACGACTGCTCGAATGGTCCCGACCGTCTGCACTTCGATGCTGCCGGCTATCGTGAGTTGGGTTGCCGTTACGCAGAAGCCGTAGCACGCCATCTCGGTTTTGAGCCCAAGCGTCCCGCAAATATGCCCGTTGCCAAGAAGATTGAGGTACCTGCTGATGCTGTAACCGTAGAGAACGCCATCCCCAGCAATGAGTTCCCCAAGATTGACAAACAGCGTCGTGCCTATTTCCGCATCCAGGCACCTGAAGCTCGTAAGGTAGTCGTTGACATCTGCAGTAAGAAATATGAGATGCAGCCCGATGGTAGAGGTGGCTTCATGGCTGTCACCGACCCACTGCCCGTGGGCTTCCACTACTATTTCATGAATATCGATGGTGTGAACTTCATCGACCCTGCCAGTGAGACTTACTTCGGTTGCAACCGTGAGGCTGGTGGTCTGGAGGTTCCCGAAGGTCCTGAGGGCGACTACTACCGTCCACAGCTGGGTATTGCCCACGGTAGTGTGCGTAGCATCTATTACCACAGCCCCAACTCTAAGTTCGGTGAGTGGCGCCACGCCTTGGTTTATACACCTGCTGAGTATGATATTGCTAAGAATGCCAAGAAGCGCTATCCTGTACTGTACCTGCAGCATGGTATGGGAGAGGGTGAGACCAGCTGGATGCTCCAGGGAAAGATGCAGCACATCATGGACAATGCCATCGCCAAGGGTGAGGCTGTTCCTATGATTGTCGTCATGGAGAGTGGTGATATCAAGCAACCTTTCGGTGGCGGTAACAACCGTGCCGGACAGAGTGAATATGGTGCTTCGTTCTATCCCGTACTATTGAATGACCTCATTCCATATATCGACGCCAACTTCCGTACAAAGACCGACCGCGACAATCGCGCTATGGCAGGATTGTCATGGGGTGGTCACCAGACCTTCGATATCGTATTCAATAACATGGATAAGTTTGCTTGGGTTGGTACCTTCAGCGGTGCTATCTTTGGTTTGGATGTGAAGACTGCTTACAATGGTGTCTTTGCCAATGCTGATGAGTTCAATAAGAAGATTCACTACATGTATATGAACTGGGGTTCTGAGGACTTTATCAAGAGTCAGCCCATCGTTGACGGCCTGCGTGGCCTTGGTGTCAAGGTAGATTCTTCTGTTTCTGAGGGTACTGGTCATGAGTTCCTGACCTGGCGTCGTGGTCTCCATGAGTTCATTCCTCATCTGTTCAAGAAGTAATTAAGTCAAGAAAGAATTAGATATTTAAAGAATGGAGATACGTATCAAAACTATTCTTATGACTCTGTTGGCATTCATGGCGATTCTGCCCATGAATGCCACAGAGCGTTTTGTGTTCTTTGAGTCAAAAACTGGCGCGCTGTCGCTGAAAGGTGCTACCATCGGTTATAGTGATCAAGAATCCAAGGCTGTGCAGATAGCTGCCGCCAACCTGCAGCAGGATATTGCGAGTGTTATGGGATTTACTCCCGTTCTCTCACCTCTCACCTCTCACTCCTCACCTCTCATCCTGATTGGTACCGTAGGCTGTAACAAGCAGATTGACCAATGGGTGAAGCAGAAGGTGCTGAAGAACCTGAAGGGCAAGCGTGAGAAATATATCATCACCACCATTAATGGTCAGCTGGTTATTGCCGGTAGTGACCGCCGTGGTACGGTATATGGTATCTATGAGCTTAGCCAGCAAATGGGTGTGTCACCCTGGTACTGGTGGATGGATGTGCCCATCAAACACCGTGATGAGGTTGTTGTCATGCCCGGTAGCTATACTGACGAAGAACCTGCTGTAGAGTTCCGTGGCTTGTTCCTCAACGACGAGGCTCCTTGTCTGACGTCATGGGTGAAAAATACCTTTGGTACGAACTATGGTGATCACCGCTTCTATGCCAAAGTCTTTGAACTCATCCTGCGTCTGAAGGGTAACATGCTGTGGCCTGCCATGTGGGGTTGGGCGTTCTATGCTGACGATCCGGAAAACTCGAAGACCGCAGATGAGATGGGTATCATCATGGGTACCTCTCATCATGAGCCTATGGCCCGTAATCACCAGGAATATGCCCGCAAGCGTGGCGAGTGGGGCCCGTGGAACTACCAGAAGAACCAGCAGAAGCTGGACCAGTTCTTCCGTGAGGGTATTGAGCGCATGAAGGATACTGAGGATATGGTCACCATCGGTATGCGTGGCGACGGTGACGAAGCAATGAGTGCTGAGGCTGATACCAAACTGTTGCAGACCATTGTGGAGAACCAGCGTAAGATTATCAAGGACGTCACCAAGAAACCTGCTAATAAGACGACACAGGTGTGGGCGCTGTATAAAGAGGTGCTTGACTACTATGATGCCGGCATGCGTGTGCCCGACGATGTGCTTATTCTGTTGTGTGATGACAACTGGGGTAATGTGCGCCGTGTACCCAATGCTGAGGAACGTAAACATCCTGGTGGCTGGGGTTTGTATTACCATGTGGATTATGTAGGTGCGCCCCGTAATACGAAGTGGCTCAATGTCACTCAGACTCAGCAGATGTTTGAACAACTGTCGCTGGCCTATGACCACGGCATCCAGCGCATGTGGATACTGAATGTCGGTGACCTGAAGCCCATGGAATACCCTATCCAGTTGTTTATGGATATGGCTTGGAATCCCAAGGAGTTTACCCAGCAGGATGTTACTCGCCATACCACTCGCTTCTTCCGACGTGTACTGGGATGCAGTGCTGCTAAGGAGGTGGCTGACATCTACAATCGTAACTGTCAGTATATGGCACGTGTCACACCGGAGATGTTGGATGCACGGACCTATAATGTCGTTACCGGTGAATGGAAACAGGTGGCTGACGACTATGCTCGTCTGGAGCGCCGTGCTCTCCGTGTGTTGCCAGAGATTCCTGAGGCAGCCCGCGATGCTTATTACCAGTCGGTACTGTTCCCCGTACAGGCTATGGCGAACCTCTATGATATGTACTATGCACAGGCGATGAACCAATATCTTGCGAGCGTCGGGTTACCCGATGCTAACGAGTGGGCGGAACGTGTGAAAGACTGCTTCCGTCGTGACTCGTTACTCTGCCATGACTATAACAAGGTGCTGGCAGGTGGCAAGTGGGATGGCATGATGACACAGAAGCACATCGGTTATCGCAGTTGGAACGACGATTTCCGCAGTGACATGTTACCGCGTACCACTACTGTGCCCGTTACGTCAGCTATGGGTGGCTATACTTTTACTGCTGCCAACGGCTATGTTTCTATGGAGGCCGAACACTTCTATAGTAGTAATGCTAGCGACGGTACGGAATGGAGCATCTATCCCTACTATGGCCGTACACGTAGTGCTGTGGCACTGACTCCCTATACCAAACCTGTCGATGGCGCTTCACTGACTTACCGTTTCGCACTGCTTGCCAATGCGCCTGCTCAGGTCACCGTTCATGTAGTAGTGAAGTCAACGCTGGACTTCCTGAATGTCGGTGGACATGAGTATAGTGTCAGCCTGGACGGTTCAGAGCCGCAGGTGGTCAACTTCAACAAGACACTGGTTGACCGTCAGCCATATATGTATTCTGAGTTCTATCCCGCTGTAGCCCGTCGTATCGTAGAAAAGACAGTTACGCTGCCAGTCAACAAAAAGGATGTCCATGAGCTGACCATCGTACCACGCCATCCCGGTATCGTCTTTGAGAAAATAGTGGTGGACTGTGGCGGCTATCAGCCTCAGTACCTATTTGGTAACGAAAGTCCTGTAACCCGTAAATAAACGAATATCGCTATGCGTAAACTATTCATTATTCTTGCTGTTTCATGTGGTCTGACTGCCAGTGCGCAGCAACTGCCATATCAAAATTCGAACCTGTCGGCTAAAGAGCGTGCCGTAGACTTGTGTGGCCGTTTGACATTAGAGGAAAAGGCCATGCTGATGCTTGACGAGAGTCCAGCTATTCCCCGCTTGGGCATCAAGAAGTTCTTTTGGTGGAGTGAGGCTCTGCATGGTGCTGCCAATATGGGTAATGTCACCAATTTCCCAGAACCCGTGGCGATGGCATCGTCGTTTAACCCCGCCTTGCTGTATAAGTGCTTTGATGTGGCCTCTACGGAGTTCCGTGCGCAGTATAACCATCGTATCTATGACCTTGGTGGCGAGGATATGAAGATGCGTTCGCTGTCGGTATGGACACCGAATGTCAATATCTTCCGTGACCCACGATGGGGCAGGGGACAGGAGACCTACGGTGAGGACCCCTATCTGACCAGTATCATGGGTGATGCCGTGGTGCGTGGACTTCAGGGTGATCCTCTGACAGGAGCAACCGGTCAGCACAAGTACCGCAAACTGTGGGCCTGTGCCAAGCACTATGCCGTACATAGTGGTCCGGAGTACACCCGCCACTCGGCCAATTTGACGGATGTGCCCGTGCGTGACTTTTGGGAGACCTATATGCCTGCCTTTAAGTATCTTGTAACGAAGAGCGATGTGCGTGAGGTGATGTGTGCCTACCAGCGCTTGGACGATGACCCGTGTTGTGGTTCGAACCGCCTGTTACAACAAATCCTGCGCGATGAGTGGGGCTTTAAGTACTTAGTGGTCAGTGACTGCGGTGCCATCAGTGATTTCTATACCTCTCATAAGAGCTCATCATCCCCCATTACCGCTTCTGCCAAGGCAACACTGGCTGGTACTGATGTGGAGTGTGGTTATGGCTATGCCTACCGTAGCATTCCTGAGGCCGTCCGTCGTGGACTGATTACTGAGCAGGAGGTTGACAAGCATGTTATCCGTTTGTTGGAGGGTCGCTTCGACCTCGGTGAGATGGATGATCCGTCACTCGTGGAGTGGTCGAAGATTCCGTATTCAGCGATGAGTACCAAGGCTTCTGCACAATTGGCGCTGGATATGGCACGCCAGAGCATTGTTTTATTGCAAAACAAGAATGAGATTCTTCCTCTGAAGAAGAATGCAGAGAAAATCGCTATCATCGGTCCTAATGCAGATAATGAACCCATGATGTGGGGCAACTATAATGGTACCCCTAACCATACGGTGACGATCCTTGACGGCATCAAGGCCAAGCAGAAGAAGCTGTTCTATGCTCCTGGCTGTGACCTGACGTATGACAAGGTCATGGAATGTCACATGGCTACGGAGTGTACGGCTCCTGATGGTAAGAAAGGTCTGAAGGGTACGTTCTGGACGAATACGGAGTGGAA